>JGI24021J15306_10000408_pt1 | contig 31697 bp, 16 predicted proteins | sample Ectturendosymbi1_FD_15306 | JGI IMG/M metagenome (IMG submission 15306)
TGCCGATTTGACTGATGCACAAGCTTAACTGCCGTGTGGTTAAGATTTACGTAGTCCGGCGGATCACATGCCTTCCGCCCTTGCAAAGCATCCGGAGGCGGATTATGGTCACTCGGTTCCGCACCGTAAGGTCGAATCAAGCGCGACACGCCATACCTCCACCCCTTGTCACGCGATTTTGAGTCTTTCACGCCCGAGTGTGCTTCGCACGATGTGCTGCCTGTTCTAGTTCCATTCTTTCCCACTTCGGAAACTGGAGGTTCGCTGTCTAACGCGAACGCAGCGCTGGAATCGCTGTACCTTCAAAAATACACACATGGTGTGTTTTTGAATCTTGGTTTCACACAAACGACTTTTACACCGCGCAGTGCAACTTATCAGCCGCAAAAATGGAGAACGCTGCAGCAAAATAAGCTAACAAGTGTGTTCTGAGCGTTATCGATAGGAAGCGTATACGGCTGTAACTTACAGCCTGTAAGTCATTGTTGCAACTTGTTACTTAACTGTTTACTCTGGCCAATTCATTTAAGGTCATGCAAGACCACAGGCAAAAGCACGGAGAGCCCATAACGTTTTTCCAAAAGGAACAAGCTCCTAAAAGAACAAAATTCAGAACTTATAGCCTCCTCTTCCCACTAAATCTGGTTTCTTGTTAGACCACAGGCGTATCCAAGGGGGCAAAGGGGCCATTTCTCTCCCAAATTTCTAGCATTCTTCTTGTCGTTTTGTGCTTCAAGAGGTGGTGTCTCACACTAAATACTGCTGGCTGCTGCTCGCTTAAAGTCAAAAATATTTGGCCCCTCCCAAGCTTTTGGGCTTCAAATCTCAGATATGAATTGTATTTTTAAAGTTTTTGTCAAAGTCGAAGATATTTTAGCCGTTTAAACGCAATGTCCCAACAGCAACGTTCTCAATTCTTTTTTTGCGCGTTATGTCCCCAACATGCTCAGATTCCCAAAATCGGCTGCGGGTTCAATATCTCTCAACACATACCCGCGTCATCGATGTTCTTATTAGTCATGTGCATCATTCAAGTCGCTATCACCATACGCGTGGTGCTTGGTCGTGTCATATAATAGGGCGTGTTCAGAAACGGATTGTGTGAGCATGATACAGGCGTAGGAGGCGGGAGTGTAGGGAGGGCTGTATCCCTCCCAAGTACTTTGCTTTCGGGCAAAAATCAATGAATATGTAAAAAAAAAATTGTATTGAAATTAAAATCTAAAAAAAATATTTGTTAATTTAACTTGGTTCTGGTATTACTGGGGTTAAAATTGCATCAGTGTCTTTTTATTACCCCCTCAGTTGTTTTTGACACCCTACGCCTATGAACAGAGAAACAGTGCTACGACGAACAACCGTTACGCAAACAAGCAGGTTCCAATTTCGCTAAAACGTCACGTGATTATTTGCTGGACTTATGACACTGAACAAGGGCGAAAACTTTCTAAGCGTGTTTCCAGCAGACCTATAACAAATTGTTTTCGAACCAAGACATTTCCCATAAAATATTTCAAAATTAAGCCTCACTTTGATATCGCTTAGTTAGCACTTTTTGATAGCTTAAGCTTACGTGGTTCAACGAGCGTTTCATGCATTACACAAGGTCTAAATTCACGCAGGTACACCCAGTGGCGTGCAGAGGTCTGGTGATGCCCGGGGCAATTACGTGATTGGATGCCCCCTACCAAAGCCTAATATTGAGCAGCGGCGGATATACGCTGTTGTTTGTGACGTCACAATATGACGTCATATTCAGGTTTGCAACTAACGTTTTGGCGGAGTTTATTGACCAGGCCCGTAACCAGCTTGGGACACCAGGAGGAGCGAAGAGTTTTCTGAGGCCCAAATTATTCGAACTATGTGCAATATTTTCAAACTATATCCAACACATTTTTCCAGGGGGGGCGAAAAAATTTCTAGGGGGGCTTTGTCCCCGCTGGTTACGGGCCTGTAGTTGACACAACATGCGTATTTAGGGACGCCGAGGCAGCGGGGAGCAGTAAAACAGTTGAGGGCAATAGGAACTTATAAAAAACAAAAAAATCGTTATCAATTATGTTTGTTTCTGTTCATCAAAAATGTTGACATCAAAAATAATAACAGAAATTATAGAAAATCATTCTAAATTTTCTGGGTGCCCGAAAGTCTGCAACAAATTTGTTTCAAGTCGATCTTGATAAACTTCGAAATTACTTATGACACTGCTATGAAAAGCAGTGGTATTGGAGGTGGAGGTGAAAGCGCACCCCCAAAAGTTTTGATTTGCTGAAAATCTGGCAAAATCCCTGAAAATCCGGGTAAAAATCGCACCCAACGTTGCTTGATTCAAAAAAATGGTGCCCAAGGTTTGCAGAAAAAACACATGAAGACCTTTTCAAGAGGCCACACCAAAAAAAGTCCTTGATCTTTGTGGGAGAAAATTTGCAGGTGAAAGGTGCACAAATAACTTTTCGGGCAAGTTTGGGGACATGAGGGCAAAAATCCTTCGGGCGAAAAATCGCATCCCCAAAATGTGCCTGCTCCTACACCTTTGATGAAAAGGCACCTGCGCCCCGTTGCCCCCTTTTTTGAAAGGACAGAGGGAGAAATGCCCCCGCCATGCCTCCATTCTCCGGCGTCCCTGTGTCTATTATTCTACACGCACTCTGTTTACTCGTTGTTGTAAGCTGCAAAGTGTCACTGTAATGAACAAATTATTATCAGCGGTATCCTTAGACAGAGCAGTTGATAACTGCAAAAATATGCGGCAACGCGTTAAAACAGGGGAGTAGAACACACACAGTGCTGCGTCAGCGCAGTCCGCAACTGCAAAAATGCAAGGCTGCGCGAATGTCTCATCGAATAGTAGTCGATCAGAAAGTATGCGGCTGGGATAGCGGACACCCAGGGTTGATAGTTTGAAATTTGCAAACTACACACGAATTGAGAATGCGCATAGTACGCAAGAAAAAAATTCGTTTTTTATTATGTGGCTGTTATATGTACGGCTGCTAAGGAGAAAGAACAGATACGGGTTTGTGTGAGCCATGATGATCACTCCGCCTGAACTGCCAATTAATGACGATGCTCTAAGCGAAGCACATATATTGCACGAACAGGTGTGCGACTGTATTAGCACAAAAAACGAAACGGGAAACTAGTGATGCATCATAAAATCAGCTCAATCAAGCATGTTGAAATAGGACGGTTTTGAAATTTGGCTCAGAAAATCAATTAAACGTCCATAATTATCTTCAGTGTTATGTAATGGGACCCAACCAAAAAATCACTCGTTTTTGTTTCAAAAACCCGCTTAGAAAAAGCAATAAAACCCACCAAAAATCCCACTCTTTACTTTTCCTTTGAAAAATGTACTCTGAAGTAAAACGTAACATAAGCAGCACACTTGTACAGCTAACTGTAAATTTTTTTGAATGAAACAGAACGAACAGCAACGAAATTTGAAGGACTTGAAAAAAAAAAGAATAATTCGAACAATTTGAGTGAATTCTACTGGTTATCTTCTTCGGCTCTGTAAAATCGATATATTTTGATCAAATTTTCTGCCTTCTCTGCATCGAAGCTGTTTCTGATGTTGGACCATGCCAGACCATATATTGAAAAAATACACTATATAGATGCTGAACTAGCAGAGTATGTACATAAGCTTGACGTTAAACTGCAGAATTTGTGTGGAAGTAGCTTTTCGCTGTTTGTTGTGCGCATTCTTGCCAAAGCCTTATCACTTTGGAGCAGATTGACCAATAACACCTTGCGAAGACAAAGATTGGGCACGTTCCTTTACCCTCAAATTAGAATGCCATAATAGCTATACAAGTTATGATTGTGTAATTCTGCAAATTGTGATATTGCATGATGCAATGAAAACAATTCAGAATGGGGTTTTTGTGTGTTTAAAAAAAACAAAAACCTGTTTCATTAACAAAACGGATTAAAAAAAACCAGGAGGCTTGTTTTTTTCTAAAAAAATGGCTTTTCTCAATCCTGGCTATCTTTCAATCCTTTTTTGAGATTTTCCTTGATCGCACGATCTGGAACAAGTCACGTTGCTGTTAGTTTGAATGGGTGTGCGGTGCACATGTAAAGTCCCTGGTAATGAAGAAGCTGAGAATTACTGGTATTTGAATACGTAAAAATTAGTGTTGACAACAAAACAAGTTTTGAAAAGTTAAATCCATTCAGCATTTACCTATTAGTAGACTTTCAACAAGAAAAATAATATAGTTACAGCATTTAAATTTTTGTAATTGCACTTTTTGGATGCCCCCCCTGCCTTGGATGCCCGGGGCCGGCGCCCCGTTCGCCCCCCCCTCTGCACGCCACTGGGTACACCCCACGTACACTGTTAGACTAAAAAGCCAAAATACAATCATACATTGTCGAGAAAATTAAAACTACACGTGAAACAAAAATAGGGAGTTGATTGTTGATCAAACTCAAAGGAACCGAATAATGAAGCGCGTTTTTCAAACTGGTATTGTTTGGTTTTAGCACGACGTGCGATAGTTAAATGACTCGTACAAATATTGTCTATAATCGAGCATTAACGCACACGGTTTACCTCGGTAACTTGTTTTCCAATTATCACTGCTTGCTTGTCCATCTTGCACTGTGACTTAGGGCTATTTTTTGATAGCATTTATTTTGAACCATTAAGTCCCATCACTGCAGCTTGGGTAGTAAGCAGTAACTTAAATTCCAAAAAGGTCTTTTTCAAAATGATTTTCAGGATAGAGGTCGAAAAAGATCTTACTTCAGGACCAATACAGTGCAAATGCCACGGATGAACTAAACAACAGAATGCAAATACCTGCGATTTGTCTTGCTCTTGGAAGATTTGGAACTGGACGAGACATTGTTGCTTGTGAGCTTGTCCGAACTGCTCCAGCGAAAGGGTGCTTTGATGCTGATCTTGTCCAACGACGAGCGTAATTTGTCTTTTACGCCCAGAGCCGGTTTGGATGTCCCGCTCTCAAAACTGCCACTGTCATCGTAAGCACTACTGTTTCTTCCTTTTTTGTGCTTTTGAGATTTCGTTGGCGGGTGTTGCTCGGAAAGAGCGCTGCTTGCACTTCCCATTATGCTGTGCGGTTGAAAGCCTGAAGACGCGTTAGCGGCTGCTGGGCGGCCCCTGTTAAACCGCGCGTAGCAAGTTTCACCTGAAATATAAGGACTCTCGGAGTCGAGCTCCTCGGCCGAGTAGTACAACACCGCCTGGTCGACGTTTTCGGGCGAGTAGACCTCTTGTCCTTCCCAAGGGGAATACGGTGATACGTGGTTTGCAATCGGATACCTCACCAACCCGTGTTCTTGAATAAATCTGCTGCTGAATTCGTGAGAAAGTTCGTCTGCTTCAGATGGAGTCTCAGGAAGCGGGGGAAGGCTGGCAATATCCACACCGGCAAAATATCCGTTGCCGCTGCAATCAACAGGCAAGGCAGAAAAGGTCTTGTTTTCCTGAATGAGCTTGCTGTACGCCGGTGCGACGCGAGATGGCAGCTGCGTCGTGTAATTACCCGGATAAGCAGCGTGGTCGCCTACAGCTGCGGCCATCGCGGTGGTTCAGGCCAAACACCTCGTCGAATTTTTTACCTGCGCAAAAAATGCCAGAAGATTTTGAAGTTGAGCCCTAGGCTGCAGCTGCGTATGTGTATTAACGCTGCGAAAAGCTAATGCAACAATCAGACAAGGTTTACAGGTGCGCTGCAGTCATCTTATAAATAAATACAAGTACAAGTTTCAATGCATCTTGTTGATAACTATTCGCAGCAACGCAAGCAAGGAACTGTTGGTAAAAGTACTGCCACAAGTACTTCGCACCGAAGTGAAAGTCCTACCAATGGGCGCCAAACAGACACTAACATGGATAAGCAACAATGACCTTTCACTTCATGCCGACAAAAACGAAAAAAGAATCTGCGTCACCGGCAGGCGAATGCAGTTAATCGAAGCAAATGCAATTACTGCTGACGACTTCACTACGCGAGTAAAACTTTTTGCGGTTGGAAAACAATAGCACCATGTCTCTTAGCCTTGAAAATTTATTTACGTACTGAATAGTGAACGGTCCCATCTCTAGCAACTAATTTTTGCTTTCAGTAAATAATACGACGTCGGACATTGTTGCGACTTATTGTTCAGGGAGCTAGGTTATGGCAACTGTCGTAAAGCAACAAGAAGTTTCTTTTGTCGTTCACGCTCGAAATCTCGAGTTCAAACTGGTTTCACCGACTATTTGAATAATATCGTCACCACATACTTTCGTCCAGACGACGTGCTATCAAAACAAAGTTCCAACAATGAGTTCTATTTTCGTGAAGTTTCCGCTGACAGAAAATATGGAAAACATGACGAACACTTCGGCTGCATTACCACCGACGAAAATGACAAGAATTTATTTTCTGCCAAAATTTCACAAATTAAAAGCGGCTAAACCGTATGCGTATTGCCGTGGTGTGCGGTGCCCAGGTTTATCGCGAATGTGCGCAAGTCACACGAACTGGAAAAGAATTCAGGGCTGGCAATTTGAAATTTAAGCCACATCGTCAAAGACCAAGGTAATTATGCTTCTGACTTCACCAGCAATGCTGACGGACTGAATCCACATTGGTTTTTCACCAGTGTGCGCCTGCCACTCGAATTAATCCTGCGCTTCTACTCGTTAAAGTAACGTGCAGACAACAAGACCAAACGAAGGGTGGTGAAATCAATAGGTGACACCTTTGCGGATGCGAAATATATTAGGCTGCTTTTACGTTGCGAAATGTTTCTGGACGCAGTGGTATCATAAATCTTGTTCTGCTTCACGTTGTGTCAGAAACAATGCGCAACGATGACCAGTGTTGTCCCCAACAACTGAAAATGAATCTGTCGACACGACATTCCACACCGATATAATGCATGACTAGCGCGCTCAACTGAGCACCTTCGACATCCCTGTTTTATATGATGCCGAAGGGAATACTGGTTGGAAACAACACAGTTATTTATTGATATCGTGGGGATGCGCATGTGCTTAATTTTGTTGCCAAAAATTTGAATAGATTAGTTTGCATGCATTATATACCTTACATCACGTTGATCAATTGCCATTGCGAAAACTAAACAATTTTCAGCAAACATTCCTTCTCAGTATTCTTGCTGCAGGCTGCCTGACCTTAACATTGCATTTTGCTCCTTTTGCCATTGTTTGTGTTGGCAAAAATGTGCTTAACTTGATTGTTTTCACTACATCCTCATCAAGTTTCAATAGACCAAGACTATTCACGACGCTAAATTTGAATGGCAGTGGATTGCAAGGAACAACAAAGTTTACATTGCACTATGTTGACAACGACAAAAATTTAGCTAGCGCAAAATGCTCGGTGTGAAGCGTGTATTGTATAAGCATGTTTTTATTTCGCGAATCCAGAGTTTAACCCAGGATGGAGGTTAAATCACTTAGCATTAGCAGATGTCAGCGCTCATTAAAATTCTGCAACTAGCAAGTACTGTACCGCACTAATGATATCGAGCCGATGTCGAGAATAAAGGCTTGCAATGCTTTGCGTTCAAATCTACGAAATGGCGCGGATGCCGACAACACATTAACATCTTCGTCGTCAAGCCTTCGCTTTCCTGCACGGGGCTCGGAAAATATTTCTTTTATTTTTCCGCCGCTTCCTGTCCTGTGCTGTTGCCAGGCAAAATACCAGTGGGCTTCTGACAGGACTTCCAGCTGATCACCACCAAGCAATTGAGGCAGCTGCTTGGCGTCACGCTCTGATAGGGACGACATAGAAATGGTAGTCACGCGTACTAACGTGGTTCTCCATTTGCTCAGCATATATGCCAAGTTAAACAGGAAAGCAAATACCTTTTTTCAGTTCGCCGCACACATTGACCAATCGTAAAACACGCCATTTTTCATTTGCTTGTCTTTGGGGGACAAGAGGTGTATGGGTTTAGAAACACGTCGCACATCGACAGCGTTTGTTTTAACTGAACAAAACTTTAACAGGTGCCAAACGGCAAGAAATAAGAAAATATCGCCAGCGGATGCGTTTGCCACATTTCAGCTCTTTTAGTATAAATAACCATCCGTAACTGGTCGTCTTCAACCCTCTGAATAGACTGTGTGGCTAGTACAGAGCAAGAGCTTCAGCACATCTGAGGTATATTTTTCCAATTACTAATCATTTTTTTCAGACTACTGCTTGTTTTCTTGAAGCCCCGTAATTTTTTCAGCCCGCTCAAGCACCAAAAAACCGTAGTTTCTTACTAGGAAGATTTTTCAGTAGCCAATGATGAAATGTCCGTTACACAAGCCGGTGGAACACTACGGAACTCACGGGCCGTTTTTACGGCCAACAATACACCGCCATATGGATAGAGATGTCACACGCGCGCCGTTACATAGCGGTAGAAATGGGTTGTGCATGTGCCTTTCATGTATTGCGCAAACCTATCGTGCACAATTCCCAAACCGGTAACAACTTCAACAGTGGCAATTAGTTTTGGTTCCTTGCGACAGGGTTTGAGTTTCGGCCTGGAGCATAAAAAAGAGTTTGCACCGTAAACTTGCGCACAGAACGAGTACCCTTTGTGCTTAAACAAAGCTTACGCCGAAGAACGCTTTATCACAAGAGTTAGGTTTGTTTGCCAACCAATCACCATTCTGCCAAACGCGTTACAGACAAAACGTTCTACGAACTAAAAAAGTTTGAGAAGCTGCTTCTACGCAACAAACACCGTAAAACAACAGGATGTGGAAAAGGTAAGACGGAAAGTGTTTTAAAACCTTGCTAGTAAAAATATGAAAACCATTTTAGATACTGAGTCAGAGGTCACCAACTTTCGTGAAAGTGAGATCTACTCGTTGGGTATCAATTAATGCGAAGGGCTACCAGTTTGATGCACACTTGCGAAATAAAAAAATTTGCTCATTTTACCTTTATGTCATTATTAATGATATTTATATATGTGGAGACACCGATCATGTTAATGCTACTTTTAGAAGAGTTCTGCGGTCGACCCATGGGTCGTTGCGGGCAACTTGACGCCTGCGGGCACCATGCTGGTGACCTTGCACTAAATTCTAAGGATTGACTCCAGGACGCAAAATCAGCTTTTAGTTCTTACGTAACATCCAGTTCAAGCAAAGTATAAAAATGCCCGGAATAGTCGGAACTCCACTGCTTGCATGCAAAACATTACACGAGGATGCCGATCGTGGTACTTGAACCTTGGACGCAGCGCCGTGACACATTACAACTTGCTACTTTTTCGAAGTTTTTTATCGTTACTAAAAACGGTCTCTTCACAACGCACAATACAACTATAGGCACAGTTTTGTCTCAGACTTAGTTATTCTTTTTCGCGTTTGTTGTTTTATTTTGAAAATACTTTTAGGAAAGCACACTAATGCGGCGTTGGTGCTTACTCTGTACTAGTTTCTGAAACCAGAGCACTTCGTACTGCTGCAATGCAGCCCACGCAAAAATTATGAAGTTTTTTTTCATCAATCATCAGTGTACTTTGAGACAGCTACGTTCGATGAGTAAAATTCAAAACACAGTGGCTGCAGATCATATCTGTTTCCCTCTGCAATGAATAGTGCACACAACCACTGCAGAATATACGGGACGTGATCTTAAATGATCTTTTTAAAGGAACCCTTCCAAAAAGGAAACTTGCTTGGATATCTAAAATAGTCCACCTGTTCTTGCTGTGTCTCACCTAAACTCCATGTGGTAAAAGAACGAACTTGCCAAATCAATGCTTTGAAATAACACCTTTCAGAACAACGTAATCGCATACTGTCTTTCATCACGATGTCAGCAAGTACTTTAATTCCTGCCTTCGTCGCTGAGCTAGTTGGCATCTGATCAGGTCGCACAGAAACTGTTCTTCACGCTTCAGTCTAACTCTTACAGGATGAAATAACGAGAGACTAATTCAATTATTTAACGAGGCCGATTCTTTCTTTGTTCTTTCAGGATATAGCTGCAAATCGGCTTTGTCTTGCGTAAGTACATGCGCAACATTTCAGATACAGCATCAGTACAGATCTGCCACGGCAATGCGATAAAGGTGTCGTGTCGTGTCGTGCTTTCCCTGCTCACCACCGCTGTCCGTGCACGCCGATGACTGCTTTCATTCACTCTGCCTACCCTTGTTGACGAACATTGGGCTCTGGAACGAGCGAAATGCGATGGTATGTTCCAGTAAACGGTCCAATGCGCTCAAGCGCCTCTCGTAAAACGCATGTGAAACGATAACGGTTCGTAAACGTCCAACAAGATACCTATCCGTTGTTCAGGTGCTTGCAAGCTCATATAAAAACCGACATGGCAGTTGCCTTTCAAACCACATTCGTATGCTTCTTTAAGCGAACAACGCGTGAATAAAACCTGTAGTTTATATAAGTACAACCACAAGGCTTTTTGCTTTTCAGTCTGAGATGGGTTGCCATCGAGACAACGCAAGAATACTATGAACTCAAGCATCTCTACCTCATTCTATTAACATTTTGCATGAAGTTGTGATAACATGCAGTGGTGGATAAAACTTTTGCTGGTTGTTGCGGACCAACTTGATCTTTTTATTCCTTTAGGCAATGACCAATACATCATCTTATTGATATTCTAGTTGTTTACACCGCTAGCATGCAACGCAACCAAACACAAATGTTTTCAAGGCAGTTTGCTGAATAAATATCTAGACTGAACGCTCAAAAACATCCTGCTTCTTTTCATCAAGCTGACGCCAAAGCAATCAGACCGCAGAGGTCAGTTTGCGAGGGTAACTCTTCTGAAACACTTGCCGCTGGCACTGGAGAAACCTTGTTACTTGCAGGCCTGACCTCGAGAAGCAGTTTTAAAACATGTCGCTGTGAAACGCTTTTTACTTCACGATTACACCACGCTTGGAAGCAGTACAGATGGAGCACAGCGCTGCGCGCAGTTGTTGACGAGTGCCGCTGTCAAACCAAACTTTGCCACCTCTTTTGACGGCAATCAAGCCACGCCCATTTTCTTTCACATAATGAACATTAAACATGTTTTTTAACTTCGATTTAAAATTTTTGATTTGGTTTTATAATATATTTTGGCCTTGTAAGAATGTCAAACTTTTTATTTTTAAATGTGCTAAATTGGATGTCGAATTTCGAAGGAAACTCTTTAACTTGTATTCGACATCTGAATCCTGCATTTCCTTTCGCTGTTTGCTCTGGTCAATTTGCTACGACTGAAAACTTCGTCCCTAATTTTGCTTCAAAGACAAGACTGGAAAGCAACCATAGACCGTAGTTGCTGCTGTTTTCAGGCGGGAAGCGACACAATCTACGGGGCTTAGTATGTTGACCTGGAAGGAATTATTACAGTATGACTGAACCGGAGTTAGTTTGGCGCTGAACTCTCCAACGATTTGGCAGCTGTTCGTTGACTTCATGGAAAATCAAACCGCTGCGGTCTGTAAACGGAGTGGTGGCAGCAAACGACGGAATAAATTGGCTCTTGATAAGAGGATATCGGAAAGCAACTGTTTGACGCATAGTTACCGCCAGCAAAACAAGCATAATAATTCCGATCACAGCAACGGCTACTCGGATTCCGAAAAAGAGTCTCACAGTCATCGACAGTTAGTCGAGAGGCAGATGGCATTCGCGAAAGTCAATCATCTGCCTTAGCCAAGATCGTAAAACAAAACGGAACAGTGAATGGCGAGGCAGCGTGGTTTCACAGTGAGCAGGCGGATTAATTGGTGCCTGCTTACTGCGCCAACTACCAAGCATTTCCCGCCTGATCCGAGTGTAAACAAAGTATGGTTGGCCAGCATCCGTTATTATTGTGCTGGCATTCAAATCACGTGACAAACAATTTTCTTGGCAACGTTGAGCCAAGAAATAAACAAACTCCAGCTCAGCTGAACCAAAACGAAGGTTGCAAGAACTGCACCAACATGAAACAAAAGTGAGAATCTACCGAGTTTGACGTTAGCAAATGCAAAATGCAATCAACTGGTAAAAACTTATTTGCTTACGCCTGTTCCACTATATGGTAAAAAACATTTTGGCTACCAAATGTGTCATTACCTGCTACACCAAATTGGTCACAAAACAGAAGCGGAACCAGTGAACAGTAAAGAAAATCGTGGAGCAAAGGACTGAGAAAAAATGCTGCTATATCACACCATTGTTCATGAGGAAAAAATGGATCACTATCCATATGGATTTAAGTCAGTGGACTCGGGTGAAAATACTGGGAAAAAATGGTTCAAATGTTCGAGGCGAAGCATTCAGCGACACTTCGAAAACTCCTGGCTGACGCAAGGCACGACGAAAAGGTCAAGCATAGGCACCACGCAAGCAAATTACTAGCTCAGCGTCGACGTCATTTTTTGCCTGAACAGGTTCGGGTTCAGCTACTACTACTTCCTTCCAACCAGAACAGCTCGACAGTCAGTCATGCAAAATCAGCAACCGGCAAACGCTTTCTTTCACTGCCATAAGCGTGGTCCTGCAAGCACAGTTGCAATGATTCTAAACAAGGTGTGCAGAACGGACACTGCTGTTGACCTCACTGAACAGAAGTAGTCATTACAACAGAACAGCAACTCTTACTTTGGATTGTTTACTTTAATTCAGGTTCACGCCTCGTATCTCTTTGATTTCACGTTATATACCCAGTGATGTAGTGCAAAAAAACATATGGCGAAACGCTCACTCGCTATTCCGTTATCAAAACAAGACGGGGAGACATTCTTTGCGTTCCCCTCCAAGTACACCGCTATGTCCTTAACTCGTTCACGTTTAATACCTCAATTCCTGGCGTAATTCAATTTTGTGGCTATGATAATTTCGTCAACGATTTGCCATCATTGCAGTGATTTAACAATGGCGTTTGCGTTCTGCAGGCGCTTGGCAGGTTTCGCAGTTCTCACAGGTGAATTGCTTGGCTGCCTTATTTTAATTGCAATGCAGATGGCAAACAGGATCTGAAGCGTTCAGCAAAATGTTCGTTGCTCAGTTGCAATAACCAGCTTAGTGGAAACAAAACGAACGGCATTAATATGTTTAACCGTTTATTTTCCATTAAATTCTCATCTAAGTCTAACTTGGCCATAATTTTTTCTGACCAGATAGGGCTCAATTTAGAATAGATGAAGAAACATTGAAATAATGGTGGAAAAATGCGTGTGTCCCGTATTAGGACAACTGGCTTTAAATCTTGCTGATTTCTAGTTTAAAACTTTATTATAAATAAAGTGAAGAGCAAAAAATGGTCATGAATAGAAACAGAAATTAATAAAAATTGACGGCGCATCCGCCATTTCTTCACGCAACCCTATCATTTATCTGTTGTTTACAGGCAGTATGGTTTCGCGGTACCATAAATCACCCTACATAAGTTGGTAAATTTTGCAGAAACGTTAAGAGCGAAAGTTTTTTTGCTTTTCCACGGTAGCACAGTAACTACAAGCCTGGCCACACTGAAACACTACAATATACTGACAGCAAATCTCGCAGGTAACGACAAAAACTGTTATCGACAGAAGTACGTATCAACTACCTGGCGCGAACAACAGTAAGCCTGGCCTATTTCAAAATAAGGTAAAACACCAACCCTAAGATAAAGACTTGACGAAAGAGGAGCAACGTATGTTCAAAAACTGGTTCGGTTATTTCATCGAAAGATTTCTGTTCAGCAGCTACATGGTCTTTCTCGCCGTAAGTGCAGAAGAGCGGCATCGCTGACAAAAGAATGTGATAACCGTAGGCTTGAAGCCTCTGCTCTAAACAACCAGTCATCCATCATTCTGTAAGGCCGACTGTAACGGTTGACGCAAGCCCAACCAATCTATTGATTTGCAAATGACAAGCAAGGCTTTGCCACAACGCTACTTCAGCTGGTAGCTTGATCGTTTCGGTTAAGGTACCCTGCTGCAACTAATCAACCATTGCCATTTGCGCGGCGCAAATTGTACGACACAATGAAGGCAAAAAAGTTTTGTACTGCGACGTCGCACCATGCGTCCAAGAATTAGCATTACCGCAGATAGCCGCTACACGCAGTTTATAGACAAACATTACGCAGTTCACATAATCTAAATCTGGCATTTGAGTGACATCATATTTGACAGATGTGACATGGGACGACATGCCAAATGCTTGCAAAGTACAAAACGACGCGAATTGGAAGCGAACAGATTTAAGAAACTGTCATAAAGACACGAACAACTAACATATCCTTTAGCGGTTACACTATTCTGAGAACAAGGTTATGATCACTTTTACAGCACAAATGATTCAATACTTTTATACAAAAAATTTCTCGATAAGTGTGTATTTTGCATAGCATAAGGCAAACTTCATAAGACTGCCAACTAATGAAATCATTGCAATGAGCGCACCAAATGTTTCAAGAACATATCTGAAAACGCAATAATTTATCAATGCCTCTATACTACACGAGTTCTTAAGCAAATGTGTACACTAGCTGAGATGCAAAAACCATGTTTAAATTCTACAACCAGGTTATAAAGCTGACGCAGGTGACTGCTCTGACAGTCTAGTGAGTGGCATTCCAGTAGGAGGACAAGGCGCACGGCCGCATTTAATTTGATTAGCTTTCATTACGCCAACTGTAGTCTGTTGTTTTGTTTCGGCCCTTTTTAAACACATTGACGAAAATACAGAGCCTTGGAGATCTGCTATTTGCTTTTGATACGTGCTATTCCCCCACGTGGTGTTGACCCACATAAAGCTTGTCCAGAATAAAAAGGTAGGAACTTCAGTTATGACAAGTTTTATGGACGTAGTGGTTCTTGTGATGTTTGTGCAGACACAGAAACGACATCGTAGCGCTTAACTAGACCGATAACCAACATAAGATATCACATGCCACCTGTTGACTGAATGACGCTATCGCATTGTAAAGCAGTGTACGATTACTAACTTCACTAACTCAATAAAAATCACTTGTGCATCTCCTGCTTCAAAAACTGATCTGCATGGCATTGTAAATAGAACGAACAAACAGCATGAACCAAGTCCTGTGGCCTAAAACAGAGCTAACAAACCAACGGGCCATAGCTCACTGACAGGCAATAGCCAATAAGGCGATTTCAAGAGGCGACGGAGCTATCAGAGTAAGTGCTTCCTTGAACTACTTTGTTTCAAAAACAACAGTTAACACACATTTTGTTGCAACTAATGGTATCATAATTTTTTCACGTCTTTACGTAACACAAGCCCTTGCTTGCGCTTCGCAACCAAAGAAGTCTGCTTTTGAGCAAGTGTTGCAGGCATAGAACTCACCGAAACAAGCGAAGCAACTCCTAATGACATGCCGCAATGGATTTCGCTAAGCTATCTGGAGCTCATTACAAAAAGGCTGTAATACCTTGGCCTAAAAGCATGAAGAGATGCATCAAGGCGTGTCTTGCATATGTGACACGTCCCTTCGGGAGGCAAAAATGTGAATAAATGATGTGCTGGCCATGACGTGAAACCCTGAGAACTTCCGTATTTCGTAAAATCGGTTCGAATGCCATCCTCAACCTGGTCTGCATGCAGAGAGCACTACCAGAACTTTAATACACCGCGCAATACTGAACTCCAGATTTCTAAATTCTTCCCAACAAAAACTCCGTCAATTATTCTTGGAGCGGAGCGGCAGATCTTGTACATGGATCTGCCGTATGTTGCTGCAGTAAGGGCACGCAACACAGGTGTTGGAAGTTGAGAAGGCTGTTGCCGTAGTCGAACGACAAAAATGATTTTGCAGGAGGCGAGTCGCCTGCTGGAAGGCTCGTTTTACCATGCATGTGACTTCCACGGTTCCCTTGCAGTTTTCCGCTCTGCGGAAAACGAGGCGACACAGTATGCTGAAAACTCCACAGCAAAAAGCGTGTTTTCCTGCGTGGCATGTCGACCATTCACTAAAACACACGTCCGTTTTTTCACAGAGTAATTTCGCAAAACTTGAGTTTTAATCGTTCAAGAGCTTTATTTACGGCTCAATAAAGTTGACACGAAGACTGGTCCCGGAGGGTTCATCAACTATAATTGGAGTTTTAAAGTTGCCAACCTTTCCGAGAAAAATAATATGGCAACCACGTTTCCATTAACATGATAAATGCTACATATCACAAAAGCACACCAACCGCATTTCGCTCAAAGATCCAATCAATTGCATATCAGGCAAAATGATCAAAAAAATCTGCATGTCTGTCTCAACCCTACTTGTTCGTGAAAGGCATAAGAGGCTTGAGAGAAGCTTGAGCAGAAGTGTTCTTGGAAAGCAAAGTAACAAAAAACAATTTTGAGACAAGTTTTAAATTTCGACAATACTTGGCCTCAGCAAAGACGACTTCAGAAATTAGGACATTAAAAATTCAAACAACTATCCATTCGTGGGACTGTAAAGCAATGGTAAAAAAGTTTAAAACACATATCATAACACAAGCCATCATTTAAGATGGCCACCGCATTATGTGGGTATGGTGATTCTCAACCTTTTCGCTGAACGGAGCCAAATCCAGACTTACAACTTCGTTAGAGAGCCGCACTAAAGAAGCTTTAACACAAGTCAATTGACACGTTTTGCTTTCATAGGCGTAGCCAGGGGGGGCAAAGAGGACATTCCCCCCAAATTTTTAGCATATCTTGTCATTTTGTGCTTTGAGAAGCGGTGTCCCAAACAAAAGGCTGTTGTTTTTCATTTCTTGCTGTTCATATTGCTTAAATTTGTAATATGTTACTGGCCTGCTGCAATCTGCTCTTTCATTTATAACTTGTGCAACTATTCCAATTGTTTATGCCCTCCCCAAAATTTTGGGTTGGACGCCATGTTTTGCTTTACAGCGGAACGAAGTCTGTTACACAAAATATTAGAGGTTTTATTGAAAAACGGATGAGGGCGGCACAAAGGGTGCTTCGGAGCCATATGCGGCTCTCAAAACTGGTTGAGAGCGACTGGTATAGACTAACTAGAGTAAGGGTGGGCAACTTGCGGCTCTGGAGCCGCATGCAGCTCTTCAGCTCCTCTGAAGTGGCTCTCTCTGGATTTGACAAAACTTGGAATTTAAATGTGCATGCATTCGATGATTGCTGTTAAAATTCAGTTGAGTACAAGTTAGCTTATGTCCATATGAAGTCGCATGAAAAATGATGACTCCTTCGGATAGTTTGCTTGCGCGTATCTTTTCACCTACTTGTTTCCAGGGAAAATCCTTCCGTGACTTTTCATCATTCCTAGGGCCTAATAGCTTGTTGGGATGGCGTGCGTTTATGTCAACTTTAAATATGATTTTGCGAATATTTACATCGAATGCCCGGAGGAGTCATTTTGACTACCTGTATAGAAATGCTTAAAAAATATTTCGTGAACTACAGGTAATGATAGTGCTTTTGTGCTTTGTAGCGTAAATTCAATTTACAAAGTCAGTTGTGCTTTTGAAACAACTTGAAGTCTTTCTTGCTGTCAAGCGTCTTTTCAAAAGCTTTATCATTTTCGTATCAGTGGCATAGAATATTTTGTTGAGATATTTTGTGTCAACAACGCCCTAGTTCAGGAGTCACCAACGTGGTGCCCGCGGGCACCAGGTCGCCCGCGGGCTTGTTCTGAAAATAACAAAAGCAGAATCAGTGTCTTCACATTGATGAATGTTTTTAATTTTTATTAATGATAACATAATTGAAGACTAATTGAGCAAATTTTTTATTTCATAAGTGTGTGTATCAAGCTGGTAGCCCTTCGCATGAATCTCTACCAAGAAGTAGCTCTCTGTTCCAAAAAGTTGGTGACCCCTGCCCTAGTTTGTGAATTATCACCTTTGTTTTGACTTGCTGTGCGTGGTTCTGATTGCAAGTACAGTTAAATCACAGCTGCCCTTTACTTAGCAACTTGAAACAGTCAGCACATGTATATGTCTACAAGACGAGGTCTTACACCAAGAGAAGTTTAACTTTGCTAACTGATATTCCCGAGTATATGTCTGACAATCGGAACGAAAGCAACATTGATCCAGATGATAATTTCATTCCGACAGCAGATAGATGAAATTAGCTATTTTAGTGAAGATGAGTCGCAAGACAGAACAGGAGCTTTGTGATGCGGATGGAGTTGTCATGTCTCTATTTCTGTGTTTTCCAACTTCCGTTTATTTTTTTGTGTAAGGTAACCGAGATCCAACCACGAGCAGTTGGCAAAGTTATTTGGAAACTGATGAGAACGATGGTACAGTGTTGAAGTGTTGACTGCAAAGGATGGCACTAAATGGAAGGAAATACAAGTCAGTGACCAGTCCCCAGGCAGACTTGCAGGTCGCAATATCCTGGGGCAATATCCAGGCCCTACGAGTTACGCGCGTAGAAACATACAGGCTGGAAGTCCTGCAACGCCTGCAAGTGCCTGACATTTGTTGTTGAGAAGCTTACACTTGAACACATCCGGAAAAGCACCATCACTGAAACTTCATTGCTGTTATGTACGCGAGGAGTAATAGGATCAGATGACATGCCATATCACACTTTCTGGACTGACAAATGGGGCATGTCATTGTGCAAACAAGCGATATGAATGAACAATTTCGCGAAATTTTGCGTTTTCTCCGCTTTAACAAAAAGTCTGATCGATCTCTAAGTTTGACAACAAACAAATTTGCTCTTTTTTCGGTTGTGGTTCATACAGAATTGTATTTCATGTTACACGCCTGGGGATTTCATCATTGTGGATGAACAGCTTTTCGACACCAAATGTAAATGTCCATTTACGCAATGCATGGCGTCAAAGCCTGAAAAATATGGGCGGAAACATTGGTTAGCTGTAGACCAGTGTTTCCCAATCTTTTTTGGCTAGCACCCCTTTTTCTGACAAACAAATTTCTATCGCCCCCCTACCATGCCTAGCACACATATCAACACAATTTTTTCGTGCATTTCACTATCAATCTTAAATTAGTAAAACGCTAAGTTTTTGTTTACAAATTATATGCATACATGTTTGTTGATCATACTGTTTTTATGACATTTGGTCACCCAAAGTTAGTAAGACAACAAAAATTTAATTATTAACTGGGTCTCCTATCGCCCCCCAACCGCCCATTTCTGCTTCACCGCCCCCCTAGAGTTTCTCACCGCCCACTTTGGGAACCACTGCTGTAGACAAATACAGCAGGTGTGTGGTAAATGAGTTTCGGTACGGTGGTAGAGACGAAACTCACCTCAGGGATGAACGCGTCTCCGACCAGGTCGTCATGGTGTTGTTGAAGCCGTACCTCAACAGAGGGAGGAACGTGACAACCGACAATTATTTCACCTCAATGAATTGGCCATAAAGTTTCAAAAAACAAAACCAGCCTACGGGGGACAGTGAACAAAATCCGAAAGGAAGTACCTGCAGTGGTGAAGCACATGAAAGAGCCACTTCATTCCACCACACTTTATAAATCTGGTGATGCAACGATGACTGTTTATCAAGGTAAGGCCAAGAAAAATGTGATTATTCTCACCACCCTTCACCCAAGCATCACCGTTGCCGATAATCCCAAGAAGATCCCAGAAAGAGTAAAAGCTTACATTGACAAAAATATGGTGTTGATAGTGTCAATCAAATGGCAAGGCAATACAGAGTTAGAGCTTGCACCAGAAGATGACCTATAGGCGACATTCTTTCCACAACACACTGCGGATATAAATGCATGGATCATTACAAAGAGGTCACAAAGAACAACATCTATAGAAACGGTTTTTCTTCAGCGGTTGGTTGAGGAGTAGGAACACAAAGGCGAAACGAGCAACACTAGGACAGTCGCAAGAAACACCCGACAAAGGGCATGGTAAAATGACGAAATACTGTCAAATAAAGAGCGAATGTAAGAAGAATTGCACAGTGGGCACCTGCCATGAGTGTAGCAGGTCATTATGCGGAAAGTGCACTACTAAAACACGACGTCTGTGCGTGAAATACAATTCCACAATAACAAGTGTCCTTTTCCGGCATTCTGTTTTTTTCGCCTATTTGTTTTGTTGTTACTTTCGTTCTGTTCAGTGAAATTAATTACCTCTGACTGAAAAAATATACCTCTGACTGTGCTTACTTACAAAGCTATTCCACAGCCGTAATCGCAGTACTGTTACACAAGAAACTGCCTGCAGGAAGTCAAAATGGCTCATTCGGGCATTCTAAGTGAATCAAAATTCCGGGCATTCTAGTGTTAAAAAGTTGCCAACCCCTGAACTAGAGACACACGCCAATCGGGTGAACACTTCTTTTGAGCCAGTTCTTCTAACCACTGCTTGGCCACACTAAATCTGGGGCAAGTGTTGAGCAGCCATTCGATTGTCTCATCGTCCAGAACTGTCAGGCCGTGCAGTCCATGTGGAGGTCGATGTATTGGACAGTGGAGGACAACATGGTTGACGGTTTGTTCTTCTGGGTGAGCACTGTTCTGACCGAAGTCGAAGATGCGTTGTCTTGCTGGCTTCAATCAGCAGACACAAGTTAAAATTCACGTTATCTCAGCTTGAACACGAACCGACTGGTTTTAAAAAGAATTGGTTTTCACGTCATATCGGCCTGTCCAATCCACGTGGCTGGATACATCATGTCAGACAACCGCGCGTGGCAAAATATAGCGCTTGCCATCAAATAATTCAATTTCAAACCTTAATGTGAAGCGGTGCACAGGCACGGCCCAAATAAGTTTCAACTGGCTTCATTCGCAAACACCTGCACTTCAAGTGCCACTAGATAATTGTTACAACAACATTAAACTCTGCCATCAGTAATGTACTTTCACGCCAGCGGGCACCGAAAACCAGACTGGTTCAGCGAGAAATTCCTGTTTGATCAACCTTTGCCCCGGTGTTAACCTTTCACTAGTTAGTGTGCAACGTACACAAACATACAAATGTCTCGATCACGACTGTCAATAATAACAAGATGACAAACTCAATTGACCACTTTCAATTGCAGGCTTGTTGGTGTTTTGTTGTAACAGTTGTCAGAATAAGTGTTATTTGTCGTAATGAATAAGTGTTATTTGTGTGCTGGAACAACACTGCGGCAGTGACAATCTGGTCACTATCGCTTACATGTCTTCCCCATATCACTCTGTAAACTTGAATCTCCTACATAAAGTGGCCAGTCTCTCACAAGAACCTTAACCACTGCAAGCCCCAACTCAGCAGCATTGACACAGATGTGTCATATACAACTCGGGATTGTAGTCCGACATCTAGCGGACACTTTTTCTAAGCGTATCTGCAAAGCCAACATATCACTGCAATCAATGGTTAAACATACTGTAACTAAGTTTGACTGAAATGTTCGTTTTCTCAATTGATTTCAAACCGTTTTAGGGATGCTTTTCTGACACCATAAATCTTACTAATGGCGTCGTTATCTTGGAGTCACTGGTTTTCGGTTACGTAACTGTGAAGGACGCTGGCACCGTAGAAATATTTACTGGCAACCTAAAATCATTCGATGCTATTCTGATTCCAACTTCTGCAATTATCAAAGTCTGCTTAGTGTTCAGTGAATAGTGTCATCTGATTAGCTTTTCTAAAAAACGCCTGATTCCCTTGAGATTTACACTCTTCCACATTTGAGAATCTCTCACATTTGACCGTTAGGTATGAGTTTTGAGCCAAACGCCGTTGAAGTTGTTTTGCATTTTATTCAAGTAAGCTAGAGGCTCTACTGAACTTTAAAGATTTTTCAAAAAAATTAACAATTCGGCAGTCGGTCAAGAAAGTTAAAAACTTTTAGTTCATCCCAAAGGAATGTTGACACCACGCTTGTTTTACATTCGGCGGAGAAAGTTAAGCCAATTCTTGATACCACGCTCATATTCAAATCCCTTTAGCTACTCGGGAGAAGTAATTATCTAAACTTTGAGTAACTCTAGGTTTTATTTAGCAAAGAATACAAAAATTGATTGATTCGTTGACGAAATTCGCAGGATTAAAGGCCTCACTAAAGTAGTTCAAGAAGATGGTCTAATTTGAATTAAATTAGAAATTTGGCATTAGAACTATGTTTGCCTAAATGTAATGTGTCGGTTACCCAATTTAGAATGGTGTTGATAAAACCATCAAGCTATTTCACGCTGTCGACTTATGCAAAGCTTTTATGTTGTTTGCTTCTACTTTTCTTTCGAACCTTTTGAATCATGGTTACAGACAATTTTGCTACAAACACAATATCGTTACATCCAGTTTACACCTCCATGCAACTTCAGGAATGGAAAATTTATTATTTGCCTAATATTTAAACAAAAAGCACAGTTTCTTAATTCTAACTATACGAAATACCAACTGTGCATCAATAAATGTCGCTTGTCAATATGGTTCAATTTTATGGTGATTTAGCTATTATCCTTGTGTCATTTCATAGCGAGGCATTATTCAATATTTCGCCGGTTATATATATTCATGTAGTACAGTATTCAAATGATAGATTTTACGTAAATTTCTGGATTTAACTGATTGACTCTCACTGTGCAAGAAAACTTGAAAATTCAACAAAGCAGCTTATCGGCGTTCAGTCATCCTGTAAATACGATCTTTTCAATGCGATCTNATTCGTTCTTGCACAAGTGATTCGTTCGTGAGCAGACCATTGANATTTTTTTCTGTCGGTCTGCAATCTATACAAGCCTATGAAAAACAAAGTTTACTATCTAAATGATTGTTTTTCAACCAGATATATTCCATAATACTCAGTAATATTCATGTTAACCATGACTTCAGATTACATAATAAAATGGTACAACATTCGAAGACATGGAAAAATTTTCCAATTTGGTTTCATTATACTCGCCTTTTGCACTCCGTTTGGAATGCCAGCGCCACACGCATCCAGTGGCGCTTGCGCTATTTTCCATGCGGCTACTTTCGTAGCGAATGCTGCATTGGTGGTAACTCAATGGTAGCATCGCTGCGTGAACTTTTCCCCTGCACTCACCCATGAACGTCGAGCATGAGCTTGGACAGGCCGCAAGTACCTTTTTTAAAAGACCCCGGTATGACCCGAAGCAGACTTCCAACGGGCAATCGAATCTAATCTAACTTTGGGGTCACGTACCACTTCGCCGGTTTAGCAAAATTGTCGTGAAAGCCAGAAAGAATCAAAATCACTGTCTTACAAAAATATCGCTCATTTGCTTTCTGTAGCCACATAACATGCAACTTTTCTTCATTTTTTGGAACACGTGCCGCATGCCCTGATATTTTTCGGTCCTTGGCCGAATTTTTTTAAATGACCAAAAAAATTAGGTCAATTCGGTCATAGCGCTTTTTTCACTCACAAAAAATACCCAAAAATGAAAAATTACTGAAGTTTTTAAGCTATTTCGGACAAATGACCCAAATGTCTCAGCGACAAGAGAAACCAAGGCGTTGCCACGGCTTTATTCTTTAATATAACAAAATATTCGCAACAGCTTCTCTGAAAAAAAAAAGCTTCAGCCAGGGCACCAGCACCACAACATTCTCGCAAATACAAAATTTCAAATCAAGAGTGGGATGAGGTGATAAAATGGAAAGTATATTCGGAAACAAGAAAACATGCTGCAAACCTATATGGCATTTATCGTAACTCGGCTTACACCTACGCGCGTGAAAAAAATGTAGGGTTTCGTTCCTGTCAAAAAATAGCTCTAAGCGTTGACCAAAACATAAGTTTTCTTCATCTTTCATTTCTTCAAGTTTGCAGTGATGTGGTCAAAAGGAATCTCTTTGATTCCGGTCAGTTTTGTTAACAAAACTATTTATCTACAGCAGGGGTTCCCAACCTTTCTCTGACCATGTACCCCTTCAGCATTCCGACAGATGAGCATGTACCTTTTCAGTATTTCGACAGATGAACATGTACCCCTAAAATTTCTTATGACAAAATATTTTATCATGATTAATCATGGATATATTTAAAAACAAGCATATAACAGCTTTTGAAAATAATATGCACTGATATATGTATAAATATTTGGAAATAAAAGATATGCAAATATACATTTCTCTTCTACTGCTAACCTTAAATGTACCTCTTCGGATAGGCAAATGCACCCCTAGGGGTACGTGTACCCCAGGTTGGGAAACTCTAATCTACAGAAAATTTGCGTCTAGCTGATTGCAGTGGCGACTCCGGCACTCCGGCTCCTCGCGCTTAATCCGAGTCTTCGAATACGATTTACATGGCACAACGCTTGCTTGCTTGCTTTGTATGTTTGTGCCACCACCTACTTCACTAATTAAGGTTGTTAACGAGGAATTTTTTCACTTGGCCTTGTCACTGTTGATATATTTTCGTTCCACATCTGACCTTTCGCGCTCATGTTGCAGGTGACCTGAATCAAAAAATACCGTTCGTAGCAGGGGTTCTCTCGACTTCGTTCGCTGGCGCTTCACCCGGGCTCATCCGCCAGAGCCCGAGCTGCCCTCTGCAATTAGGTACTTTTTAAAATATACTTCATATCAGATTGAATTTTTTTTTGAAGCAATGCGTAAAATAATGAATTTGATTTCCAATCTGTGGACATTTCTCATTCGAGAATAATTTCAAACGATTGACAAATTCTCCAGTAACTCGGGCTAATCCAAGTGAGCCTAGTACGCAGGGTTTTACTCGAGCTCATCCGTTACAGCCCGAGCCAGGGTTGCCAGATTGGCCTTTTTTAGACAAAATTTCAGAAATCTAGCCTGGTTTCAAGTTGGTTGGCCTCAAAAATTTTATTTGGCCTTTTGGCCTTTTTTTGACCGTGTCTCAAGTTGGTTGGCCTTAAAAAACTCATTTGGCCTTTTGGCTCTTTTTTGGCATTCTTACGCTGAAATAGGTTCCTTTGAAGGAAAATATTACTATTCCATGTTTTTCGGCAACAGAAATGCGTGCACCGTAGCGTGTTGTAAGCATTAAGCAGGCTCTACGCTTGCACTCAGGCCTGCGTCTTCGCGATAGAAATGCGACAATGACGTCGAGGAAGTGGAAGGGCTCTAATGATTCTGGTCGTAAGTACAGGAGTGAATGGAAGATGACTTTCGTATGGGTGCAGAAAACTGCCGATGGATCAGTGTACAAACTGTGGCACCATTGTACCCAAAGTGTGCAATCTCACCAACCATGAAAAGTCAGAAAAGCATCAGCAATGAGCTCCAGTGCAATGCCAAGCAAGATTTAATCTTAATTTCGAAGAAATGTTCTTATTATACTGTTGTAATTTAGATGTTTCTTTGTGACGAAGGAATGGAACAAATAAAGTTTGGCTTTTTCTGACTTTTAAACAATCGGTTTTGGCCTTTTTTTAGCACTATTAGGCTTTTTATTGAAATTTTCATCTGACAACCCTGGCCCAAGCTGCCCTCTGCAATTAGGAACTTCATATGAGATTGAATGTTTTTTTGAAGCAATGCATAGCACATTGGATTTAAATTCCAGTCTGTCGACATTTCCCATTCGAGAATAATTTCAAACGAACGGTAAATTGTCAAGTAACTCGGGCTAGTATGATAGGTATTAAGACGAAGTTTTCCTGAAAAGTATTTTTTATGCTCCGTGAGAACATAAACTACTACACCATTAAGAAAGTTGGGTGCACAGAACCAATGTAAAAGGTTGTAAAAGGGTTCACAGAACCAATAATGTGTGGTCGTAATGGTATCGTGGAGAATCCATGATTTTTACCACTCACAGAATTGGCATCAACGGTATTAAGCCCGTAATACCAACATCTACTGAGCTAGTGCACAACGATTGCACCTACTAATGATTTTACAAAAAGTAGTTTTAGGTTAAAGTCCCCAGTGCGAACAAGTAATAAGAAAATCCGCTTGTTTTTTTAAATCTAGTGTTTGTAAGTATTTTTTACATCCCTTCTTAACGCATTAAGTTTTTTGCGATGACATAATAATTCTTTTATGCTAATGTAAATGTTACAACTCACACGTTTAAACAAGCAAGGGGCCTTTGACTATTTTTGCAGGTGGTGTTGATTGTCATAAATTAGTTCGAGTTAGATGTCACACTGATAGACCGTGCGTTTTGACCAAGATCAAGGCTAAAAGAGTAAGTGCAACGACAAGAACTTTCACTTTCAGATCTTAAGTGTCCAACAAAAAATCATAACATTTCTACTTTTAACTACACTAGGAAGCATGATGTTTGTCTGTTGCAGTTTCAAACTTCAACTTGAACTTAAATTTGAAACAAGCAAGTTACCATGCGTAAAAGTGATAACTGATAATAATTCCTGATAATCAATGGGATTGTCTGCAAAACTACTAAAATGTCTTACCGTTGATTGGCCACAAAATTATGCTTAATAAGCTGCAAATGAGGTATCTCAGATTTTCAATAAATATTAACTTACTTTAACAATATCATGGTGGGCCTGGAGGTTGTCGCCACAGGGGGCAGTTCGTGCCTCCCCATTGGCAATTGGTGTTTCCCTTCTTAAAATGGGTTATGACCCTTTTTAATCTTTAGTTGATAGTGGTACTCCAATTTTTGTCACCCCTCTCCCTATCAACGGAAGCCCATCGACGCGCCTGAGGATCTGTTCACGAACGCTGCTTTTAAAAAGTTGCATGAATAAAATGTTGGCAGGAAATAGTTTTCAACGTACAAACTTTATCCCATCGGCAATACGACCCTAGCCTTGCGTGAGTTCCAAGAAACAAGCTTTACCGTAGATTGAAAAGCACTTCAAGACATTTGTAGAAAACTCAGTGGCCTTCTGCAGGTGGCTTGAAAATATCCCTCGTTTTTTTATGAAAGCTCTGAAGCAGCCTGCAGCTAAAAAACATCAAGGTTTGCATGGCAGTGAGATGAAAACTGAAGTTCCAGATTCGCAGGATAGAAGGTAGTCATGTGATGAGGAAAGCATTGAGTTTGCTAAGGTCAAAAACAATTTCCATCAAAGCTGATGCTTTTTCTTCACTATCGTTGAAATGAAGATCTGAACAACTTAGCTTTGCTTGCAAATGTTCGGCAAAATCTCTCCAGTAATGTGGTCTCAAAACTACTGCGAAGCATTTCGGTAATAGTGCGCTAGTTTTTGCTCAGTGCAGCAGCAGCTTCAGCGCTGAACGAAAGCGAGGATCTGGTTTCGGTCGAGCGCTTTACATTAACTTTGATGAGACGAGAATGAAGATGAGTAGCAAGGACACTGGCGCCAGCGAGTTAACCACCTGCCGGGCTTAAAATCGTCCGAAACCATTTATCAATGAGAAATCGGAACGCTATGACGGAGAGTTGTGTACAGTGCATTTTACACTCCACCACGCTTTTCTGCTCGTGCTCTCGTTAATTCCAAACACGACGCTTCGCTAACTACAAAGCCGTCTTTGCGTTGCCTGAGCAAACAGTCGCCTTGCGGTAAGACCTGATTTCCAGCACTTGTAAATTCTCTCCATACAGGCGCGAGCTAGTTTTCAAACTCAGTTGACGCACCACGGGATCAGTATCAAAGGAAGCAGAAGCTACTATGACGATTTGCCAGAGATTTCATATCAAGCAATCTTTGTGACCGCAAATGGTGTTGACTGAGTCTTGCTACGTTACTACCAAATTACGAATGGTAAACGACGTGTTTCAGTCAGTGTACTTACAACAGATATGCAACAAATCGAACTGGTTAAAAGGGGTCTTCACGGACCTATAAAATGATAGCATCCCAGCAAAATCATAAATCGCCACGTGTGCAGACGAACTAAGTTGGGAATTGCGCTGCATAAAATCAACGAGAAAAACACCTGCAAGCAATGGAAAAGTTTTTATTTGGGTACTTTTTCGCATAATTATAGGATTTACCTGTGAACTTTCAAATGAGATTTGCATCGGCAAGTCTCATACCAAGAAAACCAAACGCCAGTGCCGTTCAAAATCCAGCTTTTTGTTACAATAGGGATATACTTACCAGTCATCACATTAGCTCCTTGAGGATGCAATTGGTTTAAGCAATCGTCTCGAAATGTCCTTTGATTTTCAGCGAGGTTTGAATACGCTTTTGCTTTTGATTAATCAACGTGGAAATCAATGTGAAGTTTGTTTTTACTGTAATACTGTCGCACCATGACTTCGACTGTACCTGGATGTCTAAGCCAAATGGTACGAAGTTTCATTTTGAGAAATTAAGCCAGAACGCCAGAAAGCTGAAACTCCAGTGCATCTTCAATTTGCCCCCACGGAAGCATAAGCCGACCAGATACGTAGGTCTGTATTATTTTATTTAATTTTATTACATTCGTATATTAACTGTGCCAAGATTGCAACCAACAGCAATAATCTCAAAATGGTATACCACTCTTTGTTGACACAACGCCGAAACATGATGCACATATTGCTCACAAAATACGTGCTTAGACTGCTTTTGTAACAGTAGACATTGACATGAAGGGCTAACGCAGGCATTTTTAGTTGGTTATGCCCAGCTTGAAAGATGGCTGTTGTTCCGTCAGGTACAGATTCTTCTGCCGAAGGGTATAATTTGAATAAAGGCGGCTTCACACAGAATCCGGTTGCGGCTTACGAACCGGCTTATGGTCAACGTCAGTCTTCCCACATGCAGCAAGAACACCATCAGCGACAACCACGGCAATCCGGCGTACTTAAAACAATTTTAAGTAAGCCGGAAGCCGTTCAAAACCGAGAAAATTCATCCGGATGCGGCCAACGGAGCCTCTGTGAAGACTGCCGTTGGCGGAGCCTCTGTGAAGACTGCCGTCTGTGTGAAGCCGCCCAAAGAAGGTTCGAGCGAGAACGGACGCAATTTTCGGAACAATTTTGTCCCCTACAGCACGACTCCAACGCAACAATAAATTCTCAGCAGAACGTGGCACACAGCGAACATGCCCATTGCACGACCGATCGGTAGCATTGTTGTCGGAACAGCGTGGCACTCATCCATATGCATGTCGTCAGTGCGCCTGTCACGCAGTCAACAGGCATCTTCGCATTAATAGATGGAGCGACAGCGCTAAGGGACCCAAAGCGGTGATATCACTTTACGGGAGAAGATTTGTCTTATCTGTGGTGAGTGTAACTGAAGAACGCACTAATGGGAATGCTGCCCCGCGAGAACCCTTTCGACTACCATGGTCTTCTTTTCACGCTACCTGGCTCTGACTCAAAACAAAACGCACCCTGAAAGGGAAAACAGTTGACCACCCTTAAAAAAAGAAATTTGATGTCTCCAGTTGCTTTAATAATAACTGCACCATACTGCTCTGACTTAAAATCCGCTTTCAAGCATCCTATATGGGCGGAAAGCTATTTAGTTGGCTGGTGAGATTGGCGGTATGGCCAACGAAGCTGAACTTCCTCAATAGGTCGAAAATTTATTCAAGCCTTTATTCGCTAAGTGTTTCACCTTGTAACTGCACAGTTAGAAGACCGTGGCCATTTATTGTTAGGTGCTGAGAAGCATAAAACGATAGCCATGATATAACCAGCAGGAGCACGAAAAGAGCGGTTAGAAGAACCGTTGATTGCTGCGCTTGGCACCTGACACTGCTAAACACTTTGAACTAAAAAATTCGCGCAGCTCAGCAAAACACGTGAAGTTGATTGTGGTTTACATTTCCACTTCAAACGAATCGCTCACGTCACTGACCAATGGTTTTTGGCTGTACAAGTAGATTTATTTCAATTCTGTGTGGTAAGGTTTGCCATCGTGCATGTATGCGGCTTGCGAGATACGCAATGTATTCTTGAAAAATGAGCTTAAGGTACATGTGACAGCGATGGTATGTCCATGAAAAAGTTTGTTTGTAAAAGAGGTAATCACGAAAAATGCTTCGCACTGCTAATTGCTCCTCAAGGGCTCAGTTAATGCGAACAGCCTGATAACCAAAGAAGATTGAACTATATTACGGAGATGAGCGGTTCGGACGCTGCGTTAATGATGCGATTGTAATTATAAGTGGCACTTTAATCTATCGGTCGAAATCGAACACTGGGTTTAAACCTATTTCAGCAAGTGTTCACTTGCTGTGTGATTTCAAACCTCGAACAGCGTCTATGGCAAACGCGTTAGGTTGTGACAGTGATTTGAAGCATTTCTACAGCGGTTACGATAACTTGCAACAACTTGAGGGAGTTTACCGGCGATGATTTAAAGCACGACCGTTTATCTTTACGGATGAAGTCAATCTTCGAAAGCCTTTTCAAACTTAACCTTGCAAGCTAGCGCTGTCACCAATCAATAATCGCGTTTGCTTCGTAATGCTTTTTTTGCAGCGACCTAATTTTTCTCGGCCACGGTTGTTTGGAGAACGAGAACAACCACTGTATGAACGCAACAGCAGCATACGAGGACAGTTACAGACATGTTTATGATCCCACGGTTGGAACATCTCTCGATAAAGAAGGCACAAAAGTGATTTACACTGTTTTATGACTATACCGAAACACGTTTTAGTAACCGGTCAGTTGGATGATATATGATTAATGCAGAAGCTATGCTATATAGTTCGGGGTTAGTGTTCCTCACTCTTGCGGCCACGTTGTGTCATCAACATGAAAAAGAATTGTTGTGGACCTAACTGCAGCGGTTGCAATAAGCTAACACGCCATCAGTCAAATGATATCAGTCAACTGTTTAGCGTTAGTTTCACACAGCCTTTTCAAACCCCTTACCTGTCATTGTGAAAGAGAAGACAGTCGATCAAAATGTAATCAACATCGATTCTGAGACAATTTGCGTTGCCAATATTGATCGATCTCAAAGCAGTTAGTTGTACCGAGAACAGCTACAGAGTACGAACCAAAGTTGAACACACTTTCTTTAACGTAGCTACACCTGCAAACAAAAGGTTATCCTTAAAGAATGGATGGTCAGTTTAGAGATCCTACAGTCCAAGAAACCAACGTTACGGCAACAAGTCGATACCATCCTTGAAGATAATGTATCACAAATTTCACATTACCCGCGACCATAGGTAGATACACACCCGACATCCTCTGTCCAAACCGCTAAGTCTCTTCGACTGGTCTGCTAACGCCACAGAGACCAGTAGATAAAACAGCGCAGTTGAAAAACGTTTCTCCAGAACTGTTCATGCATGACCGCTACAAGTAGAGCTTTGGATATCAAGCGCTAGTTGTATTAGGTTTGAGGTTGCCACCTATTCGTGACTTCTAACCATTACCATAACTATCATAACCATTTCAAATTTGGTTTACAGGTGATGACCATAACTTTTTTCCAAACCGCAATTTGGTGGTTAAGGTTTCAGATAATGGCGATATTTAATTGAGTGGTCTTCCATTCCGATAACGTGTAAATTCCAATGATTTAGTCTAGATTCTGAGCGCAACCAGGAGGCCACTTGGACCATAGCTCTCTTATTTCGAAGACAAAATTTAAAAATCAGTAACAAAAAATCAGGCTACTGGAAAACGCTGATGTGTTTCTGTGATATTTGGGATCGAAAAAATCAATGACTAAAATATTTTTGTGCAAATTTTGTTCCCCTATCAAAATCCTGTTTCTTCCATCGGTTGAAACCGTAGCTTCCTAGAACGAAACAACGCGACCAAGACCTAATCAAATCTTCTATTTGAATAAGGACTGAGGATGCGTAATTTTACGTTAAATCGATTTCCTAAAATTTGCTGATCGATTCCTTGCTTACACCCATCGTGGAAAGTACATACTTGAATAAAGATATGTGCAAGTTTGAATCATCGCAAAAAGACGAAAGCAGA
>JGI24021J15306_10000409_pt1 | contig 31697 bp, 19 predicted proteins | sample Ectturendosymbi1_FD_15306 | JGI IMG/M metagenome (IMG submission 15306)
GCCATGGAATCTTTTCCTGAGCAGGCAAGAAACCGTTCACTTTCATGACTCATGCGTTTCCAGGTCTTTTGCAAATATCCTGTTCAAAGCATCTGGACACAAATTTGCCAAGATTTTTTTTCAACAACAGATGCTAGCCGACTAATAGCAGGGTAACAGGAATTTGAATGAAAGCGTGCAGCTCAGGATAAGATGCATCACAAGCTTACAACTCAGGATGCGAATTGTAGGTTTCTCCAGCCACCTGTCGCAGACACTGTCACCAAAACATACACATGAACTAATTGTTAACAATAAAGACAACATTTTATTAACTCTTGAAACGGACTAGCCTTCTGTTTAACTGTTCAGTTCACCACGACAGTTAGTGCTCGCTTCTACAGCCTTTGTTCGAATTCCCTCCTTGAGGTCCTTTGAACCAAGTAACACTTGATTGCGGTGCTTGTCATAACTGTTAACTGCAAATTAGCTTGAAGCCACACTTGTGCCTACGAGTTGGAATAACTTCGTTTGTTTTGCTAATACTTTTGCGTGGGTAGGAGGTACAATATGTCTTCTTCCTTTATGGCAGATGTAGTGTTTTTGTGAATTCCACTTGTGATCCTAAATCCCACTCCATTTTCTGCAAATGGACTATTCAAGGTTGTGTTCAATCTTTTTATCTTTTAAATACATAAATTGTAAACTTTTATCTTGGTCCCTGCAACCTTTGTTTCTGACGCCGCGCATGCCTTTATTCTATGTCTTTGCGCATTTGTGCACGGAGACCATAAAAATATATCTTTATGATTGGTTAGTTACTTCGCATTGGCAAACAATGTTATTTTCAAGCATCTTCCACAAACTGGTCTCTTTCCCTCTTTTCAACCGGGTTGTTAAGGCTGAGTTTTTCTCTGTTGTTGGGAACGTTTACGTGATCCTTTCTAGTCGCAGGATCCATGTAGCTTTTGCAACTGGAGAACTTCAAGGTGCAATTGTTTAAAGTGATGTTTTGCCGATAAATCAGAAGAAAGATATGTTTGCAACATTTAATCGATTTATCGAATATTGCTTTCTATGCTCTTGCTGCAAGGAAGTCAATACCAAAAATAAAGTATTCCTCGCGTTTCCCTTTTTGCCTGCTGCTTCTATCTGCTACTGCAACTTCTACTGCATTTGTGGCCGTTCTCCTGCAAAGCTTTTTCGCTTATCTTCTTACTTTGATACAAATCTTCCTTTCTTGCTTAAATCTTCCAATTCACTTATTTCTCTTGTTCTCGTATTTACAAGTTATTAATAATTGTTTGGGATGTGATTTGAGTTGGTGCTATTCTGTCTAGAGCGTCCAGTCGACTGCTCTGTTAAATTTTAGAACTTTCTTTCCCTTCAATGTTATTTTGTCAGTCATCAAGGCAACAAGGAGTTTATTGACGTTTGAATTCCTACAACATAAAAATAATTTTGTGGTACATCAGCCAGATTTTTCATGTTTTTTCATCAATACAAGCATTTCAAGTTTAAATAATTCTAGCTTTCAATACGTAGTGCGTAATCTCAAACCGTACTAGTACAGGATAGCCAACAAATGTGAGTGTAACATCATCTCTGTGACTGGTGCAAAAGCTACTGAGAGCTGAATGGGACAGATGCATCGTGGACAGGTTTGTAAATGTTTATAGTGAAAATGTTGAACGCCGTTGATGGTGAAAAATGTTGAACATATACATGTTGATATCGGTACTACTTTAACAAGCACTTACACGGAATACCCAGATACTTTTTATATGCTTTCACGTAAGATACTGGTAATTGCTCTATTTGATACATTGTTACAGCCTAAATACCTAAAAGTAGCTTTCTGTCATCTGTGCTAAGATATTGGTAGCTGGTAGGTGTTACTTCGTTTCTGTGAATTTCTTCACTTGACTACTCGTCCACCAGGCAATAATAATTTTGCGAAAAGGACTTAGGGCTTAATATGAGCATCCAGGGACACACCAATGGATAACCATACCTTCGGCTGCCTGCTTATTTATAACGATTGAAAAATGTTTTTGTGTGGAGATTTGCGTTGCTCGGTGAAGCCGCAGGTCGCTTTCATTGAATTGACAATCAGCAATTGCGTTTTGCGTTCCCAAATCTTCGTGGTACAAAACTTCAAAAAATTGTATCCACATGTGTTGCTTTTGCATGTTCTTCTTGCGCTTGTGCGCTTATTTTCCCGCTTCCACTCGCACACTTCCTGTGTAGATACACAAGTTTTTCTGCATTTGCATGCAAGTTTTTCCTACGCTTGCACAGAATTTAGCGCTTTCTATTTCATGTATTCAGCGTTTCCACGTTTTACAAAACATAGTTTTAATGAATGTGCACACAAAGTAACTGAGAATAACGTCCAATCGCCCATGCTAGTAGAATGCAGACTGCATAACAAAATATCAAAAGACGCTGTATCATTCAGCATTATATGCAAAGATTGCCCTTCTCATCAAAAAGTAAACAAAGGTGACCAGGGCATTTTAAAAGCATGCAGCACTATCGTTTTCTCCTCGACAAAGCGACTCAGTAAAAGGAAGGCGAAGTGCTAGCACGGGCGTCGGATGGACTATTTCCAGGAGAGTAACTGGATTTTTCCAAAGGTGACCAAAAAGATTTTTGCAGGGGTGAAACAAGGGTGAAATTCCATTTTACTAACTCCGAAACGAAGAGACTCATCTTTCTACTAAAAAATTAACAGGACTATGTTAAATTTCAAAATCCAGAGGGTTGTGCCCCCCTTCTCCAGTTTCTGACACCCATGAGTGCAAACAACGTTTCTACTGCATTCTGACATGCGCCCCAAACGGTTATACAGCAATCAAAGGAGGCAGTAATTGGCCAGTGTCTCCACTCAAGGCTGGCTTGCTCCAAATAACCCCTTGCAATGTACGTACTAAGGAAATTAACGCTTCAAGACAGCAGCAAGTTCACTAGTTAAAGCGGCGATTATAGACAAGGAGAACACAACTTAAAAAAAACACAATTTAAATACCGATGCAGCAGCGCAAGTGAAGCTCATAAACCGTTGAATCGAAACAAGGCTGCTCTATAGGAAACAATCTTGTCATAACTTTACGTCATTCAATGGTCGCGTCAATACGAGAAGGGATTTTCAACTTCTTGCAGTTGAGCAAGATTGCAGTGGTTGTGTGAAGCCGCACAAAATCATGATGTCAATTTTTGCGCAAACAATGATAAAGTTTCGCAATCGGTCGTTCGACGTCACCGGCGGAAGTACGTACGAGCACATGTCGCACATAGGGGGGCGAACCCGAGTGTGATGGAACCCGGGACAGGGAACAAGTTTGGCGCCTCCATGTTCTGACCAAAGGTCTTTTGGGTACAAATGTACTGTATTGAAGAAAGTACTTGCGATATTGTTGATATTTTTCGACGTCCCACATAGATTTGGCGCCCGGGTTGTTGTGCCCCATTGCTCCCGTTGTTACGCCCCTGGTTGCACATGACCTGATTTATCAGGACAAGTCTCCATCAACCACTTGTCAAAGAGGCCATTCACTTCTTAGAGCACACTCGTCATATATATAAGGTTTCCGTGTCTGAAGAAGCAAATTCCGGACAACCTCATCGATGGCTATTTCGTGACAAAAAAACAAGCGCTATACGGCATTTTAAGTGGATTCTTACAACTACCAATCCACCGCAAAGCAGCACAACTGTCACAGAAGAGAAAAAACACAGAATTGTTACAGAAGAGGTTACACCGATAAGATACAAAAATTTTTTTTTCTCTCCCAATTCTGATTATTCATATTTTTTTCAGCGAATCTATGATAAGATCCACTGAACGTGTCAAAATTCCGGGCATTAGAGCTTTTTGAAGAATTATTTCCGGACACAAATATTAACACCGAAATTCGGGACATGTCCCGGAATTTCCGGACATATGGCAACCCTAATATACAAGAACAAGCTCATCAAAGGTAAAGTTCTGAAACTTCTGTCATTTCTATGCAGTTTGCGTTGTTTGCAAATATTCGCGTTTCCAGCGAACCCAGTGCTGGTCGGCAACATATTGGGCTTGCCACCACCGTTTCAATTAAAACGTGTCAGATAAACTAAAGTCTCCAGTGGATAGGCTTGGTGATTTTATTATTAGGAGCAGATGATTTGGAGCAGGCGATCCTTCCCGTCAGGATCTAATACATTAGGTGTTAGGGCAGTAGCGGATACAGGGGAGGACGGTTGGGGACAGCTGTCCCCCAACCTCTGAAGTGTCCCTTTAAATGGCGCACGTTTGATGTAAGTGCGCCGATTTTTGGAACCTATCGAAGTAGAAACACAGATCTAAAATATGCTAAACTAGAGGTTTCTTCAAACGTTTTCAGACGTGCTACTTTTGGCATTAGTAAATGATACTCGCGCCTTACCTAACCTCAAAATCTAACCAATAAAAACACAACAATTTATTTGACATTTCCTGCTTATGGGAATGATGCAACTGTTTTTTCGCAACTATTAGTCTAATTCAGTGGTCCTCAGCCGAGGTGGAATTCCTCCCCATGGAGGAATTTCATGAGTTCAGGGAAGGTATTTCTACATTATACTGTAGTTAAGTTACCTGTTCATTGTAATCGAGAAAATGATGTTTTAATCATTTCATCAATCCTGCTGAATTTGTGTAATAGGGGAGGATTGAAAAGCTCCGAAATGAGCAAAGGGAGGAATGCGTCAAAAAAGGTTGGGAACCACTGAAAGTCTAAATCGAGACTTTGTTGAAGACAGCACTCATCGCAAATCGGCTTCATGTTCCAGTTTGCTCCGAGATGTATTTCTTGCACGCTTTGTTTTGATTTGAAATGGCAACAAATTTACGAATGATAAAAACAGTACATATTTTTCAACAGTATGTCGCTGTCATACTCGCGCCCCTAATGCGACATCTTTCACGCTCTCCAGTTTAAGAACCCAGGCTCTAAATAAACTAAACAGTGCTTCTCACTTCGTCGAGCCGTGGGAGTTAATTTCAGGACACTCAGCCGGCTTCAATTATCGAATGCAACCAAGCCTGATAATACCACTGTTCCGTTATTTATTTCCTCCATGAGAAATGTCCAGCCTTACCCAGTACGGTTGCCAGGTTGACATTTTCAATGCCAAATTCAGGAAATTTTACCTTCTTAAAATCGCATCGCATGATTTAATCCTGTATGACATGTACGCCAAAATTCGGCAGGTTTTTGGCCTTTTTGGTGGTGTTGGCAAAAAACGTCGTTAAGCATTTTTAAATCCCGTCTGCTTTGAGCATAAACTTTTAGATTTTGTTCAGCCTTTTTGGCCTTTTTTGAAGCTGTCGGCATATTTTTCCTGGTGAATTGGCGTATTTGGTCCATCTGAACCCATAAACCTGTTATTATTTCTATGGTGGCTCTGTGAATGCATTTTGTAATAGATATTTTGTGTAATTGCCACATATCTTACATATAAGACCCTTGTGCACCAGATTCAAAGTGATTAAAACTGTGGTGGATGTTTGTGTTTTCATAACATGTAAGTTATTTTTTTCAAACATTAACAGGTATTTTTATTAATCATGTTTTATGAAGCGAGACGGCACTTTTGTACAATACCAAATATTTATTTATAATCTTTATTTCTTAGCTTGCTTCAATACGCAATTTTGCTTTTTTGCCATTACGCTTCCGCAGTGTTGTATAGGAGCTGGGGGTGAAGGAGATGAACGCGCACCCCTAAAAAAGATACAGTATCTAGTATTACGATTACTGGGAAAATCCGGTACTTTCCTACGTTGCTTTCAAAAGGTCGCCGTGTTATCAGCCCTGGGATTTCAATATACTGTATATCACGAGACAGCACAAGTCTTTCTCTTGTAATAAACACTTACGCTGTGATGTAATGTTGGCCTATAAGATAACGAGATAACAAACTGTGTATGTAGTCTATAGAATCCGCAATCAGTATTCACCTTGTTTGTTATTTAGCTCCCTTGAATTACAACAGATGAACAATGCATCGATAAACAGTTCAAAATTTAGATTGCTAAAGTTTGTGGTTTTGTTGGCTGAAAAAATAAGAAAAACGTTTATATATAGACAGGCACATCACAAGCTAAAAGGGTTGTGTCACGTACAGTGGCGCAGCGAAGCTAAGCGCCACCCGGGGCCGACAATAAAAGTTCCGCCCTCTCCACCTCTCAAATTTGCTCACCCTCACGAGAATTTGCAATGAAAGAAAATCACGTCTCGTGCTCATTAAAGATATAAGGAATAATAAACATCTTGAAAATCGCAGTCAAACACTCACAAAATGAAATATGTCTTATTTTTCATTGTCCATTATGAGTCTTCCTTTTTTTGTTTTTTGCCACCTTTCTCATCATTACTCTTCCTACTCTTTTCTGCTTTGTTGACATATGCATATATGGACCCAACATACATTGCCATTTTTCTTCCCTGTTGGCTTTGAGTCTCCGAAAGCCGCACAACATGGCTTTAATCGTTTACTCACTGTAGGGCAGCAAACAAAAACTTAAGAAACATGTTGGCGGCATACTGACTTTACAGATACAAACATTCAGCCTCATATAGGTTAATATTTCGTGCAGCGGTGACAAAACAAGGGATACACTGTTCTCTGTTTTTTTAACTTTATCCTACTTACAACAATGGCACGGCCTGAAAACAAGCAAGAAAACAAACTCACACAAACACAACTAGCACCATAGCTCTGAAAACTACAGTACAACTCCAGCTCAAAAATACACTGCAAAAACGCAACTTGCAAGCAAGCACAGATCTATCCAATGCAGCACACGCGATGCCTGCGGTGGCGTGGAAAGCGTGTAATTTCAAGTAATCAGATATTATCATTACTTCCACTACAGTATTATTCCCGTATTTAACTAAGAAGTGTACAAACACTGCACGTAGCAGCCTATGATAAGAAATTTGATATTAGAATGTCAGTCATGTAAAGAATGTTTGTTATCCGCTTCACCATTCAGGAGTGTTTTAATTCTCTCAGAATAACTTTGCCGGCACTTGCGCTGGGCCCTCTTAAGGTGCGGATAACTCTGTCGGTGCTTGTGAGGCCATCTTAATTTTTAATGTCAGGAAAATATAAAAAACATGTCGTGACTGTCTCCCTAAATAAGTGGTTATTAACCGGGGGCGCGCCCCAGAGGGGGATCAATAAATTTCCAGGTCAGCGCGAGCCCTTAAGCGATGCGCAACATTGAAGGTTTTATCAATAAATTTACCAAACAGCACATTTGCTTTTGAAACGTATTCATAGCCAGGAGGCCTTGATACAAAGTACAAGTGCTGTTAGGAACTCTGCCCTGGACCAATGGTTTTCAACCGGTAGGACATGACCCAGTGATGGACCAGCACGCTTTTTCCACTCGGCCACAGAGATTGGCATCGATCAGAATGAAAACATTACGAACTTGTACAATGATGTCATTATGATCAAATAAGGTAGACAAATAGCATAATCGCACCTGAATGTTACGTTTGTGAAATAACTCCTACTTGACAATTCTAGCTGAAGCTGCATTTACGAGAGGTTCTATTGGATGCCACAGCATTGCAATTGTTATAGCAAAGCAGCTAATCTAAAGTTATAGAAGCAGCAAGTCCATGAGATCACAAGATTTGAACTACCACCAATATCTTTCGTAGTTGTAATAGGCCATCTCCAAGATCTTTCCTTGTGAAAAGGTCCATGAGCAGACAAAAGTTGAAAACCCCTGCCCTAAATGCAAAGTCTGCATTTTCCGCTGGCTAATACTGTTCCAAACACATGAGTTTCTATGATTTTACACTGACACGCAAAATAATTTTCCGGGGCGTTAGTTTGCATTTATTCGTTATTTAAACAAATAGTGTATGTTTCGCTTGTACTTTGTGAACAGAAATGCCGTGAACAGTTTGACTTAAACGCTTTGCTTAATTGACCTCTTATCCATCTGTAACTGAAATACATATGTAATTCAAACTGAAATGACGGTTCCATTCTCAAATATATCACGGTAAAAACTTTTAAGTCTTATACTTGAAAATTAACATTGATTTACTATGTTCATAATTTTCTTGCTAAATCTATGATTGGAGCACTATAGATTTTTGTTCCAATTGTTTCCCGTATATCTCAAAATATCACTGAATTTTGCGAAACTTAAGTAACTTAAATATGACTCTACGTCATTTTGACAATTAGCAAACGGAAAAAGCGTTTTAGTGACAAGACGGTACGAAACATTGCAAAAGATACAAAAAAACGTTTGTAACGTACTTCGCAACTTGAGCAATTTGGCACAACAGCACCAACTAACGATCGCGACGCCAAAGTGTCGCCCTTTTTTCAAAATGCTGCCCCAAAATTATTTCAAAGACCTGTCTACTCTTCACTTTGTTTCCTTTGAACTTTGGCCCCCTTCTTTCTAACTAGTAGTCCCCGAAACAGAAGATTGTGTTTTCCTCACTGCTTGATAGTTCCAGAAACGTGGCAAACATTGTATTGGGAGAAATTCTAACAAGATCTAACTGATTCGTGCTTACAAAGCAATACTGCGTTTTCGTAAGCAACCCTCGCAACAAGAATGAATATACAAATCAAAACACTGTCATATGAATGACGCAATGTCATCGATATGTAATAATCAGGCGTCGTCTTCAAAGTAACGTTTCACGCAGCACAGGAATTAACATTTTATGAAATTACCGCTGCGACAAAACAATGCAAATATGTAACAAAAAACAGTGTTTACAAGACTGTGTTTGAAAAAAATGCAGTGAGGAATCTCAGTGTACAAGCAATTGAAGTATGAAAACCGCTCTGGCCCCCACTGGAGACAGCGTCGTCGCCGAAATCAAATCGTAGTGGTCAGAATTCACGCAGATCAAGTAAAGTACATCACACGTGAGCAAGCGTGAACACGTATTTTGATCATGAAACATATACCGATGAAACGTCAGATTTGCAAACGTACGAATGAAGGTGGTTTTCGTGGTAGGTACATTGGAACAGAACGCCGAGTGTTGGTCAGGGCCTCGAACAAGCAATGCGTCATAAATCAAAAATGTATAGAAGAAACGTTGCGAACGAATTGGTACTGCATAGTCTGATTCATATGCGCAGCCAGGGGGTGCAAGGGGGCCATTTTCCCCAAAATTTCAGGCATATCTTGTCGTTTTGTGCTGTCCCAAACAAAATACTGTTACTCGGTTTAAAGTCAAAATACTTGGACCCCCAAAAAATTTTGTGTTGGCTATTGGCCTGATCCAATATGTGGAAGATATTCACGTTTTGGCCTTTTCACCCTCACCTCTTACACCAACCAAACATATAGGCGAATGAGTCCCATTAAATCGTCTAAGTGTAAGCGAAGCCTTATTAAACCATAGCAAAAAATATAAAACTAATCCGCACTAAAAACACAAAGCATAATGCGCAAAGTATTTATGAAGCATCAAAAGTCAAATCAAGATGAGATGTTGGTATCGTAGGTTACTGGTAACAGGAAAATGTTAAGGTGACAGGTTCAAACAGGAGCAAGGTTTAAGCCAAACAAATATACAGTAAGTAACATTTATAGTCGTTCGACTCTGGACAAAAAAAACGCTTCGGCGGAATCATCACCAACAAAGCAATTTGCCAGGGAAAAAATTTTGTTTTTGTTTTTGGGGAATTTTGTAATTTCTTTAAGAATTTCAAAAACACAAAATTTCCGATTCTTTAACTATTATATACCAAGAATGCACGTCATTGTACGCACATTATGCTGTACATTGGTGTTTCAATCCTACAAGATTAAGAGAGAGGGTAATAACAGCACATATTTTGCTTTCAACATTCCAGATACAACTTGCAGCATCTTATCATCATTTTCGAGTGATTTTATATTTCGTGAATGGCATATTTACCCAATTCGACTGGCATTACGTTCTTCAAAGAGTTAATTGCATAGCCCGTGACCGATAGAAACGTGAAACGTCAAAAGCCGTTGTTTTATTGCTTTGTGCGAAATTTCTATCTGTTGTTACAATCTGGCTGGACAAGAATTTTTTGCAGTAAAGCATGTTTCGTAATAAAAAAATTGAGAATCCGTGTCACATTTCAGCAGGTGAGAAGTAGTATATCTACAGGAATGCGTAAACATTATGGTTTTGGAGGGAGTTGCAAAAACACGTTGAACATTTACGCAATAATTAAGATAGGTATTTTGACAATGGGATTACCGTGGAACAAAGGATAAGGAACAACACACGAACGCAATGTAATCACCTTGTTCGAGACAAAAGAAAACATACTGCAATCAGCCATACAAAAAGAGAGGAAAAAGAATACCTATGGGTACTTAGCATGTTAGTGAACATTTCTGCCTGTATTGGTTCGCTATAGGTGATCGTGTTTCAGGGGCAAAACTGAAAAGATCAGATGAATTGTATTAAACCCTGCCTAAGGAAATCTAGTGGATCTCATCACGTATGTTAAATTATTGATTTTGGAAATAAGATTCCGACAGTAATCCTAATTTAAATGATTCTTCAAGGCAAATACCCTTTGTCACAAAGATCTGAATAATTCATAATGCAACTTAACCGGCTTCATCAATGACCGTTATTTAGTGGTAAAGCGTCTATTCCCACGTTAGCCAGAACAATGAGATACCTGTTCATGCCATTGCAAAACCCATGAATGGGAAAACTTATCCGTTCAAGTTTATTTTTGACGACAAAGCGCTTTCAATGTAAACAAATCAAACCATTGCTAAAGTGGAATTTTTAAAAATGCACAGAGAACCGTTAATGCACTGCGCTTTAACACGAGTTTGCAAAGGAATGGCCGATATCGCACTCTTAAGTGAAAGACCACGCGTTGACATATCCTTAAAAAGGCAAAATAACGTCTGCAATTCCTCGCTTTAACAGTGCTCTCCATGGCAAGGCAGCAACGAATCAGCGCCTTGCTGCAAACAACCAACACAAAGAAAATCAATGTCAGCTACACTTACAGCCGCGCGTTCAAGTTCATGAGGTAGTCCACCAGCAGCAAAGACAAAACACAAGTCACGTTTGCCTCACGGCAGTGTTCAGGTTTGATCTCGTGCTTTTCAATAACCTAAACGTATGGACGGTGAAAATCTTTTTCCGAACGTCATAAGTAAAATTACTTTTAGATTGTTTGTGCTTTTTCTGCAACAATTATTTTTGTCGTTCCGCACACAATCCAATTACTATCAATTAATGTTAATCGGATGCAAGCAAGCAGAACACTTTCAAACACAAACTGACCGTCTATGCATCTTGAACTAGTTTGTTTAATGAAAGGTGACCACCTGACAATGGGGACACTGCAAACCACGCTTCTGCAAGAATACTTCGAATAAAAACATTAATTAATGCCTTAAAATTAGCCCGATAATAACTTCAAGCAACTCCACTCGACACTTTGGAAGCATGGTGCGGCGTAGTTTGAATACAATGGCCAAGGTTAGTCACAAGAAAAAAAAGTCCGTCGTAATTAAAACTTGCTAGTGACTGACCTGGAGCAACATACAAAATAAAATTTTGGAAACTTCATAGTGCTATTTATCGCAGAATCAAAACCACTTGCAGATCAGAGAAATTAATTTAAAGGTTTTACTGTCGCCAGGCCCGTTGACACGGGGAGGCAATTGGTAGTTGCCCTCCGATTTTTTTGTGCCCCCCCTCCCGATATTTCTTGTGCTGAGAAAATGTTTTACTATATTTAAAAATATAATTACAACGAAAAGCCTGCCCACATAAGAATACATTTACCAACCAAAACCTTCATACCTGGCTACAGGCCTGTGTCGCGCTTTGCTTCATCGACCTTGGGATGGCCAATGGTAAATCAGTCAGGCGTAACAAAACAACGGCCACTTCGCGGGACTGTGCGGCCACAGAAAGCGACATCCGTTGGACAAAACAAAAGTAGCCTTGTTCGCAACATTCTGAGTTAAACCAGGTTTTTCACGAATTTTTTACGTCACAGTCCGACCCGCAGGGCTGGCCCGCTGGCATGAAATCTGTGCGCAAGTCGGTCATAATTTATAGCTGCAGAAGTGAAAACATTTGTTTGGACATGTTGGTAACTTTCATGAGAATAACATGTAACAAGTCACATTCAGCATTTAGTCCAAAAATTGAAATTGGAATAGACGTAGGCGATCATATTTGGTGGTTGGCCATTTAAGGTAAGATATTTAATTTTTCTGTATGTAGCTGGCAGTCATTGCTATTCTCCTTTGCTACAACTTAGTACGAAACACGTTACGAACCTAACCTATGCCCGGTCTTTGCTAAAGAGTCGAAGCGACGCAAGGAGATTGCGCATAAAAGACAAACAAACACAGCAAGCAATCATAACAATGTGCAAAATACTGAAAATGCTTGAAGAAGAGTTGAATGAACGGAAGTCGGCTTATCCACCGTAAGCGTGAAGATCTAAAAAGTAAGAAAATCAAAACATAGGCAAAACAAATCTAGTTGTTTATGTGTAGGCCTATCCATCCTCAGTAGCATTCACCCTAAAGCCAAGAAAAAGTCAGTATTGCATTGATATAAGGTGGCCCGCAACATTTCTTAGACGATGAGCAGCGATTTTTCTTGTGTTGAAACTCATCAAAACATCACGTAAATATTGTTTTACCTGTATTTGTACTTTGCACCAACAAACGAAAACCTCGTTTGCAAGGAATATGCTTCCCTTTTTTGTCACAAATATCGAAGCACTTTGTAATGAAAAAAAAGATTAATAGAAAAACTAAGCAACATTAGCTCTTTAATGTTTCCCACAACTGGACCAAAGGTGGAAAATCCTAGCCTCATGCTTCGTTTACCACAAGCCAAGCAACACGTGTGGAAAAATTCGTGCTTGCGTTGTTGAGCAACAAGACGCATGTTGGCTTAAACGTTTGTTTGCTTCACGTTACAAACCTCTTACACGTGTTCAAAGCCTAAAAAGTTCCTTGAATATGGAAACTAATTTTCTACCAGGGATCGAAGAGGTTTTCCTCAGTATACGTCGCTGAGCGCAAAAGCACTAAACTTTGAGGCCCAGGTGTTGTTCAAATGCTAAACCAGCCATGTCCAACCCGCGGGAAGCATGCGGCCCAGTTGAGGGTTTTGTGCGGCCCAGATTAGGTTTTCGCTGTAGTAAAAGTATCCTACATAATGTCAACCTGTCCTAATTTTTATAATGCTGAATTTGTTATTTTTCGTGCTGGTGGTCCTCAGTGCCACTTTATTACGTCTGTTACCATTGCAGTTAGGATTCGAACACTTTCAGTATGTTACCTTTGACTTAAATTCAGTTTGCTAAGATTTGCTAAGATCGCTGTAAGCCATTCAATGTGCGGCTCTCATAAATACGTCATTCAATGTGCGGCCCTGGTCAAGATAGCGACATAAGTTTTGACTCAGTAAGCAATTTGGGTTGGACATGGCTGCACTAAACACTGCGACGCTTGTGGCTTCGGCTGGTGTGACTGATACAAGAGCTGTAAACGGTTAAAAAATAATTTTCGAATGAGACAATTTTTTACATTTCAGTTTCATCCCGCAAGAACCCGGTCCCAATACATCCTGCATATCCTCTGGGTTATACCTCAGCTAATAGTTAGACTACTGGAAAGCCAATCAAGTTTTAAAACACGCATTTTTTCCTTTACCAAGCAGGTAGGCCTTTGCTTTTCAAAATAAGAAACAATTTTTGCTGCAGCAAATGAAGTAATTTATCAGCCGATTCAGGGTTGTTGATTGCTGTAATCAAGTGAGAGCAGAGCGGCAACCAACTGATATTTTCGGGAGGGAAAAAGGGTTGTAACTTGTTGTTTTTGTTGCTATCGGGGGGAGGCAAAACTATTATAACTTATTGTTGTACCTAACAACTAAACATGTTTTTGAAAATTTCTGATTGGCAATTCCATGGCTTACCCGCTGGATCCGGGCCTGATAACGTGCTTTGGAATGCTCTACCTGCGCGTGAACGTTGGAGGTAAACGTAATTTTTGAAATCACGTAAATATTGCCAGTACGGCTCCGCCGATAACGTGTTGCTAACGCCAAGTTAAAGAGGCTAAGGAAAATCTGGACCGGCAAAACGATCAGGTTTCATCTCTGCTTCACCAGCTGTTTGCAATGCTTGCTCGCTTTTCCTCGACAACAAAACGGGAGTGTTTTTTTAGGCAGCTGTGTAGTTGCGCAAGATGTAGAATGAGACGGTGTGTTCTTTGTTCTGGTGACAATGCATCACAGACAATTACTTGATTGTGCGTTGCAACGCTGAACAGAAGTGCAGCGAGTTTTCGTCAATTTGTTTCGCCCTTTTTCATTTTTATGGCAGTGATGCAAGCGTTGTTTTCGGGTTTTTAGCATACTTACCACCCCGTTAACCAAACATCCGAAGCCTTACCTGCCGTAACAATGCCACGGAACAAAGTATCTACCATGTCTGAATCATTTTATGTTAAAATATTAAAACCACCATTGCTCGTTTACAGGGAATAGGTGCTAATCGTGCTGAAGTAAAAGCGTGCAGAAATAGTTGTGGCTTTTCTTTATTTTTTAACCAACACATAAAACCAAGCTTCATTTTCGGAGGAGCGAAGACTCTTCCTAGACGTTTGTTCTACAGGATATTTAATGGTTCCTAACCAGGAGTGTCCAAAAACAGGTTCATGCTGCATCCGAAGCAAAATGCGAAACACCAGCATTTGTTTTCGACCCTCCCACGCTGCTTCGCACCAGCAAGTAGTTATCAATACTAAAACACGAAAGCCCATCGAAAAAATTGCAAAATATCTTCCGACGCTTCATATTTTATTCACCCGGCCATTCAGCACCTACCGCATCGGTGAAAGGCCACGTCATCAATACTGACGTCACCTCTGGACTCTTCGATATCAGTTACGCGTATTTCGATTTCGAAGACCACGTTCACATTGAGGTTCAGCATGACCCTGGCCGTCTGCCAGTCTTCGCTCTGGTGGCCATGAAGCGTCCACTGCAGCAGCATGGGCCGGCGTGGATTGGTGGCGTCCGAACCAACAATAAAGTTTACTTGCAGTCTGGGGGCCTGCATCAAAAACGTACTGTCAACATTGATCTTTGAAAACAAGACAGGACAGAGAAAGCGACGTGCCGAATGGTCGAGAAATTTGATCATGATGAAACAAGGTCAGGCGAGCGACAATACCTACAAAGAACCCAACCCATGTATGACCACTGGAAGAAGTGCTGCCAATGAAACGTTTGCGTATTTTACGCCTTCTTGACTTTTTACAAATGCACTACTCCATCCAGACGCATTACTTTTGGTTAAATGGATCTTGGCAACGCTGCGTAATTGTTCAGAGTCAGTCATTAATTTTTACAAACCTCCACAAAATTTATTTATAGCGTTTTGTCAAAGAACCATTTGAAAGAGCAACTCACGCTTATGACGAAAGAAACGAAAGATACCACAAGTTCATATTTGAATAAGATTGTAGGACTGACGATGCGCAGTGTTACGTGAAATAGATTTCCTATTAAAAATTTGCTGAGTGATTCAAACCAAGGGCGGATGTTAGGAGGGCGATTTCAGTAATATTTGGTAGTCAAGTCTAATCTCGGCTTCGCTGCTGTCAGACAGATGAAGTATACTTCAAAACATTGCTGTGGCAGAGCAATGGAAGACAGAATGGCCTTAAATCGCGAACAGTGAGACAATTCGAACATGACCAGGAATTATTCGGAATTGGTTTTGATATGTTATTTTCCGAATTGTACAAAACTATATGGAATAAAGTTACTTTCGTAGGTTTTAGGAGGGTCAATCGCCCCAATCGCCCCCCCTGGACCCGCCCCTGTTTCAAACTCTTCAACTGTGTGGAGACTAGTTACTTTAATGCGGATATGTGCAAGTTTGAATCATAGCAAAAAAAGTAGAGCCCTTTCCGCTGATTCCTCGAAATCTTACAGCAAGCTTAGAGATCTTAATACGACAAGTCATTTGTACAGCTGTAACAGCAGAGGGCTAAGGGAACAATGTGAAATGTATACACTCAATCCACAGCAACTTGTTGCAAACCAATAACACCGAAGGTGTTTCAAAAACACTGAACAGAAATGCGGGCTGCTCAAAGCCGGAGTTCACAGTACAAAGCACGGGCACATAGTGGCACACCACAGGTCGATAATAACAAGCGGGTGATTAGGTTTGCTCAACAAATTGTTTCTTTCTAAACCTGCGGTTTCAACACTGGTAAAAAAAAACATTTTTAAGGCAGCAGCTTTTCGGGATATTAAGTGCTTATGCATGTTTTCGTACACAGGTATGTGTTGTTACGTGCAATACGTTCCTTTGAAACGTCAGCAACTATTTGTACACGGCACGTGAAAATGTTTTGTAAAACATTTGTCGCGTGTCCGTATTCGAGTTGTACCCCCTAGTTTAGAGTGTTCGCCAGTGATGTGTACATGATACAAACACGTTTGCAGGTAACTTTAAGGCTAGTGACGTCCTGCAGCGTCGACAACGTCATTCATCCAAAACGATACTTTAACGTCAGGGATAATGCTTCTCAAACTATGGGTCGCGACCCCATGTTGGGTCGCGAAAAGTAATTTTGGGGTCGGGAAACAAATTGGCTTGAGAAATCAGATTTGAAAGTTAACTTTACAAAAAATAAAAAATAGGCCTGCACTCAATCTATTTCTATTGTATTTTTAGGCGCAATGTCATGTTTCATGCTGTCAGTTGTTTACTAGGATATCTGCCCGAGCTATCAAATTATAATAATCAACTAAGCACAATAAGCTAAGCGTTGTTACGTCATGATTATTTTAACATACTGACCGACCAATATTGACCTTGTTGCATCCATTCCGACCCGTAGACATGCTTGTGTTTAGAAATCTATGTCCAGTTTAGGGGCAAGGCTAGGAAAACTGCTTTGAGTGCACAGTAATTAGTTTTAGACCAAAGTTTTAAAGCTTCATACACAGTTTTGGAAGCATTTTGGAATTTGAATCGGGACAAGTTGGATCTGCAAAGATACACAATTGAAATTTCAGGTGGCAAAACAGGGCTGCATTCAGCTCATATTTTCGGGGCAAAATGATTGTAACTAGTTGTGTTGCTATTTTCGAAGGAGGGCAAATAAGATTGTGACTTGTCATTTTACCTAACAATTAAACGTGCGATGGAAAAATTCGGAGCTGGGTATTTGCACGGTTGCCCACACCCTGGTTGCTGGCCTGCAGCAATGCACCTGTCATCACAAGCCCAGGATGAGATCGCGGAGTTATTAAACGACAAAGGTTTGCAACTAGAATATTCAAAACAGAGTTTGTGATATTTGGATAAGAACAAGAAACGAATACCCAGTCATTTCTGATCTAGCCATTCATAAACTCTTAGCCTTTTGCACAACATATTGAAAGTAGTGTTGTAAAAATTGATAATCAAGTCCAAAAACCTATTTTTCAGAAAAATATTGAGTATGTCCTTCACCCTTTTGAGTAGTCCTGCTCTAGAGAGAAAATTACTTACAAAACGTCCTCGTAAAAGATAAAGAAAAGTCATCTCGCACGAGCAGTTGCTTCCAGCTGTGAGGAGAGGGGTACGAATGTACATCTCCACTCCGCTATTCCCAGATGCATCGATGCTAAGTATATATCCACGGCCTGATCCGGTAAAAATTAACCAAAGTTAAAGTCATAAATCTCTAATCTCGACAACAGGTTTAAAACATCGTTTGTGTGTTTGTTCTGGAAGTTTATTGCAAACCAAAACCCCGCAACTCCCTCGATAAATTATCGAAACATCACGATTAGAAAATTATTGGATTGTTGAAAATAGCATGCGCTATCGAACCGATCAATGATGTTTTGATTTTACTAATACAACTCTGTTGCAATTTAAACTGTACTCAACACTAACTTAAATCTTTCAATATCAAAATTTGGCGTACCTTCGCCTCAAATATTTCAAAGAAAACATTTGCGTTTGTGTCGTGAAGAGCTATTTCCGCGGACGCAAGGATTTGGCAAACCAAGTATTACGTTTGCTTAGAATTGGACGCGTCAGAAACTTACCTTCGAAATGATTTTTGCTCGCCCCGTGTCCATTGTCTTCGTACAATGTTGAATTGTGCAACTTCCAATCGTTGTAATAATCTCCGAAATCGAATATGGAGTTCGGGTTCTGCTCGTCACCAGATGATTTCCATTTGCAGTAGGTCTTTCCCGCCGCGCTTTGAAATGAGCAGTTGAGGTTTATTCGTACGGTCCCGTTCAAATCCAAGGGTGCTGGAAAGTTGTGCACAAAATCATTACGAAAGAATTGGCAAAGGCCGGGGTGGAACATGCGTTGGCAAAACAAAACCATCTGCAACAGCCAGATGCGTTAAACTGCAGTGATTAAGTCAGGTATGTCTCTGACAGCTCAAACGTTTTCTAAAAAGGGTTACACCGCATTTTGTGCACTATTCAGAAATTTACTATGAAAATCTTAGCATATCACCAAAGTAAAGATGTTTTTTTTCATGCGTAGCGACTTCAGTCCGACCGCAAAGAAACCTAGGGAGCTTCGTCTCGCATAGCGCGCTTAAAAACAATACTCACTGCTCGTGGAACAAGAGTCGTGGAGCGTTTCCAGAACGATGTCATCGACAGCGATCAGTGGTGATTTGACCTTGTTGACAACACTAGATCGGACAGAGAAGCAATTGTGGCCCGTGCAGTTGACCACTGCTGGTATCACTGCTTCGAGGATGACCTACGACCAAAAAAAGATAATGCAGCTGCTGCTTGCCGCATAAATTATTTGGCCTCGGCAGAAGCGTTACTTTAGGCAGTGAAACAACTTATTTTTGTCTAGGGGCGAATAAGGGAAGCGAACGCAGTGGTTGCTTCGCTCCCTCCCCTCTTTTTTTCATAGATTCTATGGGTCACCTGCTTTGAGAGTTTTGCTCCTAGTTTTTGCATGGAATCTTTACAAAGTTTATGAACTGTTGTAGAGCAACATCCAATAAGCTCTGAAGTCAAGTCATACCTTTTTTGAAACAAAGCAAAAATTATGCGCAAATGTGCCAAAGTGTGAACTATAAGGTGCAGACAAAGAACACTTTAAAATCAAATGACTTCAAACAGCTGACAGTGTGAAATTTTTTTTCACATGAAAGCAAATACCAGAACAAAATGAAAAATTTAATTTGCTTTCAGAGAATAAAATTTCTATACATCTTGTACAAAATACAGGAAACTCCTTTTCACATAATATGAACAAATATAGGGCAGGGGCCACATATCATACATACTAAATATCACACCGTTGGCGATGTTTTGGTGCCCTCTCTGAGAGTGTGCCTCGGGCCCAAAATTCTAATATCCACCCCGGATTGCTTCGAAAAGGATTAAACTTCGTGAAATTTGTAAATTGAGCCAAACAACTTTCAACACATAACAAAATGGCTATAGTCATCCCCAGTTGTTGAGGAGGAACGAAGTTTCACTTTGTGTTCCACAAAACGCACAGATGAGCGGAAATTTCCATCTCGCAATAATTTTTAAAGAAGTGACTAAAGAGAGTGTATTATGACATTTGTAGCTCAGCAATCAGCAACCTTTTTGATTAGAAGCTTCAACTTGCAAAAGGTGCTCAGTTTCAAGGCCGCGCGACGCGTTAAAAATTCTTCCGTGACTGAATGGTGGGCTATGGCCCACAGGTTGGGAAAACCCTGCTCTAGAGGATGTAAAATGACAAACAAACCAGCGAATTGCTTCCACCCGCTTTTTCGTGGAAGAGCCCAGAAACCGACCGCACTCAAGTGTTCGCACAATGGTCTGCTTCTCGGAATGACTAATTTGAGAGTTTACGAGGCGAAGATGTAGAAATACAATCGGTCAATGGAATGCCCACATGCAGCATCGAAGCTGCAGCAACAGCGTGTTTGTTTTAGAGTGCTGCAACTGCAAACACGCACTAACGCAAGTATAGCTCGATCGAGAAACAATGTGCCCCTCGCTATTTTGGGCAAAGCTCCGGTAGGTGTCATATGTCGCCAGGCAACGTCAATCTGCCGCTTAGTCAACATCTTGCGCTGCAAGATGCACAGTTACAAGGAAAACGATAGTTTCGTTCATCTTCGTGTACATTATTGGCCATACAGAGTATGCAGAAATTGACTAAGTTTAAATGAAGTAATTAAAGCGTCTCCCAGCTCCTTGCACTTTGTCCGAATTTCTTCCAGGATATAACGTACTTACCGATGTCAACTGCAAGTGATGTATTTTCCCAAAGAGACGAAAGCCGGAATTATCCTTACTAGACTTCAAGATATTAGACGTCTTTGAAATTTTCTCAAAAAGTTTGTATACTTTCAAATCTTTTGCGTACATTGCTTCTTTTTTATGTTCTAATGTTACTTTGTTTGGAAATTGATGGGTTTTCTCCATGTGAGCGGCAACGTATAATTACATATCTAAGTACAGAAAATGTCATCGTCCTGTCGTATGTGTTATATTATAAACCTGTTGCAACAGCGTGGTATAAAATATAAAATATCTGCACTTTTATCTCTCAATTACGTTGCAAATCCCTAACACAATCCTTCACTGATTTAACCAGACATGAATAAGTAACAGTCAACTGTTTCAGGAAAAAATAAGCAAAAACTAACCAGATGCTCTACAGCAGAGGAATAAAAGAAACACATCCTATCCATAGTGCAGCGAAAAGCAACTTACATTTGACTTTAGGTTGCCCCTATCACGCAGACACGAGGACTTAAAGTGTAATATCAAGGAAGGGATAAAGTTGAGTCGTGAACCATTCCTCTTCTAGCAGATACGTTTCTATAACAAGTATCCTTGACAACAAGCAGTGAGGATATTTACTTGGCTTTTGTCAAATTGGCGAAAGCGGTTTCGTGGCATTTTTACTTTGCCCGGGGTGCGTTGACGATCGTCGTCTGGAGAGGCATATTTTCATTCGTTCCTGCTGATTACTGGGTGTCCGGAAAACAGCCACCTGGACAACTGCCTCCCTGACAACTGCCACCTAGGACAACTATCACCTTGGACAATCGGCATCAAGGACAACTGCCATCCGGACAACTGCCATCCGGACAACTGTCATCTAGGGCAAACTCCGGCCAGGTCAACTGCCACCCAAGACAACTTCTGCCTAGGCCTATCGCCACCCAAGGCGACTGTCAACCGCATAACGTCCACTTAGGGCAAATGCCACCTACGACAATCGCCACCGGGACAACTGCTACCTAAGACAATGCATTTTACACATCACATATGAGCTGTAAATTCAGTTTACACTATCGCATCGCGATAAGCAGAGTTATCGTAGCATTGCAGTTGGAAACCACTGTGCCATGGGCGTCCGCAGGGGGGAATGGACATTTACCCCCCTGGAAATTGGGACTACGAGACAAATATATTTAGAAAATCTGAAGTCAGAAGCTTGATTCCAAATAGTTGGTTTAATTCTTGCAATGGCAGTTTATTTGGTGGTATGACACTCACACTGCACAAGAGCCAGGTTCACTGTTCTGGTATCATGCAGTGGTGAGTTTGCAGTTCACTCGTGTCCGCTCTTTTTTTGCAGTGGCAGGTTGCAAAACTGGCAAGAGTATTGTTTTATCGTTGGTCTTTACTGCGTAACAATAACATGGCAACAAATCTTCAAAGGTCCAATTGAAATAATGGTAAAGGCGTTTTACCGCATGTGACTGTTGAACGCAGACATCTTGCCCATAGCGGAATTGCACGTAATTTTATACTGTGTGAAAAAAAAGCATGGGTGCATCTGTAGCGATGCTTCCACAAGTTTGAAAAATTCATTGTTAGTGTGAGATTCCCTAGTGTGAGACTGTAAGTGTGAACATTGTTCCTGAACTGAGTGAATAGCTTAATCAAGTTACTTTTATGGGAGGGGTGGATCCGGCCAGTGAGGTTAGAGGGGGACGATTTCAGCAATACTTGGCAGCCAAGTCTCATAACGGTTTCGCTACTGTAAGAGAGATGAAGCATAGCCTACTTCACAACACTGCGTGACAAAACAATGGACGACAAAATGGCCTGATATCGCGAATGTTGCTTTCCGAATGGTACAAAATCATGGCGCATATAGTTACTTTCTGCAGTCTTAGGGGTCGATCGTCCCAATCGCCCCCCTGCATCCGCCCTGTTTCATGCTGGCTTCTTTTCACCAGTAGTTCCAGAATAACTGTATAGGTTTAAGCCAGGGGCGCAAACTTAGCTGAAACGGGCCCACTTGACACTGTAGTTGGCCCACTAGCCATGGGCGTCAGCAGGGTGGGGGGGCAAAATGGGCATTTGCTGGAAATTGAGACTAAGAATCAAAAATTTATAGAAACCTGAAATCGGCAGTTTAACTGACTTATTTCTTGCAACGACAGTTTTATTTGCCGATATGGCAATCACACTGCACCTGAGCCGCAGTCCACTGTCTGGGGTCATGCAGTGATGAGCTTGCAGTTCACTAAATCCGCTCCATTGCCTGCAGAGGCAGGTTGCAAAACTTGGGAGCTGATTGTTCTAATATTGGTCTTTAATGCGTAACAATCACATGGCAACAAAGGTTCGCTTTTGAAAAATGTTACGGCAGTAGGCGTTTTGCCGCATGTGACTGTTGAAGGCAGACATCACTGGTGCTACGACTCGTGATTTTTCACTAGATCTCGTGATTTTTAGACTGACCTAGTGATCTAGTGATTTTTCACTGTAATCTAGTGATTTTTTGCAAAGTAGGATTTCAAGATGATCGGTAGTTTTTCTCCAACTGTTCAGCCCTTTTCAATCAAAAAACAATTGATTACGGCAATCGTTGCTTGATGATTTGCACCAACAGAACGACGTGTTTCTAATTTGGATTTCTTATTCATGTCACGTCCGTACTGTTTGTTGCTGCAGTGTTGGCCATAACGTTATTTTCATTTATTTGGAGAAACACTGCGGAAGAAATAATCGAAAAGTAAATGTTAGGTTGATTGGTCTGAAATACTCCGTGGGTGTTGTCCTTTCTTGCTCTTGAAAAACTTTTGAAGATTCTTGGTATGAGATTTTTCAGGCTTCAGCTTGATCTACTTTAATAAACTTGCAAATGATGTAACTATGTTTAGACGATAAAGTAAAAAATTCAATCATTTCAAAGAAAAACTGTGATCTCAGACGCATGAATTTTAAATCTAGCGATTATCTTTAAGATCTAGTGAATCTTTTTGTGAATCTAGCGATTTTTTCAGAGAAGCTTGTGGCGGCACTGGAAGACATCTGCGGCAACTTAGCAGGTAATAATGCGAGACAATAACTGCTGATAGCATTTAGCCACGTAGTTTCCTAAGGTGTCAAAAAACGCATGGGTGAAAAAGAATCCTTGCTCCCAACGAAGCGCATTATTTGGAACTGTTGCTGTAACCTGGGGCATTTTCTTTGTGGTGTTGAAAGGATAAAGCGTTTTGTGAACGTCCATGTGCGCTGCATCGTCAACAACCTGAAAAGGATAAGCAAAATGTCGACTTTGCCACCCCCCTGGAAAAATTTCTGCGGACGCCCATGCACTGTGCCTCGGTATGCTTCAACACAGTGCAGCAAAAGTGAGTCTCAACATTGCTGCTGCTGGCATGCAACTCACAAATCAAAACGTAAGTAATGCACAGAACCTACATGGAAGTAAACGGGTTTGTTGAGTACGTGGATTGAATGCGACGCAATCATGTGCATGAGATAATAATTGTGCTGTGACAAATTGTAAAAACTCATAAAAAATTAAGGTTTGCAGTTGCACTGGCTTTAAGAATGTTTATGAAGGTGTAATGACATTGATACGACATTCCCAACCTAAAATGATAAAAGTTCAAGTGAAGGTTCTTTGAGATAGTCAAAGGACGATGTTACACAAATTTGTTATTTAAAATTTTTTGAAACGAAACCAGTACGTTGTGAAGTTGAAATGAATTTAATAAACGTAAAGAATTAAATATGCCTTAGGTGCCAGTTGTCCTGGTGACAGTTTTCCAAGTGACTGTAGTCCTAGAACCAGTTCACTCGTGTATAAAGGCAGATCCAGCTTTCGGTCTTGAATGTAACAATAACGCGTAACAATAATGTCATAGTGCGAACTTTTGAAAAAGTATTAATTTTCAGCACTAGTGAAATAATTCCCATAGAGCAGGGGTTCCCAACCGGGGGTACTCGTACCCCCAAGGAGTACGAGGTTGAACATCAAGGGGTACGAAGATCCTTGGGTCACAGAGCAGCTTATATATCTCTTATAGAGCAATATATATCTAAAAAAGTTTTGGGGGGTACTAAGAATGCTCTGACCTGACAAAGGGGTACGAGCAGCAAAAAAGGTTGGGAATCCCTGGTTTAGACAAAGAGGGGCGCTGTGTCACCCAGTGCGCACGAGGAAAAACCCTTCTGTTCTGACAGCTGCGGATCAAAGTTACTACAAAGTCTTTATAGTAACTTTGCTGCGGATGCGTGTGGTTTGAAGCCTCTGATACTGACGGTTCAGTGCTGAAACGGAACGTGTACGTGTGGCCCCGCCTTAGTGACGTTCTCGGCGTACAGCCCAAAATCTGCCATTCGAAACAGCGGGCTTTCTGATAAACTGACTGAAAATCTGAGCTGCGGAACCCACATCGCTTTGTTGCGTACCGGTACTCTTTGTTTGATGTGAGAATTAGCGTGTGCATTCGCAGTTCGCCATCTGGCGTTGATGTACAGTAGCACTAGTTGAATCATATTGCTTTGCTGTAAATAACCGCAATCGTGTGCTTTTCTGATATTGTCGCGCACTCGGCTAACCGATAGTGAAGTCTGCTCGCTCAGCCTAAGCAGCGCTGGTAGAGCGCTTAGCTTCGTTTCTGTTGCTTCAGAAACCGCATCCAACGATCAATCGCTGCTGAATTGTACTGATTAACTTGGGACAAGTGTTTGCGCTGATCATAATCCGTCCCGTGAGCAATTGCTGCAGATAATACGATGCTGCAGTTCTGTTCATGTTTGAATTTTGTGAGGTGTCAGAGTGTGGTCGAAAGGTTGTGGGATAAGCCTTGAAAAAGTGTGAGTGCTGGTTGCTGGCTCTCCAAAGCCGGCTGGCGCCTCAACAAAGTCGAGCTGCGATGTGCGGATCCATTGCATTGGCTGCAGGAAGGCGTTGAAGCTGTGCTTTCGATTATTTACGTATTTTTACGACTTCTCAGCAAAAAACAGCCAGTTGATTGAATGCTTGTATAACAGAGAGATTAAGGTGTTTGAGCAAATATGAAGAAGCAGTTTTAGTGCATTCGGCAAATATAGCGTGCATGATTGTTTTCCCAAAGTTACCTTGTCACACATTTGCTGAAGTGTAGAATTGCTGGCAAACTTTCGCCAGGCCTATTTCGTCCGACTAAAAGTTGAAAGTTTTTTAACTTTATTCAGAGCCAGGTCTGCTGAGTGCTGAGCAACTTTGCGATGCTTTTCAGTATTAACTGGCAAGCCAATGGCAGGATCGTGCGCGCAAACCTACTCTGCACGTTTCGCAATGTTTTTCAACCTTCCACGGCAAGCACCAATAGGAAAACAAGTGATTGAAAGACCTACTTTTTTAATTTAGCAGAAGGTTGTCATACATATTGGCAAAATTCATGCTGAACAGTGGTTCAAACGTCTTTAAGTCGGTGGCCCCGTCTTGAAGCAGTATGTGCAACAAATGATCGTTTTAAAAAGAAATTAATTGTAAATGGCTTAAAAAAACAATTTTTGCAACTTTGCAACTCAACTAAAGCTAGTTGTTTTGTTAAAGCAAGTCTGTGTTGAAAGTACTTCAGTGATTTGAGAACCTTTGTTTTGATTTTCGTCATTAAACGATGCTGCTTTGTGTGACGTAATTGAAGACATTGATGCAGGCTTCTGACATTTCACAAGCAATTTATGAAGTTGTGGCTTCTGGAGTTAGAAAGATCCCAAAGCTATAAAAAGCTGGAAACGGCAGTATAGACTAATAATGCCTGAATTGCCTGTCGATTCTTAAAATGCAGTTGCTGCACATATCTGTTATCGATCACTGCTTGGTTCCAAAATCAATTTGGACGTCAGAAGGCGTTATGTCGTAAACTATTTTTGTCATCCAGCAGTTAGAAACATACTTAATGCCATTATAACAACATGGGCTTGTTAGCATTTGTAGAACAGAACGCATTAATGCTTATGACGGATAAATAATGAAAACATTTTTGAGTTCAACATAAATGTAATTTACGTGATAAAAAGTTTTTGTTGATATCTATCTGACTATTGCAAAAATGCTGTAACAGTTAACTTGCATAAAGCTGTCCACTGCCTTTTAATGGTTCAAGCTCAAATCAGAAACCCACGTTTACACGCAGAACAGGAGAGGAAACGTATTTCTGATAAAGCACATCGTGCTGAAGTACGATAAAGGTGGCTTTGGAAGCTTTGGAAAACTCGAAAAAAAACTGTTTGTTTTTAAATTAATGTTGTTGATAAAACTGTTCTTCTCAAGCACTGAGTTTATCACGCCAATAAAAAACGCCAACTCTTCTCATTGTGTTTTTGGCAAAATTTTCTGGTGACCTTAAATGAAAAATTTCTGTAAAATTTGAATAAACATATCACCATAATGTTGTTGTAAAGACTCAGTAAAAGAGCGAGATGTTTAACTGTTGGTACTCGAAATATGAACAAATAGGTTTTCGAGTTTGCAACCAAAACCAGAGAAAAACGTTAAATATCTCTCTTTTCAAACAATATCTCAGAAAATACCGGTTTCTATAAAATTTAAACACGCCTTAACTTCGAAATTTTAGTTGAGGAAAACGTTACAAGGGGCCGAATCATACGTTTCAGTAGATCTTGATCTTCAAATTATAGATTACAAAACTGTTTGTATGGACTGCATATAAATTACATGGCGTTTCATTTTTACGTCTGATCATATTTTGCACTTTAATTTCGCAATGAGAAAACATTTTACTGGTTGTAATTTATGTTGGCGAAACAAGATTGTGCTTTTCATGTTACCGTACAGAATTTGTTTATGTAGCCTAAGCTGTATAAGCTCTACAGAATCTAAAATTTCACCACTGAAAATATAACATAAATTAGTTATACACCAGGGGTTTTTTTAAGGCGTTTTAGGGACCCCACTTGGGTCCCTAGAATTTCAAATCGGGTCCTTAGAATCAGAGAAAATTACCATCGGGTCCCTAAAATTAAAGAAAATCGGGTCCCTAGAATCAGAGAAATCGGGTCCCTACAAATCCAAACCGGGTTCCTAACATTTTCCTTAAAAATAACTTTGGAACACAGGGACAATAAATACAATTGTACAAAACAATTAAAAGTTTTGCGATTTTTCTTTCTTCTGCAGTCCAACAAACGGAAACGCGCGAAATTATGTATGAATATACTGAAGTGTTTCAGTATGAGGAATTCAAACCTGGTTTACGAAAGAAGCCATTGATTTAAGCGTGTGGGTGTAAATAGAAATGTCTGTTCTCTGTTTTAAACACTTTTTTTATGAAGAAAAATTTTTTTCTTCAGATGGAAGTTTTGAATTATATAGAAAGTAACTATCAACCTGTGCAATGGCTACTAACACCTGTTTAAGACGTCAGCTGAAGCTTCTGTTACTCCCGACCTCTTTAACCGTTTTCACTATAGTCTTTGTTTACGTGCGGTACCGTGAGGTCAATACGGCAGTCAATTTACTATCGGTGACAGTGAATCACAAGCAAAATGAATCCAAAGTATATCTGGAAGACGTGTTTATGACAGTCAAAACAGGCCAAGCTCGCCACAAAGAAAGGCTGGACCTTATTTTAAATACGTGGTTCACAAAAGTGAAGCGTGACCAGGTAACGTTATGCACAGTCGGTTGAATGCTTTTGAAAGTTGCAGATGATGTTCATTTATCGTTCAAATTGTTTTATTAATTGCTCATGCAAATTTTAAATATTTGTGTAGATTTACTTCGTAACTGACATAAACGACCCAGAGTATCAAGAAAAAACAGGTAAATAGAACTTCATGCATTTCACACAGTTAGAAAACGAAACCATCGAAATAGATGTTATGCAGTCGGTTTTGCCGTTATTTTTAAACACTTTTTTTAGGAAAGAGCAACGTTTGAAACGTTTCATTATAGATTAAATTGAAATATAAATAAATGTTTTATGACATTATAGCATCATTTAATGCTTTTGCGTGTGAGTCATTAGAAAAAGTGAATGTGGTAGAATTTCGGGGTTCACAAAGATTTGTTTTCACTTTTTTCTGCTGAAATACTTGAAAGGTTGAAAAATATTTGTTTTATATTGGCTTCTATTTTGAATAGATTGGTTCTTCTAACGTAGAGTTTTTGATTTAAAAAAGTATGTTTTTCAGCTTTACTGGAGTTACTTTAAACAGAAATTTTTCTCATTGCTCACAGCAAAAAGAGAAAATTTCACCTAAATATGCTAAAATCTCTTCTCTTTTTGTCTGATTAGCATGCAAATATCATTCGCATGTATTTGCTTCATAGCCTTGCATCAACATAATAGTTACCAAAAAAAAAACTGAGAAGAACGTTTTCCATGTCACTACATTTAATCAAAATCAATGATATCTTCCGTTGAGTTCTTTATGTTGATTCTTTGCAGGACATCGACTGTTCGCAACAAGCTGCGGAAAAACACATCAAAGGTAGAAATGAAAGGCAGCAAACTCGATATGTAGCATGGATTCCAGATAGAAACAGTTGCACAGATCTAGTTTTAACAAATATTTTGTAAACAGGATGTGATCTTGATCATGCGTTGTATTTTTCTGTACGGTCAGCAGAAGGCGTAGCGAATAGGACGCTCTTTATCGAAGCATGACTGACTTTGTAGACATAACACAATACTACACTGCGACGTGACTCTGGCTCACAGTGATCACAAACCTTTTATCATGGGCTTTTGAAACATAACCAAAGTCGTTTTCTACGAGTGGGACTAATGTTCCGGATTTGCTTTATGAGAATAAATGTACATGATATCTACTGTACAAGTAAAGGTATAGTTTCTATATCAGCAAAAAACACAACCATTTTGTATTGCGTTAATTCACATATATATATACGAGGTTTAGTTACAGTGCCTAGTTTCAAAAGATCCAGCAAGTTTGTTTTTGTTTGAAATTCTTCTTCACCATTTTTTAACTTCTAAAAGCGTTCTGATCATATTTAATTGTCTGAAAGAGCTGTGCTTTGTTTTTTTCAAAGCCAAGTCAGTTGACAGCTAATTTTTATTTTCAGATATGACTTATGTTGCAAGTTTGGCGTTGAGATGGATCTTTATCTATTTCAGTCAAGAAAGAAGTACGTAAGCAAACAATCCACGAAACACGAGTATCGAAACACATACAGTAATTTGCTTTGAAACTTGTTATTTGTACCAAATTTAGTTTAAACGCCGAGTATTAGATTGCATAGCACCATAGCTTCTGGGAAAATTTTTTAACCATTTGTTTTGCGAAACCACATTATTTTCATAAGTGTCGTTTGAAAGCAACCTTTTACTAGTAGTGCTACAGTGTTTTGAGTTTCTTGAAGCAAAATGTACATGCAGTGGAAATCGTTTGGAAAAAATTGTTTACAAAAGTGGAGTTGGGAAAATAATTTATGTTTTCAGGTATAATCGCAACTGAGCTTAAAAATGTATAAGTTAAACATTGCAGACAAAACAAAATAATTTATTAGAAAAACATTGTCTAAAATTATGTGTTTTCTTTTTATGTCATGTAATGGTTTTGCTAGACTACGCTGAACATTTCAGATAACAATCACAATTTTTATGAATAATTTTTTACTGAACCAGTTTTTTTTGTTTCTTTCATTTGTGAGCAGGTGGTGGTGCCATTTTGACGACGATAACTACGTTCACCCTGAACATTTAGTCGAGGTTTTGAATTGGTATAATTGGAAAAAACCTGTTTATGTTGGAAGAAGAAGTCGACATGACATAATTGTAAGCATGTGAAGTTGATTATACGGAGTTAGACTACTTCACTTTGATACTAAAACTTGGTAGGCAATACAATTTTTAACCATTCGTTGATTTGCATTTGAACCTTGAACTCAGCAACGTTACAAAGGGAAGAAAGAACCATATTCATTTGCAACTGGAGGAGCCGGAGTGTGCATCACGAGAACTCTCGCAGATATATTGACTCCTATTTGTGGGTAAGTGCAGTTGATGCAAAAATCTTGGAAGATACTGTAACTGTCGAAAAAGTTTCAAATCGTTTCTTATTAAACATGCCTTGCAGGTCAAGTGCATTTGCATGAGTCTTTGTATGGTGGTTTGAAACGTGATTTCTCCAAAAATGCATCGTTGGGTAACAGTAAGAAAAAAACAATGAAAACGTTTGCTAACAACTGTTTAAGAAAAAGTGTTTGGTTAAACACACTAAGCAGCGGTAAACATTCATTTGAACTGCACGGTGAAGTAAAAATTCGTTCAGCAGAGCTGTAAGAAACGTTCATGGTTTTCAACCAACGAAGTTTGCTATTGATCATTCAACTCTTGAAATTGACTGCTATTTCTAATCACAAGATTTTTTTCCATATACTGTACTTAGTATGTTGCAAAATGCTTTGTAGCATTAACCTCTCCCAAACCGTTTTTACACCAGTTCCAACAAAAGCTTATTCTCAATTGAACACAGTACTGCAGCATACCGGCATCTATGCCACAAAAGAGAATCTCTATCGATCGGTTTTGAAAAACCCATCCTATTTGTTGCAGAATCAAACATTCTTTTAACAAATGTAATTACAGCTTATGAATGCAGCACCCAAAACCAAATGTTTTATGCTTATCGTTACATGGCTGGGAAATCTTCTCCATATCTGTGCAAGCATCAAGGAAGTGTCCGAAGCATTGTTTTTAAGTTTTTTCGAAGGGAGTCGTGGTGGAGGTTTAAGCCTGATGCACACGGGCTGCGATTGAAGCGGCGCGGCACTTGAACAATTGCGTCTCGACCGTTTGAGTATTCATACGTAATGCGGCTGCAAAGGCACAAATCACTGGTCGCGATGACAAAACTGTGCTCAGCAGAGCGTTTGAAATCCTCGCTAACAGTGAAATAGGCTTCTCCATCTTCTTCTGCACGTGTCATCTGCAATTTTGTAAATATTTTGTTGAACACGATGACAAACATCTACACCACAGTAACAAACAAATGAAATCAGCATTTCAGCTGTTTGCAGCAAATGCAAAGGTGTAGGGACAGTTTGAATGCACAAAAAGTTTGATTTCCATCAAATACTGCAGCTTAAGCTAGTAGCAAATTTAGCAAAGCACATACAAAGAATCATAGTTAGAGGGTCAAACTCAGTGAAGTGTTACATAAACATTGCCTGCTGATCACAAAGTTTAAAGTGCGGTGAGCCTGTCTTTAGAAACATTCAAGACAGGAAGTTTAAAGCTGAGAACTGCTTTCCTAATTATTAAGCACTTAATTTAAGGTTGGTTGAAATCTGAGGAAACAGGTAGGCAACGTGCCAGATGATGGATGGATTAACTAGGTGGTTGTTAAAACTATGAGGACAAAGTGAATGTAATAGTAGAAACGCAAAGCAAAGGTATTTCCCCAGGCCAGTGGTTC
>JGI24021J15306_10000411_pt1 | contig 31649 bp, 22 predicted proteins | sample Ectturendosymbi1_FD_15306 | JGI IMG/M metagenome (IMG submission 15306)
GTTAATTATCTCCTTACAAGATTTATCTTGAGACAGGCCATCTGAACGAAAATTTCGTAAATGATTGGTATTTAACCACAAATATGCTGGAATTGCCAAAACTTGGGAGATAGTTTAAAATGTTGGTATTTCTAAGGCATTTTTATCCTTTTGTTCGTGTGCCATTTTTTTCTGAAACAGGCCTCATTTTCACCTCATGAAACTTTATAACATTACTGTTGAACCGTGCAAACTGCTGAAACTTTCAAGAGAAATCTTGACATGTTGATTGTTATCAAAAAAGTTCATAGCCACGTCAAGCCGCTTCTTCTTCTACAACAGTGCTCTTCAACAATGGTTCCACGGAACCCTAGGGTTCCGCAAAACAAGTAGTGGGGTCCCGTGAGAGTTTCACATTTTTTGGGGGAAATGATTTTTGCTTCAGCATGCTGATGCGTCATCATGAAATTATTTAGATAACCGTGCTGCATTCCGACTCCAAGCAGGCCAGTTAGTTATACCTGAGGTTGAGTGCAGATAGCGGAACAAGAAATATTGAAAGTTTGTGCGCCACTTGTTCATTGTTGTGCAGGTAAGAAGAACGTTATTGTTGCATCACAGTTATACGATGCTGCCGATGTACAGTTCACAGTAGAGTAGACTGAGTAGAAAGTAGACTCAGCCTGCGACTAGTAGAGAGTAGACTGAGTCACAGACTGGAGCTACTGTTCAACCTTTGTGGGAATAAAGTAAAAACAATGTGAAACCCAACCTTTTACTATTTAGTCAAGCCATATGAAGCAAAATAGCATATTTTCATATGTGAAGCGAAATAATAACAGCAGCGAAGATGTGGACGGTAATGAGCAGTGTATTTCAAATGTAAAAGAGGCACCTGATCCGAAGCGGACCAAATGCAATTTAATTGCCAAAATTAGAAAATGGGACGACACATTTTTTAAAACGGGTTCTCTTTGCTGGATGACCAAATTCTGAATGTAGCAGCTAAATTCCAAAAATTCAAGAACAAGCGAGTCATTAAATTTCTTGCTTTTTAAGTTCTGTAGTAACTGTTCATTTGTTGAATATATCTAATAATGAACTACTTGATTTTCTCACAAGTAATTGGTGTCTTTTCAATTTTTGTTAATGGGGTTCCATGACAAACGCGAATGTATATCAGGGGTTCCTCGATGACAAAAAATTGAAGGAACAAAAATTGTTCCACAACATTTTGATCACTTGTGTTAGGGCCAAAACGGTTCACCATTATCAACGTTGTGCATTTCTTAAAAAGACGTATTGCTGCATTTTCGGTTCGAAACCTGATATTTTTAACTAAATTTAGCGTGTGGACTGTTTCACGTTTGATTGTCTTCCTAGGTTAGTACCAGTACCACGGCTTGGGAAAGAGGGTTTAGTAAAGTGTCATATGAGTGCTACAGTCAAGTGTTGAACGCACCTACCTACTACACCTACTACACTTTGGCTACAAATGACACTTCACCAGACCCTGACTTTTGCAATCAGTGCAAGCCCTGAAAGCCCGTAGCCTTTCATAGGTGTATCGGAGCAGGCAAATTTTTGGGGGTGTGAAGGATTTTGCCCAAATTTCCCGAAACTTGCCCGAAAAAAACTCTAAAGAAGATGACCTCAAAAAATGACTGCATTTCATTTCATTTTGGGCGCATTTTTTTCAAATCAAAGCACTTCAAGCACCAATTTTGCTCAAATTTTCCCTAAACTTGCCCAAATTTCCCCTAATTGCCAGAAAAACAACTGAAGAAACATGACCTCCAAAAAAAGAAACGTCTACACTTTGATTTCGGCCGCAATTTTTGTAGAATCAAAGCACATAAATCGATTTTGCTGAGGTTTTCACACATTCTGCCCAAATTTACACAGATTTTGCGCGGATTTTAAGGGATTTTTCCCAGATTTTCATCAAATCAAACTTTTTGGCAGTGGGCTTCCACTCCCTGCACCCCCACCTCCTACACCACTGGCCTTCAATTTGCTTTTAAAAACTTTTACGCAACTCCTGTGGATGCCAGAAAAAAACGTTTTGTCCCAAACACACCTGATCCGTTTTGCCTTATATGTTAGGATTCAAAGATCCCCTCACCCTTGATGAAAGCTATCCCTCAAATTTGGGATCTTACAGTAGTTTGTGATAAAAATTCCAACACATGCTAGAAGCATAGGGCTAGAACGAATTTGCAAAAACAAGAAGAAAAATTAGGCACGTTTACTAGCAGCCCATACGTCTACCACACTGAAGCCATGACTGCACTAGTTGAGTACGGAATCAAGTGTTTTATTAGACCACTAATTTTTTCTCTCTCCTGATCATTCGGTCTGCATATTGATTAAAACTGAAAAGTTCTGATTTTCGGAGATGTTGTGAGGAGAACTTTATCTGTCACGTTTGCGAAAAAGTTGTACCACGGTTGAATAAGCACGATGACGTCATCGAATGAAATGAAAATTGCCCGCCCCGAAATGAAGAGCTGGTTGCGCCCCTGCAACAGTTTGAAAATGTTATACAAGCCGGCTCACCGTATCGAAGGCTTTGGTCAGGTCTATGAACATCACACACAGCCGGCGTGATTGCTCAACGCTTTTTTATTGGAGCTGTCTTAGTAAAAATACCATGTCTGATGTACTTCTAGACGAGTGAAAGCCACATTGACTCTCAGGTAGAATTCTGTCAGCAATCTGACGGACTCTGGGCAAGAGGAGACGGGCAAAACTTTCCCGGCAATAAGCAGAAGCGAGATGTCACGATAGTTGTTGCAATCGCTACGATCGCCCTTGTTCTTATAGAAATCGTCCCGGAGACATAGTCTATTCCAGCATTTCGTGAATATGCGGAAAAGCACCGTTAGCAGATGTTTGCTACCATTTTTCAAAACCTCGGGGGGATGCCATCTTGCCCTTGTTTTTGAGACCTCTGATTAAGTTTCACATCTTCCATGATGAAGGGTTATCCAGTTCTTGAAGGACTGGTAGCTGCTGCAGGCTGGATAATGTCGAACAGCTGATATGGGCTGGTTGAGAATAGATGGAGCTATAGTGAACTACCCAGCGTTCCAGCTGGGCAGAGGTGTCAACCAGGAGTGCTCCGTTAGCTGCGAGTAAATGGGACACTTTCTTCGGAATTGGGCCGATGGTTTCCCGTATACCACTGCAAAGTCCGTAAAGGTCACCGCAGTCTGCCCATTGTTGTGTGCGTGTACTCGGGTTTTCACAGGAGCGTGAGACTGCAAACCAAGTGGGATGTTAAACAGTGCGTTTTACAGCCTGTATCTCAATGTGAGCGAAGCGGCTGTTTCTCACTCGTTCCTTCAATCTGACTGATCGTTGGCTGCAAGGGCGGGTTGGATCAGTGGGTAAGGTTGTATTATCCAGTTTAGAAGATAGCAGCTGTTGAAAACGCTGATTGCGGAGAGAGTCGAATGTAGAGACATCTACAAGGGGTAAGGGCTTCGGTCGAGTTTGATATAACTTTACTGGTGTGAATTCTAGCTTGCAGCAAACCGGGGCATGATCATTTCCGCACTCTGCGGAGTGCATAATGCGGCACTGCTTGACGCCGCTTAACTGGCGTCTTTAAATGATAGCGTGATCTAATCGATGCCATCCATGGAAGCGTTGGTGCATCCAGGTTACCTTGAACTGCAACGAGCCTTCGAAAAAACTGTTCGCAACGGAGAGGTTGAATTATAATGAGCACAGCTCAAGCTGCCCGTTATCATCAATTTTTCCCACACTAAAGCGTCCTATAAATGAGGTCCATGAATTAGCACCGTTGAAGTCTCCCAATGGAGCGATATTGTGGCCGGCGGGAATGCTTGAAAAGAGGTCAGTGAGTTGCTGATAGAACTCGTCATTACCTTCGTCAGACGCCAGCGACGTCGGCGCATATGCAGAAATAACTGTGATGTATCCGGCTCTAGTGCGCATTCTGATCGACATAAGATGGGGAGAGACAAATAATGGCTGTTCGACGCAAGACAGAAATGTGTTGCGGAGAGCTATACCGACTCCCTGCTTGGGCTTTAAACCGTTGCAAAATATGGTGCAATGTACTTCTTTGATTGCTCCAGATGACCACCATCAGGTTTCGCTAAGGAAAGACAACTGGATGCCGAGGCGGTCCATTTCCAGGTTAATTAAAGCTGTCTTTCGGGGGAAGGATGGCGGTGGTCCCTGTCTGAGGTCCGAGGGAATGGACGTTCCAGCAAACAAGCGTTAGTGAGGCAGTAGTAGGCTGACGACCCGGCTGCGTCTGCTTCACACAAGAACCGAGCCGGGCAGCAGCGGCCACGTTGAGTGGTCCCCGATCTACCAGTGGCTTAAACAGAATTCTTTTGCTATTCACAATTGCAATGGATGGCGCTGAGCTCCGGGGCAAATTAAGTTGAGGACAGATGCGTGCCTAGTGATTTCAACACAGAAGTAACTGAAATCTGCCTCAGCCGGCCGGAAGCCAAGGAACAGATTTGCGGGCGCCATGGCTGAGACTGCCAGCCCCTGCTGCCGAGCTGACATAGGAAAAGACAGGTTGTCGAACCTGTCTGCCTGCTAATACTCTAATCAGACCTCTATCCTTTGATATGACTGGCATGGGTGGCCTCGCTGGGAGATTGAGCTCCCGCTAGCATAGTACTAGGGGACACAGAGGTACGCAAGCCCCTCCGCCGCGACAGAGCAGTAGTCAGGAGTGTTGCTGAATACTACGTAGGTAAGCAATGTTGCTACCAAGAGAAATCCACTGCAATTAAAAGCATTTGTTTGCTACTCCTAGAACCGACGTAAAGTATGAACTATGAATACCATTTTTTGATCTATGGAGACATCTAAATCCAGACCATTAGCTTGAAAAAGTGCATATCCTACCGCTGTAGCAGAGGTTCCCGACAAAACGCTTGTTTTGTGCGGAGGCCAAGGTTAAGAATAATTTTTGTTGGCGGAGCGGAGGGGGAGTTTGAATTTTATTCATTTTCTATAGAAAGCTCACGTCACTGTTGCGTGAAATTTTATTTGGAAAGTTTTATAGAATTGCTTGAAACATGCTCGATACTGACACAGCATTGTGGAGGATTTCTAAGGTAAAAGGTTAGTTTTTGCATCTTTTAAGTTTACACAAAATCTCATATGATTGGGTTATGCGAAACCGAGCGCCTAATCGCCTTGTAGCCTGTGACCCTTCAGTCATACATGTGGTTTTGCAATCAGTTCAGCGTTTCAAACAGGCAGGCTAAAGAGCTACAACAGGGCCTTTGCGGAGACTCGGCCCAGTTTGGTAGGTGATATTCTTCACTAGACCCGGCCATCGTACCCTAAACCCGCTGCGGTGCTTGCTGGTGGACTGTGGCTACACCTACGAGATTACGACACAGAAGCCTGACAAAACAACTACATCGCTTAACTGACTTCGGATATCTCCATCCATATCAGGTGGCAGTATTACATAGCCCACCTGATGTATCAGCGTTTGGAACATACAGAACTGTCTGAGATTACAGAAAATCGTGAGGTGTTTCGAGACTTTCTGGAGATGTTGCCGCGGTGATCCGGCCGAGAGGAAAAGCGTGTTTCATGTGATTGAAAAAATGAAGAGTTGTTTTGTTTATTGTGGTCTTCACATCCACACGCAACGGACCAGAGCTTAAGCACACATGGCACTAGCAAGGAATATACAGATTAGGGTGGTCCAAAAATATAGGGACATTTTTTTTTCTTTTGAATTTGCTTTCCCTGTTGGAAAATGTGTGTTCCATCATTAAAAAAGTCTTCCTGCAAAATTTTAAGTTTTTTTAAGCAGTTTTAAAGGTTGCTACCACATTTTGAAGTTTACAGCTTTTTACTAACTTGTCCAAAATCACTGTGGCTTGCATGGCAAAGTACTGTAGGCCTACCAGTACAAATCAGGGGTATTAAGCACATTTTTAACAATATGGTTATACAGTACTTGAAAAAGAATCAACAAGATGCGAATGAAATATCGGTAACACAAAAAAGCTATGCACAGGTACACTAATTGTCAAACGTACTCAATACATGGTAGCTGCATATCAGTGCCAATTTTTGAAAAAAGTACAGCACGTATTAAGTTTCAGTCGCTGTTGGCATAGTTGTGGTAGAGCTTCAAGAAAGCACTGTTTTCTTCTTAGAAGTTGGAAACTTTTTCCTATGTTCTGACACAAACTGCAACAAACATTGCTTGATATCCTCATCTTTGGTGTGGAGGTTGTTGTACTCTTGAATAAGAGTAATCCATTTATCAGCAGCATCATTTGTAGCCCTTATATTTTGACAATTTCCAAACAACTATTAAAGCTCTCTACTTTCGTCCACTGCTCTGGATCTTTTTGCAGGAAGCAGTCAAGTCATTTTCAAGAACTTCAAATTAAACGTTATGTGTCATTAACCCAAATCAACATCAAAATCATTTCGCATGATTTAGTTCCAGTTTGCTCGAAATATCTCAAAGAGGTGTATTGGCCTAGACGAAGATCCAAAACAATTTGCAAAAGTACCTCTCATATACGAGTATCATGTCTGCATGCAAAGTGAAGCAAAGGTCAATGAAGCTTCTGCTAAAATAAAGCTCAAGCTCCTTTTTATAAGTCAGTATTGTTGCTGGTTGTATCAAAACACGTAAACTTCACATTTTCCATTACTCTCCATTCTTGAATGCCATTATAACTGTTGCAGCTATGCTTTATCCAGGACTTCTTGGAAGCTTAGGCACTTCAAGCAATTGGTCTACACCAAGTCCTGATACATTAATAGGAAGTCTATGAACCACATCATTTCCATATATATCAGACATCATTTTACTATCCCAATGAATTGTCATCGAAACATCAACTTCAAAAGCATCTTTTCAATCCGGAGCAGATTTCTTTCTTAACTCCATCCTCTTCTTACAATTTGTCTGCTCAGCACTACTGCAATATGACCTACAGATTTAACGCTTTCAGCAAGCATATTAATTGCATCTCTATCACTGGTCTTTGTGTGGTCAAAGGTTGCTGCTAAACCAACAGTCATTATATGTGCAGGTTTTTCACGAGAACAGAACAGTTCTTTTGTAGATTCTTGGAGGAAGATATTCCTCTTTGGAGGAATCATTGTGATCAGAAGAAAAAAATGGTGCACTTGAACCATCAAAGTACTCAGAGATTACAGTAACAAACTGTTGTTTCTTTTCTAACTTTAGATGTGTAAGTCTGATTTAATGGATCAATTGGCTTTTATTTTTCCTTGTAGTACTAACTGCTGCTCAATGGGCCTCATTTTTCCAAGCCTTCCTTTTTGTCTGAGCTGTCAAAAAGTGGCAATCTTCAATCTTAGTAAGAGGCATGGCAGTTTCATGAGCCATGTCAAATGGGTTATCCAACATCTTACTAAAACTAGTTTCTTTTTCAACAGGTTTCCCGCTTCTCTTTGCTTTGTTTTCTTTGTTCTTTTTCAGCCCTGCTCATTTTAAAACAAGTTTTTATACTTTTCAGGTAATGTTGCACGGCCGTGTGACATTTTCAGTTTGGCTCATGATTGAAATTTCTCTAGTCTGTGTGCTAATACACTAGTTAAGTACAATTGACTCACTTCCCAATGCAGCAAGCTAGACTGCATCCAAGAGGCGATTAAAGTCTCTCCATATTTCAAGATGATAGCCTCCGTGGTGCAATCAACGCATAAGTTGTTATAAGTTGAATTTACAAAAACTTCAGTGCCCGGTAACAACCTCTAAAAATTAATACTTTTTGTTGAAACTTTGCATGTCAGCTTATATCTGGGGGTGTCACAATAATTCATACAGGGAGCAGGAATTTTCAAACAAAATTTTTTTTGGACCACCCTAATACAGATGCATTAAAGGTAGATAAGCAGCTGTAATAAAAAAGCATACGCATAGATGGCGTTAACACAGCTACTATGAAGGAAAGCAAGCAAATATGTGTGGCACTAGCAAAGAGCACACGCGTATAGCGCTAACACAGTTACTGTGGTGTTTAGCAACGCCAGATAGTGCTGTGATAAGTTCCAAGTAGACTGATTGATAAAATATATGGTGAGGGGAGGCTGCGAAAGACCATGAGTCATTTGGGCTGCAGAACTCTACAGGGTGAAGCTACTTATAGTGTAAAGAGAACAGTTCACTAATAAAAGTAAGTAAAAGTTGTTCTGAATACAGTATCAGGTTTTACAGTACATGCGCAAAGCGTTTATACGATTTTTAATGGAAACAAAAATTGTTGATTCAATGCTTACGGTATAACATCAACAACATTGTTTTAATGCGCTAATTCCCGCCGAATAGTACTAAAATGCAGAAGGTGAACCAAGTCCTACTTTTTGACTCTGCATTGCTCAGACTCCAAAAACGTTTGCTCTGCATTTGCTCCTTCTCCGCAAATGATGGAAATATTCAAGTCCAATTCCGGCTTAACTCTGCATAGTGCAAAATTATACAGTAACATACATGCATGTTGCTTAACGTTTTTCTTAAATTTAATTACAGCCTACATGGGCGTCGGAAGAGGGGGCAGGGGACGTCTTGCCCCCTGGATTTTGAAAATTTCAGCAAAAAAAGTTTCTTTACTTAGTTTCGAGTGAGAAAAACAAATTTCACCACTTTCCCCCCCAAAAAAAACGTTGGGAAAATCCACTAGCGGCCCCTCCCTGGAAAAAGATCCTTCCGACGCCCATGTACCTACCTTATATTCTCTCCGTGAAGAGAGAATTATTTGCCTGTTTCAAACAACCAAATTCAAGTAGAACATCACAAAACGGATTTTTCATAGTGGGTGTGTCTTCAGTTTAGTCATTGAGAGCAGCTCAATGTTAACAGTGTATTGCGAAAAATATATTTGAAATACGAAAATTTCGTACATGAATGCAGTACAAATCACCTCGTACTGTACTTCAACGTTGGTTGAACATTAAATAACTCTCACTTTGGTACTGCAGTTAAGTATGTTATATCAACACAAGGAAACCGTCGCAGGCTAGGCTCCATCACAGAATGCTGGATAACTGTCAATTACCTAACAGGATTCGTTTTGCCAGCAGTTTGGTTAATGTGGCCAAATATTCGCAACGCGGAGTTCTCTATTCGGTTAAAAATTGGCACAACATTCAGGCTGTTAGTAATTTCACAGCTGAGCACTTTGTTGCGAAGGGTAACGCCATGAAATATTCGCAAAAATCCCATCTCTAGTGCTTATGGTTGAGAAACTTCTTTTTCGTGTCTCATAACCCTATTTTAAGGTCGTAGGGGCTCCACCGTTAAGGACTGACGCACCAATTGAATCCATAATTCACGGTTGTGTGCGACTGCCTGAGTTTCTGCGAAAGTTTTCTTTGTCCACTCTGTGATGTTATCAGTCCATTTTTTCTTCTGTCTACCGCGTTTTCTTTTTCCCTGAACCGTCCCTTGAAGAATAGTCTTGGAGAGTCCATTGGACCTCAAACATGTCCATACCATTTTAGTTTTCTTTTTTTCACTATGGTAAGTAAATCTTCGTAGTGGTTAACATGTTGGGTGGTATGAATAATGTTAAGGATGCCGAAGACTCTTCTGAGCCATCTCAATTCCATTGTTTGGATCCTTCTTTGAAGATCTGTAGTTAGTGTCCAGGATTCACAAGCATATAGAAAGATGGAGTATATCAAAGCATACAGGAGTTTCACCTTAGTTTGGAGAGAGATGTTTTGGTCTTTCCAGATGGATTTTAGTTTTCCCATTGCCACTGAAGTTTGAGCAGCTCTTGCAAGAATCATAGCTTTTGATCCTTGCTCATTGATAATGGCACAAAGTTATTTGAATAGTTGCACTGTCTCAGGTTCTTTCCCAGCCACTGTTATTCTTGCTGTTATGGGGTTAACACTGTTTGCCATCAGCTTGGTCTTCTCAGCACTGATCTCCATGCCATATCTTGAGGCTGTTTGATCCAGGCTGATTACCAGGCAAGCAAGTTCTTCTTCACTCCCTTCCAAGCCATCGATATCATCAGCAAATCGAAGGTTGGTGATAGTACGCCCTCCAATGCTGATTGTGCCAGAATGTTCGCTGAGTGCGTCAACCATCATGCGCTCCAGGAAGATATTAAAAAATGTTCGAAACAATGGACATCCTTGACGGACTCCGACTGTTGTGTGAAACCAATCACCAACTCTGGACGAATACAGCACTGGTGGCTTTCGAGTATAGGTTCTTGATGGATTGTATCAGTTTTTGCCCCATGTTGTATTTACTCATAGTGTCCCATAGTGCTTCGTGCCACACCCTGTCCAATGCCTTTTTGATATCAATAAAGACATGGTAAATATTTTGCTGGGGTTGACTTAATTTTTCACACAGAATACGAAGATTAAAGATTTGTTCTGTTGTGCTGTGGTTGCAGGTTGAGACATTATTATTTCTTTATTTCTTTCAGTCATCACCCAAGTACCTAACGATAGATGAGGATCGTAACAAAGCCTGGCTTGCAAAACAGCGGTGTTTGAAAACCCACGCTTCGAGGACCGAGCCGTGTATGGAATATGCTCTTGGGGCTCGGTGGAAGATGGAGCCAAAATGTTGTTTAATCCTGCAAATTCAGGAAAAGTGATAGCGCAACACATTCACTTTTTCTATAGTGCAGTGGCTGCCTCATGTCTGCTAATGCAATATAAATATATTGAAAGGCCTCTCCGGCAAAAATGCGCTCTTAGTTGAGACTTAGAATTGTGCTCCTCGTTCTCACAAAAATTGCTGTTCACATAGCGCGACTGTTGTCTAACGATATCAGTCGGATAGTTACTTAAGCGAAGTGCGCAATAATAGAATTAACACCACCGCGCATCGCACACTGGGTGCATCAACAAGGACCGCGTTCGGGCTTCAGGCAGAGATGCCTACTCGTAAAATTTGCGACAGATTTCTCCACCATCAACAAGCGCAGGTCGCACTTTGCGCCTGTATATGGAGATGAGAGCGAGGAAAGAGTAAAGTGCTTCAAATCTGTGACACTTGAAACACACGTATAACATTTATCGGTTTAAAACTTAAGAAACGCATGTGATTGTTTCAGAATAAATGTACAACCGTCATCAAACTTGATTTGGAATGTCGTTTTGCGCAGAATAGAAAATGAAGGTAACGTTTCCAGCTAAAAATGCTAATGTTATTCCCAAAAGGAAGAAGAGACTGCAGTCAAGTTCTTTCGAAGCACACTGTGAATTGCAATCACGGTGAGACCTGCCTGGAAGGTGGCAGGACCGTTGCCAGGTTTTGAGGTTTGTGAGGAAATGCATTTTTAAGGGGTAAGATTTACGCGTTTTCCCCATATGTTTAAAGCAACTTTTTCGGAGCACAAGAAAATTTAGGGGGAACTGGTGGGGCAATGTCCCCGAATGACCCCCGTGGCTACGGTGCTGTGCGGCGATAAGTTGTACCTGCTTAACTTTGCACCCGTACACATGCATTGAGAATGAATCCGTCTCTAAAAGAGGGAACCGAAACAAAGAAGCGAAGACAGCAAACGCGTTCCGATAGAATCTTTTATTGTCAAAGTTCACCAAACCATTTTGTTTATTACGTACTTCATACGACTTGCCGTTTTTCGCATAAAACTCATAAAACGTACATATCAAAAGACAACCTATTAGCTATGTGAAAAAGAAATCAGTGGGGAATCGACAACAGCAATGCGTCGGCGCCACGATTTATTTACTTTGGTTTTATGTAGCCTGTTAGCCTTGCCTCACAATGATGCAATAAAAAACTTGTTCAGCCTCTGAAATATTACCTTTGTTGTTGCAAGATAAGATATCTGCTTTTCAAAAGGTTTGGTCTTTTTGTAGCTCTTTTGCAAATAATTAACCGAAAGTGCAGAAATTTGCTCTCGTTCCATTTAGCTTTATGTGATGTTGCCTATCATAAGGTTTACCAATGAATTTTAGCAAGACGATGATAGTCGTGATGTGGCAAACTGAGCAGTTCGGATATGTTAGGTGCAGATTTCTTTTAAAGAAGTAGCTTTGTCAATAAAATTTCATTCCAAATTTGAGAAATTTACCTCTAAGTCGCAAAACAGTTCAGGGAAAGGTTAGATTTGAAAAACTGTTCCAACTCCGTAAGCTTATTCTTACTTCAAAATGACTAACTTTTCAATTACAATACGCAGATTGGTAGACAACAGATTAGAAAGTGCTTTTAGAGACAGCTTTTTTCGTTGTAAAAAACTTAGCTGTTTGCAAAACTTAGAAAATAAGTTCAAATTCTTTGCTGAATCACATTTCACATATAGATGATTATTGCACTGGTTGAACCAAGAGATCGTCGTCTAAACAGCGAAATACATGATTTTAATTTTTCTTGTTTTCTGAATTGCAACTGAAAACGTTTTGAAAGTTTGTTCCAGTATTTCTGCGGCCTAACAAAAACGTGGCTCATTGCAACCAGTACATCGTATGCCAAAATGTCTTATGTCTAAAACGTGTAAAAAACACAATGTCTATGGAAAGAAATCCTTTCTCAGCAAAGAATCAGACACTTTAAAATTTTACAGAGTATATATTTCGCCTACGATCTAAGCATCATCAGCTTTTATTCAAATAGAATCTATAAAAAACACTTCTTAGCCTGAGAACTTTGCCAGCAGCTTGTTGCCAGTTTTATTTCTTTCAATCGCAATAGAAAGTCTCCAACATTTAGTTTAGCGGTAGAACATTCTCCATGACTTGTAGTATGTAACTGGTTAACTTCGTGGTTTAAAAGTATTGTGTTGTGAGAAATAATTTTATTGAAAAGTATTACATGACGGAAATCAATGATTAATAATTTCACACAGCTGGAATTGTTTCCTACGCATTTGATATTGAGCAAATAATCGCTTAGTTTGGTATTTGAAAAAAATATAAGTTAATAATTACAGGACAGTTTTCAAAGTAAGCTGAAGATCGTTAGGCAATTCAAGATTGTAATTCTTTAATGATGGTGGCTCTAATGTTTTTATGTTTGGTTCTGAAGACATCTATTCAAACTACAGCGGTGAGTTCTTTTTTCTATTATGGAGGTCGTCTTGATGTGGTATGCAGTAAGACAGCATTGCGCAAGAATTAAGACGTGTAGATTTCTGTGAACTTTCAGCATTTAGCTTGTTTATTGCGGAATGTACTAGAAAATCATCTTGAAGAGGAAAAGTGTTGGCACAGATGCAATTTCAAAGATCCATTAATCCATGCGGATTTTGACTAAGAAATACGCTCTTGCACTCAAACTTTAAAATCCTTTTACATTATTTTGGACGTGCATTGTGCGTATTGGCTAAAATCCTGCTTGCAGCAAATTTGTGCGAAACAGGATGATCGCTTTGAGAACTCTAAACCAAACCCTGCGTAGGTAAGGGTCACTTGAGTCACCCATTCGTCCATCTACCATACTTCACATACCTTGGTTCAAAAGTCGGGGCTGCCAGAGTGGAAAATATTTCCCACCTGGTCATCGGTTACTTATCCCTATATAGACTGATTGCCTTGCATGGCTGAAGATCTCAGTCGACCTAGAGGCTGTTTGACACATAACTGAAGCCCTGTCCGACGCCACCACTGCGGGCCAACGGGGACTTGGTAATATCGATAGTGAAATAGTTTTCCATTTGTCCAACAACTGCCGAACTGCACTTTTATTACCAGTCACAGTTTTGGTCTTGACCACCAATAAATAAGTGCATTTGTCCGAATAAACAGAACCATACTGGGTCTTACCAAGTATGAGAAAATTACACTGCGAACTTATTTTGCTGTAGCAGAACATGCGAAAACTTTGTTTATTGTATTTATGAGTGCTGATATTTGTTGTTTTGATATGGAAACTGGACGCATTGAAATAAATTTTCAAAAAGCGCAGTTAAATAAAAAACGATATATAGGTTACAGTTTTGTTTCGATTAAACCACATGCGAAGCGTTTAATGCAACGAATAGTGTCACTTCGAACTTCTTGTCTGCTCTCTCCTAGTAGTTGCTTCGGGTGTATGATATTTCCTTTCCACTTTGAAAAACCTGACACTCACCGCTGTGCACAAGGCAGGAGCATTTCCGCTGCTTTTTTGTAGATTGCACAAAAGATTTGCGCACCATATTTTAAACGTTAAAGCAAATCTTGACCAAGGCGACTGAGTTGACTTCATTCGCAATTTTTTGTAATAGGAAATTTTTAACAGGAAGCAAAATTTGTGACCGGATTTATCTCATTTGTTATGGTGGAGACTAGTTACTTTAATACAGATGGATATATATATGTACAAGTTTGAATCATCGCAAACCAAAAAAGCAGAGTCCAGCCGGCTGATTCTTTGAAAACTTGCAGCAAACCTTGAGCTTTGCAAAAAGTTTTCAAATAGTAAAGAAACTTAAGTTGTCAAAATGAATATGGCTGGCTATACAATGAAATCATACTAAAAAAGACAATTGCAATTATTTTTGTATAAAAGTAATGTTTAGCACAATTTACAAAAATTACCGTTCATAAAAACAAGACAAAGCTTACTTGAAAAATTAGATTGAAACGCAACATTTCCGGTTGCATGAAATTTTAAATCATGCTTCTTTCAAACGATTTTTATTGCGGAAACCCAGTTTTATTGAACAATGTTTTTGACAGTTTGCAAAATGATTGTGTCAACTTTCTTCATGCCTTCCAACAAGATGACAACATGTTCTTTATTAACCAGCTTCCAGCAATTTTTCATAGATTTCCACAAACCTACTACAATGAACTTTTCGTTTCACTAAGTTGATTATTACCTTATGCTATAGTATAGTTAACACAGTGGTGTGCAGAGGGCGAACGGGGCGACCGTCCCGGGCATCCCGTCCCGGGCATCCAACGTCCAACGGGTGAAATAAAATGCTGTAACTAGATGATTTTTCATATTGTAAGACTACTAACACATGTTGCATGGATTTAGTTTTGCGAAACTTGCTTTTTTGTCGACACTAATTGTTACGAATTTCAATGCCAGTAATTCTCACTTTCTTCACTGCCAGGGACCTATAATCTACGTGTGCAGCTGAAGGACGTAACGAGGTTAGATAGCGTCCGGGGCAAGAAGCAAGATTGCTGCCCCCGTTGTCGAACCTGAGGTCTTTCGGAGCAAATACACTGCATTGAAGAAAGTACGACACTATTGCAATTTTTTCACGCCCCCATAGTGATTCGGCGGCCGGGGAATTATGCCCTCCTTCCCCCTCGTTACGCCCCTTGTGCAGCGTACACCCAGTCAAACTGATAGTGACGTGCCTTTTTTCAGATCGTGCGATCAAGGGAAAATCACGAAAAATGATTTAAAATAATTATGGACGTTTAATTGATTTTCTGCGCCAAATTTCAAAACTGTATTATTTCAAATTGCTTGATTTAGCTGACTTTTTGCTGCATCACTAGTTTCCTGTTCGTTTTTTGATGTGGCAAACCTGGATGTGCGCCAATACGCCGCACACCTGTACTTGCAGTGTGTGCATCATTTCGAGCTTCGTTACTAATTAGCCGTTCAGGCGGATCGATCATATCGGTTCGCATAAGCCCGTATATGTTCTGCCCCCAGTAGTTGTAGGCCTACATGTAACAGGCACATAATAACAAACGAATGGTCTCTTGCATATTGATTCGCATTCTCAATTCTTGTGTAGTTTAGCAAGTTTCGAACTGTCAAGCCTGGGTGTTCGCCATCCCAGCCACATACCTTCTCTCAGGGGCGGATCCAGTGGGGGGCGATCGTCTCCTCTAAATCCTACAAAAGTAACTTTATCTACCAAGATTTTGTACAATTCAGAAAATAGTATTCGCGATATAAGACCATTCTGTCGTCCACTGTTTTGTTGCAGCAGTGTTGTGAAGTATATTTCATCTCTCTTACAGTATGAACCCGTAATGAAATTTGACTACCAAATATTAATGAAATCGCCCCCCCGCTAACATTACTGGCTGGATCCACCCCTCTGCTCGACTGCTATTCGATGAGACATTCACGCAACCTGTTGATCTTGCAGTTGTGAACTGCCCTGTCGTAACTCTGAGTGTGTTTCACTACACGGTTGTAATGCGCTGCTATGTATTTTTGCAGTTGTAAACTACGCTGACATAGCACTGAATGTATTATACTCACCTGCTTTAACGCGTGTTGAGCTGCTCTGTCTTAGCGATGATTGCGGTGTTTTGCTCCGTTCTCCTAACTTGGAGCGCTGATAATAATTTATATTCATTACAGTGACACATTATACAACGAGTATTGGGAGTGTGTGCAAAATAATATGCATGTTGTCTCAACAAACTTCGCCAAATGTTGGTTTGCAAACGTGAATATGACGTCATATTGTAACGTCACAAACAGCGTATGTCCAGTAGCAATGACTGCCATTCTCCACTGCTCAATACTAGAATTTTGTAGGGGAGCATACAATCACGCAGTCACCCCGGGCATCACCACTCACCAGACCTGCGCACGCCACTGAGCTAACATGTGCACTAGCTTAAATCTAGCAAAGGTAGAATTCCCTGGAAGTTGGCATATTGTTTGGCCTAATAATCAGCTTCTTGTCATCGGAATATAACAATGCAAAATTAACTAATGTGTGGTAAAGCATTTAACAAACAAACGTTTTTTTACATCTGCATATAAATGATTTTAATGTCAAACTTTTTGGTAGTATGCAAGTAAGGATGAAACTAATTAAAAATTACTCAAGTGCTTGAAGTCAGAATAAATATTGTCTTGCGCAGGCTGATGATGACTGTGGGAGAGGGTACTATTGCTTTGGTAAGTATAATGCCATTCGTTAGGTTTATTTGCAATGGAATATAATCCTTGACTGGGCGTTCATGTTACTGTACTTCCAATAAAATATTATACTGCGTTTTCTGTAAAAACATTGTAAGGTTTACGGCAGTTACCGGTTCGCCCTGCACCCTGTGTGGACGTTAAGTGTGACCGCAAAGCAAACAACCAACCAATCAATCGTCGCTGTGATCGTAACGCACATGCTGACTGAAGAGCCGTCCATATATGACGTAACAATTTTAAGGGACGTCCACAAATGATATCACAATTTTGAGGGATGAGAGGCTTTCGGGTTTTCTTTTTCTGACGTTTTGTCGTGTGGGTGAGAGGAATTTAAAAAAATCGAGACATCAAAAAATTTTCAAGGTTTTAGAATTACAATAAGTTGAAATGTCTACCTAAACTTCAAACATTTTGAAATCTTATTTCAGAAGTGTTGGGGACAAGTTAATCATTACCAAAGCTTTTCACAAAGCGAAGGTACATGTGATGGCTTAGTGGTGAAACTGCACAGCGGATTCATTTTCAGCAACTTACCTGCTTTCTGCATGTACCCGGGAGATCGCACTCTCTGATCCGATGATTTTTGCAATTTTAATATTTTACAATGATTGTCGATTGCATCTACAGCAGATACAGATAAAAAAAACATAGAAAAACTTATGGCGACAATTTGAAAGGAGTTTTTTACACGGGATCGCCACTGATTTCATGTTTTGAGATTGTGACCCGGTGTGAACTTGGGTTAATTTGAACACCTGTCTTGCTGGAAACAGACTGCTGATTTCTGGGAGTCTCAAGTGTACACAGCATAACAGCAGTGCTCAACCACAGTAATGCAGTAGTGTATTCACAATAAGGCTCCTAAAATATAAATATGTTGCAAAAGCAACACTTTTCAATATGAATGACACAATTCTCTAGAAAAGAATTTGTCCCTTCAAAATTACTTTCTTGCTACGCCCCTGTTGGATACGAGTTAAAGCCATCATATTGCAAAACCTAACCAAAATTGAGTGTACATACTAATTAGTATATACAAAATAGCTCATCTATATCTGAAGTTCGGATTTGTTAAGTAAATGCGTAACGGTAAAATTGTACCTATATCGTCTGTCAGATTGTAAAATTGTACCGTCACTTAAGGGTTAATAACCTTGTGCTTTTTCGGTGCCTTGGCATCTTTGCAATGAATTCTTGTTCGTGTTCTAAATTCCCAGTTATCATCAAATAAACTCAACTTTCGTGAAAATGATAATGAAATGTCAAAGATTAATAAGCTCATGAAAATCCCAACTCCAACAGCACTTCGTTAGTTTTCACAGTACGTGAAGGTTCGCAATATTTCAAACAATTCTTGTATATGTTGTTTCTGTCATGAACTTTGAGGGGAAATTTGTTTAACAGAACTGTTTTCAATTAGCATCAGCTTGTGCGTAATGGATTAAGATTAACTCGCTAGTACTGATAAAACATTATTTTCTGAAAAATGTTTGGATGCAAGTAACAGAAATTAGCAACGAAAAATATCCGTCGATCTGCATCTTGGTCTCATTGGGGCCGCAACTGTGTTACATGTGTACATCATTAGATATTTCAGCTTGTGTTTGAATTCAAGTACGCATCCTTATGAAAAAGATGTATAACATTAACGTAAACCAGAGCCTCTCGGATAACTTTCAACTTGGTTTAGATCCACGCATTGATGAAGTAAAATATCAAGTAAGTACCAGAAATTGGCAAGCTAATTGCAAAAAATATTCTTCAACAAAATTTGGATGAAATTTTGTATACTAGAAAAACTCGTCTTGAAAGGTATGTTTTTCTCCGAGGGTGGACAAGAAAGAGACCTATTCATAAATATACATCAATAAATTCCCACGAAAAAAATTAAAGGTAGAACGTATACTGTATACTGTACTTTTGACAATGCTGCTGCATAATTTTTTAAACACTTTCATTTCATTTTTATGCAAAGAGAAAAAGATGTTCCAATTCCCAAAAACTTATTTTCATTTCTTTCACATGGTCGACTGCAAAACTTCGATGGGATATTTGGGTGAGATTTGGAACCTTTCCAGTCAAAGTCACACTTTGAAAAAGTGATCTCGGAAGCCTACTTATTCTGGTTTCATTTTTTGCAGCCGGCAGTCAACAAATATGGAGGAACCTGCTCGTATACTTAGTAGGGTTATTACCACCACAAAAAACGAGTTTGAAGCGTTCAGCGTTACATTTAAACAGGTGTAACATGTGTTGAACAATGGAAAAGAATTGCCGAAATTCCCTATAGAAATAATAAATTTGCTCTTCGTTTATCTGCAAATGTATATTCGTTGGGCCTAAATCCAAACCATGCCGTGTGGATGGAAGCGTTTAGAATTAAGTATACTTATAGTTGTGAAAGTTTAGATCCGCAGGATCCCTTCCATTGCTTTGCAAAGAACAATACGGTCCAGTTTTGTGAATCCCTTTCCACTCGGCTCTTTGTCAGTAAATTATTTTTTGCGTCAAGAGATTTGAAGAAATACATTTAGAATAAAGCTAACACCTTTGTTTAGCACGTTTAATTGGCGTCTTTTTGTGTGCAGACAATTTTTCCACAGAAGCCTATTGCTGTGACGACGTCCAACCTCCTTCATGTTGCTACCGAAACAAAGCCAACACTTTTCAGTGGTATAGCCTGTGGTGTAAGTATACAACCCAAAAATATTCCCGGCATTAGGCAATGTTTGTAAAAGTGAAAATTGCCATGCTTGCACCAGTAAACCACTCTGATTTCTCGACATTTTAAGACTTCATACAACGCCAAACACTTACGTTTTCATTAAATTTCTAAGTATAAAATGGAAAGCAGTAAGTATAAATAAGGATTCCGGCTCTCACTTGCATCCGCCTTGATTATGAATAACACGTAGGTTTGCTGAAACTGAAAACCGACCGTAAGAGTCATTCTCTTTGAAGTGTTTCAGTTCCTAGCTTTTAAATAAGTTTTTAGTTGGATATTTCTTTAGAAATCTTCTGTTTCACCCAAGATCGTGGGTAACCTAATGAGCAGCATGAGTTATCTTGTTTATAATATCAAAACAATTGCGTTAGCTTGGAAATGAATCTGAAGCAGTAGTATTTACCGTTGAAAGCTCTGGGTTTGTTATAAGCTTTCAAGGAATCAGCCGACTGGGCTGTTCTTTCATCATTTTGCGATGATTCAAACGTGCACATATCTATATTCAAGTAATTAGTCCCTGCAAAGGTGAAGGGTTTGAATCCATTAGCAAATTTTTTTAATTGGAAAATGATTTCACTTAAGACTACGCATCTTCAGTCCTACAGATTGCCAGGGCGAATCCAGCTAGTAACTTTATGGGGAGGCCGATTTCAGTAATATTTCGCAGTCAAGTCCTGTAACGGCTTCTCTGCTGTACAGTAAGAAGGATGAAGCACTCGTATACTTCACAACACTGCTGTGACAAAACAATGGACCACATAATGGCCCTATATCGCGAACAATGAGACATTTCGAGTATGAAGAAAGATTTAATTAGAATTGGTTTTATCATGTTGTCCAAATTGTACAAAATCATGATGAATGAAGTTAATTTCGTAGGTTGTGGGTGGGCGATCGCCCCAATCTCTCCCCCTTGGATCCGCCTCTGTGCACTGCAAGTAATGTTTACGGATAAAACACTGAAAAGGCAAAGGAGGAACCTAGAAAGTAGACAAACTCAAGACCAAAATGGAATATACTGTAAATCAGAACACAAGCTGCGACAAATAAACAACTTAAAAATACATCTTTGCCAAATAATTGCTTTCACTGGAATATAAATCATCTGACGCCAAATGTCGAACAAACCAACAAAAAACGTCGTCGTTATGACTCACACAGAAATATCTAAGACATATTCCTTGCAGGAGGTTTGCGTGGAAACTCTAGTGTGAGCTTTTAAAATTAAATGCTTCACCCTACGATGAGCATTAACGACATAGTTACTTCACTGGATGACGGAATAGATCAAATCTTGTTAAAGTGTGCAAGAATTATTTCATAGGGGTATCATCACGCTTTGAATATTAATTTTTGCGTCAAGTTTGTGGTAACATTCATCCTCACAGGTATCAGGAGAGTGAAAACTTTTTTGTTCAACAAAACCAACAGTGCTTCTTGTAAAGGTGGTTTGTTTACTATGCCATGACTCGCTGAATACTGCCATGATTGGTCGTTATCATTTTCACAATCAGGTTTGTTCCAATTACTGCGGTGAAAAGAACATCTTGTGGAAAATGTATTGGTGGTTTGGCCATCATACTGTTCGTGGCATATCACACAAGTCGCTAGGTAAATATAATACTTTGCGCATGTCGCATTTTGGTTCACTGCGAAATGTTTATCTTTTCTGTTATTTGTGAAACACGTGGTACAGTATCATGGGTGATTTGTTGTGTTTTCTGTTGCAACCACAAAGTGCACAGCGCTTGCAAGGCTTTGATACACCTTCATTTTGTGTTTTTGTATCTTAGTGTTTGGCCAATTTGGTAGGTCTTTTGAAGGTAATCATTACGTCCGTGTTTATGTTTTTCCTGTCTCTGACAGAGTTGTCAGGTGCGGGAAAGATGAAACCAAAACATGTAGGTCAACTTTCTACTTAGTCTTGAGTTTGTTTACTTTCTCTGCGCTTGCTTTAGCCTTTTCAGCGTTTCACCCGTAAGCGTAAGCATTGCTTGCAGGCTGTAGGACTGGAGATGCTTGGTGCTACGTGGAATCGATTCTTTTGCAAAATTCCTGACGGATTTCAAGCCCTTCATCTTTGTGGATATTAGTTACTTGAATGTAATAGTATTTACAGGTTTTGCAGCTTCTTGAAATCATTTCGCGACATTTGCATAACCTGTTGGGAAATAAAATTGATTGCAAACGCCGAAAACCAGGCCTTGTAACCTGCAATGTTACAGATTGTGTTGCAATATAAGGAAAAACATTACTTCTGTACAGATCTGTGGTTTGCACTTGCGTTCGGGATATTTGTACTCATTGCTTGCCTGAAGATCTGGTTCATAAAGTTAAACACAGGACCGAGAAGGAGTGTTCGCCGAGAAGCAGTAACGAATCCACCTGCCTATCAGGTTTGTACGCGGGTGAAGTCTCAAACATTTAAAATAATTTGATATTTAAAAAGAGAGCAATAAGCACCAGTAAAAATTTAAGAGAAAACAAAATACCTAATCTAATGGATTTTTTGAGCAAAAAGTGATGTATGGGCGATTCTGAAATGGACACAATAAAACACACACACATGTTTTCGGTGAGGTAGGCCTGTTGTCAAAATTCTCCCAGCAATATTTATTCTTTATATAAGATAAATGTCTATTGTGATAGATGAAAGAGATTAGATGTTCTAAAATCTAAGTACAGTATTGCACAGTGCAAATTAACTTTCTCTTTTGCACATAATCGGAGCGAATTACTCAGCCACTAAATAAGGAAGACTTTTATTCTACCGTTGTTGTATGTTTAATATGAGGAGGTACTTTCTGCACCAAGCAACATTACCTTCTGTTGTCAAACTTTGCAAGGTTTTACATTTGATGCGTCAATGTTACGTTTCTTGTTTTCGTGTATTGTTAGTTACTCGCGCTGGATGCAACTTCACAACAATAGACTTCTGAGTTTTATTGTTTGGCTATTTTGTCTGATGATCCTCTGCCGTAGTCTTTCAACAGATACGTCCTAAATAATATTTTTGCAGTTAAAATTTACCAGTAGAAACTTTATGTGAAGATAGCAAAACTGAATTGACGTGTAGATAAAACGAATGTTTGAGAGATTTTCTGCAAAGAAGCTGTGTTTTTGTGACAGGCTCTCAATTTATAAATAACGCGGTGAAAGAAATATGCACAGTACATGGGGAGCATGAACGATTAAAATTTTATTGCAATTATTTTTCAACCCATAAGTCATAAGTTCATCTCATATTTCAACTCATATGTGTGGAATCAATAAAATTCAACTTACTGAAAAACGTATGTATAAAGTACGCAGTTTGCAGGCAGACAGCAAGCAGTAGTATACATTTTTCACTCTTTACTCATGTAAAGCTTTATCCTTGGTGTAACGTCTATCACTCCAGAAGATAATTGACTAGGGTAACAAATTGTAGTAGTAAACAAAGTTTTTAAGGTTGAAGATGTTGTATCTCTACATGGCTCATGAATCTAGGATACGCCTTCCAGCTGTACGCACTTATAAATTATTCCTATTGCTTATTTGGGACTTTCAACTGCAGAGTTGTGTAGAAGCAGGAATGATCTTTTGTCTTAACTACATTTTTATTCCTGTTTGGTCGATAATTTTAATACTAAAGTTAGTGCTTTGGCGTCTTTCATGATTTTTGAGCCATTCACATCGTTATGTTTTGGATTGATTCTCATAATCTATTTCTTACACCTGTGCACTGGTTACTCTAGAAAAAGCTCTACTGTTTCGGCAGTGTCATATTCGTTTTAGAAACCACGGCAGCTCTATTTCATGTAAAAAATTCCCAGTGGGAAGATCTCTAAAGGAAGCGAGGATTTTCCTTAATCTGTGTCTAAAACTGGACAAAAAAGCTTGTAGGTAATTGCAACATTTTCAAAAGTCCCCATGACGCAAGTCATCGGGACCACTGCGTGATATCACACAGCACCACAACAATTTCAAACCCGAAAGTGCACAATTTTGAAAAATCATTCAGAACTAGAAGACTTTCTGTATCTTTTGATGATTCGATTTGATTAGCTCTATAGCACTACCGGTTAGTGAGTTATAACTGAAAACGGCCGAACTACTCAAGTGGTTCGCGCAAGAGTGATAAAAAGATAGCCTATTCAGTGATAAAAATATAGACTGTTGAGCTACGCTCCTGTCAAAAACGCATAGGAATTTAGAATTCATAGTTAAGGAGTTCATGAAATACTGTAGGTTTGGTTTTTGCTTGAAACGTTGGTGAAATGCTGCAGTGCATAATTTCCTACGTATAATTTGCTCTTTACATACTACTTCCTCAAAGAAGGCTTGCATTATTTTACGGCGGTTGTTTTAATGCAAATTAAAAATTGACTTGATATGAAAGGTGACGGTTTACTGATGTAACGGTTGAAGTAGTGTATGCTGGCGTTGACCTCTGGCGATGTTGGAAACAGTCAACCTTGTTTGCCTATCTACAGCTGTCATGTCATGTCACTTGTTCGTGGAAAATATTCGATCCGCACTATTTAAGTAACTAGCTCAAACGTCGACAGTGTTAGTATGGAGATTTGTTGCTGTCCACGCTGCTCCAGATCAAATGGGTAAACTATCGCGGCGATAGTTAATATCGCACCAACAACTCTACTGTCAAGATCTTTTGTAGGAATTGTCCATTCATACTTATTCAAAATCATGACCGATTAGCCAGCTTCTCGAAAACGAAACAATACTGTTTTGTTTTTGATTTATCGTCGCTTGTGATAACCATCTATCTTCCCACAATTTTAATTATTCTTATCTCCTTTCGCAGAACAGCGATTTCGCATTAAATGACGCACCGCCTAGCTACGAAACTGTTCAGAAGCAAATGAGAGTGAACTCAAGAAGCACTGAAATTCCGTCAACTCCTTTGCGAACAAGTTCAAGATACGCAACTCAAGAATGTCCACCATATGACTGCGATACTTAAAACAGACTTCCGAAATAATTGGATTTGTAACCAGTGTTCACACTAACTTTAGAACAGCGCTTTTCAAACTTTTTTATGATACGGCACACTAATACATACTGAATTTGGCTGCGGCACACATACTTTGAAACAAATAGCCTATGTTAAGATGAAAAGTATAAGTAATTGCCACAACATAAAACTTTCGCGGCACACTTCAGCCTCTTCAGCGGCACACCAGTGTGTCGCGGCACACAGTTTGGGAAACACTGCTTTAGAACAACCGAGATTTTTTCTTCAAGATTTGCCAACGACCAACCTGTCAGTTGACCCATGCGTTTAATAGGAACGGGTTTTTCGGATATAGCACAATATTCATTGCTTCTGTTTCGTAGAAATTAATTTAGACAGTGTGACCTTTGTTTATGATGACATCACAGTGCTTTGGTTGCTATATTTTGCGCATGCACAGTGACAATATTCTTGTTTGATTTCACATCCTTGTGGAATTGTGAATGCAAACTGTTCAAACGTTGTATTGCGGAGAACTTACCTCATTTAGTTAGTGAACACCAGAAACTATGTTGAAGACAAAGAGGTTATCACTGAATGCTTGCAGCAAGAATTCAAGATTGTGAAATTACCTTTTTCAAGAGGTTACTCGAATGCTTCCAGCAACTTTATGCTACAGAAAACCTAGTGTGCGGTATCTAGAATTTCGTAGTTGAGCGCTCGATTGTGGCCTTGTATTTGTTTTTGCAGGCATTCTGTAGCTGCTTATCTAAAATGCAGGTTTGCATATTTTGGTGATATTGTTTGGCAAAAGGTTCGCTGTAGTTTTTGCTGTGCCGTTATGTTCCGTGTCTAGGCTTGCAGAAAACGAAAAGTACAATGTACAAGAAGTGCTCACAGTTCTCCAAGTTGATAAAGGCTCCGACGAAACAGACCGATGAGCTCCAGCCAAGCGCGTGTGATCTTCGTGAAAAGCTTGCAAAACAGCAAGATACTGTGCAAGAACATTTCCGAAAATTAGGTACTTGCTTTGGCAGACAGTTGTCAAACATTCCGTAGAGATGGTGCCATTTGGTTAAATTTGGTTACACTGTTTGTAGCTGCAAAATGGATGTGCAAGTAAAAAAACATAGTCAGAACAAGGCCAGGTACAAAACAATTTGTTTTTGCACACGTAGGCGATGCTAAAGACGTGTTTCAAGAGATCTCGGGACACAAAATGCTGACCATGTTTTAGCATTCACGATCGCTGAAGCTTGTCGACATGGTAACAGCGAATTCTCTTTCGGGAAAGAAGTGTTAGAAGCCTTTTTTGGTATGTGTCGTCTTTGTAGAGTTTTGAATGGAGGGGATGAATATCCAATAAAATTTGTGGCAAAAACAATAAGGACGACCTGGCATTCCAGAAACTACTATACTACAACGCAAGTAAGGTTGTTGTGGATGCAGCTGATGAAATGTTCCATGCATACTCCACTAAGGCGGCATCCCAAAGATGGCCACTTGCTGTATTTTTCAATCTGTTGGACATTGGCACTGGACGCATATACCATTTGCAAAACAATGCAAGTTACAACTACAAAGGGATTTTATTATCCAACTAGCGGAAAAGCTTTGCTCAGCAGAGAGAAATTATAAGGGACGTGGAGTACCCCACGTATTGCATCTGAAACGCATTCACGAAGGAGCTGGTGAGGACATGTTACTCCATAAAAGAGCTAAATTCCTAATCTGCCAGTTATCAAATCAAGAATGTAATGTTGCAACTGTTCAAAGTTTATGTGGAACATGTTCTGGCCCTGTATGCAAAAGTTTTTCGAAATGTAGTTGGATAGCTCAACATTTTCAGCATAGGGGTCAAGTGACCCGTGTGGTATTTCACCGTTTTTTCATTGCGAAACACTGATTTTGAAAATGAATATTTGTATCGACTTGGTGGTTTATTCAAGACACAAAAGTAATAAAAGTCAAAACGTTTGAGGTTCCTAGCTAGACACCCTTTTCTTAAAATTTGAAAAGAATATCGTGAAAGGGTTATATGACCCATTTGGTACAAAGTGATAACAGCATGTGACTCGAATGCAAAAGCAAACAATTGACGACCGTACATTGCACCGAACTTAAATTAATTATGCCATCAATCTTAATGCTTCTGCATTTCAAACGTGCGTCCCGCAATTATAGTGTTTCCTCTTTTCAACCAGGAGCACGTTCGCTCAAACTGTAGGTAATTGGTTGGACAAAGGTATTTGGGAATATTTCGTTCTCAGTTTCTTGGTGTCTCTGCTTTGACTCGATCATCGCAATGGACATTGATACTAGAGTCCGAAGACACGTGATGTTTGTTATAAATGGGCCACAACAGTAGATATTCACTTTCTTTAATGCAGTGGTTTTCAGCCTAAGGGTTGCGATCATGGAGAGTTGAGGTCGTGAACAATTTTTGGAGAGTCGCAAGTAGAAATTTTTTGTACACAGGTGTATTAAATTTGCTTTATTCGAATGTTAGACGAGAGTCGTTGCGTTATAGTGGGTTGCAGATATCTGCAATCTCAACCGTAATCTTAAATTAACATCGTTGATTTTCGTTTGCGTAAAGTTTTAAACCAAAACGCTTGAATATGGCGGTGTTATACATTTTATCTGCTTTGAAGCTAAAACTTTGTCAAAGTAACAATCCAATTTTAAACTCTTCATTTTTACGTAGTAGGCACTGTTTAACAGCAATAACAATTATTCTCTAGGTATTTATTTGCGATGAATAAGCATGCCTTTCGACAGTACAATCACAAGTATGCGGAACTTTAGCGTTTACATCAGGGGTGGGAAACTTGTGGCCCCCGGGCCATATGCGCCCCGAGTGGACATTTAACATGGCCCGCATCAGAATCTTCTTTACCCAATTTATACAAAATCGCATCAAAACGAAGCTCCATGATAAACAGGTACTTACGATGGTATGTCATAAGAGGCCTCTATCCCTCGTTCGTAGTAAGATAAAGGCAGAATTTTAGGATAAAATCACTTGTTATTTGCCACCCGCCAGCGATAATCCAAGATTAGTGCGGCCCGTAATAGTAAATAAGTACCCCATCCCTGGTTTACATTAACGATTTCCCATTACCTTGCTGGTAGCGTAAACTTGAATTATACTACTGGAACACTAATGATACCTACTAGATGATGCAGTTGATTGAGCATGCGCCATCAAAGCTGGTAGGCTGACTTCGATTCCAGACCGGGTAATACCGAATACTTGAAAAACTGTGCTTGCGGCCTGTCCAGCCCCGTGCTCGGCGTTGATGGGTACAAAGAAACAGTTCACGTACGATGGTGCCAGTGACTCGCCATGAACTAGTGCAGCATTCACTGCGAAGACAACCGCCCGGCCTTAGCGAAAGCCTGGGCAAATGTGTGTCGCAGACCATTCACGACCCTCCGCAAGGAGCACAGAAACCGACTATAATGGAAACTGAACTGGATTTGAGAAGCACTTCAAGCGGTTACATTAGATTTGCTAGATCAAATTTACGTCATGTTAAGCTGCGGCGACAAATATTTCTTACATTTACTACAGAGTCGTGTAGATAACCGATTGTGGCTTATTTTTCCCAAATACACGAGTTTTCACTTTGTGCAGACCAGTGTTTTTTAAGCCATTTTTGGGCGTCAAAATGACACGCTAAAATTTTGTAATACCACCCTAAATTCTGTAACCCTAGATATGGATTTCCTTTGTATTCAGGTAAAGCGATTTGAGGAAAGCATGTTTTCCTGCACGCAGCCATTGCAACAGGCGGCCGCAATGTTATAGGCCGGCACATTTTTCTGGTGCAGAAGTTGGAGTCGAAAATTGTGAGCTTGGTATCTGTGCACTGTCATGCGCACTGCCTCGCTTCGGTCGCTTACTATACTGTCGCAGATTTGTGCAGCATGGTGTACGAAACTGCGAAAGCACGTTAATGCAATCGTGGAAGTGTTTTACTGTTCGCCGTTGCGATCGGCTTGCCTGGCGTTGCATCAGACTACAATGAAGACAAAAGGTCGCAGCTGCACTGCGCATGCAAAACAAGATGGTTGTCGAATGAGGCAACAGTGAGAGCTAGGAGTGAGATTTTGGCCATTTGGGCCGCACTGAAGCAGCTGTCAGAAAATATAAATGATGCGATGTGCGTTGTTTTACTGCGACTTATGAAAACAAAAATTTCAACATGGTGCTTCTTTTTGTCAACATTGACACTTCACCTGACAAAATTGGGCAAAGTTATTCAGGCGGGATGTTTTGATTTTGCACAGATGAAAGCTTCCGTAGAACTGTGCACCAATAAGCGCTCTGATGCCGCTGCTAAATCCGGTGTTAAAGCTAATTGCGCAAAGTTTGATAGTGAATTAAGGGAACTTGGAACGCAAGATGGTTTGACTGACTCGTGTGTGTCAAGTGGCAATGGCGTTTTAGAAGGGTGCCGAAAGATTAGCAAATTGATCGTCCCGATACAAAACAATGGAGACAGGAGTGAAAAAAACAACTACAGCGGCATGTCTTTGCTAAACTTCCCAGGAAGAGTGTAGGCCAAGATGCCGCGAAAATAATTGAACCAAATCTGGATGATACCCAGTGCTGTTTTCGTCGTGGCCGTAGCACTTCAGAACAAATTTCCACTCTCCAGCAAATTTTCGAGAAATCCTGGGAGCATGCCAAGACTTACACACACATGTTTTGTCGACCTGGGGAAAGTATATGGCCGGGTTCCTCGTGAAACGCTTTGGGGGGTGCTGTGGGAGTACGGTGTTGACGGGTGCCTCTTGCTGGCCGTCAGGTTACTGTATTCCTGTTCAGAAGATTGTTTCTATGTCGACGGAGTTGAATCACAACCGTTTACGTTGGTGTTGGACTCCTACAATGGTGTGTGTTGTCACCACCCCTCTACATAGTCTATATCAGGGTTCTCCGCACTACGGCCCGTGGGACAAGTTTGACTTGCGAAGCCATTTCACCCGGGCGCAAAACACATTTTGCCAATAATGAAAAAATAAGATAGGCCTACTTACGAAAATTGTGTTGATTTGGTAGAATGTAACATATCCCGAAAAATCACATTACACAAGATATTTGTTCCTCGAACTGTTGTGCAATAGTTTATGTGATCCTATCTCAAAAAATTTGAAGAGCCCTGGTCTGTATGAATAGGATAGGCCGATAGACAGTCACAGAAGCGTGGACGAGGGTGTCACTGTTGGGAACTGCAGGATGAACCGTTTGCTTTTTGCAGACGAATTGGTACTGTATGCGTGGATCTTCTCAACAGGGTCTTCAGTGCGCATTCGATCGGTTTTCTGCTGCGCGCGACCAAGCAGGGACGAACATCAGCTCTAAAAAGATCGAGGTATTATGTCTCTTAAGATGCCCAAGGCAGTGTTTTCTGCAAGTGAATGGAAATACGCTGAAGCAGGTGGAGACGTTCAAGTACCTTGGGGTGGTATTCACGAATGACGGAAGTCGGAACGAAGGAATTGATACACTGATTGGTAAAGCAAGCGCAGTTCTGCGTGAGATTTATTGTTCCGTGGTGACGAAACGGGATCTTTCAAAGAACACAAAGCTTTCAGTTTTTAAATCGGTCTTTGTTCCGATATACATCTGTAGTCACGGATCTTAGGCGACGACTCAAAGAATACTGTCAAAAGAACAAACGGTAAAGATGGGTAGTTGCGAAGAGTTCTCGGTGTGACACTTCATGACAAAGAGCACAGGTCTGAAATCCGTGAAGTCTGGGATGTAAAGCCGCTTCTCCAAATCGAGAGATCCCAGCTATCTTGGTTCTGCCATGTACCCAGAATGTCCCATGAAAGAATAGCGAACTAAGTCCTTCAGGCTATAGTCTACACCCACAGGAAAGTGGTCCAACATTCGTTTAAGGACCAGGTGGAGTGACTGCATCTCTAACCTTGCTTGGTGCCGTATTGGTGTGGAGCCAGCTGAACTATCTGAGATTGCTGTTGATCGTGGGGAATTTCGGGTCCTCGTATGACTGCTTCCCGACTCTCGAAAAAGGAAAAGCGGGCACGAAAATGAGTAAATGAATGAGCATGTACACCTACATTGAACCTTTCTGTTTATGAAATTGTCTTTAGTTTGTTTGCGAAAAGTGAATGTCGTATTCAAACATTTAAGCATATTTGGACGGAAACTTGCGTTTTTGTGAAAATCAGTTAAAAGTATCAGACATAGAAGGGAAAACGGTGTTGACACCCTAAAGCTCCACCACAACACTCTTTCAAAAACCTTAAAAAAAACACTGGTGCAGACTAAGGTTTCCTAACCTGGGGTACTTGTTCCCTTTGGGGTGCATTCTGACGGGGCACCTTTAATGTTAACAACAGAAGAGAAAAATATATTTACATATAACTTATTTCTAAATCTTGATACAAATGTCAAGGACTATTATTTTCAAAAATCATAATACACATCATGATAAGATGTTTGGGAAAATGCCGGCCAAACGAGTACGAAAAACGTTCGAGTTTGGTAACAACTTGCACTGGACTCGTTTCATTAATTTAGCATTCCATGATCACGCCTCCTGTTACCTGCAAATCGTGGGTGAGTTACAGTTTGTGGTTGTGTGAAACGTGGGAGTTGTGAGAGTTCATACAGACATTTTAGTCAGTGGTGGCGGAATTTGAATTTGAATTTCTTGACAAACAGTCAATGAAGGCAGGCCAAGGCCTGAAGAGCTCATTGTCACGCAAAGACTAACACCGAAGAAAAAAAATGACACACATACACACAAACAAAACAGTACAAACAGAAAACGTGTCAAACGGTGAGGCCATATTAAAAAGGTGTATTTCTGGACAAAAACAGACATGTCTGTCTAAACAAGCGCAATGACGGACTTTTAAACAGTTTAGGGTGTCCGAAGAGAACTATTCCCACCAATTCAGCTGGATTCAATGCAGCAAACTCAGAGTAGGAAAACACATTTTCCTCGGCGATAATCTTATAGACATTTGTAAACAGCATTCGGCGTGACGCACAGGTGGAAGAACACTCAAGAAACATGTGAACTTCAGTCTTAATAGCACCACATTGACAGATCTGATTGTAGCGGCCATCTATGTTCAATTTACTATGTCCTAAACGA
>JGI24021J15306_10000412_pt1 | contig 31628 bp, 26 predicted proteins | sample Ectturendosymbi1_FD_15306 | JGI IMG/M metagenome (IMG submission 15306)
AATGAAAAGTCCCCATTATTTGTTCTTGATTGTTTTCGGAAAGTGTTTTCCCATTGTTTTCAATGATGAAACACTTTTGCTTGAAAACGGAGTGGTTTGATGTCTGCGATTGTGCCACAATGACAGTGGTCAAGTTACAGCAGGGCACGCTTCCCAATATGAGAAACGATGTTGCAATCTGATTTCCTAGCAAATAGCGACAGCGGTAGCGACTCTATTTTAGTAGCGGTTGCCCACCTCCGTCTACACCTTACAGATGTGCTCTGCTATTATGTGCACACATTGACATTACACTTACAGAAACAGATTGCAACACCGTTTCTCATATTGGGAAGCGTGCCCAGCTGTAACTTGTGACTAAGCAATAATTAATAAAATGCAACGTTGCCATTTTCATTACGACTTGATCACCCCCTCAACACACAAATCTGGTGCTACGCGTAGTTTGTTGTGCGGTAGTTTATGGCACCATGCGTTAATAGTAGCAATAGAAGTAAGCATAACATTTGCGTTTGTTGAATTGGCAAGACTTGTGTCTGCCATATACTGTAGTGTATGTTTTATTATTGAACAAAGAAGTGTCTTGACTTGACAGGAATGCAAATGTTTTCAACCATTTATCACAATCTCCATTTATGAATTTGATTAGACGGTGCAGTTCGGTACAGTTGAGTCTTTCAGTCTAGGCAAGTTGCAGTGAAAAGACAGCACAGCCTTGAGCCTATGCAATACCGTATCTGACAATGCAAGGTTGGATATTTCTGCAAGAGAACTGTGGAATAGAGATGTGAGTGGTTTCATCAAACAGGCAATTCACCTGATGCTAATGTCAAGACAGTGGAAATTTTTGTCTTTAAACCAGATAGTAAGCAGAATTGTCTGGCTCAAAAAGTGTTTTGGGACAAGTTTCAGAATCCAAAAGTGTGCGTTTCAGACACGGAGAGCCAGGTATGACTCATTTGCATCTTTTAAAATTTCAGTTTAATTCCCTGATGAATCTGACATGCTCGAGGTCCTCGACTGCCAGAAGCAGTAGCTACCTACAGGAACTTGAAGTTGTACTGGACCAGTGTTGCCAACCTTGCAGTTTTCCCACGAATTTGGGCTTGTTTTTTGTGGATTTGCGGGGTTTTTTGAAGACTTTCAGGTTGCTTGTTTTTGGGCTTGTCTTGATTAAAATTTACTCGTTTTTTGGGCTTGTTTTTTGCAGATGTCTGCAAATTGCGGATTGCTTTTTTATCAAATTTCATGGCCAATTTCCTCTTTCAATTTATTTCAAAATGAAATTTGGGCTATTTTTATGTAAGTTTGCTCATTTTGGGCTTGTTTTTTTTGGATTTGCCTCCCTGTTTTTGTATTGAACTAACCTGCTGTTTGTATGTTTTTAATTTTCCTACCAATTGCACGTTGGGCTTGTTTTTCTGTTATGTTACCTATTTTGGGCTAGTTTTTCAAATTTGCTTGCTTGTTTTTACAAAATAACCTGGCATCACTGTACTGGACTGCCATGAATGTCCACTAGTGACAAGATTTATATATATACTACGTGCTTGGCATCAAAGCAGTTTTTTGGTGCCTTCACCCATTTCTTTCAAATGAAAAAAAATGGAACTGGAAGGGGCATTAAATAATCACAGCTGGTCTCTCACAAATGCTGGGGTTTTAATTCTTCAGTGCTTGATGTGCCAGACTTGATAAATGATTACCGCATATTTCTTCAATGTTCAAGAGACCTGGCTGGGAAAACAACAGCTTGATAATCTATCCTGTTTAGGTGTGTCCAGATGTCTTAATTTACATTTAAAATGGCAGACTGAGACTATAACTTCAATCGTAGCCTAGTTTTAGGTTGTGGGCATGGTGGAGCTGCCATTATTGGTCTCAAAATTTTAAAGCTTCATCATTTTCAAACTGTAATGGCTCTATAATAGGCTTATGAGTGATGCTTCAAAAATCAGAATTGTGTTAATGTGTTACAAGAAAGGCAGTGTCCATTTTACCGCCAAGATGCTGACGGCAACAGGGTTGGGAGAAACGAAGCAAACACAAAAGGTCAACCTTAAAGCTAACCTCAATTCCTAATGCTAACCCCTAACGCTAACCCTAAACCCGAACGCTAACCGTAACGTAAACATTAACCGAACCCTAATCCTAACATGTAAGGAAAAAGTTTAGAAAATTTTGAAAAAAGAAAAGCCAAATTGCCAAGGTGAGAATCGAACCGAAAAGCAATGGCATAACAGACGTGAAGCATAACCACTATGCTACGAGCAGCGCGCTGATTGCATGACAAACTGACCATTTTATTCGAATTGCGTCATGCCACGAGACTGAATGTTCGACTGGTGGCACAATAGCTCCAGCCAATCTGTTGCCGCCAGAATATTGGCTGTAAAATAGACACTACCTTCAAGAAAACATGCTAAAGCACTTCCTGGTTGGTACTGCAATACCTGTGACTTACCCTGTCCTCAACACACCACATTCCCCAAAACTCCAACTGTGATCACCCCTTGACATACCCCACTTCCTGTGGTACTTATATTCAATCCATAAGATCAGCCAACCACCCTATCCAACGCATTCACAAGGCAGCATGCCCTTCTTTTGCCTCAGGACTTCTTCTTTTGAACCAGTTGTTTTAACTACTGTTTGGCTGTGCTAGATCTCGGCGTAAGTGCTGAGCAACCATTCGATTGTTTCATCGTCCAGAACCATCAGGCTGTGCAGTCCATGAGGATAACATGGTCGACGGTTTGTTCATCTGCGCCACATTCACAAGCTGCAAAGGAGGCCATACCCCATTTGTACAAACAGGAGCGGAAACACCTGACACTGGTGCGGAGGCGGTTAAGCCAGACCCAGGCTCTTCTTGGGAGGGTCACTCTGTGGGGATATGTGCCGGTGCTGAGGATGAAAATGCGCATCTTGTAGGGTTGTCTACCTATTCCGCATCTCATTGGTGATCCGGCCAGTGCACCGAGCGTATGTTGTCAGATGTACTGATGAGTTATTGTGTGGCAGGTATCAATGGGTGTCTCAATTTGAGGTGCCATGCATCTGCACTCAATGGATGGGTGAATGTTGAGTGGAGCAGGTGTCCAGGCTCCATGGTACAATGTGCCAGAGACAGTGTAGTGTGACTCCATTGCAACGAAGCTCAGCAGGTTGCATACCTATGAGTTTTGGAAGGTTGTCCACTGGTGTAGGATGCAGGCATGCAGTCACAATTCAGGCGTCGTTGATGGCAAGGTCAATAAGGTGGTATGAGCACTGCGGCACCAAGCAGGAGCGCAATACTCTGTGGTTGAATGCACCAGGGCTAGGGTGGCTGTTCACAGAGTTGTTACTCCAGCACCCCAACCAGAGCCAGGAAGCTGCCTTGTGAGCGTGATGTCAGCTTCTTGCCAAGTGACTCAAGGTGTTGGCGATATGTGAGCGACCTGTCCAACGTTACTCCGAGGTAACTTTATTTTCAACTGCTAATTCGTTAACCCCAATGAAGAATCTCTCAACGACCTTCAACAAAACACCCCTGAGCCCCAGATGACCTTAAGATACCTCCACCCCAGATACTAACACCCCACCAATCTGCTTCAGTACTATCCATATACATACTGTAATCTCTTCCTTCCCACATAGGCCGTCTGTGGCCACAACATTTGAAAGACTGCATCTTCATCACTGCAGGCGATGCCAGCACTTTACTCCTCACTAGGTTAATGAAACTTATCAACCACCTTGCGAATGGTATCTACCAACAGACCTCAGGCCTTTCCTGTATGGTGCTCAACTCCATGGGCTATGCAAAAGCAACGGAGACCTCAGACCCATCCTTTTACGATGCACCTACCGTCCTCTGATCACTGAAGTCTGCTTGAGACCCTTCATCCCAAGGCTCCACGAGCTTCTCCTGCCCTCCCCAAGTAGGGGTAGGCACCTCTCTGGGGTGTGAAGCTAAAGTCCATGCTACTTATTACTTCATGGACCAACCTCACAGTGAAAACGTTCTCCTTAAACTTGATATTAAAAATGCCTTCAACAGCATATGACGAGTCACTGTTCTTCAAGAAGCTAAAAACACCTCCCAGAAATCTGCCCCTTTATATGGGACAGTTATTCTTCAAAAACATCTCTTTTTCACAGAAACTTCAGCCTGGATTCGACCACCAGTCCAAGTGTACTGCACGTGGGTTGCAAATTTTACTAGATGTGTGTCAGGCTTACGCAGAATCGCATGGAATTATTTTCAACTGCAGTAAAACTGTTTGTATGATGTTTAAGACCAATAACTCAAAAAGTATGGTCATCCCATTACTGACACTAGGTGGACAAAGTGTAAAATATGTAAATCATTACAAATATTTAGGTATTATGTTAGACACTAAGCTCTCAAATGACAAAGACATTCAGAGACAACCGTGATATCAATAGTGTGCAGTAAACAAGCTGCTAGCTTTTTCCAGATGTTCCAACGCAGTAAAAATGTACTTTTTCATTCCTTCTGTACATCCATGTATGCATCACAATTATGGTGTAATTTCAGGAAGTCATGCATGCAGAGATTGTCTGTGGCCTGTACTTTTTGGTGCAGGGCTCTATACAACCTGCCGTGGTGAGCGAGTGTTAGTAATCGTCAGGTTCAATGCAACATTCCTACCTTTGAGGCCTTATTCCGAAAAAATGCGTACCTCTTCCTTGAACGATGCAGAAAGTCTAATAGCATATGGTTGCGCATTTTGATACAATCAGATTGTTTATATTCTTCCTTATTCTTTGAATACTACAATCACATTTTACTTAGTGACTGAGTGCTCATACACTACAGTGTTTGTTTGAGGGTGTGGGCATGCCACAATACTTTCATAATTTACCTGGCCTTGACCAGGGTTGGACTAAGTGTCTTACTCTAGATGTAGTGTTGTTCCAAGTGTTATGGGTTAGCAAACAATAATGTTAAGAAAGTGTCTAACCCTGTTGCTCTACCTCCAACCTTACTAAATACTGAAAGTTTTGACTTCAGGGATCTTTTAGGGATTTTTGGAAAAGTATGAAAATGTGTAAAATGAACTGTTTTAGATTATTTTGCAAATCATATTTGTTTTTATTTTTAACATTTATCATGGCATTCCGATTTTATGCTGCACCACCACAGATTTAGGGATTTTTAGTTTTTTTTTAGTTGCATTTGTGAGAGCCCTGCTGACATAGCAGAAGGAGAAAATGCAAAAGGGTGATACGCAACTTTGAAAACAGCTAAAGTTGGGAAGACAAGGCTGGCAACACATAAAAATTAGGCAATAGCAAGTTGGCATTGTCCCCACTTCATTATTTTCGTGCCCAATTTCTCTGCATCCACCATCAATAAACTACAAAGTTTACCCCTTTGAAAGTTTCACACTTCCCCCTTCGAAAAAATGCTTAGTAGTTGGTATCCTGAATATGTTCACATTCGTGTCTTTATGGGAATCCATGAAACCATGAACAACAGCCAAGAAGATTTAAAACACTAAATTGTTCTAAATTTCATCCTTTTAATCACAAAAGCATAGCATACAACCTGAGACTTGCTTTCGAAAGCTTTGAGGCTAGATATGTCAAGGCTGCCCTCAAATTGCATTGACATAAGTTGTTTGACAATTTTTTTTTTGACAAAAAAATAGGAAATAATTCCTCATAAACCTTATAGCAAACATTTCTAGCAAGTAGCCTACACAATTAATTAAATCTGTGCTAAGAAAAAACAGTGCAAGGCATACTGGCTAAAAGCTGCAAAAAAACTGTAACATCATCTAGCAAGTCTATCTTAAGCCAACCACATACTAGTAAAGCTTAAAATTATCTGCGACTTCAAGCAGGAGCTAAATTCAAACCACCTAAAAAACCTGAAATATCTGTAGAAAAAGTGAGTGCTATAATACTCAAAAAATTCCATTTCTGTACCTTATAAGAAGCATGAATGCAGCCTTACTTATTAACAGTCTTTGCAGCACAACAGCAATAATACAAAATGACATAGTAAAGTCCCTTTATGGGCCCTTTTGAAAGCATAGTACTTACACTTTACATTTCTGTCAGTGGCCTCTTTGAAAGCAAGGTACATACAGATTAAAGTTGCTGTTGGGAGCCCTTTGAAAGCAAAGTACTTATACATTACAATTGCTGTTGGCAGCATCTTTGAAAGCAAGGAATTTTACATTGCAGTTGCTGTTGGGAGCCCCTTTGAAAACAAGGTACTTACACAAATTGCTGTCTGGAGCCCCTTTAAAAGCGTACTTGCACATTACAGTTGCTGTTGGGGGCCCCTTTGAAAGCAGAGTACTTACACACTACAGTTTCTTATAGGGACCCTTCAATGAAGTTTTAATGGAAGATAATTGCACATTTCAGTGGCTGTTGGAGCCCTTTGAAAACAGATTACCTTCCAATTGCAGTTGTTGTTGGGGGCCCCTTTGAAAGCAAAGTACTTGCACATTACAGTTTCTGTAGGGGGGCTTTGAAAATAGAGTACTTATGATTTGCTTTGTAGCACATTACATGAATGGATAATAAGTTTTTCACCAAAAAGAAGGAAAACTTACGCACATAACACCTCAAGGGGAGGGGCGCTGAGGCAAGTGCCTTGCTCGCCTCCCCTTAAACACACCACTGCCTATGCTATTATTGTCAGTGCATCTACATTTGAAGCGTTATGTACAGTATGTTGTTATTGATTCATCCTTCATGATTGTAAAGTATTGTTTTAAAAAAAAAATAATTTTTATTTTGCTGTATTTTATACTTGTGCTTCTACAATATATATATTTGTTCTTATCCACAGAAGTTCTGGCAAAGTAGTCAGTGGAACACATTACAATGCTATCATAGTTAAAGGCCACAAAGATGGCGGCAAGTAAATCAGTCACAGTTTGTTGACAGGGAAACTAGTTTTGTGTTTTGCAACGCATCATCAGTCCTGTAAATGTAAGACAAATCTTACAGGCTAAATGTTGGCACTTGAAAACAAGCAAAGAAACACAAACTGTGGCTAGTTACAACGACATTACAATGCTGTAGTTTCATCATAGGGCTATGCGTTAGTCAAGAAATGTCAAAAATGAGCATAATAACATTGCTCATGGGGATAACAAAACTTGCAGAAAGCACATACATTTGAAAATCAATAGCTATTGTATTAAAACAAGTCAAGTGGCGGGCAGCAATACTGGTTAGTATACTGGGAGCAGCTAAAAATAGATCAAACTTGCCCACAGGTCAATATGCTGGTCTGTATTCCCTCTGACCACAGCCAGGGACAAGTGCTATCAGGACCACTGTTGCCCCATGGGATCACCAGACATATCAACAAGTTTCTTTACAAGGCAGCTCAAAAAAGGGGCAGTGGACTTGCCATACACACCAAAGATATGACATTATGAATGAAATATTATCTTTTCCAGAATTAATACTCCACTCATTAATTAACTTTATTTTGTTTTTCATGTACTCAGCACATATTGGGTTACTGTTTGTTGCTAAACTTTTTGTAATATTTTTCTACCTTTGCCCAGTTTTTTTTAAAAGAAAATGTTAGGTACCCTGGTATGGACCTGTAGGGACCTGATGATAATTTTTGCTGATTCTAGGGACCTGAATTGGGTCCCTAAAACACCTTTAAAAAACCCTGTCTTTGGCTCTTCAATGTCATTTGGTGATGCTATGTGCTTGGTGGGACATACATGCAACTGTGGTAATCTATTATGGCCCGTGGGTAATTGTGTTACATCTTCACAATTTGTGTAGATAAACATTGTTTTTTGTCCTTGCTACATGCTGTTGTTCTGAAATGTCATTGTTCTCTGCGTCATAACCCTTATTGTTGCTTACTTCTCTCACCTATGTGCATGCTTCACCTGCTCATTTGTACATACCTCAACTTTTAACCCATTGCTTGCCCACCATCATCTGTGTTATGTTAATCATTGTTATGTATATGATTTACATTTGTTAAAAACTCATTTGATATTTTTGGTTGTGGGGTATATAGCTTGCTTCAAATTTTTGTTTGAATATGATGGTACATCACATTCTTACATGTATTTCAATTTTGCCATCTGTAATTTCCTGATAGAACTTTCCACATTGTGCTATCTACTCATTATTGTTACGGAGGTAATTGTATTTTTGTCTTTTTGCATCTTCCGCCTTTGTTTATACGGCGCCTGCCTTAATCCATGCCATGAAGTTAATGGCACTTTTCTTGTAGTGGCCCTGAGCAAAGGTGTCCACAATATTGCTGTTGTACTTGCAGTTATTGTGTAGCTTAGACCTAGGCCAATTAATTAAGATCCTATACTAGACAAATTAGCCTCAGTTAACAAGTTTAATTTCTGTGTTCTTTAAATCATCTGAACTACTGTGCTACCAGTAATGTATATTTAGTATTTAATTGACTGTACTTCTGAAACGATTGGTTTTATAAGAAGAATAATACCACTGTTATGATATGATTTCCAACCTCATTCAGGTATGCTATGTGCCTTGCGAGACATATATGCAATAAAAAAGAAACAACAAACAAACTGTAGCAGTTGCCAATAAGACACAAGACAAAAACAAATCAAGGTTTGACAAACCATAGACAAAAACACTAAAAAGAAAGCAATCAGAGGCAAGGGCACACCAATGTTAAATCATATACACAATCAGGCATTTTTTAAAGGTTTGACCTTGGTGACTGTTAAGATATTTTGGGAAACCAAAACTATTTCATCTATATACCAAGATGGTCATAAAGTGAGATTTCAGTGTTTTTTGATATGTAGTGAGGATCTCCTGTATATTGAGAGACGATTGGAAAAATTTGAGAGACTGTTTCAGTCCCTCAAAATGCCTTAATCATTGTACATTATACAGATGATTGTGAGCAAGGAATGGGAGAAGAGTGTGGGATATACAGATGAATGAACAAGTGAGGCATGTACGTAGTACATAGCTGAGAAAAGCAGAGCAAATCATGCACCAGTAATACAGTTATTCATAGATCATAATGACTGGAGTACCACAGTTACATGTTCATCCCACAAGGCACATGGCATCCCTGACTGAGGTTGAAGAGACAATGGTGGAAACAGATTGCAAAAGGTTTAGCAATAAAAAGTAATCCAATGAGTGTTGGATGCATGAAAAACAAAATACCCTTGTGTGGTTAGTTGATGAGTGGAGTATTTGGAAAAAATAACAATTCATTTATAATTCCATGACACTGACATAATTTTCCATATTTCATCTTTAAAGAAGTGTGGGCCTAAAAATTAGACTGAAGTCAATGTCTGTGAGATCCTGGAGGTGAACATCATTCTGTTTGCCTCAAAAACCTCATATTGCAGCAAGGGTGCCACTTAACAGTGCAAATCTGGGCTTAGTCCTGACAGATGCAAAGGTTGGCCTGTGTTTTTCAGCTGTTTTCCCTACCAGTCTGTTGCTCACCTTGGCACATCTTGGTGCCCACCCACAACATGTGAAAAGGGAATTGAAGAAGTACTTCTCACTGTCAATTACCCTTTGGTCATATTCATCCTTCTTGTCTTTTTCATGTTGATGCTAGATCTGTGAAAGGGACTGTCTAGAATAGGGGTCGGCAACCTATATCATGTGTGCCACACTTGGCAGGCCAAGCAATTTTTAATAGCACGCAGAAGCTCCAGGTTTTACATAGCAATTTTATGATTCACACAGAAGACATTGATCTAGACATGTTTAAAAAACTAATGTTGTTGGCACACTAAATTATTTAAAACCTTCAGTTGGCATGCATTTAGCTAGAGGTTGCTGACCCCTGGTCTAGAATATGATGGTGAGGTAGGATGCGTGATACGTATGTTAAAGAATATTTTATCACAAGCATTCCACAGTTCTCCCACAGAAAATCAACCATGCATTATCAGCAGTATTTACTTTTCTTTCAAACTTGTTTTTAGTGGTTTGAAGAAGTATGGGTTCTATCTAAACATCTCGACAAGCGTCTCTCATAACCTCTGCCTCAGAGTCGCTCAATGAGTTGTGCCACATTGATGTGTAACTGCACAGTTTCCACATGAGAGTCTGTTCCAATGAGTTTCTCTATGCACAAGCATAGTGAGTGTGTGTGCCATCTGTCTTCCATCTCATGCATGTGACATCATTGAATTCTTGCTTGTTGAGTGCATACCCATTGCCCAATAGGTTTAAGCTATATGCTGTTGCAATCGGAAATCCCGAGCAGCATATGCGCAAAGCTTCGCACTGTGGCAGCAAGCAACAATGGAGTTCACACGCCACGATCACTCTCTGCGTATGCTAGTCATTACATTCAATCGTTCACATGCTTGTATCATCAGAGATTACACGCCACGATCACTATTATTGCTTGTTCGCACCACATATATGAATGATGTTGTTCTTCATGCACATCCCGTTCGTGGTGAATCACACAATCAACGCAACACCACCGGAGAGGTTGCAACAATGCACACGGCATGTGTCATGTACGTTTTTTGGGCTCATGCGTCTGATTTTGTGATGTCATGTCATTTTTTGATGCGTCTGGTATGGTCTGCATTCAAGTAGAACCTGTTTCTATATTGACGCATCAGACTCACTGTTCCAGGTTTGCAAAAGAGCGGTGACGGGGATGTACTTGTAGACACTGTTTTGTATTGAGGTAAAGAAAAGGATGTAGAACATCCGCAGAACAATTGTTAATAGTTTGTGGATAGCTGAAACACTATTTGCGAAAGATCAATTTATCATCTAGTTTTCAGTAGGCCCAGTGCGGTGAGCTACCAAACTGCTGTACTACTATAACACTTCAGGCCTACATGACCCAGCCTACCTGATCAACGATGTTGTTTAAAGTTTTTGTCGCACACAAGTCGTGATTTGTGCAACATATACTGTCATTTACTGACCTACCGTAGGCCATTCTAGCTGTTGGGAAAGGTTATGCTTAAATGAATGTGTTTTTTGCAGTAGGCGAGCTTACTTGAAACTGTAATTGAAAGTTAAGTATTTTGTGTAACTTTCAGTGAACAGTTGATGAGTCTTGTTCAGGCAAAACCTTTGTGACATAAATTGTCACTTACGGAGTAAAAGAATGACAAACATTGCAAATTTTTCAAGGCTATTGTTCTTTATTACACTGCTGATGTTTTTGTTATGGCATTGTGTCTGATATTAATTGTACTTATTGTCCACGCTGCTTTAATTTTTTGATACTTGGCTCCTCTAGAAATGAAACAAATGGTTTAAAGCAGTGCCTTCATGACAGTGGAGGTAGGCCTACACAAATCTCATTCAATCCATTGTAGCAACAAACCATGCACATTTTGTGTAATGCCACACTTTGTTCTTCTGAAATATGGACAGCACTACTTTTTTAACAATTTGTGAGGCATTGCACAAAGTTAAATTCGTTTTGAATGCATGATGTAGCCAGTCATTTCAAGGTTTTGTGTAGTGCACCGCAGCAGGTTATCTGTAGCTTTGTTCAACAGTAGGCCTATGGTGTACAAAATTAGTAACACCTCAACAATATGTCACATGTGATGTCAGAACTTAAGCTAAACACAGTCTTGAACTGTAGGACACCAACATCATCGCTGTCTTTCAGGTCTCAATCATCCGTTCAGCCCCGGCCATGCGAAATGAACGCACCACTTCAATCTTCATGCGCAGATGTGTGGATACAAAGGTGCAGTGAACTTAACGCACCAGTCACAGACACATCAGACTAACTGCACTAGAAGCATACCGCGTGCATATAGTTTCAAGTAGGATTGCTGAAAGCCAAGAAGATCCTCCTTTTTCAATTGCGCATTACATGTTGTTGGGCCTCAGGGGTCAATTCCTCAAATAGTGTGGTACAGCGATTGTCGTATGTTGTGTTCTTCAGTTGTTGTATTCTGCTTCTGATGGTTGTGGTATGTTGCTGTCCATGATGTATTTGAGATTGAGTTTTTTGTTGTAGATTTGTTCTGTTACTTTTGCAGTGATCCGAATAGAGTTCTCATATTCTGTATTCTGTCTTGGCAGTTTCCTGAGGATTCTCCTAAGCTTTGCAGGTTTAATTTTGCTTTACTTTGTGATTCATCACTACTTATTAGTGCAAAAGATAAGAAATCAGAAGTTGTCAGCTATAGTAAAAGTCAAAGGTGAATTTCTTGCTAGAAGTCATACTATTTCTTTAAACAAGCAGCTTTTAAACACATCTTCGCATTTGTGTTAATGCAAATGTGTGCATTTTTGAAAGAACACAGTGGAGAGAGGTAATCGACTAAGATTGTTTTGCACTTTTTTCATGGTTTTCCCAGGCAACGCTGTGAGCTGGAATCGCCAAAACTGCAACAGGCAAAGCATGCAACAAGTGCAAAACACTTGGTCAATTGGGACTGGTCTGTGTTTAAATGCTCAGACACAAATGTTGTTTTCCAAATAGCCATTTTCTTGATTCTGATCGCATGAAATAGCAAAAGGTCCTCAGGCATTGACAGCAAAACCAGCGACTGCCTTTCCAGAAATTGTTTGTACAATATTACCGTTATCTTGAGTTACGTTTTTGCTAGTAACTATTCTCTGAATCGTCAAAACCTGTGATTGTTGTTTTTACGCTGATTTCCCCCATGGTAAGAGTGCTGCATTGTAAAAACCTACCAGATTAAATTACTCAAAAAGATTTGGGATATTTTCTTAGTTTTGTGTACTTGATATAATTCATTTTCCATTCAATTTGAGGCACATCAAGACAATTGATTATGTTAGTGTGTGAAAACAAACAGAAGCCGGAGCCATGCTATGAAAAAAAGAGAGCTTCGGACTTTGGCCACACTTAGGAAAACCAAGAGCTTTAGAGCCGGAGCCATGTTAATGAAAAGAAGAGCTCCGGAGTTATGATATTTTTACGATGGCTCCACAGCCCTGTTTAAAACTTCTACAAACAAGAAATTTAAGAGGTATGAGCAATGAACTAATCGTACACTAGAACGGACAAAACATTGGCAGATGTGACGGTGTTGTCATGCAGGCACTGAACTTTCACTTTGAAAATAGACAGTAACACTTCAATATTAGCGATGTGCCATCACAAATGCACAAGGTTTCTATAGTAGTGGACAGGATAAATCGCATGAAACATGCTTTGACCTTCATGCCTCAGACATGAGTTTGGAAACAGTTGATGGTAAAGCTTTATGTGTGTCATCTGTCCAAGGACTTGAAGTTTTGTTTGGGGTACTAAGCTCCCTGTGGTGACGGGACTGTTCAGATGTCGGCACTGGCAAAAAAGCAACTTGAAATAAAAAATAAGGAAGGTTGGTAAAAGCTTTATGACAACTGATGTATCAAGTCTCAGATCTTGATGATTTTTCTTTGGAAAGACAGCAACCTTATAGGTGCAGCTTATATACAAAACTTTCACAATAGTGGAAAGTAAGTTTTAACTTCATGACAGCTCACGGGAAATTAAAGTTAGATTCCTAGGAAATTTGCATTTTTTCTGGTACTGCATTTTGCAACTCATTTAATCTTTTCCATTAGTAGCTCGTTAGCTTTGCTTACAAAAACACGTATCATCCTTGGTAACATTATGGCATTGTACAAGTTGCATACGTAGTTTTAAAATTAATATCATGATTAGAATAAACAATGACAACTTTACTCTAATGCAGAGGTTCCCAACCTGGGGTACATGTACCCCAGGGGTACATTTGCCTATCTGCAGGGGTACATTTAAGGTTACCAATAGAAAATGAAAATATGTTTGCATATTATTTATTTCCAAATATTTATACATATATCAGTTAATATTATTATCAAAAGTCATCACATGCTTATTGTTAAATATATCTATAAATAATCATGAGAAAATATTTTGTGATAAGAAATTTAAGGGTACATGTTTATCTGTCAAAATTCTGACGGGGTACATGCTTATCTGTTGAAATGCTGTAGGGGTACATGCTCATCTGTCGGAATGCTGAAGGGGTACATGGTAAGAGCAAGGTTGGGAACCCTTGTCCTAATGTAAAAAATGAATCATCAAGATGCAAAGTTTTCATGTTTGTGTATTTTTTGTTTTGATTGAAATTAACGTTTATGCTCATTGTGTTTTGCAGTTCAAGAAAGAAGTTGGTACCGTACTAAGTGCACAGAAACTTATTTCAGTGTAAACCTGATTTTTTAAAAATGAGTCTTCAGTGGACATTCATTGCTGGATTCCTTTATGCGGAGATTGTTGCTTGTGTCCTATTATGCTTGCCTTTCATAAGCTGCAAGAGGTAGGCTCAGTGTTAGTGAAACTGATTTGTGCTATGAGGGCCATGCAATGATGTTGTTGGGCTCAGTGGCGCATCAAGCCTGGCAAACGGGGGTCTGTCCTGGAAGGGCAACTTTTAATAATACTTTTTAGAATAAAACCAGATTCACTACAGGTATCGCAAGACCTGATCAAACTTGGCTAGCACTAACAGCCTAGCACAACTAGCTACCTAGCTACATAGATACTGGTACCAGTAAAGCTAGGCATACCATATTTTCGTGATTGAAAATCGGGACGCTTCAGAACAATGAGCTTATCAGACAAATGTGGTTCATATCTTACTTGGAGTATGTAACTATTTTTGCTAGTATTGCAACAGTTTCATCTGAAGCGATTTAAATTCTGAAAGCTTCGCTTTCACCCCAACATCAGGTATCTTCCAGGGATGCCGAAACAGTGATAGGGCAGGGGGGCAATAAAAGAGTTGAAGGCAATGAAAAATTCAAAAAACAAAAAAATCGTTACCAATAATGCTTGTTTCTATTCAGCAACAATGTTGACCTCAAAAATAATAACAAAAATTATAGAAAACTATTCTGAAGTTTTTGGGTGTGTGAGTAGCTGAGTGCATTAAATCTGCTTCAAGTCGATCTTTATAAACCATGAAGTCACCTGATAATTTTGTAAAAAGGCACCTCCGTTCCTGATGCCCCTATTATGAAAGGGCAAGGGGGAAATGCTCCCACCATGTCCCTGCTCCTGTCTGTTCAAAGCATCAATGGTAACAGAAACAAAATCTGCTTTAACTAATTCTTGGCGCAGATCAGAGCAATCATAGTGAAAATGAAATTAACAATTACTGATTCATTTTTTGTTCTTGCAATGGCACATTTAGGTTCAAAAACTTTTGAAACTAGCTTAGAGGTTGTAATCAGAGTATAGACTCATCAGAATTAGCAGCTTTAAATAAGTGTGTGTCACACGAGATGACGACATCACTGCCTCAACAGAAGTTTTGTGCTTTTTGGTTTCCAAGTGGTTGTCAATATATGAGCATCCGCCATGGCTAACTGAAAAAACAAATTATTCTAATTCAGCACAGTATTTTTAGACAAGGTCCAAATCGAAGCCCAAATAAGAAACTGTTAACACTTTGGCGTCCTCCAGGATTCGGGGATTTTCGGAAAAAAAACGCCTAAACGCACGTGGCTTTGCGCGGGAATTTCTCCGGTCCGGTATGCTCTACAGACCTGGTAAAAGTCTCAAAAGACGTGGTAAGTCTTCTAGTCTGCACTTGAAAAAAAATTTTTTGCCTGGGAGGTGCGGGTTTTTTGTGAGTGATGTCGTAAGTGGAGGACTTTTAGGCCAACTTGGCTCACTTTGCCTGGCCCTGGGCGCCAACCGTAAGGTAGTAGTATTTCGCTGAAGTTTTTACTGGAAACTAGGCTACAATCCAAGTCTTTTGATACTTTGGATGACATGCTGGGGTTTCGGGTTCAAAAGTTGTGATGTAAGTTAGTAAAAATATTTGACTAATTAGCTAATTAGATAATTAACTAATTTGTTTATTTTAGATCATAACTTTTGAACCAGAAACGCTAGAAAGTCGATCAAAGGCTCAAAAGACTCGGACTCGAGCCCAGTTTCCAATGTAAACTTTAGCGAAACACTTTGGCCTAGCGGTTGGGCCCTAAGCCAGGCAACATGAGCCAAAATGACCCATAAACTACTTCACTTATGACGTCAGTCACAAAAATCCACATCCCCAACCAAAAAAATTTTTTTTGAGTGCAATCTACTAGACTGGCCGATCCGTTTGAGCCCTTGAACAGCTCTCTAGCACAATCGGTGGAGGAGCTACGGCGTTGGTAAGGCAATCGAAAACTGCTGTTTTTTAGGCTGAAATCGAAGTACGAATATATTGTACGCCGGCTCTCAAAGTGTTAAACAAAGAAAAATATAGGCCTACCAGTATTTTCAAAGTGATTCAGTAAAATGAGAAAATGATAAACGGTTTTGCAGAAGGAAATGAGTTACGAGCAAATCATTTCTTGCCTTTGTACGTTCGTTAGGAACTTGTTCACTCGCTAGCTGAGCGCTTTTAAACACAGGTGAATAAATTAAACAACATAAATGTAAATTTTTTGAAAATTTGCAAAAAGCATTGCGGGCAACACAAAACACCCTCGTGTTGTGGGCTACATGCGGCCTGCGTGTTTGAGACCCCTGATCTAATGCAAGGAAACAAGAAAAAACAAGATCACACATCACTCTTCAGCAAATTGGCTAAACAGACCAATCGCTGCCTGCTAATGCTTGTGTAGGCCTATGTTGCTGACTGAATGCCTAACCGGGGTTTTTGGTTGACTGACCGGGACGCTGGGACTGTCCTGGCTAAAACGGGACATATGGTATGCCTAGGTAAAGCTCTATCGGTTAGTTTTTTTGGGACGATACCGGTGGTTTTCATTGCCGGGCGATGCCAATCCAATATACCGATATTTTTGCATCAATCAAACCACAGTTGAAAGGCATTGCAGTGGATTTTTTCCTTCACTGTGTAGGCCAAAATAAACAAATGGAATAATTACACAAGTTTCAAATGAAAAAGCAGATTGTGATAAGTTAAGAACACACACAAATGATCCAAGCATGAAAGAACACAGTAGTTGTGAAAATGACATTACATATTGCATGGGTCATTACAGCACAAACACTGATGTTTGAGTCCTTACAGTCATTGCAAACACGTTACTTCACTGCGACAAAAAACCATACAACATCAAATTCTGTGCAAACGTAGGTCAATAAAACAGTCAACCACCACAGCAGGCACGGTACCCTGATTTGTTCGCAGACACAGACAGCAGTGATGCCAGATTATTTTGCAAAAACAAGCGCATTAAATTTAAAAACAAGCCAAAGATAGGTAATTTAACGGAAAAACAAGCCCAACCTGCGTTGGCAGGAAAGTTCAGCAAAACAAAAAATCAGCAAGAAAATTAAATAAAAACGCAGAGATGCAAATCTGAAAATTCAAGCCCAAAATGAGCAAACTTTCACAAAAACGCACCCAATATGTCTTTAGCTATAAATTGAAGCAGCAAAGATGCCATTAAAATTTGAAAAAAAAACAATCCGCAAAACAAATCTGCAAAAGACAAGCCCAAAAAACACGCAAATTTCAATTAAAACAAGCCCAAAAACAAGCAACCCGCAAGCCTCCAAAAAAACCCGCAACTTCATAAAAAAACAAGTCCAAATTCATGGGAAAATCGCAAGGTTGGCAACACTGACAGATAGTCATGTGCTTACTGCACAAAAAGCTGTGATCGAATGTTACGTCATAGAGCGATTTGTTTGGACGATTCCGCAGTGGTCTGTGTGTTACGCTTACTGGTGCCACGCCTAGTGATTTTTCACTATATCTAGTGATTTTTCAACTGGCCTAGTGATTTTCAATGCAATCTAGTAATTTTTGCAATGTATGTGTTTGAAGAAAATCGTTTGTCTTTTTTCTAACTTTTTGCCCTTTTCAACCTGTAAACAATTGATTGCGTGAACAATTGTTTGAAGATTTGCACCAACAGAACGAACAAGTGTTTCTAATTTGAGTTTCTGATTGTTTTCTCTTTGTGCTGTTCATTGCTGCAATGTTGGTCATGATGGTATTTTCATTTTGTTGCTGGAATATTGCAGAAGAAATAAGTAAATGTTAAAATGGTTAGTCTAAACTACTCCATCAGTGTGGTTGTTTTCAGGTACTGGTCGCATCATAGAAGCACACAAAAAATATCTCCAGGTTATCACGTGTTTCTAGTCACAGCGTATTGGCTTTTTGTTCCTGCAAAGGTGGTGCTGAAACAGTACATAACATGTCCTACAACAAGCAAACGCCAGCCGTACAACAATGAGAACTGTTTATCCAAACACGCAGGCACTCATAAAATTGATGCGGACAATCAGCTGTACACCTTCGTCTGTACTCTGTGAGGCGCTTTCAGACGAAATGACTGTGCTGAAAATACACAGTGCTTGCGAAGTTGCCATGGAGAAGAACAATTGAGTGCAATTACTGAGATGATTTGCATCATGATGTAAAAGTGAATTACGAGAAATTAGCACAAGAACTTCTTGCGCAGTAAACAACGTTGTCAACTGTTCATACGAATAGAGTTGTTTTTGAAATACAACACTTCACTGGTATTTTATTCAGATAATGCGATGACAGCTTCTGAGGCTAGCTGTTGCGCTTTACAATGTGAGAAATTCGTTGTAAAAATATAGCTTCAGTGGAAGCAAACCTGCATTGCTTGGCGTGAGATTTCAGTATGCTTAAACCTTACTTAATCCTATCGTAACCTAATAGCTGTAAACAGCAGATGCAATTTAGGCCTAGTCTGCAAAACCAAACAATTACGATTTGAGACTGGCTCTTTACCTCTCGCCATGAAGAGAAATATTACAAAATAGCTCTACATGTGCCTGGCAGTGTACGAGCTTTTCACAGCTTTGCTTGCATTGGAGCTGGCACTGGCAGAGTAGGAGATTCCGAAAATGTGCGTTCGACGCAACATCAATTTAGATTGTTCATAAACATAAATTTTTAGATCATTCCGCAAGTGCTATTTCGACAAGGCAATGACGTTGTTCTTTCGTAATAATCCTATACAGCCTTAGAAGGGAAATGCTGTTGCATGTTACAAACCATTCACATTAGACACCTGCAGTGGCAGCATTCAATATTTGATCAGCGTCAATGCTGAATACCTATCGTATAAAGGGGCCTGTCATGATAGCTAAACAGACCCCCTGGATGCACCCTTGGTTGGGTGCTCACAAAACTACATTTCAATGATTTTTTATCGTTCAGGTGGCACTACATTCTGAGTTCACGACTATTTGCCTTGCTGGTATCATATGGAAATTTGACATTCATGGTCTTGATTTCAATTTTATGTCTACTCTTTGCAGGTACTGAAGCATTGGTGTATTTTGTTGTATATATGTGGCTATGGTTATGAATGAAAAAAGTAGATTTTGCATTCGATGCAGCTACTTGCGTAATGATTTTCCTGCTAATACATTTTACTGTTGCAAACCTACCATATATAGGGCAACTGTGACAATCAACAATAGTTTCACAGTTTTCACTTATCTTATTCTGTGGCAGGCCTGCCCAACCATTTTAGTGTTGCGGGCCACTTTCACATGAGGAAATTTATTGCGGGCCACAAACGTTTATGTGACGTAACAATAAGCTATTGTGATGTATCAATAAGCTATTATGATGTAACAAACCTCTGATTTTGACAAGTTCTCTGCAATAACACGAGGTGATAATGAGTCCTATAGTTGCACGCAATGTTGCCAGCTTGTATGGATGTAAACCAAATCTAGAAAATTGACATATTTTCGAAGCGTTTGTTATACAATTTTTAGGTGCTGGGCCCATAACAGAAACAACAGGTATAATTTTGGTGTGTTTTGATGGCAAATATACTTGAGCAGATAAAAAAAGACTAAAAATTTGAAAATTCTGCTTACGAACTTATTACAGCGCGGGCTTAAAACAACCTCAGGGGCCACGGGTTGGGCAGCCTTGTTCTATGGAATAGGTGGAAAAAGCACAAAGGTTGCTGAAAGCTTACTAGTAAAGTATTTGTATCATGTGATTTTGCTTCAGTTGCTTTTGTTTGTTATTTCTGTATAATACTCCTTAGCTCTTCAAATGTAGGCACTGGCAGAAATGTGATGAAACTTGCAAATAACAACCTGTATGAACATTAAGTGGAAACAGCTGCAAAATATCAGGATTTTTGTTCTTATAAGTTATGACTTCTTTGGATTCCCCTGTTGTTGGTGATGTTGTAAAGCACGCATATTTTATTTGTGTGACATGCTTTATATGCAGATGCTGTTCGAGAAGTGAGAAAATACTCATTGCCAGATCCTCAACAAGTTAACTTAAGCAACAATCCTAATGCTCAGGACCATGTTTTAATGCTTCTCTTTCGAGCTCAGCGCAACTTGTACATCAGTGGCTTTGCTCTATTTCTTTGGCTGTAAGTGTTTAATGCTATTTTATTTATGCCGTGTTGAACTCTGCTGCTTTTGTTAGTGATCTTGTTTCACTTCGATATTTTACATGCTCTCAAGCACAGTTTTTGAAACCCTGAATTTGTGCCCAAGGTTGCAACATTTTGTGTCAGGAGCTTCCAGGCATATTTATCCATCATTTTTGAGAACGTGCTTGTAATACTGCAGTGCTAGTTGCCATGTTACTTCCAGCTTTGAAAAAAGTGTTGCCGTGGCATTATTTTCCCCAACTCTACAAGACTTGACCCATTGCAGTAAGTTCCTGATTGGTACGATTTCAACAAGCTTCATGCAAGGCTTTAACTTAAAATGCATGTGTGTGTGGTTGAAGTAGCCTCTATGTCTATCAACATTTGTGACAGAGAACCCTGATTCTACGCAAAAAAAATATATGGCGTGTGATCCAGTTTATTTCATGATGATTTAAGGGAAGCTCTTAATATTTGCTGCCGGCTGAATGGTATAGCTACAGAACATGCATCTTTAAAGCTGGTATACTAGGCTTGGCAGACTAGGATAGCTACATAATTTTAGTTTTCAAAATCGATAAATTAGAGTGATATGACCATAATTCTAATCTGGTTTGGTAAAAGCTTCAGTGCTGTAATTTTAGTTGTCATCTAATTTCTGGTTTTGCCAAAAATCCTAATTTATCCAACGGCATATTTTAAAGATGAAACCAGAATGAACACTTGTGCAGGCAAAGTGCGACAAACTGGTCACAAATGCCATGCCGCTGTCCCATCATTTCAGTAGCGAAGACAATGAAAACTCGATCAATTTCTTTTCTCATTCACACCTGCAGTACAACTATGTGGCCTTATCAGTTATTATTATTACATCACAGCAGTGGCGTACGCAGAAAATTTTTATTGTGGGGGTTCATTCAGTGGCATATGGTAGTCATTTGTATTTGGTGTGCGCTGTTTGTGACGTCATGATTTGACGTCATATTCATGTTTTCAAACCAACGTTTTGGCAAAGTTTGTTGACACAATATGCATATTCTTCTACATGCACTCAATTTTGTGTGTTATTGCACTGAACATAAACTACCAGCGCTCCAGTTTGGGATATCGGAGGAAAATGCACTTAATGCCATGACACAGCAGTTCATAACTGCAAAAATATCAGGCTGCGCGTTAAAACAGGGGAGTGAAACATACTCATCACTAAATCAGAGCTATTTACAACCAGGGCTGCAGAGTAGGAGCCCGGAGCCAGAGCGCCGGAGCTGGGCATTTTCCTGGAGCCGGAGTTCAAATTATTAAAAATCAGAAAGAGCCGGAGCTAAGTTTAAAATTTAGCACTGAAGCAATGGCTATTTGAGAGGTAGCTCCGGCTCCGGTCCCTTCCTAGATACTAACGGTTTTGCCAAATAGCCTCATGTCTTCTCTTTATAGCACACTAAACGCGACTTGTTACGAGTTACGACATCAGACTGCAACAACGGATCTGCAAGCCTTTGATGTTTCTTTGGTTTAATAATCGCTAAGGCTGTGACATCGTAGCTGGCAGGCATGGTGTTACTTGTTGAACAGTAGTTCTCAAACACTGTTCTAAGAGCCGCATGCAGCTCCCAAGTATCCTTTGTGACGCTTGTAGCAATCTTTTAGTAATGATTCTATTCAAATAAGAGGTGATGATGCCTACTTCGTAGCCTAAATATATACTCTGCAAGAGCTTAATGTGTGATTCTTTGCTGGGAAAGGATTCCTTTCGATAGACAGTGTCTTTCAGTACTTGATTTAATTCATTTTCCATTCAACTTAGGCACACCAAGACAATCAAAAAATTAATGTGTAAAAACGAACTGCAGCCAGAGCCATGAAAAAAGAGAGCGCCAGAGCCAGAGCCACACTCAGGAAAACCAAGAACTCTGGAGCCGGCGCCATGTTCATGAAAAAAGAGCTCCTGAGCTATGGCATTTTTACGACAGCCCTGCAGCCCTGTTACAACTGTAAAATCAAGCTGCGCTAATGTCTCCTCGAATACGAGCATAGAAGGTGTGCGACTGGGGTGCACACCCCAGTTGATCTTGTTAAACTACACAAGAATTGAGAATGTGCATAAAGTACGCAAGGAAACTTTTGTTTTGTTATGTATGGAAGTCTAGCAAACTTCTAATTGTTCCGTTTTCCCTGCTGAGACATTATAAAATGCCTGAATGCTTCTATGTTAACAACTGCTGTTTTTGAGCTCGTGCAACAGTTCCATCATGCTACAGAAATTGGTAATGTAGCCAATGCGGTCAGCGCATGCGATGATCAGCCATAGCAGACACAATAAAGACAATTGTTTTGGATAAAGTGAACTATCGTGGAACACAATCTTAAACATGCGTAGTGTACGAAAGGTCTGTAAAAAGTGGTAAGATGGTTCCTGGATGCAGATGATAACCCAGATTCCCACCAAAACCTAATTATTACTTTTTGGCCCATTTACAAAATGTTCCTGGAAATTTGAATATGAATTCATTCCATGGTATTTGTATTAAGTCAACAAAGTAACAAGCAAAAAGTATACGAAAATGATTAATCTCTTTTGCACAGGTAATAAGGTTTTTGTAAGATATCAAACTCAAAAGGGGGGATTTAACCCCAAACCTCCCCTTGCGTCACAGTGCCTATCCATTCACACGCAGAAATCACTGTAGTCATTGCCAATCTTGGCATACAAATCTTTGCTATTCTCATGCTTATCGGAATGAATCCGGATTTGGGCATGGATTGAACTTGGATTAAATTACTTCAAACGATTTGAGTAAATGTGATTCGAATTTTAGTTAAATTTCTGGTTTTCGCAAATCTGTTAATTTTAATTCTAATCTAATTTGTGACAGCTGAGTTAGCTTTTATTCTAATCCAATTTGAAAAAGCTAAAAAATTCTAGTTGTCCAAGTCTGAGGCTTGGTATAGTTTGGTCATAGCAACAATTTGTACAACAGTATCTGCTGCTTTTGCTTGGTATTGTTGAATGTGTGCAGCGGTGATGGTAACCTGCCAGCCACATTTGCAACTTTGCCTAAATGTGGCCACATGTCCCATAGCTCTTTGAGATGTTGCCACAGATGGCCTGTAACACCCTGACTACGGATAGAGGAGTGAATTTAAGCTTACATAATCTCATCCTTATACCTTGTCGTTTGCTTTGTGAAGAAAGACTGCTGTTTCTAATGTTCAAAAATAGGTACGCACATTAATGAAACCAGTTTAATAGTTTTTTTTAGTTGAGCTAAATATAAAAAGTTTGAGCCACCAGTTATTATGTAGTACTTACCCTCACTGTTGTTAACCAAACTGCAGCAGTTACCGTATTTTTAAATGGTGTTTATACTAGTCTGAAAGGAACAAAACTGGCCTGAAAGGAACAAAATTTTTTATTTTCTATGCAGCAGTAATTACAAACGTATGAATAATATTTTTCTTGATTGCCTAGGAATGGCAATAATCAGGACAAATAAAATTTTGGCGTCAACCATTCAATCATCTTTCAAGACTATTAGCGATATAAACGATTGCGTGTATCAATCAGCAGAAATCCATCAATTCTTATACTTGCTATGATTTTGTTGATTGAAAGGGTTCTGCGTCCTCCCAGACAGATATCCAACTGGACCATAGCGAAGCACCGCTAATGTTTCTCACAAGCTTAGATTTGCCCAAGATATTAAAAACCAGTTTGCATTCCAGAGCAACCCTGCACCTAACTTACAGCAGGGTTCCCCAAACAATTTTGGGCCATGACACGGAGCCCCATTATTGAGTCTGTTTTTATCGCACTCAAATCTTATCTTGGATCAATTTTTCCACCAAACCGGCAAAGATGGATAATGCAGAAGGATAAAGAAGTGAATCTGAGTGATATTTTACTGTACAAAACTGACTACATGAATGAAACGGATGGGGTTGCTTTTTATTGCCGCAACTAAACAATGTAAATACTGTACAACGTGTATGCTCCATTTTTTATTTTTTTGTTGGGGACACCTAGTGAGCGGTGGTCCCCAGTTTGGGAAAGCTTGCCCTACTGTATATGTTTCACCCAGATACAACTGCCTCGCAGCACAGCTGCCGTCATCACAAAGATTGTTGAGTTTTAATATGAGGTTTTAGAGGATACTGTTTTCTTAAACTCAGATTCGCAGAAAAGTTGAAACAGCATTACGATGTTTATTTGTGCATGAGTGTGCTTCTTATTACTCAGCAAATGGTTCTAACTTATTCTAGCACAGGGGTGGGCAATTAATTTGTCTCGGGGGCCACTTTGAGAAGATTGCTTTTAGTGGAGGGCTACACCATCCAATAGAAATGGAAGCAAGTCCGTGGCAATAATAGCAAGTCTCGTTTCAAATTAGACTCAATGCTAACATTCACTGTGAAATGTTGGAAGAAATATTAGGATAAGTTTGGAGGTATTTAGGTTTGAAGATCTTTTCTGAATGCTTCCGCGGGCCACTGAAAACGACGTGGCGGGCCACATTTGGCCCGCGGGCCGCTAATTGCCCACCCCTGTTCTAGCACATGATGTGCTCAATTCAGCAGTAACCTGTTTATCTTTTGCATATATCCAGAGTTCTGCGGCGGCTTGTGCTTCTTATCACAAATACAGCCAAGCTTGAAGCAAACGTGGCGGCGACGCAAGCGCAAGCAGAAAGTGCTTCGAGAATGGCTCAGGTATACGAAAATCCTGTGCATTGACCAACAATCTGGTCGAATCTGCACATGATCAAATTAACGATTTCGCTAATTGCAATCTTTGTAGATCGTTGACCTGCAGGACCAGTCTCAGCGCTGTGACATACTCTCTAATAACAACAGCCAGTTACCTCTTGTCTTGTGTAATGTGGAAAACCTCTTGCTCGGCCCAATATTGTGCCTCTGTTGCCAAAAACGATGCCTTGTGTTTTCGCAAAGTGAAAAGTCAAAAGATCATTCTCTACTCCGCTGGCTTCAGTGAAAATCAGGTCAAATTATCCTTATTATCAGTAATCTGTGCTGTTTCTTAAAAAAGGACATGACACGAAGTGCGATATTTCCATAAATATAATATATAGAAGGGGGGTTAGCTCAGAAGAGACCAAAAACATTGCCCACCCTTTTCCATTAAGAATTAAAAGTGCTAGCGCAATACGTTGCTCCTCCTCAAGTGTAGTGATCACCGCATAACAGCGCTTGCAGTAGGATCAATACAAGGCCTTTCGTGCTTTTATGAGAAAGCATTCTCTCATCTAAAGCAAGAAGCAAATTTTCTGCGGTGTACGATTCTGCAAAAGGCAAACACTGTCGAACTGCGGATATTCTTTGCGAAGTCGCTTTCTTCATGAAATGTATTGCCAAAGCCATGTCTGCATCCACTGACTGAGAACTCCACATGTCGGTTGTCACGAAACAGAAAGACACATTTTGTTCATCATGAACAAGCTCTAATATTTTGTTCATCACTTTATTGTAAATATCCGGCATCAAGCACGTACCCAGAAAGATATGTTGCACTGGGAACTGCAAAACTTGGACATGCAGCCTTTAGGAGCCTCAAGAATGCACCGTTTTCTACTGTATTGTAGGGAAGGAGGGCATCTACAATCCATTCCAGAACCAGGTGCTTGAGCTTACGCTGCATAGGGTGATTTGCGCCGAATGATTGCGAACGTTACACGAGATCTGTTAGAGTTGGCTGTTTTTCTGTGCTAGAACCAGGTTTATCGTTCTATAAGCGAATCATAGAACCGCATGTGGTTTGCTGGCTATTTGTTTCAGATGATGATCCAAAAGACTTTTGGTGGAATAAGTTTTAGGTGTTCTTCCCCGTGTGTGAACTTTTCCGCATTTGCACTTTGCTTTGCATGGATCGTCGCATACAATAAGAAATTACCAGCGAATCAGAATTTTTAGATTGGCTCGGCCATGTGTCCAGAATGTCCCAGGAAAAATTGGTGATGCAAATCCTGATAGCTACCCCAGAGGTCATGCAAGAACCAGGTGACGCGACTACATCTCCGACCAGACCAGGCATGGTCGTCGTGTCAAAAATTGGCGATGCAAATCCTGAGGTTATGGAAACAATCTTTCTGACCTCGTTAGCCGCATTTCATTGTAAAATCTTTGTGGAGATCCACTATGAGAAAAATTAACTATGCAACCATTCGGCAGTCCACGCTCACTGACAAATAGAAAGTGAATGAAGATTGAACCGCTTCTAAATTTTTGCAGGATTTGCTGGACAAAGAGAATGATGACTCCAAGGACGACACGGAGGATATAAAAGACTTAAAAGCACGGGTACAACAATTAAAAGATCAACTTTCAAAAGCATTACAAGGTTAGAGTGTTTCTCAACAACTACTAGCTAAAATGTTTCTGTTAGCCGATCAGTTAATTCCAGTGTATGCTCCATGGCACCTAGCGGAGTGCAAATAATCACTGGGCATATATTTTTATGACTAGCAGCGAATGCTCAATGCTATTGTGCAGTGCTGTGTCATTGTCAGTTACACAGCGCTTAACATCAGTGTTTCACTGGATGCTATCAGAAATGAAGATCGGGAGGTTCTGAGAAACCGGGTACAATGGTCATTCTGGGCCACTTGTGTCAACCACGACTTTGTTAACTTGGTGCCTTCCTGCGAATCACCAAACCATGAGTTTCATGCTGCTTACGGCTTATTTGTGAGCCAGCGTGATGGTCAATGTCTTCCATGGATTAATACTTTAAAATACGTGAAAGCATATATGGAGCTATGCAATATTTCTAAATGAATGTTTCTAAAACAATATTTCTAAATGAACCCATAACAGAATTAAAGCTGTTTGAAGCGCGTTTTAGCCTTCCACAGTTATAGTTAAGCCATGCTTGTATAACCTTTGGTAAATCAATTTTCAAGCTAAACTTCCATTGGTCTCTATGAGTCATGCAATACGACCACTATTCCCTTTGCACGCCATGTAGACAGTGGCTTTGATGCAACTTTTCGTATCACGGTGTGTAGGTTTCTCGATACAAGGCTGAAGTTGAAAGGTGTTCTATTTGTCATCCATTTTAAATATGCCTGTGTGATGTAACCTTGCACTGGCTATTGGATATTACTAGATGAACTACAGCCGTTTGTGGCAAAGGAAACCTTTCGGGAGTTGCGGCTGACTTTTTGTATTTGCAGAGAGCAACAGTGCTAAGGCTGATATGGAAGCAATGAAGTCCCAGGCGAAAGCAACCGGTGAAGAGTACGACCGTTTAATGGAAGAACATCGCAAGCTTCAAGAGCAGCTGGGCGACGGAGAAGGTGACAAGAAAGACAAGTGAATCCTGTGCATGGTGATGTTCGTGCGGCTTTGAATGAAAAATTCGACTTATACTCTGAATACAAATGCTTCGAATGTCGATGGTTAAATATTGATGTATGTAATATTTTGTTGAGTACTCGTGCAACGAACTTGAGCATGCCTGAGATTCATGTCGCAACGCTGCAAACTGATGGTGGAACGTAGCTCGATAACTGCGAGAGAATATTTTGTGTTAACGTTCTACACTAGTTGCTCGTTTTTTCATTTTTTCTGCTCTTCGTTTAGTAAGTGCGCAGTCTGACAGTGCATATGATTTTGTGGCAAGTTTTTCATTGCAAGCTTGTACGCGCGCCGCACAACCTTGGGCATGTTTGGGCCGGGGAATGATTTTCAGCCAGGAAAACGTGTTCAATGGCTTGTACTTACAGTTTTGGAGCTCTTATGTTGTATTTTTGCTGCTATATAAAGTGCGTGTATCCATTTTATTTATCGATGGTATTTACGTCAGTGGTGGAGGAATCTTTTTCAAAGTGGGGGGACAAGTGCACGTTAAACATCATGGAAAATTTTTTCATTAAACGATTCACTTTAACAACAGACCCAATATTAATTGTGTTGCTTAAACCTATCTAAGCAAAACTCGAAATTTAAAAATGGGGTGCCAGGGCCATACAGCCCCCCGGTTCCACCACTCCTGCTTGACGTGCAGGCCGGGGGAGTCATTCGGGGGCAGTGTCCCCCCAAATTTTGTTGTGCTCAGAAAAATTAGTTTCAAACATACACTATAATAAAAACAAAAATACTTCCCTCTTAAATATTATTTTGCCCCCTCACCCCAAAAAAAACTTATAACCTGGCTACGGGCCTGTTTACGTGATGCTTGTTTTCGTTGCGTTTTTCAAACATATATTACTTAAGATGTCAGCTTTCGGATGTGGTTTGAAAATGCGGTATTGTACGTGAAGTATACGTTTGACGTGCGTTGAAAGCTTTGTCAAGAGATTGCTCTTGGAACGAGAAACTTCGTATTGAAAACATTCTGTGACTGACAACGTTCCAAAAAATGCTTTGAAAACTTTTGGTAGTCAGATTTACGGCAATGTTGATGCTGCAACATGCGTTTTGCAATGGTTTAAGACAGACAGAAATGACTCCTTTTAGAACTTACGAAAAATCTTGCAGTGGTGGGCAGTAGCATTTTTTCGTTTTGTTTCGTTGTTGGCATTTTACGGTCCACCCCTGAATCTCTTCGTGAATGTGAACGTGAGCTTTGTCGCTGTTTATTTCGTACGCAATGTTCCACTGCATTTATATTGCAGTTTGCCCGTTCAGTTTGAATGTGCGGTGGCATAAAAATAGAATTGAAAGAAGCACATGTTTTTTCAAGTATACTCCACATGTAGTTAAAAACCTTTCTTGTGCGAGGTCGGGAGTTGATGAAGGGGACAGAACACTTAATCTTTCGACAGTACACACGTGTTTACAGGTACTTCTCGTCGTTACATGTCTGGTGTGGCTTCGTAATTTAGAGGTTTCTAATAATTCTTCGTAAAGTTTGGTGTATTTTGGCAATTAATACTTATGATGATGACTGATTTTAGTCATTTGCTGAAATGTTGAGGGTTTTGAGCAAACACCTGGAAAAAAGCTTAAACTTGCCCCCGCTTGTTTCTCCAACTTTTGTTTCACTAGAGCAATTTGGATGGAATTTATAAAATAGCCCCTTTCCGTTTTTGTTAGATGTCCCCAAAAATGAAATTCTGGCAATGCACCTGTTCTCTAATCGTGATTGTTGCTATCACTACACAGTGGCGATTCTAGAATGAAATAACTGGGGGGCACTGCGGGACCAAGGAAAAGAGTAAGGAGAAAACAAATGTCTCTCCTGCATGGTGATTTTCCGTTGTATGAAGATTGATTTGTTATTAACCATATCAAACCCATTATTCACCATATCAAACCCAATTAACCATATCAAACCCAACGTAGGCTTGTGAATATTGTCAGAACCGTTGCTAGAAAGTCTTGAAATCGTTTAAAATTTTGCTGGCTACGAGTTACCTGCTGTATATGTCAATCAAACGAACTTGAACGTGAAATTAAGCACGAAACTGGAGGCCAAGCAGGGGGGAAGCCAAAAATCTGGAAGACCATGGTCCACCCAGGCCCCCGTTATAACCGCCACTGGTGCCCATCCACCAACACCAAACACGAGGGTGGACAGGTCGCAATTACCGTTTTTAAAACCTTCGGTATGACCGAACGGGAAACGAATCCAATCCCCAATGCTTTGGTGGCGGGTGATAAACCAACATGCTCATATTTGTTGTCTTCCCACTTTCCGTAGGTTTTTCCTTCTCATTAACATCTAGCTGGAACTGATCACTTTCCTAGCGACTTACACCAAGCGTTGCCGAAGCGCCACGGAAGGAAAATGGGGCTTGTCACATACAAAAACCTTACTGCTTTTTTACAAATTCAGTGTATTTCCTGTTCTTTTTCATCCTTTTCTCGTGACTACTTCCATAAAAATGGCCTGATCTCTCATGCCCTCGGTTGCAGGCGGCTGAAACGGCCAGTTTCTTAATCGATGTTCTACTTTCCACTGAGAAAAACACGCATCAACGCATAAATGACAGCTACTGCATAACGCGAGGAAGGTAGTGTAGCTGTCGTTGTACTGCACAACACGCAATGTGGCAACTTAACTGACACGAATACAGATTTGCTGCTGTGCATTTTATCAAGTGAACTGTGAAATTACTATTTCTGCACAATTCCGCAATTTTTTGAAGAAGCAAAGCACCGCCATAGACTTAGGCGAGGGGTGCATAACCTTTTCGCTATTGCCGGCAGCATTACGCTTATTTTTATGATTTGCGGCCGCCAGTGAGTTCACGATATTTTATTTTTTGCATTGCTTCTGTTCTGCTTCCACACGTATGTTTGGCCGTCTCTCTTGGTCTCTAAGCACCCTCAATCAGTAGCCAAAAAGATTTTATTAACGCACGGCCGCCATAACTTATATTTTAAATTACATATGCACGACCGTGTACATTTTTATCGAAAGCCGCAGATTGTGCACCCCTGTCCTAGGCTATGCGTAAATATGTCACTGCCTTTCGGAAAATATCGAAGTTTCATGCTCAGGAGACCTGGGTAGTCCACTACGCAGGAGCTTATTTTTTTGTTGATTTCATTGGAAAAATGTTAAAGAAACCTGTGTTTCCAGACTTTTCCTGATTGTCAAAGACATGGAATGGTGCCGGAGATATTTTACAAAATGTCCCTGAAAGCCTATAAATGAAAATTTGGAGCATTCTACTACCCAGGGTTACATGATGTGTAGCAAATTTTGTGCACTCTACTACCCTAAAATTTCAATGTGATTTTAAATGCAAAACGTTTTGCCCCAGATATGACCTCGGAAACCTTATATTACTATGTGAAGAGTAGACGCACACCATGACTTGATATGAAGAAAAAACGGATCTAAAGCGCGCATGACGTTTTCTACGCACAAATGAAAATCCCTTCCAAAAAGCAATTTTTTGGGGAATGTGTATACAATTTGTATGCATTGCCTGTTTCGCTGCGCAGATACGATTTTGTTGTGAAAGTGATTAGAATTGGACGTCGGGAAGAGAAAAATCATTTGGTCTGGAAAAAACGGATATCACATGTCCCAGAAAATTGTAATCAAATATTGTCTTGTTTTACACCTTTCCCGACTCGTATAGCGTTTAGAGCAATGGTTCTCAACCTGTGGGCCATGGCCCACTGGTGGGCCACAGAGATATTTGAAAAATTTCTCAATTTGTAGAAAAATTTCGTTACAGTGTCTCTCGGTTAAGCACGCAACGTCAATCTGAGCAGTTGTGCTAACTTAACAATTAATGCAAAAGGAGGGTTGATGGTAGATTCCCTGATTCACTGTAGATTCCTGAGAATCACGCTTTTTGACATAGATTCCAGTT
>JGI24021J15306_10000413_pt1 | contig 31610 bp, 15 predicted proteins | sample Ectturendosymbi1_FD_15306 | JGI IMG/M metagenome (IMG submission 15306)
GCGGGGTCTAGACCCCCCGACACCCCGGTTCCGCCACCTATGTTATAGGCTAATGATTCTATTTGAATGAAATCTGAACATGCATGCTCAGTAGGAAAACTATATAATCTGCAAGCACCATGCGATATACGATTCTTAGCTGTGAAATGATTACTTTCGATAAATACTATTCAAAGAGATTCATTTATTTTCTCTCCTCCATAACCGCCATGAATTTTTACGTCCATACAAGCACGTTGGCTTGAAATGATTGTCACACGAAAACTAATGAATCCTGAGTCTTACAAGTATAAGACAGTTCCTAACTATTGTAGACTACTGCAAGAAAATGACTGCCATGCAGATTCATAAAAATGGTGTTTTACTGCTGCCAAGCCAAAGCTTATCATTTTTTGCAGCAGTATCGATTTAACACTGTCAATGGAAAGAAATCCTGTCTCACCACAGAATCAGACACTAAGATCTTACAGAGTATATATTTCGCCTACAACATGCGAAATTCTGAAAAATGTGTACAATTTATTTACAGAGTATATTTCGCCTAGTATCGATTTAAGATAGATTTTAGGAAAGCGGAAGCAACTAATACATTTTGGGAGAAAAAATTCTCCTAACAGGCTTTAGCGTAACACCGAAAATTTGTGTTTGACATTTTTATGACATTTTTTGCACATAACATTTTTTATAAAGACAGAAAACAACTGACGTGTGTTCCTGCAGTAGGTCAGAGAGAGTCCGAACTAGAGGTAGCTTCAAAATAGATTGTTTCAACCGAGGGCCCTGTTTTTCTTAAGATAATTTAGACAGACAAAATGTGCATTCCAGCTGCGGAACTTTTTATAAATGGATTAAATTCTCATAAAAACTCAGACAACTTTCTTAATTTTGTGAATTGGTGACATTTTGACGGTAAAAAAACGCTTTACAAAAATCGTTGTAATAAGCTGTTTGACCTGTACAGAGATGGGGAAAAAGCGGACACAACTTCAGCAAAATTTCTTTGTTTTCCGTAATATAATCTTTCCCCACGACTGTGAAGCAGGCCCGTAACCAACTTGGGACACCAGGAGGGGCGAAGAGTTGTCTGAGAGGGGCCCAAATTTTTTGAACTATGTCCAGTAGTTTCAAACTATATCCAACACATTTTTCCAGGGGAGGCGAAAAAATTTCTAGGGGGCCTTCGCCCTCCTTGCACCCCCTGGTTACGGGTCTGCTGTGAAGGTGCCTGCAATGAACGAGAGACCCTACTGCACATCAGTGGGATGCCATCGTATTGTCACTGTGAAGATGGCTCGCTTAGAGATGCCCGATATTACCAGAGTTTGTTTTGTGCAAATGTCTGCGCTGCTTTTAAGCCAAGTAGTTGATGTATTCGCGATCCTTGGAGTAGACTAAATTGTTTTCGAAAGCAACTATGGTAATCCGTATAATCGTCTCATAGAATTTGTATATATTGCTGAAATTTCAAAACGTTCCACAAGAAGCTTTCAAGTTTACTTGTTAGCATCTTTTTCAGCTTAAATAATGAGATTTTGATCACCAAGCGAATTCTCTTTGTTACTTCAGAAATGTTATGGCCCTGCATCAAGAAAATTGTGGGTATTTTTAATGCTGAAGTTTATGGACGATGCTTGTGCAAAAAGGCGACTAAATGTGAAAAATGGATGGTAAAAACGATGGGAATTTCTTCTGACACCGATGGTTCATTTTATAGTTCATTCCCTTCTAACGTATTGCCACGTTTTGGGCACTCTTGCATTCGAAAGTCAGTCCACGTGCTTTCGTGGTAGGGTCCGCGTGGTGACGCTCACAAACAAGCGCATATTGCGTGATACTGTCGTTGTGGGTACAACCACGCGTCAAAAACACTTCTAAAATTTGTCGCGGTTCCCTAACACCAGGGTTTTTTAAGGTGCTTTAGGGACCCGATTCGGGTTCCTAGAATTGAAAATCGGGTCCCTAGAATCAGAAAAAATGATCGTCGGGTCCCCAGAATCAGAGAAAATCGGGTCCCTAAAATCAGAGAAATCGGGTCCCTACAGGTTCATACTGGGTACCTAACATTTTCCTTAAAAAAAACCTGCTAACGCTATACTGTTACTCTGTTTGGCAGTCCATTGACTTTTTGAGAGCAAGGTTAAGTGCATTTGTTGCAAATGTAGATTAGCCTATCCTGTCTTCTGCTACAATGCACTTACCAATGTCGTAGACGTAGAGCAAAGTATCGATTAACCAAATGCTTTGTTATTTTTGATCAACTAGAGTTGAAAATTTCTGTAAAGGCCCAAAGTTTATAATGATCTTAACTTATTTTATGCCAGATTTCTGTTGTATATTTTGGCATTTCGATTCTTAAATGTGTGGATTGAATAATAGATGGCAAAATTTTCCCATACTTAAACGTTAATGCGACATGGTAGTTGAATTCAGCAACCTCGTGAAAAAACAAATCAGCGTTTTTCATGATCTGCAGCGACGAGACAATTCTGAAATAACCCAGGGCGGTAGACGATGGAGGTTTGAGACGTATTAATGCTGATAAACTTTGATTTTGATTTGTAATTTTGACTTCTAGTTCTGAAACGTGAGAGTAACGGCCACTTTTCTGTAATGAAGTGGGAACTTCCGTGTGGGTGGCTACAACGATGCTCGTTGGCAACAATGTTTACCACGGTTTGTTGTATGATACGAATTTAAAAAAAGCAAATATTTCAATACATAGCGGAGGTGGCTTACACATTTTTTCAGGTTTTCGCATGTTCAGAAGACTCCGAAACCTACCAAGACATTACTTAGATTTACACATTCACAAGCCGTAAAAACTGCCATTTTAGGCTTGTCACTTTTTACCAAAGGTAGACATTGTTTTGTTGTATTGTTTTAACTTTTTAAAAGAAAATAATAACCTACAATACATAGCTTATATGAGCTACATTCTCTGTAAACGTAACCGTAAATGGTGTCAAAACATTTCTCATGATAATGTTTTTGCACTCTACCAGAAAAACAGAAACTTTATTGCTTCAAACAGTTGCATATCAACGTGGACCAAGCTGAGCAGTTTTCACTCCAATAAGCGTTGTTCACTTCCTTTTGAAGCAAAGCCTAATTGCGATTTTCTAAGAGCTTCGGAATTTTTTCGTTGGTTTTTGGATTTCGGAGTAACAAGCCACAGTTTAACACAGTTTGAGGGATCATAAATGGTTAGTCTTCTGCACAAAGAGTTTAGCATAATTGTTTTCATTCAGCAAAAGTCTACAAAACGTTATCACTACCACAGTGTGTGAACACCAACTGCAATGGCGAGGCATGGCACCACTGTCCTCTTACTGATGACGGTCACGTGTAGAATATCACGTTTTCAGCCAAAAATGCTTTTTTACAGTAAAAAGGGGCAGAAAATTACAGCAAATCTGTCTGTAAATAAAAATAAGCTTTCTTTTTGTGCTGAAAGAATGCGCCAAGTCAAACCCTTACGGGTTGTTTCAATGAAACAACCATCGTTTTGTTGTGTTTTGTGACGCAGTTTAGCACGTTTGCGTGTAAAACAGGATCAAGAACACATAAAATGAAAATTTAGCTGACAGGTCAAATAACTTGTTGCATTTTCTAATTCGTGGCAAAGGCATTTTTTACATGCGTTTAGTTTAGCACAAATGTTTGACAGCAATCCGAAATGCTTCAAAACAAGTGCACTTATTCAAAGTCGTGCTCATATTGTTGGTTTTAGAAACAACATTGAAATTTTGGACTTGCAGATTTTTACAAGAAACATCATCTTTTGTGGACAGCATTTGATACGCTTTTTGTAAGAGCAGATGGAAAGCTGCCATCACTTAGCAGTCCCACTGACTTCTGGAGAATCTCCATGATTTTAATGTTTTGAAGAAGTTTTTCATCTTATTATATCTCTTGCCGAGAAATTTCTATGGGCGTGCATTCAATTAACTTTTCAGAGAGCATACGTTCATGCTCATTACGCAACCCATGGCTTGCGATAGCTGGATAACACTTTTTCCACTATCTCCTGCTCGTTGTCTGCTTTTGTATTATTAGGTATACTCTTGACATACGCAGAGAAAGCATTTCTTGTTCTTAATTTTACTTCAGTCATTGAAATAACAAGCTGCGTAGCACAGAAACAAATGGGTTGTTGGAGGCCCATAAAACTTTCAGGCTTTTCCTATTCTTTCCTTAGACCAGTAAAAGCAATGCAGACATGTTTTAAACTCTATGCTTAGCAAATAATGCATATTTGCCAACAGCGTGGTTGAAGCGAAGTTTGCGAACAACGGATTCAAACTTAACTCTACTGCACATAAGATTTCTTGAAAATTTTCACAGTTGCTTAGATTTTGGTTTACAAAGTTGTCAGTATTGCTGTTTTCTGACGAATTTAGTAATGCTTTAAAGCGTATTTTTCCACCTCTCTTGCAGCCCCACCGCTATAGGTGGGAGCATGGATTTCTTGTTTCTTTTTCTAATATTTTGCAGAACTTTCTGGGGCAGTGGTCCTATAGGGAACTTGCAAGTGCATTTGTTTTGTGATTTTCCTTTGCGTTACGACAGCTCTCTATGCGTATTTACAGTAATATCTTTACACCTTTTTTCGTATTGTCAAATAAAGTTCCACTTTAGGGCTTATCATTGTCTTTCCAGGAAACGTAAGCATTTCTGGCAGCACTATCTGTTTTTTTTATTATCGAGATCTCAACCTTACATGTGGACTTATTACGTTTTGATGCTACTTGAGAAGATGAAACATCGTTAAAGTAGCAATGGAAGAAGTTGACGACTTTCTCGAAACCCAAATATGGTGCGCACTTTTTACCTACATCAAGAACACGTGAAACCGACATTTTTAAAGTTTAGAATTTGTTTAATTGTTAGCCGCCTTCGACTGTGAGCCACATGAAACCTTGTCAAAAAATTAATGTAAGCCGCGCTTGAGCACAGCGTATCCTACTTAGCCTCTGCGATAATCTTGCTGAGGCAATGTTTCAAACAATAGACAATATGTAACTGTGCACAGATATAATTTATTATTCACTGTCATCTGTAAAATGCTTTGCAAAGAAGCAGAACGACTCTAGGTCAGGGGTTCTCAAATTAGGGGGAGCGCAAAGGTTCATGAGGTGGCGCGAGAGACGACAAACTGTCTCTGAGTTATGGCTGAACATGCTTTCACAACTAAATGCTGGACAGTGAATTGCTGTCGATTGGCGAAGATGCAACAATCATGCATAAGTTCTTTGATTCGCTACACGTTTATTTTTGCCGAAATTTTAGGCCACTAGACTAACCCATCTTAATTTACTAATAAAACTGCAGAAAATAGCGCAATGGCAAATGAAGAAGTTTGCGAGTGGCTAGTGCTTTCGCCAATCGTCTGCAGAAATAGCAGAAGCGTCGTTTGAAATCGCTCACATGATCGTCAACGTGAAGAAACCCGAAACCATTGGTGAAACATTGTTAAAACCGCGCATGTTCAATGTAGCCAGTCTTGTGTTAGTGGAGACGAACAGAAAGAATCTTACGAAGTTTTCTATCTGATTCTACCATTAAAATGCGTATCGATGAGCTATATTGTCTTTCAAGTTCTTGAATACAGTAGATACACGCATCACCTTTTTTCAACATTCAATGTGATGAGATAACTGAAGTTGACAATTTGTCTCAGTTGTTGGACTATACTCGCTTTGTCGGATTCTCCAACGTCTTTCTAAACCATGTTAAGAATTTTTTGGAAAATAAAGAAACATAAACTTACGAAACGGCGTTTATAGGTGCGAAATAACATAAAAGTCGGTTCTTCCTTTTTTAATCAGCGATGTTTTGACATCCGCTCATGACACGACTAACTGACCTTTGCGATGACCTTAAAATTGGAATGCACAACACCTGATTCCTGAACTAATATTCACATATCTGCGAGACTTGCCAATCCGCAGCATGTTTTGCGGTATTTGAAGCACAGCAGATAATTTTATTTTCTGATGACGTTTCGCACACTTGAGGAGCGTGGCAAGAGGATTACTGTCAATTTTAATCAAATATTTGTGCTTCGTCACAGGTTTAACGTTCGCCGACCTAGCAGTCAACAATGGCTTAGAAACAGTAAGGTTAATCGAGTATCAATTCAAATATTAAAATTCTACACAAGCTTTATTAAGCTATCTTTGGAAGGTTTTTCAAGCGGAACTTCCTTCTATAGTTTAGCGTTGCAGTACTTTGACCAGCGTTTCTATAAGTTATAAGACATTTGAAAGTTCTTCACTCAAGCTGGAGTTTTCTAATTGTTTCAAAAATACTCTGTCAGTTTTTCTGATTTAAAAATACTGTTTAATATTAACATTGCAAACCTACCTGCACTAATGTAGATGTCTTTGGATAACGTAATCATTTATGATGCAATCACACAGTCCTCGCTTTGTGGCTTACAAAACGTATTCAGACAAACAAAGCACGATTTTTGTTGTTTTGCTGATTGTCATGGTAAATAATGTTATTTTTTTGTCGTATTTCCATCTTGTCTCATACACAAAGTTAGTTGTTTTGCTGTCATACAATCAAGATATTTTTTTAGTATTTTCGTCCTACTTAATACACGTAAGATAAAATACCTATTTTTAAGAAGATAATAAAAAGGTTTGCAACGATTATCACCCTATATCGGTTTTGTGCAAGCAATGTTGCCTGCCAGCTTGTATGTAACGAAAAGCACTTACAAGGAAGATGTTGATCAGAAGTAATTTTGCTTTAGTTAAATTTCGTACCTGATGGTCGGGTGAAACAAGACTCACCAACATTTTTATAAAATTTGTTATCACACAAAGGCCATAAAATGGAATGAAGTTTTTCAAGGCTAAGAAGAAGCCTACAAAAGTTTCTTCTGATACTCAGATGCCACTGTGCTCATTATATTTTAATAACAGTCAGTCAATAACTTTCTTGTTTTTAATATGATAATAAACCTACAATCTAAACTATACATTTAGCTGTTGCAACACAATGCTGATTAACCTGCACGAAAGCGCTCATCGTGCGCTTTTCTTTGATGTTACAGGGTTGTTGGCTTCATTCGGAAATACATCAATATTTTATGAAATTTTTTGTGCTTGTATCAGATTCTCACAAAACTAATTTCTTTCATATGTGATTGTCTTAAATTTACCTTGCCAAGATGACTGAGACACAAGAAACCTCTACATGACCACTAGAATAAACCGGCCTATTTATTGCTAAGTTATTGCTGATTACTTCCAGATTTCCTTTTTTTGTAGGAGTCACTGAACTTTCATATGCAGCGCACTTGCGTGCCAACTGCATAAAGCACTCAGGGCTTTACAATTAGTAGCTCGACGTACAAGGTTGGTTTTGTCAAAGAGCTTCGCTTGTCATAGAGGTCATGTAAAAATAGTTCCAATGATGTAAATAAATCTCTTGGATTAATACATGTGAGTTTTTTTACCAAAATTTGTTGAAAGTGAACAACTTTTTGCCGTCGCTTTCAATCTTGTTAGATGCAAGCTTTTAGAGCTCTAACGAAAACTCTAAAACACATACCATATGTTATTCAATGTTATTCATACGTATATAGTAATCTGTGTAAATTTGTTTCCATTGACAGTCGGTAGACTTCTATACAGTATGTCATGTATGTGTTGTCATAAACAGTATCGCTGCGCACTTAGGGATTAAAGTGAGAATGTGCATGGAAATTCAGGCAACACTATTCTTCATGTATCAAAACAAAAACAAATTCACGGAATTTCTCCTGTAGGTCTAAAGAACTGCTGGTGGGTTTGGACTCGAATATCTACCAATCCATGAAAACAAGGTTTCGTTTTTTGATTTGGAAGCTAAATTGATAAACGTCACAGTAGTTTTTCTGCGAAGTTGTTCTGTCCAAAACTCTTTAGAAGTGTAACGCCAAACCACAATGTCAAAGCTTTATTGCCATTCCTGAAGGGCAAAATTGATATGGAGAGATCTTAGCAGTAAAATTTCGCAAAACTGAGGATTTTGCGATGGTAAGATTCAAATAAAAATTACTTATTCAGGAAGATTTTGGTTGCTGAAACTTTATCAGCCATGTAACTGCTTGATATGCAGAAATTTAATCAGTCTTATCAAAATTTGATGGTAGTTAATGAAGAAACAAGGAGCTTACATTAGCTGAGTACCAAAGACACAGCTATGTCCAAAACCAATAAACCGCTGCAAAAATTAACTTTCCAATTGTACATCAAGGAAAAACTAAAACTAAATGTGAACGGAAACACTTTGTTCCCAATTTCCCAATTTATTATCATTATCTTCAGATATAAAAACTGAAGAAAATTGCACATGAGTTGGCCTTTCCGCGATGTTATTTTTTGAAAAATTTCTACAAAGGTTTTTTGATTTATACATATATCTATTAAGGAGCAACCTGGCCAATAAATTTTGTCTGATATACGCTTTTCAACTAGCGCCTGTTATTGGAATCAAGGACCCGACAAGGGGGAGGCGGGGAGGGGGCAATGCCCCGGGGCGGCACTTTTCGCGGGGCGGCACTTTTGGTGAAAAGAAGGAATAGCTGGTGGTAGTGGTGGTGGGGGGCGGCCCTTCTCGACTCGCCCCGGGGCGGCACATCCCCATGTCGGGACCCTGATTGGAATATACTTCAACTCACAGAAAATAGCGACATGAAGTGTCTTTTATAGTTGCTCATGTAACGTCAGCTCATGATCTGCGCATATATGCACATGAGGTGTAAACGCTTTCCGTGTGGTTGTTTGCAGAAGGAATAGGATGATAGAAGATCAAAGTTGAAACCATCTTTGAAGACTAGAGGGTGCTACTATAGCGTGAGACAGGGGCGGATCCAGCCAGTAATTTTATGGGGGCAGTTTCAGTATTATTCCGTAGTCAAGTCTCGTTACGGTTCACTACTGCAAGAGAGATGAAGTATACTTCACAACACTGCTGTGACAAAGCAAAACAATGAATGGCAAAATGACCTTGTATCACAAATGCTGTTTTCCGAATTTTACAAAATCATGGTGAATAATGTTACTTTTGTAGGTTTTAAGGGGGGCGATCGCCCCAAGGTTTTAAGGGGGGCGATCGTCTGGATCCGCCCCTGGCATGAGGTTTACTGCCATATACCCAGGCTCAGGTCTACTGCCAATTGCCATATGCGCAGGTGCAGCCTTATGCAGCGTTTCGCGCTGATTTCAGTCAGTGCAGCGGACGGATAAGGCCACTATTAAATGTAGCAATTTCAAAGTGACGATGGGTTTATTATCGTTTAAAATCCCATTTTCTCAAAACCCGAATAACCCGGGTTATTCTCTCAGGTGCACGAAATCCGAGTTTTGAAATTTAGTCCCGAATTCGAAACTCTAGTCGGTGCTACTATAGCGCGAGGTCTACGGCTGCATTATAGGAAGAAAGGTAAAAATAAACACATCTAGCGATACGCACTTCATACATCTTCTAAGAATGACACAAACAGATTTTTTCATCACCTTCCAACAAAAATGATCAAGATGCGACTGGAAGAGCTGACGATCTAATTCTAACCTGAGATTTTGGGTAGGCGACATGTCACGCTGCAGGCCGAAGGAGACGGCGAAATGACCAAACAGTCTTCGAAAACAACCGCCTGCCGCCAACAGAGTATAACGCAAATATTAGAACAAGAAAAACACAAAATTACTTCAACAAAAGATAGAAAGACAACGAAAATGTATAGGTTCATCAATTTTTTATTGCTACAGAACAATGGGTTTTCCAGGTTTTTTTCAACTCGGGTTGGCTGGCTTTAGAAACCCGGTTTCAGGTTCGGGAAAACCCTGGTTGGAAACACTGCTGAAGATATAAATGCGAAATACCGGAAAAACATGCTCAACCGCGTACGTCACCCACTCATGGTTCGCATGCAGCGCGATGAATGAATCTTCACAGATAGACAAGCTGCATGTTCGCTGATGAGCTTTGGCAAATTTGCGTGCAAATTGCCGCAGCGATGTGGCAAACGCGACCGTGACACAATACGAGGCTAAATATTTCCATGAGAGAGCTGTGCCTGCAAAAGCGAGGCTCACCGTGGGTTCAAGTCAACGCTCAGACGACTACCATCAGATAAGCGTTTTGAAGCGGCGTTAATGCCAGTGGTATGGTCGGCCCTTTGTTTCTCGCGTGCGATCTTGAGGTTTGAGACAATAATGGCGAAAAAATTCGAGGAAGAAATGGATGCGGTCAGCACTTTATACCGCACTTCAGGATGATGCTTCGGGCGCTATGCCCTCCAAAACTAATCTTGTTCGTCGACGCTTTTGTTTTTCGCTTTGCCAAACGTTTTATTGTTCGGTTCACGACTTTCCAGACGGTTATCGTTGCCTCACAAAGATTTGTTGATTTGATAGATGTTTGTTGTTATGCTGTTTTCAGGTCTTTTGCTTCCCTCAAAAAACGCACCCGTGAAAATCTCTTTCAATCTAACTAGCTCGTGGTTTTGTTATTGCACGCGATCGTATCTACTTTGTAAATGTTCTGCATTTGCTTTCATGAAAGGAGCTTTGTTTCTAGTCATGCGCGTTCAATTTCGTTTCAGATTTGCTGAACGACAAGTCAAATATCGTGTCAACACCGACTGGCTACAACTCATTGCGAAGGTATTAGAATGTCTCGAAGGGCTAGGAAAAGCCACAGTTGATGCAGATGCATGTTGCATGCTGTTCAAATATTAATTAAAGCTCGTGAAAGGTGGTTTGCGTAAAAGTAACCTTTCGCCTAACGTCTTGTTGATATCTTTTTGATTGCACAGAAACACATAGCTATTGGGCAAAAAGTCTTGCCATCGAAACATCAAAACGCTGCTGTAATATTATGCCTACTTTACGCGGTCGTTTTACTAGAAGACAACGTGAAAAAACGGAAGAAAGGGAGCTAGCAAAATCTTTGTAATGAGTGTTCCGCGCTGCAGTTCGACCTGCGTTTCAGCTGTTGCCGTAAAGTTACAGTTCCAAGTCTTTTGTCAGGCTCTCCGTGTATGAGATAAGCTTGACAATTTTAGAAACGAATGTGAGAAGTTTTTTTGCAATGGCGGTTACGTCACCAAGCAACACAGCGGTTCTTACAACGCCACGCTCCGTTCTTTTTCTTGAACAACGCGACGTCACACTGCAGACGAGGTCGCTTGGAGATGCGAGCAAAAAAGTTTTACGGTCTATTAAATTGGGCGAAGTTTTATTTCGCTAAACAGTTTTCTATCAGTTTGAGCAAAGTTCGAAGTTACCGGCATTAAGCAAAGATGAGCCGTATATGCAGAATATCGATCTTCAAAGGCGCTGTCTTCTTTTCTGGTGAGCCATAGTTGCTAGTCAGCTTATGTTTCTTGTGTGCAGTGTCTGAATAATTTGTCTTAATATGCCTTGACTCTGATGTGCATTGTCCACCTTGAGCTTGATAAGAAAGCTCTTGAATCTTACCAAATTTTGCAAATGCAACTTGTTTTCAAAATATGTCCAAAGTTGTTATTCCTGTGATCTGGGTTTCTTTCGGTCATAGACCGAAATGTTTTTGATATGACCGAAAAAATTGTCATTCCGGTCAGATTGTCTTAAAATGTAGGCTAAAAAACACCGTTCCAGCAAGTTTAAATACAACTGGGAGACAAACGACCGAAATTTTTCAGTGGCCAATTTGTCTCAGCAAAAAATGACCGAAATGTCTCAGTGAAAAAAATAAACAGCCTATGATAGAGTTGCGTCCTAAGGTTCGTCTGCAACAAACAACGCGCTTCAGCTTTTTCCTCTTGCTTTAAAGTCCAGCAATCTTTATAAGTGATTTGGACGTAGACTGTGTTGACAGAAAACCACTCATGCTGCTTCTGTTTTCATGCAGTGCTTCTTTTTGCGGACGTGTCGGAAACTGTACCACGGTCAACCTATCAAGGCATTACTTTCAAAGTTGGTCGTTGCACAGCGGCGGAATACTACGAGAAGTCTCAGGCGTGCAGTGGTAGATTTTATAGCAATATCCGCATAGGAGACACCAAAACTTCAAACTGCAGGTAAAGTTTGATTTGGAAAAGTGCATCAATAATGACTCAGTTGGGTGGGCTTGTAATAAATGTATGTGTGGTTTTGGAGAATAACATTATTGTATAAGACACTTGAAGAATTCACACACATAACAAGCAAATACAGTTTTGCCGTATTTGACTTCAATAACGTGATTCTGATGAACTCATGCAGCCCTTTCACATAAACTTGTCTTACTTATTTTTTACCCAGATGTTGATCGACATTCCGCGAAATAAGACAAATTCAGCATTTGGTTGTATTTAGAATGTAACATTAAGGCAAAAAAAATTTAAAATATCAAGCAATCAAAAATGAAGACAATAATTAATAATCACTTAGGCCGAATTTTTAAAGGTTTAGTATTTTATTGGTGTCCGTCACGTTCGTACATTTTCATATCCCAACAGCAAATCTTTTCACTTTGGTGTGACCTCTAATAGCACCGGAAAAACTTGAAAACATTATCTTTTCTACAATTGCTTTCCTACAACAAAAGTTTAAAAGTTTGCTGTCGACCACACTTCACATTTCTTTCATTTCAGACTGGAAGATATGCGGCATTTAAAGAAATCGCAAGTAATTTTCAGCCTAGTCCTTCAATAGAAATTTGCCATTCTCTTTTTAGGGCTGTTTATATTAGGAAAAAATTTGATTCAACCAAGTTAGTAAGAATGTTTGCTATGAGGAAAATTTTTCCAGAACAGATACAAGTATTTTACGTTATTTAAGTTTCAGTTCGGTCAAACATAAACTTTGACTTGATTGAGACATTATTTGACTGTTTTTAACAGTATTTGAAAACCAAATAATTTTAAACAAAATGATAAAACATGAACTAGAAATTTGCTCAGGGCACACACTTTATTCATTCATATAAGAAAAGAACAGCTGTATTGTTAGGCACATTCTTTCAAGTGCGTTACCTCTGCATCACATTAGCTGATACGCTACGGCTTTCTTTCAAACTCTCATCTGGTGCAATCTTTGTGTTGTAAATGTTTGTAGCAGAAGTGCCTTGGGGTGAAAGACGTTGGAATGCAGATCTGTCAACAGTGTTATAAATAACCTTAATTCGCCATGACATTAATACGAAGAACCGCGGAGCATAAGATGTGCGAAATTCGCCTAATGACAAGCAGATCCGAAGGCGACAGTGCGATTGTTTCGTTCGCAATAACGTGAGCCGGTGATCGAAATTACTACCATCGCGATGCATAAGTTAAAGCTGCTGTTGAAACCATTTGCGAAGCCCCACAAATCTTCGCTGCGTCTACATTTTTTCATCCACTTTTGTGCGATATTTTTCCAGACGTAGTTTCCTTGAGCGTCAAACTATCATCAGCAGCTTTTCCGCTTGTATTAGGCTTGTTTTGTAGCATTCGGACCACGGAAACGTCGTTCCAGCACTGTGAATCACCTGTTCGGACTCGTGAAATTGCCAAGACGTCGAGAGAGACAGTAGAGCATCTTTGTGCAGAGAAATGGCAAATAGCTATTAAAAGAACAGGGCAATCCGTCATTCAAATTCAAGTGTAGATCAATTTTGCCCATCAGCAGTCAACACCTGCTTGTACATGTGTAATTTGCGGCAGGAATCGTATCGTCGAGCGAAGCAAACGCAACATGCGAAAGTCTCCTGGACTTCATGACAGTAGACGTCCGTACCACTTTGCACGGAGACTGTAAACGTTCTATACAAAACAACACTCTAAATCAAACTTTTCCTGATGGCGATGCTGCACTTTTGTAACTTTCTATGATCCCTAAATCAAGGTTAAATATTTTAACCTGAAAAGATAGTTCTGCAGCGTTCCACGCTCTACTTTGTTCCACGTCAAAAAAAGAAGCAGAAAAACACAGTGCTTGTGGAAAAAGCACAATAACAATTTTCGAACCAACAACAAAAAATTTCGAACCGCTCTAACTGGATCCGAGAAAGAAGCTGCGTAGCGAAATATGCTCATGCTTGTCCCTTTCATTTCATAGTTAGAAACACGTGCACTTCAACAAGGACTCTTCGCTTTTCTGGGTTGTTGCTGAGGTGGGTTGTTAAGACACAGGCCACTTCGATTAGCGCGCAAGAAGACGTGCGTGTAAAGCTTGAAACTATCAAGAAGTTCTCTTACAAGTCTTTGAGATTTTAGGTTGAATGGTTTTCCTTGATACTGGATTTTTATCGGATTGGGCTGCGGGTGCAACAAGCCGTTGTTAAGGTTTGCTCTTTTAAAGATCGGGCCTTTTTCGTGTTGGTGAAAGCACCGTTGACGTTATACATCACGGCCTTCAATGAACCTTCAATGAATTTGCCGCTGAAATACGAAAGGACAAAGTGATTTTAATGTCTCCAGCAGCACTTATTTTTCGCATTTCGACTCTTAGGAAGCACGTATTTTATGTTACACTTACTGTAACTGCGTAACAGCTCTTTCTCTTTCACCTACACGTGGCCACAGATTTGAATAAATAAAATGCTTTCTAGAATGCAGCAATAATCAGTCATTAAAGTGTAAAAATACCTCCAGATTTACCCAAATCTTACATTTGCTCCTTCCCCTGGTCGGGGATGCTGCTTTTTATCCACATGGGCTGTCAGGCCATTAATTGCGCACAAAAGGCTTTATCTAATTCCACGGTGGAGCTTACTAATGCAGCGCTATGGCTACGTTTATTTCATCGAACAACCAGTGAGTTGGCACATTCCTCTTATTTGGTTCCCCTTCATAAACCGCTTGACAGCAATTAATCATGTTGAAACATTGCGAGGTCATCCTGACGAAGGCCGTCGGTCATGAATGACGAAGTGTTCGGTAAAGAGCATAATCTTACTCCAACCGGTGGACCTGTCAAGCTGTCTGGCAAACCCTTGAACTCATGAAGTGACGAAACCTCAGCCCATTCGCTACGACCAAATACAAACAAAAATTCCGTTGAGTAAAACAACGTTGTGTGCAAGCGCAGACATTGCAAAACAAAGTCAAGAGGCTGGAGATTGGCCATTGTTCTCTGCATAGCGACAACACCGCGCTGACACAAATTACGCGTTATCTGATCAGATACTGCAGAAAATGAAGCGTTATGAAAAACGCGCGTGTGCTACAACGGTGAAGCACTGCGATCGGCCATCACTGGGTCTATCTGATTGTGTCAAAGGGCTGTCATTTGCGCTTAAAACACAAATAGTGTGTGCCAGTCTCCTGGCTATTGTTCGCACGTTATAATCACTTTTTCAATTAATGCATACTTCTACTAGACCGTTGAAAGCCCAGAAAACAGAACTCTATTGTGCCGATTGGTCCAACCCGACTACATGTTTGAATCACAGAGATTTGTTGAGAGCTTTGTGCTGCTGTTATTTAAGAGCAACATTACGTTTTGAATGATATTCTGAGAAAAAACGAACAACAGTGCAGAAATCTGGAGGTTTTTGTTTTAAGTTTTTTGGTCTTTTCGAAAAAAACGTTGATGTGGGCCAATCGTAAATGTCTAACCATGTTTTCAGTGATGATACTTTATAGCAAACTTAGTTTTTCAAAATGTTTCATTGATATTCAAATTATAAATAAACTCAACTAAACGGTTGAGATGTTTTGACTGTTAACGAAAGCAATATACTTTTCACTGAAAAGAAGAAAGACTACGTTTGTAACTTCTTTAAAATTTCTCAGGGTTGATTTAAAGATTTTGCGATGTAGACATCCCATCAATTTTACTAAGTCGATAGGATCAGTGACATACCAAAGTTTGGCAAAAAACACTTAACAAATACTTGGCAGTTCAAATAAAGAGCTTTATGAATGAAAGTGCTGTTAATCTTATCTGGATTTGGACATCACATTTCTTTGTTTCACAACCTGCCTTGAGACAGGGGTCCACTCGCTGAAAATTCACGCTCATTTCTAACAGTGCACTATTTTCCATTCCCCTCAAGCACGTTTGGCACAACTAAAGCAGTCCATTACTTCCACTTACAATTAAGAATGTCGGGTTTTGACGCAGCTAATTTTAAAATGCTCGTCGACCGCTTAAATACATTTAAATCGAATTCGCGTCATCGACCCGCAGGGCTGCTGGCTTTTATCAAACTGATTCGGTTTTCAGTAGCCCTGTAGTTGGTGAGAAAACAGTATACAGTTTTTAAGGCTTTCACGGTCAAAAGTGGTACTAGGACTTGTCCAAAGTTGCACTGAAAGTTTCAACAATGCGCACCTGTGCAATAACAAGCGCTTGATGGAGAATGGAGATCATAGTAGAACCACGACAAATTTCCCGACTCGTTTGCTGATTTGCAGCAAGCTGCGCAATTGCGGAATTATCTTCCTCGCAAGCGTTTGGACGAAGTACTTCATGTCAGGCCTTGCAAACTAAAACAAGACTCCGCGCATCCAAAAGATAAAAGTATTACAGGAAGGTGACGTCATCGTGGGATGCCAGCAGGAACCAAACCGTATCGTGCTCGAATTAAAGAGATCTGATTGCAGAGAGATAGTTGGAAAAGACACACGCGGATCGGGATAAACGACTCCAGAGAGCAGCACTAGGCCTTATCGCAGAACTAGAACGCAATAAACGGTGTTTGGTGAACTCGAATGAATGATAGCACTGAAGTTCTTTTGCTTTGTAACAACTAAACTCTGACCGTGCGCACAGTTGAGTGGTATATAGCTGTGATTGATATTTGACCTATCTCATGTTGTCTGTAGTCGGCTTATGGGATTAAATGAACTGCAAAGCTGTGTTGCTCTCTCTAAATGCTAAAGTTGGAGCGCATTTTGCTTAAGCCTGAATTATCTGCTTTGTACATGGATCGTGAAGATTGTCACAGGCATTTCAAAATCCAACACTTTGTCGGTATTTGAAACAAACGTTGACTCCACATTCAACTCGTATGTTTTCATAATACTCGTGTGTTCGAAACGAAGGCTAATAGTTTTGAGAACCTTTGAAACTTGCCTTTGTCCAAAAAAATGGCTAAGAACAATTTGCACTGAACATATTGAAATAAGCGCGCTGTGGTGGTTAATTCATTCACTGTAGAAGTTAAAACGTGAAATTCAACGTGTAGATTTCAATTTTAAAAAATTTACAGTGAATTTTTAACGTTTCTCAAACTTAAAAAAACTCCTGACTGTTGAATTCCTAATGACAAATGCAGATATCATTCAACAAAGGTGGAGGTTACGAAATAGACTGCAAATGGTCCAATAACAGAAACAAAAATTTGAATTGTTGTAGAAGATTCGACCATTGCTTCAACACAAACCACACACAAGTCTCTGTCGATCATCGCTTTTCCTTTATCGCATTCGACAAAAACCATTGATTTTGGTGTTTGCTTGCGTCACATGCTTCGCCGGTTCTTTTAAGTTACATTATGTGAAGTAAAGTCGGTTTTCTATCGCAGTGGACTTTACACGGAGTTGAAAACATGCATGCTGGATGCATTCGACAGTTGCTTGCGTCAGTCCATCCTGGAACAATATCTGGTGGGCCTGGGTCAGCGCGACATTGTTGAAGCTAATTATCTTGCGTTTGTTGGTGAGTTGCTTCATAGTCGATAACAGACCGCAAAATGCTTGGCTTTCTATGCTTTCAATTTCCCGTCTTGTACTATCAATTTTCACATCAAATTCATTCGGCTTGTAAGGAAATAGGTTTATTACCAGCAACTTTACGGTGAATTTAGACATTTTGATATTAATTTTTTGGTAAAAATAAGCGTGAGGTTTTCTTCGATAAACCATTAGGAGGCTATTTGCCTTTAGCGATTTTATATGTCCAAACAAAGGTACAGGTGTGAAAGCAGTGGCGCCGCCAGAATGAAGCCGAGGCCATGGCCCGCCCGAAACATACTTGCTAAGATTTTTACTGGTGCTTTGTATCAATTTTCAACTCTTAGAAAGACGTCAGTGACTGACGATATCATTGACTGGCCCCTCCCGAACAAAATTATTGGCTGCGCTACTGTGCGAAAGTGTGCGGAAAAAAGGGATAAACAAAGTGGGATGATATTGATTAACAGAGTTTTGGAATCATATCAAAATTTGCCATGTCCTCTGATTTCACTATTGCTGAACAACTACGTATTTTTAATAACGAGCATTTTGGCAATATTTAAAAAACTGCACACAAAACGTTTTTAAGAATACTTCCATTCGAAAAATAATTTACCGTATGATCTTTTGCGAATAAAGTGGGTTAATTCAAATGAAATTTTAATCAATTACTTACTTACGTGTCCTTTGTGGTAATCATGGCAATCCACTTCCACAAAAGCCTTGTAGCCAGTATTGCGGTCTATAATTTTTGTGAAACTATTTGTACTTTCTGAATTAATTTTATGCATACTTCGTTGCAAAACGCCTTTGTTCCTTAAATAATTAATTTACACGTATCTATATTTTGTGCTTTACTATGCAGCCATTCCCACAAGAATTTCAGAAGTTACCCTTCTGCCAACAAAGCATAGGTTAGTTTTTGAAAAATTGGAAGTTGATTCTGCAAACTAATTCCCAGTCATATTATTTCTCAAATATTCAAGGTTTTTAAATAGGGCATTGATGAACACTCCAAGTATCGTACACTTAGGCTTAGAATGTGTGAAATCAAACTGCACAGGTTTTTATTTGACAACTTTAGCTTTATCTTGTTTTCATTGATTTGTTCGCATGAAAAGATAGCTATCGTGCCGAAACGTGTCATGCGTTTTTTTAAACTATAAGCACTATTTAATGATACACAAGATTCAGTGAAAACGTACACCAGTTTAAAAGAAAACCGTGCTACAGTGCATTGGAATTTTTCATGTCTAAAATTTTGCTCTGTGACCGACCACAACTTTATTAAACTTACTCGATGAGTTTCACTTAGAACGTGTAGTTTGTAAGTTTTAAAAATTGTTTTAAAGTTTGTGGTTGCGTCTATGAAATTTTGCCAATATGTTAGAGTAAATGGGTTTTACTTCCAAATAAAAATGACATTGGGAGCTTTTTAAAAAAATTTATGGCATCAGCAGTTTCGCCAATTTTCCGGCTAGACTGAAACCTGCATTTACACTTTATAGTGAAGCACACTTCTATGGTCAGGTGGTGAATATCTATTTGGTGTTATTTACTTTCTGTATGCAACTGGAGTACGAAAATAATCTGTTATTAAACTATTGGTGTTGAATCCATTGGTGATAGCAGGAAAAACGTGCACAAATTAGTTGAAGATGTAAAAACTCGATTTGAAAATATAAAATAAACCCAAGCAGTACTACCTTTCAAAAAATCGTTTTTAGACTCATAAATTTCGTACTTTTTAGTTATGCTCTACAACAGGCATGTGTTTTTTCACCGCTCAGGCGACGAAGATGTTTGGTGCAAGCATGGCGGACTTGCCGTGCCAAAAATACTCCACGAAGGAACCAACTGTCACCCGATATTTTCTCACTTAGCAACCGGCTGCGTGGAAAAATATCATCGCATGTTCAATTCTCAAGCTTCACTTCCGGGCTTGTGCAGGTATGTCTCATCTCTTTCCAGCTTCATACGCTTCAATCAATGCAACGGAAACATTTTTTCTAATTGTGTGTACTTTGGACATTTACAGCAAGGCGGTTAGTTTCTATTTTATCTACTTCTCTCGCAAGCCCTTTAGCTGCTAGTCTCGTACAAGAGGATGGTTTAGTTGAAAAATCATTTTTTTTGTTTTGCAATCTGACTTTACTAGCAGGTTAACATGGTATAAGATGGAGACGTTTTGCCCGTATAAAAAACGTTTTGAAAGGGTCAGGTACTGTTAGCATAAATCACAAAGGTATGTTTTTTCAACATGAGACAAGGCACTTACTTGGTGTGTCAAACTTACATCAGATTTGCAACGATAGTCTGAGCACTTGTTGCAGCCAGCTTGCTGTTGAATTGAAATGATTGGCTTAGGGTTGAACTAATGTAGTTTTTATTCGGCATGCGTTACTAAAAACCGCAATGACGTATATATTTTTTTATCAATTACACCTTGAAAAGTTAATTCCTGACTTCTGTGACGTTCAGGTGTTAAGCTGAATGAAAATGTGTCGTATACCACATTGTCTTGTCAATAAAGTAAGCCTTTCTATGTCAAAACTGTACGTTTCAGTTTCAACTTCGAACAAAAACTGCTCAGTGCTAGAAACTTCAGTTAAAAATAGCTTTTTTAATAAAAGCTGAGCAGGAATGTTGTTTTTCAAAACAAAACAAACCGATGGTTTGCCAACGTTCGTGATCTGATAGTTGCCTGACACCTGCATGTTTTAGAAGGTAGAATAAAACGCATTAACTTGTGATACGTTGATAAATTCCGAAGGTTTTGTTTACAATAGTTTCTGTGGTTAATATTACATCCAAACAAAAGAATTCACCATGGTACGTCTTATCTTCAAAAAACGCAATTTCGCAAATGAAAACTATTATCGTGTTTCAGAATGTTTTGTTGGTCCACTCTCTACGACATCAACTCGAAACAAGCAGTCAAATAATTTTCACGTTCTATGATTATTATCGCCCTATATAAGGTATATAAGCGGAAATAGAGCAAAAAGTCATTCGTTTGGCCACTACAAAAATTTCAGTAATGTGTTAGGAACTTCCATTAAAGTTGGCTGTCTGATTCCACTTACATTAATAAGGAAGTAATAATTATGAAAAGGTCAATAGATCTCCATCTTTACCGCAGTTCATCCTTTAATATGGATTCATTTGTACATTGTAAAAAATAATTCAATCCCATTGCTTTTGGTGGAACAGAATCTCCTCTTAAATTTCTTAGTATTTGAGGTTTTCGCATTATTATTTAAATTCATACTAAAAAAAAGACACAACAAACAGTAGGCCATCGTGAAACGTTTATAAGCAACAAAAGTTCTAGGTTTGCTGCAAGCTTTCAAGGAGTCAACTGACTGGGTTCTGCTTTCTTCACTTTGCGATGATTCAGACTTCCACATATTTGTTTTCAAGCAACTAGTCTCCACAAGGGCGACGAATTTAAATCACTCAGCAAATTTTTTTAATAGAAAATAGATTTCACGTAACACTGCCCATCCTCAGTCCTGAAATCTGCGCTGAAGGGCTAAAGCAAGAGTAGAGAAAGAAAACTCATCGCTACGTGAAATCGATTTCATATTTTTTTAAATTGCTGATTGACCCAACTTTGTCACCTTTGCGGAGACTAGTTACTTGAAAGCGCTTGTAAGCATGATAGTGATCATTCCAGCCGTCGTTGAATCCTTAGTTTAAAAAACTGTTTCTGGCGCAGAGAATACAACACGGCAAAAGTGTGCTTATTTCGGAGGACTATTCAACATTGCTCTTTCACAACTCGTCCCATGCAACAAATGATGGAATTGTTGGTCGAAATGGAACTGATGCATCAGCCTTACTGCCAAAGCCCACTGCAAAACGATGTTGCCACTTACACTCAGCTACTTTACAAAAGTACGTCTTGCAAAACGCGATATTTTTCAACTATAACATCGAAATTTTCTCGGGTTCGTACTACAAGAACCTTGTTCTTTGTTGTATTCCGCCACAACAGCCTCGGTTGATTTAATGTTCCTCGGCGAATTATCAAGAAGATGCCCTTATGATTTCAAGTGCGTCTCTCAACCTAATTGCAAGATATTTCCGGGCTGGGTCGAAGAGCAATAGTTTGATCATGTCATCGTTATACAGACGAACGTCGAGAAGGCCTCGCATACAATGACCGTCGTTGTTTCTTCAGGTGGCTGCCCTCCTTATTCCCACAGCGATATTCTCTTTGTCGCTGACGTCGGCAGGAACACCAGCGACAAATCCTTCGCGTCCATGAAAGCGTCGATTCGAACGATAGTGAAAAAGTAAGCTGTGTGTGTTGCTATTTCCAGCCGTATCATTTCTTCAGTAACGCGGGATGATTCTTGGGTGGGACATATGTGAAGTCAGCGAGCAGGTAGGAGTCAATCGCCAACACCAAAATTCACACTGATTCTCACAAGCTCTTATGTTGGTTCTGGACAAAACGAAGCAGCCTGTTCAGTGAAACATCAGCTTTGGAATGCAGCAAATTTTCGCTTTTCTCAATGGCAGCATGATATTGTCAACAACAACTGTGATGAAATAAAACCGTCTTGTTGAAACTTATGTAGAACCAGGGGCGGATCCAGACGGGGGCAATCGCCCCCCTTAAAACCTACAAAAGTAACTTATTTCACCATGATTTTTTACAAGCCGGAAAACAGCATTCGCAATATGAAGCCATTTTGACGTCTATTGTTTTGTCACAGCAAGATTGTGAAGGATACTTCTGTTTTACAGAAGTGAACCCGTAATAAGACTTGACTGCCAAATATTACTGAAATCGCCTCCCTAAACTTACTGGCTGGATCCGCCCCTATGCAGAAACGAATGCGTGCAAGCGCCGGTTATAAAACAACTTTTGTGTGTCATTGATCAAACCCGCGTAAGTTGTCGATGTTGAATGCTTAACGCTCTAATTCTAAATTACTTCGACGAACATGAAATTTCGCAAATGCAAACTTTTATTTGCATTACTTATTTTACTTATTCTCTACACAGATTTGACTACGGAACATTTGGCATTCGAGCTGGCTTCATACAAATTTACCGTGGATCAACTGTTTCGATTAAAATAGATAGGTGAGGATACTGTACATTATACTCTCTAGTTCTGTTGCGCTGGAAACTTTCCAGCAATAAGCGAAAGTTACCAAACGTTGCCGGTCACTGACACGGGCCACATTCTCGCGAGAACTCGAATTTGTAATGAACTAAAATTGGAGATGCGCACACGTCGCAAGTAATTCAATTTCCGCTCTGACTATTTCCGATAGCGTTATCCTATTAACGCGACGATGGAAACAGGTTAGTCAACGGCGGGTAATGAGCACCATCAGAAGCGCCTTACGCAAGTAGTCGAAATTACGCTGTTTGCGCCTCGCGCAAAGTGCTTTGCGACGACGCCAAAAATGGTTTCGAGTTGAAGTTGGTGAAACCAACCTTTTAAAAAATGCGCTCTTTTTATATTCGGTTAATTATAGCATTAGTAAAAAATGCGACGGTGCTTCACTTACGGCAAAGAAAGACAACTGCCAATCTTGAGATTTTTCCGTTATAGCTTCCTTCCTATTGACAGACAAGGCAGTGTGGCAAAAGCAAATGTTGTTAGCCGTCTAAGAGCTTCAATCTGTACTTTACCAGACACCCCACGGCAGACAGCTTTCTTCACAGCCTGAATAGTACGACGCGGTTTAGGCCATCCGACTCCTCCCTCGGATTAATGAGGGGCGCCCTTGGCGAAAATCTCTTCGGCGACGACGGCAATCGGTCCGGCATACGCCCTCATCACGCTCCTCTGAGCGTTGTGTTTACAACTGGTCAAAGTAGTGACGAAATGAAGCAAAAGGTTGAGGAATTGATGGAAAGGTAAGCTACATTTTCCGAAAACTTTTTTTTTCTGAATTGGTCGCATTCACACCTTTTCTCAAAGGGCTTATGCGTGCGAGGGAAACGAGAAACTCCTTCAAACCGACACAATTTGATTTCACCAACGCCGAACTTTAAACTTTTAGCTCCAGGATCTGTTGCGAGGAAAAAGTGTATGAACGTCTGTTGCACCGCACGTCCAAACAAGGAAATTGCATCTCACATCCAAGCGGCTAGAAACAAACACAGGCAAACTTTGCTTTTGTAGTCTGAGCAAATTGGCTGTTCTACGCAAAAACGCCTGGTCAAATTACTGGGAAGCAGTCAACTTCGCAGATTTCAGGGAATGCCCATCCCTGTATGCGATGCCAGGGGTGGGGCTCGCCTGTAAATTTACTGTCATTTAAAATGACTCTTTGTGGAGTTGGCCAGGAAAAACGTCGCTTAATTTTAGGGCATACGCCCAATCGCGTGATGTAACAGATTTTATCCAGAAAAAGCTTCTGTTCCTGAGCATGTCATCACAATTAGGTAATCGCGTCTCAGGGCTAGTCCCGGTACTTTGGGGTGCGTCTTCGTATTGCCACGTACTGGTATCAACAAACCAAAACCACATGAAGCTATGATTGAGCTTAAGCGGAGAGAGGTATATTTTTACTGCTCGCCGCACGATACACGCCCATCGATCGCAGACTTTCATTAGTTGCTCATCAACCACTTGTTTATGGGGCTTAGGTCAAAAGATCATTTGCTGTGAAAATGTATGAGACTCATCGAAACACATTGCCTAACATGGGCTTCAGCTTACATCTCTTCCAGCCTAAATTAAACTGAAGCATTAAGATCTGGTCTTGTCACCAAACCAGAACTAATGGTGCGCGGTGGTGAGCGTTAACATAGGCAAAATCACACGTCAAAATTGTGCAACTGTTTTGAATGATATACGGCGTTGCTTTCTGTTGAAGTTACTTTTATTAAGGGCAAGTCTAACACCAGGAAATAGAGGAAGTAACTATTTTCAGAAGTATTTATTGGTCACTAGCTGAAACGCCAGATACATTTTTATTTCATTTCTGTAAAATAATCGTCAATACTTTGAAGTTGCGACATGATGAGGTAGTTGCTTTGTTTCTTTTTCAGCCCAGTCACCGCCATTGTAGTCGGTCCCCATCTTAGGACCTGCAACTCCGCAAGAAAGAAAACAATAAAGAGCGATGATGCATTCAGCTTTGAACAGCAAAGCGACACAATTGCTGCGGAAATATGTCAAGCAGACAGGTTGGATATTTCGAAAACAATTTAGTTTTTTTTCACTTTTTATGCCAGGCAGCGGGTATTTGTGCGAATGACGATCTAGCAAATGCGTCTGTTAAAATAGTTCCGCAGACTCCTCAAGGCTTAGTTTTAAAGGTGAAATAAACAGTTAATCATTTTTGTGCACATGGGTTGGTCGTTAGGCTGAAGAAGCAGATGAAAAGTTTCTGCAAGCTGATTAGAATTTCAATGATTCATTTCACCCGTTTTGGCAACTAGCTTCCTAATAGCAACCTTAGAAAAGCTTACAAAAAGAGACAAGCAAACTGTTGTAGACCGCCTGAAAAAACAATACAATGATGCCACCATCAAGCATCTAATGAAATTGAAACTGTTGTAGAACAAGCGTTTAGATTCTCTGGATTTGCTCCGAAACAAAAATTAATTTTTGCATGCAGCAAAACTAACTTTTCCTGCCACAAAGTCTTATGAAAAGATCTACTACTTTTTCACTTTTATTCGCTTTAATTAACCACTTATCTACCGAGGCTTCCAAGTCCACGATATTGATCTGCAGCCGATGAATGGTGATATCAACAGAGTCATACGGCCCAATGGTCGCGAAATCGAACAGATTATTGGCAAATTGTCGTTAAGCGCAGGGAAGTCGGAGAGCGGGGACATTGCCTCCCCTGCCCTTTCAAAATAGGGTCAACGGGGGCAGAGCTGCCTTTTCATAACAGCATCATAGGTAATTTCATGGTTGATCAAGATCGACTTGAAACAAATTTATTGTAGCTATTAGCGCACCCAGAAAATTCAGACAGATTTTCTATAATTTCTGTTAATATTTCTGAGGCCAACTTTGTTGCTGAACAGAGACAAATATATTCGGTAACTTTTTTTTGTTTTTTATAAGTTTCCACTGCCATCAACTCTTTTACCGCCACCCTGACCTACCGGTGTCTCGGCGTCCCTGATTGAGAGCGACGATTTACAGTAAACAGACATCGGTTTGGCTTGGTGGGCCAAAAGAAGAATTCAAAGCAATGCAGACCATTTACGCAAAGCAATGAATTAGCCAATGCACAGCAAGTTTGTTGAAACTGTGCTCTAACATGAGAGTGAAAATCTGTACATTGGTCAGCTGCTCTTTCTCCAGTTTATTATAGGTTTCACGCAAAAGGAAACTTTGTTGTATACACAACTTAATACCATAGCTCGAAATGCATTGCAACGGGTTTGTTGCGCTTGCAACAGGTTGACGAACTCTTGAGTTCACATCCCGTACAAATCAATGCTTTTTGAAGTGTCAGAACCACGGAAATTTAAAACAATGACCGCGTTACTTTTTGCTGGGCCTTAAAAAAACTGCCAACATAAACTGATTTTATTGCTAGGAAGGTCAAAAGTTCAAACTTTTATTTTGTTTTTAGACGTTTCCGGGAAACTCCCGTGGATTTCAGCCCCGGGCGAAACATCGACGCCTTCACAAGCTCACCGCTGCAAGACATCCACCGCTTTTTTTCCCGATTTAGCGAGACGCATTTACCCCTGTGGTGGGTGCCGAAAAATGTTACGAACAGTGCTCCGAGCTCCCGCGCCAGTCCAGGCGTCGGCGATCCCACTGATAGCTCCGGGCACTTCGCCATCGATAGCGGTACGACGCAATTTTCTGCCATTTTATCTCAGCGGATTTGTTGAAGCGCAAGTTTCGAAGTTTCGAACAAAATCACGAGTGCCTTGCTTGTTTACGCGACCCAACGCTTGGTGACCGCACTGTCGCCATCAACTTATGCTTTGCTGCCGATGCGATTATTCAGATTTACCTTGTTCGCAGATTCCATCGAGGAACGTGTCTGTTAGAGACGCCGGATGGCGATGAACTGGTTGTTCCCATGTTCCAGCAAAAGCAATAGCAATTCTTAACGTAATATCTACATACTCACTGTTTCGCGTTGTTTCTGCCAATATTCTATTTGGTGTACTTTTGTTGCAGTCCCAAGACTCGCAAAAAAATATTGCCGAGGAACAAATCAAGCTTTTTTAAAATCCTACTAGTTAAAAAATTTCCACGGTCTGCTTTGCACTCCGGTTTGAGAATTTTATCAAGAAAAAAATGTAGCAAACGTAATTTTTCCGAGTGTTATTCACTTCACGTCCATGGGTTTTTGGACAGCAACGCACAGCATCAGTTACTGTGCATTGCTGGCAAGACTCAAACGTCTAATCAAAACAAAGATCAATGATTCTAACCCAATTTCGCAAAAGTTAGCTATCGCGTACAACGTTGTTTCGTTTTCAGCAATGTTTCTAGTTTTGATAAAATCGTTTTACAAAGTTGTTGATTTATTTATGTTTTCTGTGAATAGATTGCATGTTTTTAAATATTGCCGATTTCTTACTTATTCGATCGCAAGTGTTTGCAGCGCATATAACTTTTGCTTAAACTTTCTTACGAGCATGTTTTGTATTATTCACGTCGCGGAGCACAGGTGTATGCAATGAGTGGGTTTCTAGATTGCATGTTTTCAGCATGTCAAGCTTAACCAGATCCTATTACTGCACGTTTTCCGTCGAAGTCAGGGATTGTTTCTAATGGTAAAACCAATGGTAAACTAAACATATTACATCTATCTTCAAATCATAAAAGCTGTTGAAAAAACAACAAAGTTTTCACTTTGAAGTGGCCGACAGACGAAAAGTAAAATTAAAAATTGCATGTCACCAATGAATGTTACATTTCTTAAAAGAACATAGACAAAAATGTTTTTCTAAATATTTTAAAAATCAAATTTAGGAGCTATATATTTTGTGGGTTCTTTTTCAAAAGTTTGATTTTGGATAATAGGATTGGAGAAAACACGTTTGGAAACAGCGGTTGTTTACAAGCTGAGTCACAATGTCCACTCATGAAGTGGTAAACTGTTAGCACCGTTCCTGCAGCTTGATTTTTATTGTATCATACAAATGCACGTAACCATTAAAATATTTCGGCAAAGTCGTTTCCACATTATGCCACTTGCAGATATTGAACTATTTTGATTCAAGACGTTTGTTACTTCGAAGGTCAGTTAAATTCAAGTTTAATTAAGCCCAAGCGTCTGATATTACGCTACTTACATGCATAGCAGAATTGTAACAAGGAATATGTTGTTTTGCATGTTTTGTATTATTAGTAATCTCGTTTGCTCGACCTTGTGTTGTTATCAATGGTATCAGTTCTTTCATACTGCGTTGTTCTTTGCCGCGATATAATGTTTTCTAAAGTCAAAGTAAGTTTACGTTCTTCGTATGCGATGAAATGTTCATTTTTTGAATAGTCGTCCTGTAAATTATCTTATCTGCGTTTTGATCAAGTTGCTTTCGCCTACGTCTCAAGTACAGCAACACGCATAAACGGTATTTCAGACGACGGCAGGGTTGCATCACAATGAGCATTTTACTCTTTGTTTTCTCCCTATGCAACGAATGACAATAAACAAGGGTATTAATTTCAAATCAGCTTCGTTTTGTGTATGTACGTTAAAAAATTGAATGAAATTGAACAAGTTGTCGCTTTTAAAATATGACAAAAAATCTCCAGTGCAATTACTCACAAGCGCTATCTGGCGATCACAATCCACATAACTCCGCACTACATTTCCGGAAGATTCTTAGTTAGACTGGTGGTGAAGTGAAAGGTGTTGCCACCTAAGTAGTGCATCAGGGTTATGTTCACATTCAGTGTTTTTGGTTTATTGCCTGGGGATTATCAACAAATTTTACTAACAAGTGAAAGTCATCCAAGTGCTTAAGTGGTGCACTTGATGGCTACTTTGGAAACGTTATAAGAATGTATGGAAAAGGAAAAAGATTTGAAGGTTTGTAATTGTTAATTGCTACATGGTATCACTCGTGCTGCAATCTCTATGAAAAATACCGTGAGAAATAAATTGCATCCGGGAAGTTGTCTTGATTCCGTGAGTTATCTTTCATTACAACAGCTTTCACAAAGTTATGAAATAACCTTAGAAGTACAGTAAACTATACCCAGTGGGTATGAGGCTGCTTAAATCGATGATAATTAAAAATAACAACTGAGGATTTCAAAAAACTGCATAGTACTCACAGACATTTAAAAAAGCAAACAAAGACAATGCAGATTGCAGAGCACCTTATATTAAGATTAGTGACGTCAGAAAGTTCTTTTTTTACTTTAATAAAGAGTTTGCCAAATTTCAGGAGAAAGCCGTTCGCGCTTGCAAACAGTATTTTTACTGTCGTTTGAAGACTGAAGAGAAACTACCAATTTTGGTGAATTGTGCCGCTACCCTTTGCAGTCTTGTCAACGTTTTGGAATCAGCGTGGTTCCTCATCTCAGGTATGCTTTTTTAATACTGTAGGTAGAGCAGTTCTGGAAGTTAGGGTTTCCTAAAAATTTGGGATTCACAGAACTACCGTGCCGAAACATACAGCCAGGGTTGGACAAAGCCCTACTACCGGGTGTCATATTGGCAGGCCCGTAACCAGCTTGGGACACCAGGAGGGACGAAGAGTTTTCTGAGAGGTCCAAATTTTTTGAAATATGTCCAATAGTTTCAAACGATGTCCAGCACATTTTTCCAGGGGGGAAAAAATTTTCTAGGGATGGATTCGCCCCCCCTGGTTACGGGCCTGCATATTGGTTAGGTGTCTCATATCTTACAAGCATAGGATTAGTTTGAAAAGTTGCGAGCCGTTGAAATATTTTTTTGAGATTTAGAAAGAAAATTTTAAGGTTCTGATAAATGCGTACCAGAATGTGGGCAAATATTACTTCAGCAAAAGATTGGTGACTTATTTTTAGTGATTCCAGCTTTCCGCATTAAGCCCTGCGGGCAGTACTATACTTCTTTTAAACAGTAAACATTCTGTTTTGAGGTAAATGTACTTGCATTGTTTTGGGTGTGCTAGTTGCATGCCACATTAAAACATAAGTGGCACTACAAGGTACTGTATTACAAAAAAGAGCAAATGCAAAGAAGTATGTTGGACCGCAGAAAGTTGTATTTTCACTGAATGCCCACTTGTTGACAAAGCTCAAACCCTTTAAAACAGAATTTTGCCAGTTGTCAATGCGGACGCAGTGAGAAGCATTTCATGCACCTATCGAGGTTTTATTCTCCAAGTAATGACGACAAAACGAGATATCTAATTCACGTGAATCACTCGAGCGAACGAAGTAAATGAACCTGAACTTTTTTGACCCTGAACTAGTTTGGGTGCATTATTCCACAGTGAATATATAACTCTAACGTTCTTATTAACACAGGCTATGGTGTTGTCACAGCATGAAACACGTCTCTGTTAACGATGAGGGTCCCCAGAATTTTGCTTTGAAACCTCGTAATTCTCGAAGCTGACTTGCACCCTATGCGCTTTTGCAACTTTCAAGAAAAGGGAGGAAAAAATCAAAACTGTTTGATAAACATCCTGAAAATTTGTTAAATTTAGTTATTGCATTGGTTATGAGTAAAAAGCAATTTTTCTTCATCACTTTTCCCTTAGATCAGCTTTTGCAACCTATGAAGTTTGTTGTCGGTATGGAAAACGTTGATGAAATGACTATCACAAATTGATGCATTTGGCATTATTTTGAACGCACGACAGCGAAAAAACTTTAAATATAGCATGAAACGACGCAACTTTGCGGGGCACTGCGAGAACAAGAGATTCTACGCCAGTGGTTTCCACCTTTCTCGGATCGCATCACTCTAGAGCAGTGTTTCCCAAACTGTGTGCCGCGAAAGTTTTGTTTTGACAAAACCTTATGCTGCAAATCTTTTTGGTCCACGTTGCATTGCTTTGGGTTTTAACTTTTCATCTTAACTTAGGCTAGTTGATGCTATTTGGTATGTAAACTTGTAGAGTGTTTTAAATGAGTAGCTCTCGTTGCAAGGTTTGTGAAAAGTGGGTTTTCGATTTCATTAAGTATGTATGCCGCAGCCAAATTCAGAATGTATTTGTGTGCCGTAACTAAAAAATTTGAAAAGCGCTGCTCTAAAGAACTATCGCAAGTTTGCCGCACCTTTCTCAAGTACCCCAATATGGAAGTTCGAGGTAAACTCATGGTTTTCTATAAGGCTGCGCGGGTAGTAGTAAAAGGAGAGGGCCAGGGTGGCCATTGTACGGTTTTCAGTGGGAGCAGCCGGAGCAGCAAGAGCAGCCAACCCTAAACCTAATTTTTCATGTTAACTTAAATTTTCTTCATGCTAACCCTAATTTTTTCATGCTAACCCTAGCATGGTGAAAAAGTGTGACAAGTTTTAATCTAATGATCGGGGATCGGGTAGCAAGGGTTTTTCCCAACCTCCCTGCCCCTGACCTATATTTCCAATATTTTTTGTGTTTTTGATATTTTTGCGTTATGGTAATATTTTTCATATTTTTGCGTTGTGGTAATGTTTTCATTCATATTTTTTTCATGTTTTGGATGTTTTTTCTTGTGTTCGTGTTTTTCAACGTTTTTTTCCCTGTTTTTTAATATTTCAACATGTTTTTGATTTTGTTAACATTTTCGCGTTATGGTAATATTTTTCATATTTCCAAGTTTTGATAATATCTTCATTTTCACTATTTGTTTCAAATTTTAAAGATAACTTGTTACTTTGAGCTTTTGTCTAAGCCGACTACTTCATTTCTATAACCCGTCACTGGTTGTCAAAGGCCAAGACGCGCCAGGGCATGCCACGTTTTAATCCGATAAGCAAATATTCACCCAACCGGCCGAGATCACTTCACTTGAACATCATTCAATAACCATGGGGATGTATCAAAGCAAAACGCATCGACAACCTGCTAACTTCATCAGTTCTTTTGC
>JGI24021J15306_10000416_pt1 | contig 31523 bp, 29 predicted proteins | sample Ectturendosymbi1_FD_15306 | JGI IMG/M metagenome (IMG submission 15306)
GTGGTCTATGGCCTATTTGCGTAATAAAAAAGACTTTGACACTGGATTGCTTCTCAGCCAAAGTTTGAGCTGCAAGGCATATAAAACGTACATTGCCGATATTTACTTTAAAATTGTACAAAAACTAAAAATATACGATGTCGATTTAAAGTTGCGGCTTATGCTACAGACAAAAGTAATACTGTATNTGTAGCACGGTAGGGTTAACAGAGAGGAATTTTTGCGATGGTATTGAAATGAAGTTTACATCACCATTAGGTGACATACAGCAAGCTGGTGCGCCAGACACAGTTGCGAAAAGAGTTACTCCTTGTTTTACTTTCAGCTAGTGAGTACAAGCACTCACTGTAGATACAAGTTTGTACTTCATTATCATCAACTTGCACATGAAGCTTAAACCTCAGGTAAATGCCAGCCATGACATGACTTCTCTAACATTTACAATGCTATATGCAAACAGGCTCGTAACTGAAGCGCCTCCCTAGAAACTTTTTCGCCCCCCCCCCTGGAAAAATGTGTTGAACATATTTTAAAACTATTGGACATAGTTTAAAACACTTGTCCTCCTCTCAGAAAACTCTTCGCCCCCTTGGTGTCCCAAGCTGGTTATGGGCCTGTATACACAATAATGAGCGTCGAAAGGGGTAGAATGGGGGCCTTGGAAAATTTGACATTTTCCTATCAAAGTTTTAGCAAAAAGGTTGTTTTCTTAGTTTCGAGTGGAAAAAAATTCATCATTTTTGGCCCCCCATAGAAAGATCCTTCGCTTCACTTGAAAAAACTACTATTGCCCGCCCTGGATAACATTTTTCGACCCTCATGTACACAACGTTTGATCAATCATGGACAATTGGTAAAACATAGTGCTTTGATCAGGTTCGACTAAAGGCTGATGTAATAGGTTCCGTAAGAACTGTCGTTGATTTGCACTGAAGTATTTGTTTGGCTTACGCATCAAAACCTTGATTACCCTGAAAATTTTTGGTGCAACGTTCGGAAGTGGGGGAGCCATTGCCCCCCCTGGCTACGCGCCTGCCGCTAAGGACAAGTTTATTGGAGTGCAATATATTACATTCTAAATGTGCGCCCCTTTAAATGAGATCGCAACTTAGCACGTGATGTTTATTGGAAAATGATCTCCATGATAATGCTGACGTGGTAGGTGCGCAACGATATACTTTTAAAGCTCACTGCTTTACTAAAAACAACCGATCAACATCATTGCACCACCAAACCAGCGGTCAGCATTTTTGACCTCAAGACACCTTACAACTTGTTTATCTGGTGGTGAAAAGCAACGAGAAATAGCGAGCATCATGTGGTATTGCACCAACCTTTTTCCGGTTTTCGTCACTCACGTGTTGTAAGCTGTGAAGAAAATAAGCGTAACGATTGCTTTGCCCGGGTCACTCACACTACCAACGCTCCTTGGAAAAAACAAATCCTATTATGCGGTTTGTTTGGCATTTTTGATTCGGATATCGATATTTTGAATCGCCCATCTCCACTACCTCCAACTAAATTTATGGATTGTGATTCGAATCTTGATATCCCAGTTAAAAAAAACTACAAACATGTTGTTATCAACAGAAACTTGTATTAAAACATTCCGCAAGACACATGGAGCTGAATTGCGAATGGTCGTGCCCTCTCTTCTCACGTTTCATAAAAGCAACATCGCCGTGAGGTTGGATGCCATCAGTAGATCTTTGAGCTTTGTTATCAAGGACTGCATGCAGTTGCTTCCGTGCGTGAGTTGCAATGGACCGACTGGCAGTTTCCTCAATCGACCCTGATCTATGATGAGTTGCACAATAATATGCCGTGGCTGAATCAGCGGTATGTAGCATAACGTTCACTGGTGGCAGCTTGGATAAACGAAACTGTCAATCAACAAGCTTGCGCCTCACCACGCCCGCAAAAGGCATTGCTTTCCAAATGCCGTCGCACCGATTTTGCGACAAGGAAAACATTCATGGCGCGTCCTATCAAACGAACGACGTTTTATTGACGAAGGCAAAACAAGTCGACGGCCAAAGACAAACCGACCTCAAAGCGAAGCGGCTGGGGGTAAATATTACCGGAAACGTTCGGATGTGAGATGACGCCCGCCGAACAAATGTGCGAGTCGTCGCACTGTCATGCATAGACGAGTAAAGCCAAGCGCACAGTAACGATTTTCAACGATTATCGCAAACGCAAGATAAACATGAAATCCACAGCACAGCAGGTTGAAAGTGTACAAAGAAATCATTCCAGTTTGCAGCGTCGCAAAGTCGCTGTGAACATTAGCAAGCGCATTCTCGACACAAGCCTTCCGAGGTTTCGTTCGCTGCTGGTTGCCTCAGCGCGACCAGCCATGCATGAGAACCCCCACTTAGCGTGCAATATGACGCACATCGCAAAATGCAAACAAACAAATAAAGCTTTTCCTAACTGTTGCAAGCGGGCACAGCAAAAGACTCCATTTGAATGCCGATGAGTCGAGACATAGCCGGTCACAAACCGAACAGCTTTAAAAACACAACAGCGCTAATAGAGTAGGGTCGCCATTCCAGCGAACTACAGACTTTTCGCCACAGCTAAAAGTACCCAGTATCAGCGACAAACTCATTTCCGAGTGACAAAGGTAGTGGTCGGCGGTGGGGGGTCAACCGAGCGTTTGATGGCGTTGAACAAATTAGGTGCGAGAGAACTTTTGGTGGTGTACAACAAACGAGGGTCAAACAGCAGACGATGATCGTGCGAAGGAAATGTTGCTTAGCAACCTGAGTCGAAACGGAAGTTTGTTTGAAAGTAAACAAAGCATGGAGTCGGCATCGTTGGGTTTGACCCTTCAATGCTAAGTGTGGTCTGGTAGATGATAAAACCTTTGTGAGGAATTGATTCAATGGTGCCTTTAAAAAAATTATTACAATTGTTATTAAGCTTTGCAGTTGTAAGTTGATTTTTTCACCAGTTTCTGCTACAGTTCGGAGTACGGCATTTTTGATTACAGTAGAATCTTACTTTCAGAAGATTCCGGATCCAGCAACACGCGACTAAGAAGCACACTGGCGAAACACCAGACCCGCTGCCGGATCGTTCATCGTCACAATGGTTCATACGAGTTTCATTTAATCAGTACCGGAAAATTCGCAGATAACTGCTACGCCCAAAATTACCGTCTTGAAAATGAACCTGCGAATTGACCGGCTAATCGCTTCCACGAAATCGTGAGCAATATCACAGTCTTCCACACCGATCGTAAGCAAAGCCCAGAAAACTCATCGGAGCATGGACGAGCCGCCTTCACATCGCCAGTTCGGAATCTCTTCAGCACAGAGCTAAACTCAGCAATTTCAGGTCGGATTTAAAGGCACGAAAAGATTGCTCATTACAGGGTAAACGGGGCCGATGAGATCAGAACCCAGTCAAGCGTCGTAAATGTCATCGCACACCGAACTTTGAAAGGTTACTATGGTTGACCAACCGGTCACTTCAAACAAGTCGTTCCGCGCTGCCGTATATAAAAGCAGCCAAACAACGAAAACGGCAAAACCAGATCTGGGGGCGCCACGTGCGTGAACCTTTTTGTGCATCCGCGTGATTCTTTACTGCTGGTATGACATTTGGTCCTTGGCATTTACTGCAGTTTCAAAAAAAGTACGCGTTTAGAAGGTTAAACGCGCATGTTTCTTGAAAACATATCATATATCGAAATCGTATACAATGGAAGCCATGATACTCTTTCGCAAAAAAAAGAAGAGCTTTTGCGACAACTTTTTGCGGATAAACATGTTTTTTCAATAAATCTGCGTCTAAAAAATACGGCAGTGACATTTTCTACTCTTCCTCCAAGCGAACGAAACGATTTTGAGAAGGCTCATACACGCCAGTAACAGCAAACAGCCACTGAGGCCAAACGGTGAAGTGCAATGTTGACTGTCACGTTTCGAATCGGCTCAATTAGGATGTTGCGAAAACTGTATAGAATCTAATGTGGGTAATGAAAAGTTCGCTGCATGATGGCAACGGCATGCACTGCCAAATACCAATTTACCACGATTTTTGCAGAAGACGAGCTGGATGAGTGCTGGAACAAAACACATCTCAAAACTAGATAAGAAGAACGTTTAGGCCACTATGTCCAAGCCAAATGACTTGCTGAGGCAAAAATTCTGCCAATATCTAAATAAGGTCGCACACTTTCATCTTAGCAAACTAAATTTAGTTTAAAGCTAATGTACTGAACGCATTCGAATCCTATCTCCAAAGGTAACAGATGTGATAAAGTGGCACTGAAGACCACCTGCATCAAAAATGTCAAATTCAAGATGAACAAAAAAAGGGCAGGTTGTCGGTAAATAGGGTATTTTTGCTACAGCGAAAACCTAAACTGGGCCGCACAAAACTTTCGACTGTGCCACATGCGGCCCGCGGGTTGGACATAGCTGGTTTAGGCGAAATTGATATTTTCCCAAAGTTATGTTCCAAGTTTGAACTGGATGCAACTCTAAATTCCAACACCCCTCCAATCGCGAATGCACCATGACACGAGCGGAAATTAGAATTTATGCGCATTTTCCCGCAAACAACGCAGTAGATGCGCAGAGGGCGAAAAAATTCCGACGCGGCTTCTGGCAAATGCTTGTGAAACATGAGCTACGCAAAGAACACCACCGAACCGTGGATGCGTGGAAGAGCATGACCGCAAAAAAACTTCACCCCACTGGTCGAGTCATTCGTGTACTTAGCTGCACCTGTAAGCGTGCTGGGATCCAGCAAACAACAAGTACCAACCGGTTTGAACCAGCAGACCCACCGAAGCGGAACCAAGCTCCGGCGCGAGCAAGCGTTAATTGCGCGCCAGGGTCAATACCGTCGTCACGGTCTTGTAACCACAAATGAATCGCCGGCGCAGTCCCTGCCGAGCGTAAAACAACAACCAGTACGTTTCGTGTAGTTCTAAAGCAGACGGGCACTTCGGGTTTCAATGCGAAACGAGACACACCGGCACAGTCGACAGGCGCGCCCTTCTAACAACAAAATAATATGAGATGATTGAGTTGAATGCGATGGTTCAGTGCTGTTCAAACACTCGGCCGGGCGCTTCTAATTGCATCTCTCTGCTTTGCCAGTTTCTGAGCGGAACCAACAAGATTGCTAGTTTTGCAAATACCCGGAGTGTTCAAATAACTTCGGTGTAAAGCAACAGCCATGTCGTTCCTGCGTGCGACGCGACAACGACATGAACAGCGTTTTTCGTTTAAGGACATTATTTTTGTTGGTCTTACAACCGTGGAAGAGACCAGCGTGTTGCTTAATACTTGCGCTAGTACTTCATTGAAGCGTAAACTCGTGTCTGCTGCAGATCGAAGCAGATCGCCTCCAATGAAGCTATCAGGTGATTACGAGCAAGCAAATGCGACCGAAAGCCTCGATGCTGCGAGCCAAGGGGAGACATGGCCCCCCAAATGTCTAGCACATTTTGTCATTTTGTGCTTTGAGAGCGGGTGTCCCAAACAAAACACTGTTGCTCGCTTGAAGTCAAACGACTTGCCCCTCCCCAAACTTTTGGGCTGGCTACGCCACTGCTGCAAGCGAGCAGGCTGAAAACGAAAGTGACTTTCCGCTGTGCCAAATCGTCTTTCGCATTTCCTCCGAGCAAAGTCAGAGTTCACCTTAGCGCATCGGTTTGAGGCATACTTCGAAAAAAGCATGCTATTGTTGACGACAGAAACAAGCAAAGCAACATCGTTGAAAAGCACCGCATGCAGGGTGTATGGTGTTGACACGGACGTAAGAGCTCGTTTCGTCAGCGGGTCACGTTTCGCCCACGCCACCCACACATACCAGAAGAAACTGGATGCTACAGAGGCACACATGTTAAGATCGGGCAATGACTATTTGAATTCTTCTCTTATTCGCAATATTTTTCAGAACCATACGCAACAGGCAAACCAGTCCTATCTTCGGACATCCTTTTCACTATAAGGTACAATAACCGCACAGGACAAGAATAAAGTACGAGCGGCATCAACTCGCTAAAGGTTTTGCGATCTGCTTTGTTACAATCGCGGTAATGGAAGCAGGTTACACAACAGCCGCGGACAACGTTGCCATGTATAAACCAAAACTCACACTTGATGCGACATCCAAAAAAGAATAGTTTTTTATATAAAAAGCTTCAGACAGGTGATCTCAAATAAGATTGTAAGTTTGACGAATTGCAGAATATGATAAAAAGGGAAAGTCACGTCAGATATAAATAAATAGATCACTCGAAAGGTAATACAAATCATGGCAGTCGACCAACGTCAACAAAAATAACCCGCTATCGGAAAATCTCTCGACAAGCTGAGTGGCGATTGCAACACCTGCCGGAAAAAAGAAAAGGGTAAGGTCTACAAAGACATGTTGCTCAGACAATGTAATGCCGTCGTAATGAAAGCCGGAAAAAACATGCAGGTGATTCCTTTGGCACGTGGCTAACCTGTTGGTGTATTTGCACAGTAAAGAAGACATGGTGCTGCATAATTTGCACAGCGTGACGCAACAGTTGCTACTTGTCAGCACAGCCTGCATGACTGTGCAAAGCGGAGCCAAAAATCTTCGGGCAAGAACAAACTGGCAGGACTCGCAGTGAGATGCTTACCTCACCGACCTGGGCTGCGCAAAGCTTTGCGTTCTGTTGTAGCAAAGTTCTGCTATAAAATAAGGAATGCGTGCGTGAGTAATTTAATAAGTAAAATTCGCACAGTCCTCGTCGGCTGATGCAGTTTCTTATTACCACGCCCCGCCCGCCACTGCAGTGCACCCCGTTCTCAAACTTGCTCAGATACGTTCGCGAATCACCATCTCGGGAACTGAATGATCCGCAAGGCTCAGTGAAGAGAACCACGTGATCTTGAAATGAGTTCAGACTTCGTAACAATATCGTTGGCTTGCGAAAAAGTTCCCTTACGTTCCGAAAAGATTTGTCTGTGATGACGAGTCACTATACGGTGAAGTGGACTCAAGCACGTTACACGCAATTGTGTTATCCCTTTGAACTCCATCGGAAACACTGGTCTCGAAAAAAATGTACATGTAAAAATACGGACACGATGAGGGGACACAACAAAACAAAACAAAGGGCCAAACGATTGTAAATGGCCTGAAAACTTAAAATATTTGGCGGAATGAGAAAGCATGCGTGACGATAAGGCATTCGAAATTTCTTTACAACCGGATAGTATGACGTTGTACCAATCTAGGATGAGTTTCAGACATTGAAAAAGGTCTGCGCGAAACACAGTTAGAAAGTTAATAAGGAACATGACAAGATCCGTGTTCACGAATGAGGGGCGGGTCGTCTCCACTTCCAGATGTCTTTTCTTGTTACCATGCCAACAACCTGATCAAACGAACATGTCATAGCAACAGTTCAGTCAAAAATAAACAAGTGCACATGGCACTGTTTAAACCAAGCACTATTTCAACAAAGCAAGGTGGAACCTGGTGATGAATACCTGTGCTGTGTATACGAGGGCGCTGACGCCCAACTATGGAGAAAACATGCGTTCTTACTGTTGACGCAAGCGCAGCAGTGTGCAGTTTGCTAAGAGACTTCAACATAGGTACACAGTAATACGAAGAGGTAGAAATGCTTCAGTACGTCTGCTTGCTTTGCACAAAACACAACTGCATTTTCTATCGGCGTCTATTTATCGCGATAAGTTGGCAACGAACAGCTTCGCGATTCGTTATGAACAACCCCAATGTCGGAAATATCCATCAGCGCGATTGCTTTATCAAAAACAATCAAACTTATTGAAGATGTCTTGCAAACGTTTCGATAACAACTGTTATCATCTTCAGTGCATAGCGATGATAACAGTTGTTATCGAAACGTTTGCAAGATGTCAGTTGTATCGTTCGCTTTGGCCGTAGTATTTATTGAAGATGAATAATCAATTCTGCGCAAGTGCTACTTTGAAACTTAACGAGGACATCTGTTTCAGTTTGCAAAAGTCTACGCGACACGAGTTACATTTTCGCAACCAGCGTTGAAATGTGACGTTGCGTGATGTATAACTCTGTAACGCCATCTAGCGGCCTCACCTGCATGTCTTCGTCCAGCACAGCAAGATGTCTGAGGCCCAAGGCACGAAACAGGTAGTAGATGCGAGGAAAGGATGCGTCCTGTAAACAAGAAAGCTCGGATGCAAACAAACCTCCAACGACATGGATCGTGAATGGCACGTGTGTCGAGGTTAAGGATAGCTGTGGCTAATCATGTTATTTTATGCGGCGCGCAAGAGCTTCGAACGTTTACTGGAGTGAGTCTGTGCTGTTTCACAGTGCGATAGGTCAGAAACTGTATCTCCCACAATGCATTTCGATTATGTTGCGTCCTCTGTGAGGTTGTATGCATGAATTTGATTTGGTGAAATGCTACATTCGTCACACATTTTCTCAAGAGGTCACGACTGTTGGTTGTGCTGTCGTTTACACTTTATGCACAGCTATATTGTTGTAAAGGTTACAACTATAGCCTGTTGAAAGCAGCTATTAATGCTATAGTGGCTTTTGGTGGATTATGATTTTGATACCTCTGGTCTAGTAGATGTTACGTGGAGCATCAGGGCGAAAGAATGCTTCAAAGCTTACTGGAGTCTTGGAAAAGATTAACGAAATGGTGTCTTACCTCGTTTGCTCCGGCGGTTATTTCCATGATTAGATTTGCTAAAAATGATTTTTTTTAAACGTGAGCAGAGAGGAAGTGACAGCCACATTTTTATGTTTCTGTGTTGCTGTAATTCACAAACAAATGCAACAGTTTGCAACTTGTCAAGTATTGTGCAAGCACACGGATAATAAAGCCGAGGAAATAAACAAACGGCAAATTGCTATTCTCTGACAGTTTCCCTCAAACCCACACGACTGTGGCACATTCTGCACAAGCATGCAAATATGTTGCCTAGTAAATCCACTGGCAAAGGACTCGGGGGTCGGCAACCTGCGGCCGATCGTCGTTATGATACAAGAGTTACGAACTGAATTTCCCTCACGCTTTGGTGACATTCGCTTTATCGAGAATGATTTCCGACTGTTCACTGGTTAGTGCATCATTCGATGTGGACGTTGATGCAGAGCGAGAATAGTTTCAGATGGAACTTAATCAGATGCGACGAAGTGACGAACTACAATTCCTCGCAGAAGGTATTTATTGCTAAGGGTAGCTGCATGTGCGCTTTGTTGCTTCGTTCATTGCCAGTGATTGGCTTCAGGCGTTTTCTATTCGCAATTCGATACAGCGCACTTGTTAGTGAACAGCTTGAACAGTTGACAGCTTGCCAACCTACACAGCACAGCAATCGGTCGCTGTTTCTAAGTTTTCGAACAAGAAACACGTCTCAGACTCACCTCATCCATGTTTGAAAGCTACAAAAGAAGTATTGTTAGAGTCACAACCTGCATTGTAGCGTCACAAACGTAACCATTGTTTCACAAACGAGATGGACTCAAATCGTCACTTTAGTCAACAGAAGCTCTCACCTGGAAGACCGTGTATGGTGCGGGGTTCATGTATGGCGCCAAGTCGATGTGGCACCGGTGCTCCTCTTCGCTGACGTTCACAATCGACAAGGGGAAGTACCTAGGGTAGGAATCGCGGAAGACGCTCAACTTCAATCGCTCTCCAGGACGGCTCCGCTCCACGAAGGTCTGTTGGAGCAGAGAGAAAAGTCCGGGCTAAATTTGACCTCATTATCGAAATTTGTGTGTAAAAACAATAAATTTTCCATTTTGCTTATTACCAAAGCTACTGTACATACAGCTTCGAGTACAAAACCTTGTGAACGTTGAAAAACAAATCACAATCCCCGCTCAGATGTATTTGCCTAGCTGAGGCAGCCGCACCAACAACGTAATATATATACTTGAAGTACACAAAGCTGATTCTTCCAGTACAGGGGTATACAAACTACGGCCGCCCACGGGAAAAATCCGGCCCGCAACGCCATTTCGCAAGGCCCGCGAAGACATTTTGTCAATAATGAAAAAATATATTTATGAAAGACTTTGTTGATCTGATAGAATGTAACATATCCCAAAACAACCACATCACGCAGAATGTTCAGGCCTCGATCTTTTGTGTAATAGCTTTTGTGGTGGTCGGACAAAAAATTTGTAGACCCCTGTTCTACTGAATTCTTCCATGTGTTATGCCGAGTGGCATTTTCGAACCCAGCATAAGCTTTGTATGTCAAGTAAGGGGGTGGTGGGGCAACTGCGCAGTGTTGGCAAAGTACACCTGAAATTTTCCAGCATGAAGCTGCGCTAAAACCAATCATGCCCATCTTGGGCAAAGGAGGTATGGCATGTTGACGAGTCACCAAACATGTTTGCTTCGGGGCATGAATGAAACCATATTGTTAACAAAAGCGCGTTCGACCTGCGTGACTCATCTCGGTAATTTGTTGGTTCCACCTGAGTTGGCAGTTGTCATGGCAAAGCTTGTTACGTTCCATCAGACAAGAGATGTTTTAAAATGCTGTTCTTTTTGCTTCACACGTTGTATCATAGCATTTGCAACCAGGTTTCAAATCAAGCAGATCAATCCAATCTTCTGATGATTATTTTATTGTTAGCCGACGTTTCGCCCACCTATTCAAGTGAGCTTCCTCAGGGCAATTGCCCTCGCACAGGGCAATGCGAAATACATGCACAGCAAACACGCTAAAGTTCGTTTTTCCGCATGGAGCTATGAAATACGCTTGGAGTAAGCTGTTTAAATTATCGCTTGCCAAATATTGCCGGATTTTGCTATGCAATTGTAACACCTTTACATCGTCTTTGTCAAAGCCACATAACAGCGGAGATGGTGTTTCTCTCTGCAATATAACTTATAAGTGAATCAAGCTGCGTCGCGTCTTTTATTCTATTCGAATGAGTTTCAGTGAATTTCAGAATAACGTCTTAGTACTTGTTAACAAAGAACTGCTCAACAAAAATTGAAAAACTATCGGGAGTGCCGCTCTACCGACCATAATTGTGGGTGTGTACTACAAATGTAAACTTCACGGTTTACAGCATTACATTTGTTGGCATGGCTGGTGAGAGGACCCCCGGAAGCGCCACCCGGCCGCAGGTTTACCTTGTGTTTGAGCAAGATGAGCAACTGCGAGCGCAAGATCACGCCGACGAACTTTCCACCCGGGGCGATGACCGGATAAGCGCTGTGGCAGTTGTTGGGGTCGGACAGGACGGAGCAGATCCGGGCGACCGTCGACACCTGGTCCAAGGTGACCGGAGGCTGGCCCATCACCTCCCTGCACAGCAGAAGAAATAGAAATAAATGCACAGCCTCTTGCGGTAAGTTTTTCTTTTTCGCTTCGGTTTACTTGGAACTTTTTAACGTTTCACAACACGATGACCAGTCCGGTGTTACCTCTAAGAAAACTTCACACTGAGCAGCTGTTTATTTTTGCGAGGGTGCAATTGAGCGACCGCGTAGACACACAGCCAGTTAAGCGTTTCAAGCATTACAAAGGCTATGCGATATATACACGATAAAAATTTGGAATGCTGCAAGTGCGCAAGAGTTTTAAATGCATGGCAAAGGCATTGTTACCAGTGTTCCTCTAAGAAAACTTTACACTGATCAGATGTGGTTTTGATGCGCACGCAATTGAGCAATCATGTAGGTTATAGACACGCAACCACTTAAACGTTCAAAGCGTTACAGAGGATATGCGATGCGATATATATACGATATAGGATTTAGAATGTTGCAAGTACGCGAGAATGAGATTTCACTGCGCAAATGGTCTGGTGGTACTGCGCAGTTGCTCACCTTAGAGGGAACGTTGATGAGCACCGCGAAACATGCACTGCTTTTCAGGAATTACACCCAACATGAAAAACTGAAGGATTCGGTATCTTTCCGAACCACTACGCTATCACACAACAGAGCAGCCAGTTTCACCTGGCGTGGATGTTGGTGGACAGGGGTGGGGGGTCCCACTCGAGTATGGGCACCCGGGACAGATGAACGTGCGTGTCGTAGATCCCTCTGTTGAACAGATCGCCGACCCACTTTGCTACCAGAAGCACAGTCATCAGCGGCAAGCTGTACGTGATGTTGCCGGTTGCCTCGATCAAGATCACGGTCAAGCTGATGGTCATTCGCACCGTTCCACCTGGGAAGGAACACCCATCGATTATGACGCGTTTGCAAGTTTCTAAACCAAACGTTCCCAGCTTGGGATACATGTATCCCTAGGGGTGTATTTGCCTATCTGAAAGGGTACAATTATTGTACAGCGACAACAAAGTAACTTCGTGACAGAAACGGAGTCTGTCTTATTGTTCTAAAATCTGAAATTTCTATTAAAAATTGATTTTTGTTATTTTACTCAGCCTTTTTGTCGTAAGAAATTTTAGGGGTACATGGTCAAATAAAGGTTGGAACCCAATTCTAAACGATCTGTCATACCCAACAACAAGTAAGGAAAGGGTCGTCGCTAAAGGCTGGGTGACGGGCTCCAATGCCACGTTTACCCCGACAACCTCTACAGCGTTTCTATTAAAACTGGATACTTGGTAAAACAACACAAAGTCTGGGACCATTCTTCTTGTCCATTCAACAGTACAAACTCGATTCGTTTTTTTTGGACAGAGCCACCATCATTTCAATACAGAAACCTATGGGGAGGAAAAATAACCTAAACAAATAAAATAAATAGTGGAAACTACTATGTGCCCAGACTTTACGGACACCCTGTGTAACAGATCAGATTCCTTCACTGAGACTTTTCGGTCATTTGCCTAAAATTGCTCAAAAACTTGTGTCATTTTTTTTCGTTTAAGGATATAGTTTTTATGACTGAAGAAAACGTTATGACCGAATCAGCTTAACATTTTTTTTCGGTTTTTAAAAAAAATTCGGTCAATAACCGAAAAAAACAGGCTCAGAAATTACAAAACTTGCGAAAACCGCTCTCCCCAATTTTGCATTTGCGTGTTTGCAAAGTAGCCAGCGTCTGAGCATCTTGGTCGTTGGGCGTAATGGGATCTAAAGCAAAATCCAGGGTTAAGTCGAAACCAAGACAGAGCCAGAGGCTGGCCGTGTGGAAACTTAAGCCGACAGAAGGTAACAAAAATTGCGACCCGAACTCAAATTTCACATAACAGTGGATGTCTAAATGTTTAATTCGTTTGTTTTCAAAACCATACGCTTCCAACACTAAAGCGTAGTAACGATCAAACGCATACTAAGAATTTCTGCAAACAAACATGGAAACTGACCGAAAAGACCGTTCGGAGATAACAACTTGGCGCACGCTTTCAAAGTTATCAACTTCCGCTTTGCTTGTCTGCTAATGATAATTAATCGAAACCGTCGCCAATGCTTGTAGAGCAATGGTCCAGTGTTTCACAGGAAAAAAACAAACACTTCCCGCAGTCAACAATTCAGGATATTCAGATTTCGTCCCACAACCCCCAAACACTGGTTCGCGTTTCAGGGATTGAGCAATGCGGCACCCCTCACAGCAAATGGTACAACAATAGTTCACTTGATGCACTTACAGCTGCAGACTGAGTTAACATTACAAGGCAACCCGCGATACAGGCAGTTCGCCGTCAGTGATCAAAGCGTTTCGTATATTTGGTATGATAAGGTTTTTTTTGGGCTCGGATTTGGTGACCGCCAAGGAATTTTCAAAGGCCGTAATTTATCAGAGCATAAGTATTTATGTTGCGACATTTTACCTGAAATAACGCAGCAAACTATACTGTATAACCCGCGGTCTCAATACATTCTTGTAAGCACGTTGTATCACTTACGTATCCTTGTAGCCTACTGCACTGTTTATTTTGTTTGCCTTTTGTACATTTGATACTTTCTTTTGATTAGTTGTTCCTTCTGTGACATTTCCCTTTCCAATGTAAACTGGGCAGCTGGGGTTATGATCTTTTCAATTAGATTCATAGCTCCCTCTGCTGGGTTATTTCATCCAGTTCTGTTTTTTATTTCGATGGGTATCTAAAGGTTTAATTATGAAAATTTCCCTTAAGTCTGTTTTTTTTATGATATAAATTTAGCAGCAAACCACTACAATAAATACAGCACAAAAATATATCTTTCACTTATTGCAGTGTTCGCTTGTGGCCATCAGGTGATAGAAAAACGCATACCGGATGAAACAAAACCATTTTTAATCGGTTTCATACCCTCATACCAGTATCAATATCCAACAGGTTACACGCGATCCGGTGAAGTCCAACATGCAGTTGCACGCGATTAGTCTAAGCCACGCGGCTGCGCGTGCAGCAAACAGTTGCACCCTGCACACGAAATGCAAGGACAGTACCTAGCTGCGAGGCGGCTCCCATGAGAGCGTACTTGGACAAGTCCTGGGTCCAAGGGCATTCTGGACAGGCAGCGTTCAAGCCCATGCCCACAAGCCGGCCCCAGGCCGCGCCAATCAGTAAGGAAGGAATGAAAAGACCGCTCGGGACCTGCGCAAAAGAAGCAACACAAAATCATTTGTCGTTCGTGTCAAGTGGAGAGACTTTTATTTGACCCAAGGACATGTCGGAACAGCTTTTAATGGATCGGTTCCTAAACTTTTTTAAGGCAATCCTAAATCTGAGTTCGGTGAACACCCCGCGACCCAAGACACAAATATCGTATCAAAAAATACCGATTGTATGTAAGTTGTTGAGTTCGATTTCCAGGCCAGAAGTCTACTCTTTTCTCAAGTACCTATACGCTACAGAGAGGTATAGACAGGTGACGTTGAAAATACACAATTCAGTTTTGGATCGCCTCGGCGCGACCCATTTTTGACCCTTCGCGACCTTTGTTTGGGTCGCGACCCATACTTTGGGAACCACTGTTTCAATGGGTTCTATCAGTAGCAACAGGCAGCCATCGACCGACCTGGAGGCCGTAGGTCCAGCAGGCGAGGAAAAAGTAAGGTAAGACGAAGAAAAAAATCGTCATCGGCTGAATGGATCCTGCAGAAAATAAAGAGATTGTTGCAAATGAAGCAGCGCGGCGAATGTTCCCAGATGCAGTGCATCGATGTGTTACAAAGAAAAGTTGCAACTAAACTTTTCACACCAGGTTCGTTGACGAGAGGATACCAGACTCGTGCCATTAAATATTATCGCGTAGTGAAGTAAGAAACTGTTGAGATTGGCGGAGACATTTGAAAGAGTGAGAAGCCTCTTCTGCAGCTAAACCGGGGAAAACGTACAAAACGGACCTGAAGGCGTACCACACCAACAAACTGTGGAATTCAAAAATTCTTAACAAGTCGCGAGATACGGTCATTTGATACTTAATTGAACACCATGGTTCAACCACTTCAAATTTAGATGAAAATAGGTTCTTGACAACCATAGCTTCAAAATTAAAGCCAAGCATAACAATTTATGCGAAATATAAGTCAAGCGGTTAAAAAAGACAGACGTTAGAAAAAGGCTGATCACTGCCAGTCCAGTAGCATCATTTTCATGGCCAACTTTTTTGAAGATGTTCGCAACATTCCTTATGCTGATGTCTTTTGCAAAATAGCCCGTCCACAAATGTGTGGATTTTACTTTTGAATTCGTATCTACGGAACTGTTGCAGTTGGTGAGTCACGTGGTTTTGTGAAAGTCAACAGTTCATAAGCAGGTCGATAATTTTTATATAATGAGCAGCAAAGTAGGCAACGCACGAGCAGCTTCGGAAAAGGAAACGCATACAGTTTAGTGTTTCTCTCTCCTCTGTACTTTCGGAGATATGCGCAGAGTTTCACTTTCGCGGGTTTAATATTTCTTTTGCGTTTTAAAAGTTCCGTTGCGAAAATCACTCGCACATCTTCGAAGCCAAAAACTGTTGCAATGTCTCTAAAACTGTTGCAAAGTCTTTTTGAAAACTTTTTTTCCGATCAACTTAAAAACCTATTTTCAATATGAATTAGCCTAACAGAACAAAAATATTAAAAATCGAAAACTTAAAGCGTAAAAGTGACAACGGTGGGGCGTGGACGAGGCTTTACGAACACATAACCATGCACCATTCGAAAAGATATAGCGGACTGGGCAAAGACGCGAAACTCACCAAGCGGGTCGTGGAAGAGACTCTTGACGCCCTCTTCTGGTGTGGTGAAAAACAACGACGCCATGGCGTTGTACTGTCCGTCACGACATCGAAACTGGAATCGAAAATCGCGCAGTAAATCAGTTTGTGCTTTGCCTGGCGTGGTTGTAAGTAGACGCAGATGTACGGCTGGCAATGCAGCACAAGTTCCATGCAAAAGCTATATACGCTACGGCAATACTTGCGACGAGACGTGGCGTTCACACAAGCAGTAGGAACTCCCTAACTAGCGATAAAAGGTACTGTGGCTTGCAAAGTGAACTATGGCTTAACGGCCTGCAGCAAGAAAACGTCTATCAGTTAATTTGCAGTTTGGAAACAAGTCGTCATAATTCCGCTGTTACCGAAGGCTTGACTGTGAGCGCCATGATAACGTTACAGTTTGAATGTTGGTTTCCAATAAAAGGGGCCATTCTTCAATCGTTTCGAGTTTTAAACCTTGCAGTGTGATAAAGCATATCACGAATATATTACTTGCTTTGCTTCAGCAACAGCGGTAGTAAACGTCGTTATGCTCCGTTTTACCTGCATTCCTTAGCAAGGTCACCTGCTGCCTGTGGCACAGTTAACAACGGTACTTTGCTGGTAATGCAGAGCGTGATATTTGAGCAAGCCATTAAATGTTCCACATCCTGTAAAACGTGTTGTTTAGCGTCTCATCAAAACTTCGTAAAGGAGCATCAGTGTTTGCTGACGAAGTAAAATTGCCTGAAATAGTTTGCACAGAGGCAGTGACAGAATCTGTATATAATTTGTATTGGTTCGTTATCGATGATCGCTCATCTGCGGAGGCTCCTTCCCTAGCTACCGTTGCTTGGCAACGACATTCAAAAGCAGCATTGCAACTGCTTGCTGACGTTCGACAATTTTCACAACATGTTGCACTTCACTACTTGCCGTTCCGTGTGCAAGCACGATAGTGAGCTGCATTTTGCAATTTGCATATAATCATCGCATCAACGCGAGCTCAGAGGATGGAGTTATAAAACGACTACGATCAAGCAACGCGGCACTTGTGGGAATTCCAACTTAGTATTCTTGGGATCTGGTGGACAAGACGTATACGAGCACAATGGGATACCCCAGCAACGATGAGACAAACGCTCCGTTTGGCCACTCTTGCTGTGTTGGCGTTTTGCAAAAGAATTACGCAGTTCTGTTAAACTTTCGCGCGTATTCACTGCTTTTACTATAGTTCGACGCCTTGACACCGAAACAAGATATTGTGGATTTGCAATGATCGGATCTTAACGTCAACATCATGTTTCTTTCAATGAGGTCAGTGCCAACCGTCATGCTCGAGTGTGATCGATTGTACACGACTCCATCACGGTCACAAAAAAATCGTTATTGTAACAAAACAATACACCACAGGGCATACACTTGACTAAGACTAGTAGCATTTTCATGAAAACCTCCATTTACTCGTGATGCCTCAGAAAAGGTTTACAGGAAATGTATTACTTGATTACTGCAACTTTACATTAGGTCCGACAAAGACACAGAGTATACTCGGGTTTGTCCAACTCTGATATGAAAATAGCGAAGACGACGCAGAGGTCGCGCAGAACGCAGAAGTGCTCCGAGGTTTCTTAATGAACAAAATCCTGGGAGAAGTAGGGCCAGGAAACCCTTCTGCCCAAAGTGGAACAGTTTCGAAAACAACCTCCGTCATAAGAGAAAGACTTCACAAAATTCTCCTCGCCGGAGAAACAATATCAGAAAAAATAACGATTCCACAATACAGATGGAAAACAAAGCGAACACTTTTTTTGCTAAAAAGTACAGTAAACTACGACGGCGGCGGTAGCATCGCGATTCGCGGCCTGACGTGAAACCGTGCGGCAAATTCATTCATTTCGGCAAAAAAGTACCCTTTTCGGTAAGATTCTGGTGTTTTTAGACTAACGGCATTTCATCCCATAGGATTTTGTCGAGCTCAGGTTTAACTAAAGTGTCGTCCAATCAGAAAAAAGACTCGCATCACTGAAAGCACGAAGCTCCAGCGAGCAGCCAACCGTGACCACGGATGTTTGCCCAAACCAGTCACAGCGCAGCACTGCATGCGCACGGCGCACACCTGCGTCACAGGTCGTACCTGCAAATGGACGTGCGGGTCTTCGCCCAGTGGTTTGCAGTCGTTGACCAGGTACATCATCATGAATGCGATCGTGGCCGAGATCGCGGCAACAATCAACGCTTCCAGCACTTTGGGAATTTTCTTCTTCATGTATTTGTTCCTGTACACTGTTATCTTGTGGTTGATAGCGACGAATGCGGCTCCCAGTACACCACCTGAAAAAAACATCCTTTGGGTGAGGTGGGATCAGGAGAAAGTAGTGAGATGCTACGAATGCCTCGTTTGGGAAAGCTGTATAAAAATTGATAAATTAATGCGTACATCCTGCAGAAACCAGGGTTCCCACACATTTGAAAAAAACATTCTTCATACTTTGTCAATGCCTTTTCAATACCTTAATTTAAAAAGTTCAATGCCATTACTTCTCTTCATTTTTCGAAATTCTTAATCATGAAACTCAATTTTGTACATTGCATAACACTGCACAAATAATGAACTGCTTTGCCTTCAGCAAAATTCTGCTCAGATACTTCTGATTTCTTTTCCATGTAGAATTTCCATACTTTTTCAATACTTATTGTACAGTTTGGCCAAATTCAATACCTTTGCAAGTTATTGAAAACCGATTTTAAAATTCAATACTTTCAATGCCGCGTGGGAACCCTGGGAAACAGTACAGATTGCTTTGCATTTATGAAGTTCTTGAAATCCATACTAACAAAGCACATGACCGGTAGAGTTCTGAAACACTGTGTGTTTACTCCACTTTAACGCAGATTCCTTGACGGCTACTTAACGACACCAGCGTGTTAAATCGATCTACAACCGACGTTCCCTCTGAGGTAAGCAAATGCGCAGTACCACCAGACCATTTGCGCAGTGACATCTCATTCTTGCGCACTTGTAACATTTCGAATTTAATATCGTGTATATATCGCGTAGGCTTTTCAACGTTTGAGACGCTTCACTAGTTGTGTGTTTGCACAATTGCATGCTCACTAAAGCAAACATTTGTTCAGCGTAAAATTTTCCTAGAGAGAACACTATATCTAAACTAAAATTGGATCTACAAGTTGGATCTTGAGCCATCGGTGATCCCAACACTCACTCGTACGATGGCAGTGGATGAATTCAGGATGCATGTATTCCACAACACATCTTGCGTGATTTACATTGTATCACCTCACGTGGTTTGTAATTTTCAATTTGTTATGAAATGACGTTTCGTACAAACACAGCTTACGCAGTATTAACATCAAATATCGTTTCACGATAACTTTCAAGTTTCAGCGTACCAAGTGGGCACCAATCGTTAAGAAGAAAGCTGGTCTGCAGGAGAAGAAAAGCTGGCAAGCTGATATGCTTGCAATTTTGCACAACACTTTCCTCATCAAAGCAAATATTTTTCGATTTCGAGCATAGCGGGCACTTTTTCAAAAGTAAACACAGACAGGTCAGCTAACACAGGCTTTATTCACAGGCTCTGCATCACATGACCTTTTTCAATGTTTCTGCTATCGTGAGCTTTAGCTTTAGCATATACCTTTCATGTTGTCAATGGCGGTCTAGCGGCAAAGGTCACACATGTCACTGAACTGAAGACAGAAGGCACAAGTTTATTTAGGAAAATGGCGACCGCTTTCCGGGAGATTCCGACCATACGCAGTAACGAACGAACTGGCAAAGGACTGAACTTTTGAAGAGCCGCGAAAAGATTTTCTCTGCCCTTGCACGCTACCGTCTCTTACCAATAATACCCATAAGGAAGAAAACGGCAAGTTCGAATCCTTCGTAAGTTCCAGTGAACTTCCCGAAGTTGATCAAACCGGGGTAAGCGAGGTCACCCGGATGTCCGTGGTAGACGCTCATCAGCAAGTTGAGCGTGTAGCTGGACAGGATTGAACACAAGAACTGAAAAAGAATTACTTCTTAATGAAGTCTTTGTCCAAGTGTTGGCAGGAACATAAAGAATGCAAAAAAGTAAGGTAAGCCGCTCTTTTTGGCGCATGTTTTTGTTAATGTCAACTAAATAACGCAGATAACGCTTGAAATGTACAAGTTGAAATGTAGAATTTTGTGTCAGCATCACGAACACCACAAACGGGCGTTCGATGCACTACTACTTATTGTTAAAATGGTTTTGTAGTACAGTACGTTGATCCTGCAATTGCTAACAAGCCTGGAACCAAATTGAGTCACAGAGTAAAACCGAGAACGAACCAATCGTATTGTGATTACAAATCCTAAACAACCCGTTGATCAAACTTACAACGAATGGCGCAACTGCAGATAAAAGCCGTTATCACACAACTCACACCACTTGAAACTTAACACCGCTGGCCGCTTTAATTAGGTTTTCAAAAGCAGCATAACACACACATCGCAAACCGTACTACCCATGTCGCACACACAACACACTCACAATCCTCCATGTCAGAGCTTGATTCCAGAAGCTCGCCGCTTCTTCCAAACTGAACAACACCCCCCCGACGGGGGCCCCGAAGGCGGCGGAGACACCGGCCGCTGCGCCTGTGTGAAGGACGAGAAAAAGCTGCTTAAAGCAAGAAATCTATTCCTCTAAGGCAGAGATCTCCAAACCACGGGCTGCGCGCCAATTGCGGCTCGCGAAGCCATTTTGTTAATGATGGAAAGAATAATATGAATATTTAACAAAAATGTGTTGATTTGGTAGAATGTAACTTAACCCGAAACAATCACATTACGTAAAACCTCCGGCCCTCGATATGTTTTGTAATAGCTGTAGACACAAGAAACAAAAGCAGAACCAGGAAGTTAATTACTCCAATGACGTTTTATACACACGATTACGATCAATCGATAGTGAGAAGCACAAGTGAAGGGCGGATTGCTGACTGTATGCTTGAACAGCAACTTTATTTCCCCCCTCTTCGCGTCTCAACCTCGCAATCGCCGACCTTTGTCGACATCCAGCAAACATGTACGTTAACGCACATTGGGCTCCCAGCCCTTCTATTTCGCAAAAGGAAAGAGATAAAGACAAGGGGAAAAAACGAAGTTCATCGCGGAAATAACCTAGTTGAGTACTTTGAATGTTCAGCATATTACGCAGCAAAACAGGAAACAGCGAAAGTGATATTACAAATACAAAAATACCTTTTGGCTCAAAACCTTGTCAATCAACCAATTCTTCCTTACCAGCGCAGACGAAGTCTCGTTTCTCTCTGTCGTTGCGAAAATGCTTAAAAAAAGGCGTGCTCAAGTGGAAGGTGATGGAACGGCCTTGGGAAATCCCCGCAGCGAGAACCGCCCCTGAATGGATCATTGGCCCTTCCTGCAAACGCAAGAGGCCAGACCATGACCCACCGGATCCGACGCTTGGTCGATCGCCAGACAGAAAACGTACGAGACAGCAACGAAACAGACAAGCGTTACACGAATTGGATAAAAGAACGAAAAATTCAAGAATTTTACGTAGTCCTGCACACGATTCTGAAAGCAGCAGTGCTACTAAAGACAATCTTCTCCGTAATATGACTCCAACCAAAGCGTTGCAAAAAAACGCATAAAAATTGGCAAATCGTGAGTAGAAAGCCTAAAAAAGGTGTTTTTGGTACTGCATCTCGATTTTTCAAGAACGGACTTGCAGCAATGACCAAGTTGCTACTGGCGCCAAATAAAAAATAAATAAGGAATTTAATCCTGTTTGTCGATTTGCAACATTCGCTCATTCCCTCTCAAAAATTCAACAGCTGTTCTTAAGATCAACATTCGAAAATTACCTTATCACAGCCAAACCCACAACCGGAGTACACGGTCTTTGGTCAGAAGTCACCAGAATATCCTAAATTACTTTTTTGATTGCTTCCATGTTACTGTCTCTAACCCTCAGTTCAGTCCTTTACGTCTTCCGACAATGCGTATCACCAACGTAATTCTAAATCTAATACAAACGTTGAAACCTATGAGGCATTTGCTGAGAGCAAATAAATACCGTGCAAGTATTTTCATTCCGATTTGTGCAAAGCTTTCGGTAACAAAGAACGAAACCCATATGGAGAGAACGCAAGTAACAAGCAGTTTATGACTACCGCTTAGCAGCGCCTGTTATTGAGAGGAAGATGCACAAATAAAGGCAACCACACGCCTTGAAATAATGACTCAAGCCCAACAGTCACGCTGGAAAGGGCGCGATCAGTGGCTGTTCGTTGCAAGCTTTACCTTTCCCACTGCCAGACCACCTGATACAGCAGAGATCACTCCGATCATTTTCACAACCAGCGATTTCAACCTGACCACGTGCGGTACTTTGACCCCGTTCAGGAAGCATTTGATTTGCGGGATGCCGCTTCCGGCAGCAACGGGCTGCAATAGAAACAGAAGTTTTAATCCACGAAGCAGATGTACACCAAGCGGCAAAGTGCGGCAACTAAAAACGCACTGCTTTCCACAAGCTATTTGCATCGACTCACACACGTTTCCCTAGCTACCAACGATCGCAGTGTGTTGACCGCGATTGTCAAGTAGCAATTCAATTACAAGAATTTAGCAAAGCTGCCTTTTGCAGCATGGTCGTGGAAAGTCCTGAAAAGAGGCGGTCAACGCCACCAAATTAAGCAATCCTAGGCTTACGAAAAATGCTTAGCTAGGCATTTCATCACAAGAGCAATATCCGGTTTCCACGGGAAAAGTTTCAGCGCAGTTTCCACAGGACTACATTACTGAGAGAACTCAGGGTAGTTTCTCGCACCTAATAACAGCAACCCAATAGAAACCTCCGCGTAAACTTTCTAGCTTTCTGTTCAGTTGTACATCGGACTATGTGCAGCGCGTATGTGCGCTACGTACCAAAGGGCATGGCCGTTTCATTTATGCTGCAATTCAAGTATCCCAGACAAAACCAACAGACAGAATTTTAGAAACATTAATGTTTTGGATTAAAAGCTGTTAAGTTTGACAACTTGCTCAGCTTCGTCAAATCAAAGACGCGTTAAGTCACCGTGGGAGGTTCGACATTTGGTTGAAACTTCGCCGAAAGTGTGAAGGAGCGAAAAGTTAGTGCAGCAAAGACACAAATGTGCACTGATACTCGAATGAACGACTGACACACGCACCCGAAAATGAATGTGCTATGGGAAAAATTACAGAAAACGTAGAATTCTCACTTACAACTTACATTTCGATACCTTCTCGTCGTAGCCAATCACAACTGCTCCCAAGAAATACATGCAGCAAGACCCGACACATTTATCAATCTCTAATCAGCAGCGGCTCCCGGCAAAAAGCACCAATGACGAAAAACCGCAAAACCAGCGACCTCACTTCAAACTTACCGACAGATACACGGTGAGAAGCGCTGCTATCAGAACAAACACAACATTCATGGCGATCCATATCAAAAGTGGAATGTACAGACAGCCTTCTGAAACGCATCTCTCGATTTCTGAACAGGAACAGAAAGAAACTACCCTCTTGGAAACTCAAATATTAGAGTTCGGGCTTTAAAAAAGCTAATTAAATCGCACATTTAGGAAAACTGACGTAAAATTCCAAATTAATGCAGATGCTATGTTCAACGGTATGTGGCAAGGTTGAAACTACAAGAAACAGCAAAGCTGCCGATAGTAATCCCCAGTAAAAAGTGAATCATTGTCTTTCGGGTCAGCTGTGATTAGATCCGTACTAAATTTAGAATTAGCAAGGGGGCTATTCATTTTGAAAAGGCTAGTGTAAAACAATAGCCATTGTGACTTCGTCTCAGGCCGTGTTTTTTGTTGAACAATACAATTGAGGTCAACGACCCGCAATCAGCAGCAACCGTGTGAAAAAGATTTGTCAAGGTGAGTTGTTGTCCCCCACAGACTTATGTTCAACTAGCTTTCGCAACAATGGTATGAATGCTGAGACCAAAACAAAGATTTAGGCGTTGATGCCTTGAATGTGAAACATGCCATGTATCTTGCAGCCATTCGCGTTGACATAAGATGACTTTAAGCAGCAATTAAATGTTATCACAAGCCAAACCGTCGGTGCGCTGTGGAAAAAATCCTTCAAATTTCATTTCAAAGTATGTTTATCAAAGCAATGCCCAGGCTAGTTTCCAGTTACAAGCCACACAACACTGCACCTTTCACAATAAAAACCACGACAAAATCTGTCTGATGAAAACAAGTTGGTCCTTACAAATAAGTTTAAACTTACGTTTGTAAACAAGATTCTTTTTAACAGATACTAGCATGATGATGGAAATATTAATAAGCACAGCAATCATCCCTGTCATTACTCCAATAAGCATACACACAAGCCATCGCTGTCCTTGTATCAATCTCCAATCCTGTTGCACAAATAACATAAAACAACAAATGGTTCATTTCAGGTATTCAAAGTCATAAAGGAAACACACACAAAAAAGGGGATAAGCAATACAGTATAAATTAAGAACATGTAACGATTCAAATGAATTCATTTTTGAAGAAAATAGTCTTTTACAACTTTGAATAATTAACCTAAAGTAAATATTCAAACCTTGAATATTACATTAATTATTTCATCCACCACAGACAAAGAGTAACATGAAACATGGTACAAATCAGTATTTCTTTAAATTTGTTTGTATCAAAGAATAAGATAGAAAGCAAGAGCTTAACTAACTTCGTTCACGTTTGCATTAGCCAAAATGCAAACCTAATTTGCAGGTGCATTAACAATTTAAACACATTAAGTACATCATCAAAGATTTTGGGCTATTTATGTGGTAAGCAATATTGCTAACTTTGCACACCAGACAGAAATGTCTGCACAGTTAATGACAGTTACAGGAAAATGTCTGAGACAGGACAAAAAATAGTGGATGTTCCTCCAAGAGTATACCCCACACTTATGTGCATAATAATCAATATTCTATATCAATACAAAAGTTATAAACAGAGTTTTTTTGGTTCTTTCACCCAAATGCCTTAGTCAAGAAACATGAATCTAGTACCATGAAATTTAAATGACGGTATAAGTAACCATCAAATGCATTTGCCATGCAACAAGTCTTCATCGCAAAGGTTCAAGACACGTGTACAAGATTAGAACCACATTCCAAAACGACTAGCATTTTATGCAATCGCTAAACATCTACTTTCAAAATTTCATTGAATAGCTTCAGCGATAAATCCCAACATAACAAAGAGCCCTACGGCTCAAATCACAATGATAAAATAGCTTGCAGTCACTATGTTACACAATGAGTCAGGACAAACCATAACCAAAGCATTTTTTGTGAAATCCCTGATCTTTGCACAGGCAAATTGCACACAATTACAACAGAGCAATAACAAATTCTAGGCTTTTGATCATAGTACCTTTTTCAGCAAATTTCAAGGAACACAATTAAGAAATATAAAAACTGTGTTATCTAACCAGTTGATCATTGAAGAAGTACTTGCAAAGGACCCTGCACAAGTATTACACACTGTGCTATGACATACGCATTTTGTCAGATGACCATCAGTTAGAATCTAGTTTCACAAGGCAATTATTTTGCTTCATAGTGAAAAACCAATTCATGTCTGAATCACACAAAAAATCACATTTTCTACATAGGGCCAAGTGTCTGTAGTTAATCATTAACAAATCTGAGGTTAAATTTTTAGCAGTATATATGCTAAACCTTGCAAATTTTTTAGTGTACTGCAGTAATGACAATGTTTGATTACTTAGATGTGAAGATTACGAAGCAGCTTTTTATCTGAAGTGATTCACCAACACTGCGTGAAAGCACAACACCTATCTTAGCACAATGCAGACACACTAACCGAGATTGTCATCTTTCGCTCTTCTTCCATGTGTAATTCGTTTTCAATGCTATCATAATCCAAGCCCTGCAATAAGATTATCTTCATCTTAAAGTTTTTCTTTTGGTTGTACCTCATATATAAAAAATTGGTACTTCAACAGTTTTTCAATTAAGAATGTTGGCAGCATGGAAGTCAAAAAAATAAGTTTCACACCAAGGCTGTGAAGATATAAATTAATTCAGCAGAAGCACTCCTTAAAGTAAGGATGTTATGTGATTAGGACATAACTATACACAAAATTTCAAGTCTGTGTGCCACCAAGCTTAATGACCAATGTTTGTCTGATTTGTCTGTCACTGACAGCTTTGAATTTACGCGAGTGTACATTAGCAGCAGTTTTTTGTACAATAGGTCAAATTCAAATGATTCTCCAAGGCAGCTCTGAATTTTCTTTCATTAGTGGAGCTTGTTTTTCCACTGAAGACAGTTATATCTTGGTTCTGCATGTTATGTAAGCAATAGGGGTTGGCATTTGATAGTTATTACATATAATAGTTGCATGAAAAGTGCCAAATGTTGGTGACAATTGCTCGCAGTTTCAATTTAATTGTAAAAATAAATCGCATGCATAAATTATAAACTTGTTTTTAAAAAACACTTGCCCACCTTGCAAAACACGACAAATACTTTAGTTGATGAACACTCTTAAATGCCCACATGTCTAATGAGAATAAAACAAGTTTGCATAGTGTACAGGTAGGCTGGCATTTTTAATGCGCCTCTTTGCTCTCATACAACAAGAACATACCCATGTTCCACTTGTGCAGTGCTGCACAAGTTATCGGATGGTACATTTAAATGTTTTTATAAGATTGTTGAAAAAGACATTAGGCAAATATGCCAGCTTTGGTGATGTTGATTTTGATAAAATGTGTGGGATTTCCATCAGACTCAACAAAAAACAAAAATTGTGTGCATAAGCAAACAATGTAGATGACTTGTGGCTAAGAAATTTTAAATAAAAACTTACAAACTGTTCTAAAATGGCAAACTAAAATCAAACGTTTTTGGTGCACTTCCACTGGTTACTATAAATTTGTGTTATAACACATAAACACAAACTAAACCCAAAAAAGGACAGATGTACTTTTAATGAAATAATGTATTGTATTTAAAATGTATACAGCTACACAAACCAGCAACACAATGTGCAACCTGACAGCAAATGAACACACCTCATAATTTACAGCTTTTCGTTTTCTTGAAACTGTTGGTCCCTGAAACAGAAAAAAAGCATGAAGGTTACTAGAATAGTCAGTCAATATTTACTGTAACATTGAATAACTTTTTCTAATTGATATACGTATTGTCAAGAACTACTCATTTTGTGATGCTCAAAAGCTGTTTTAGGAATAAGTTTTTTATCACTAGAATCACATATGATGTGTAGTGTGTATATGTTTCTTTGAAGAACACAAACTTCTAGTAATGAGAATTTAAGAACCCTAATAAGTAGGGCAACCAATTTTTTTGACCTAAAAACTTAAAATTTTGACTTTATAATTTACAAATTTTGACTTTATTTTGAAGTATAAATTTTCTGTGTTTGCAACTGCAAAATAATTCAGCCTTAGGTGTTGAGGTTAACCCAGAAGCATATTCATGCACTCTAAGCTTCGAAATTAAAAAAATGGTTGTTTAACTTTTGGGATGATATATTGATAAGTACATTAATATCTACAGTAGAGTGAAACCTGAGAACATCATAAAGCTGAAACACTACATGCATCATGGATTGAGCATTGACCAAAACAAGTACTGTAAGACCACATTTCTCGTCTACCATGCCTATCCTACATAATATCCAATGGTCGTGTAGTGGGCAAAACAACATTATTATGTCAGAAATTGCAACAAACCCATTATTATTACAGAATTGCAACTAAACTTACAAAAGCATGTCACTACATGTTGTCGCAGTTTCAATAAAATATCGATAAAGAGAAAAAAACTGTGCTGCAAGAAAAATTTGTCCTGACGGTAAATTTTGACCTAATGATAAATTTTAACTTTTTTTTGCCTAGTAACCTCTGATTCCATCTTGGTATGGGCGTGGAATTTGGTTTGTGGACATTTCCTAAACTTTAGAAACAACAGAAAAATTTGGACTTTATTGACTTTGGGTTGGTCTGCTAATAATACTTTATATATTCAGTAAGCCTGTATAACAAGACTTAAATGGCAATCTGGTGTTACAGCATGTGAATGTGTACTCAAACCTTTCTATGATACAAAACTTTCACTTTTATTTTTTTTTTGTTACCAAAAATATTTTCTATGTCCAATTCAAAAACCTATATGGTCCTCTTGAAGACTCCAAGCAGTAAGTCACACCAACATATACAACTTTAATTTTCAGTTGGTTTTGAGCGAACAAGCACCTCAGTCTTATCTTCTTCAGATTTGGGTATCACAATGCATATATTTTCACCAGACTTGTTGCCACCATTTACCATGTAATTAGCATTATGTACTGTTGATGAAGTTTCTCCACTTTCACCAAGCAAGTTCTCATCATCTGAGGAATGTCGTGATGGAATAGACATGCTATCATCCATTGTATACAACTTACCAATTCCACTTTACATTATACTAAGCAGTAAATTTCTGAAAAACAATCACAAGTTGTATGTACACTTATACATAGATATAGAATGCATATATACAATAAGCAAAGGTTTGTTCTGTGAATATACAAATCCTTATAAACTGGGTTTAGGAAATCAATCCCAACCTGGTATCCATACTTATGCTGATTTTCTAACACACACAACCCAAATTTAATTAAGAAACTTACCACAGTTTCTAAAACATTTCTAAAAAATTCAAACATTTATTTTCAGAAAGGTTTTTATTTAGCAGAAATCATACATCTGGAAGTCACAATCATACTGGACTAAGCCAAAGTTTTACCTTTGTGAACTGAGTGACAAAGACACCTTCTTTGAAATGTCAAAAGCCTAGCAAAGATTAGAGAATGAAATTGATATTACAGTGTGCATTGTTCTGGCAAAGGAAAAGAGACGGAGATGAAATTAAATACACAAGTCATGATATCCTATATGGGCACAATTAGGTGCTAAAATATGCACAGAAGTAATCAGTTGACTAATGCCTGGCATCTTGTAAAGATATAGGAATCACATTTTGGTTGACTGAATAGTTTTTGCAGATTGCAGTGATGCAGTTAAATATGAATGAGCAGCTTTGCACAATGCAATGGTTTAGTTCTTGTGGACTGAATATGATAGAAGTGTTCTATAAGTTTAGACACAAAGTTTACTTATTCAGTGAGGTTTTATTCTGTGTTGTCTTGACAAGACCAGGTTCAAATAGTGCTGCCTTGAGGTAGAGGAAGAAAGAATAAATGATTACTGCACATTCTAATTGCTAGTTGATTGCAACAATTACCCTGGGGACATTTTTCAGTGATTTCTGTTCATTGAATAAGCTTACGTCAATATACAGGGTGTCCCAGAAGTCGCGCACCATATAATAATTTGTTTTTTTATGTTTCAGATTTAATTAGATATGGGCGAAAAACTAACACTACAACAAAGAGTTAAATTGCATTTTATGTTTGGAAAAAATGGGGCGACATACCGCTCTGTAGCTGAAGAATTCAACCGCACTCATCATGAGCGAGAAAAAACATTGAACCATACCACTGTCTGCTGTTTGATTAAACGTTTTCAAGAACCTGGCTCAGTTGCTGACCGTCAGAGATGTGGTCAACGAAAGAGTGCAACTGATGAAGAAACATCAACTATGGTTTTGGCGAATGTTGCTTAAAGCTCCGTGAAATCATTAAGAAAAATAAGCTAGGAGCTAATGATTAGCAAATCATCAGTGCATAGTATTCTTAAGACACAGAAATTTCATCCGTACAAAGTGCATCTTGTGCAAGGATCAATGCTGAAACCCTCAACAGAGTAAAAGACAGTTTTATAAAGACCATTGATGCATTGATGCATGTGTCACAATGCAGAGGGTGAACAATTTGAGCATCTGTTATGATTGTGATCAATGAAATTGACATTGATATGTATTTTCATTAAAATCTGCATGGTGCACAACTTCTGGGACACCCTGTATAACTGATAAAAAACCTAGAGAGAAAACTGGTTGAATTTGAAACAGCCACCAAAAAAATTTGCTAAAACAAAAAAACAGTGATTGTATTTATTAAATCATTGAATCATGTTTCATGTTACACTACATAATTACATATATGTAGTCACAATATGAGAACTTTGTTTTGCTGCTTTGTTTCACAGCAGAGTCTTTGGAGGTTTTGGCATTGCATATGTTTGATATAGCACAGCACTGTACTAGTAATCAAAAAGATTAGTAATTCAATTGAAGCAAGAATGCACTTGCCCCTTGGCATAACACAAGCACAATATCATCATAATATGCAGATATTTAAAATTAAACAGTGACAGCTTAATAGTATGACAGCTTGGGTTTTTGTTGACATCCTGACTGTACAATGTAAATTGTGTCCTATCTCATTACTTGCACTTTCTATGCTACGTAGTTTTGCACGATTCAGTTGTCATAAAAGCATTGCTAAAAGGCTTCATGGCAAATATCCATGATTGCTATGGCAAAGAACATAGTTTTCATTTTACTCTACTTCAATGATCTATCACAGTGGTTCTTAACTTTTCCAAACATGACGAACCCTTATGTAGTTTTCCAAGCTTTTGTCAAACCCCATTTTTTTCCAAGATAACATCAAGTAAAAATGGGTTACGTGTTTCAGATGATCTTTGTCAAACCCCTGAGATGGCTCCATCGAACCCTAAGGGTTCAATCAAACCCAGGTTAAGAACCACTGATCTATCACTAAGTACCATATCTTTGAATGGACTTTTTCAACCACTTTCCTCTGACTAATATAGTAATTTTTATTTTGAGACAGACTCATGGTCCATATCACAAGAGTAATCGAATAACACAAGAACACAATATGGTTAGTCATAGCACATTACCAAATAGATGCTAGTTGATGAACACACTCAACACAGAGAGGAGCCCAACACTATAACAGTGGACTAGCTGCAACTACATTCACTCATCAGCAAACAGAAATCTGGCAATGGGAGAAAAATGAAGACATCCTAACATCAGGTTCTAAAGTAAATGGCTAAAATCGTCTGATGGAGATGCTCACAAAATCATGTAAATTGTTTTGACCAAGTTTTCAAATGTTCTTGCGAGCTATTTAGGTTGAAGGTGACAACCATTTGTTTTCACTAAATTCAAAGCAAGATTTGACAGTTGGTATTGCTGCAATCTCTCCGTTGGCATTGCGTTGAATGTGCGATTCACCACGAATGGGATGTGCACGAAGAATAACACCGATATATATGTGGTACAGACAAGCAATAATAGAGGGTCAAATCATTATAATCCAACAAGAAATTGCAATTGTGTAACCCAATGTCACAAAAATGCCTCATTTTTTTATATAAGGTGCACTTACATGTAA
>JGI24021J15306_10000418_pt1 | contig 31498 bp, 18 predicted proteins | sample Ectturendosymbi1_FD_15306 | JGI IMG/M metagenome (IMG submission 15306)
AAAAATTTGCAAAAAGTTGCAATATAAAATTCCTGGAAACAGCTCAAAACATTGAAACACAGATATTTTGAGCATTTAAGCAGCTCTTGGAAGCTGTCAAAAAAAGTTGCAAAAGTTGCAAAAACTTGCCCTACTTATTATTGTTATCCTGTTGACTGGTTCTGTAACATGTTGGCAAAGATTGCTGTTGCTTTTAACCGGTATGGACTAATTAACATAATTATTAGCCGTTTCTTTAATTTCAAGTGTAAATAAATTCGTTTGACCATCTATGAAATGTTTGAAACCAAACAAATTTCTTACTTTGGTTGTGGCCAAAAGTTCTCGAAGCAAAAAAGCTCCGAGAAATCCTGTCGCTCCAGTGAGAAGAACTTTAGCTCGGTGCAGCTTGGTTCCGAATCTGAGAGATCGCCAAAACGCCCTCAGCTGTATATCCATATTTACTTGTCCGATTCCGTACTTCTGCACTTCGGCATGTAAATCTAATTCAGTCTCTTGCCTGATGAAAAAATAAGTCTTTTTATACACAAAAGGAATGGAAACTGGAATTGGTTAATGCTTAACGAACAACGCAATTACTAGGGGGTCGTTAGCAAAGCATGTTTGAAAAGATCTTTCGGCTAGCAGGTTATTCATAATAAAAATTTACATACCAAGTCAATCCTAACCATCCTAAAATAGGTTACAAAATATCAAAGCAACACCCCATTTTCGCCTCGTCTTCCACAATGAAGTCAAAAAGGATGCAGAACCTCCTCCGAGCTGGTCACAATAAGCCAACAAGACAGTGCACTCCGAGTCGCACGCTGGCAATATTTCCGTCGAACAATGATTATCAAATCTAGAATTGCTTAAGTTCGAATTTATCTGAGCAAATACAATGTCATTTACTGAGCCAGCTAAAAAAAGAACTTTGCAAGTGCATTTGGCAACAAGTTTCATCAACGTACCATTACTTCAAAATATACGAGGGAAATTGGGAAACTTTAGCCGTGAGTTGCCACTTCTACTTCACATGTCTCATATGTCTCATTGGTGATACTGAATAACGGTAAAATACTACTCCAAGGACCAAGCATACAATGGAAATGATAGTAAATGGGGTTCATTCAAAATGCGCTTAGTCAAACACAATTTACAAGACCTGCGCCCAAATTTTTGCTGTAATTAAACAAATACTTGATGATCTACAAATATTTTTCTACATATCTGTTACCAGCAACATCCTCATTTCAATAGTTCATCTACAGTGTTTGTTTCATGAATTAACAATTTTAACACAATGTTTTGATCATTTTACTTTTATGGACCTTATTCTGTGCTTCTGTAATGAGTGTCTCTACTCACTGAAAACGATCATTTGCATGTTTGTTTCGATTAAAAATTATTTTTACGACACGCTTTTCTGACCTATGACTGTAAATTAACGGAGGTACCGGTGCTTTGATTATACCTACCGCTGGTTCCTGCCATCCTCGTTTTGTTTAACTTAAATATAGTATTTTAATGAAGTAATGCGAGATGAATTCCTGGTTAATGGTTGTTTTGATTACAATAGTTATTCAATTCCACACCGGTTTTCCTCAAGAAAGGGTCGCAGGGGCAGCAGCCCTAGGAGGACTTGAAATGCATCACGGTCAACAGCACTCTCAGATAGTTTTGCTGGCTCCACACCAAGTGTGTGCTGCGAATTTGGTCATCAATTTTTTGTGCTACTGAGATATTTATATATTCACTCGTAACAATGGGCTCAATTTTGTTGCAAAATGTGGGGGACAGTTTGGTGTAAAACCAATATAGTCATCGCGTCGCTGCAGAAGCGAAGTTTAATAAATACAGATTTCCAATCTTGTTTTTTAGAGGTGGTTTCAAAGCAACACTAATCACGTTTTGCTTTATCCTTACAGATGATTTACAAATTAATATACGTAAATTTGTTACTGGACACGGTACTATATTTCAACAACATGATTAGAATTCCAAACGTTGACAAACGTACAGCGTGATCACATATAACGGCATCTGCTGTTATAAGTAAAAGTCACGAATTTGGTAATAAGTAATGTCAACATTCAAGATTAGCCGACAATTTAATACTGAAAGGCTATTAATTGACACCTCTGTTAATCATAAAATAACTTTTTTGAACATGTATAAAATAATAATTCAGTTAGACTTCATTGAACAACAAGCTACCGCTATACGCATGTAGAATCAATCATACCAAAAGAACTTTCATTTAGAAGTATCCAATTAGTTTGCCTCTGTACTTATTTACAGCTACAAAATGTTCAACATTTTTTTCTGATATCAACAGTTTTAGCCTTTTTCTTTGCGTGTGGCATACCATAACGCTGTTTAGTGTACCCTGTGATCAGCCTGTCGCCACGGAGGGCTTTGATGTGCTTAACCCACCAAACAAAGCTCCAAGCCCCCCAAATTGAAATATGAAACACTTTAATAAGTACAGTTTTGTCAAATTTTAGGATGTCAAACCCCCCTGCCCAAAAGTAAAGCCGGCTATTGAAGTTTTTCTGGAGACGGTTCTGCCTGTGATATCGTTGATCGCAACCATGTCTTCAGCCTCCGAAGGGCACTGGATGACCGTTCGGTAGCCTAGTGCATGAGGTGCGAAGTCGATACTTCCGCAACATTTTGATTGAAATTCTGTTTACTAATGGTTGAAGACAGTCTTTTGCAAAACTGCTCATCCTAAAACTTAGTTTCCACAATAATGCTGCTTTTGGTCTTCGGCAAACACTTCACAGAGATTTGCCTGAAAATGTAACTTTCTAACATTATAAACTTGCATCTTTATATTTTACGCTGTCTGTTTCTGAATACGTGACATCCAACGTTACAGAGAATCCAGTTACGTTTCTGCATGAAACAAATCATGGCTATACTGTGGTCTCTCACACGTGTAGCTGTTAACTCTGTTTCTTCAAGACAATGACCTTTCTTACAGTATACAGCCAGAGATTACTATAAAAATCACTGATGTCACGCAGTGCAAAATGTCGGACAGAAGCAGTTAAAAATCATTCGCGCTCTACAAACTTGCAAAATGCTAAAAATCATTTTATCGAAGTTAAAATTTATGAAAATATCAAAATCAGTGATACTAAACTCTGTTTCAACATCAACTTGGCTATGTGTTAACATCTAACATGAAAAGCTCTTCACACAAAACGTGACAAACGTCAATTTTCTTGAAACCTCTCCAAATACAAAACCTAAAGAGAAAAATGTTGGGGGACATGGCATATCATAACCCCACCGTCTGAAAAAGTGGGGGGACATGTCACCGTGTCCCCCACCTAATTGCGCCCAGCATGTTTGTAACCACAGCGTCATTATAAAGTAAGCCATTTACTAAGATTCTTTCACAGCGCAAACAAAAAGAGAATAATGTTATAAATCATCACAAGCTGGAATATATAGACCAGGGAAGTCATGTAGGCCTACTAAAGAAGTGCGCACCCATATTTTATGGCAGTTTGGCCTTAAGGTATTATAAAAGATGGTTTAAAAATGACTTTACCTCTCTTTGTGATTTCCGCTTCCCTCATCCAACCACTTTGCCAGTGCAACAATCGAGGGGTTCTCGAACAGAACTTTCATAGTTATGGTAACCTCGTAATGTTCTCGAAGTCTACTAAGCAGCTTGGCTGCAAGCAGAGAATGGCTGCAGACATGATAATTCACGATTTCTATTCGGATAAATCACGAATACTACGTGACAAATTACGATTACTATTCGGCGAACAATGTAACTCAGTACTCAGTTAAGATGTTGTTCACGTTGTCATTCGCTTTTCTCTGAGGCAATGGGTATTGCAGGGTTGCATAGACCTATTGAAATTTATCTTGTCTCATGTTTCTCCCCAAATTTTTGTTGTAACTCAGGAAACTTTATATTTGACCCTGATTTAGTAATATAATTAGTCCACAGTAACACAACTGCCTCCCAAAGGACCCCAAGTAAAAATGTGTTAAGAGGCAAAGCGTATGGGTGAATTTACCTAAATGGGAATGTTGTAGAGCCACACGGCGTATGGTAATTTCAAACAAAACTAGCTTGCTCTTTAAATGAAATCATAATTATTGTTGTTGAAAACATCTTTGGTCTCGTAACCATGTAAAACAATATAGTTTTTAACCAGGACAAAATGCTGGGATTTTCGAATTTAAAATCACATAGCGCGTCATGGTGAGAAGCTCGAAATAGATTTGTTTTCATCTAAAGCCGCAAAATCAAGGTTTAAAGAACAAAGCTCTTACATTTGGTGGCTGAAACAGGTTGCAACATTCAATCATCTTTGTGCTATAAAATAAATTCTAAGAGGTGACTTCAATGCTGATGTGAATGTAGCACAGAAATCAAAAACGATTTTACGTATAACATTACCCACCCTCCAAGATCAAAAAAGCTCTCTTGAACGTCAATAAAATCCATTTGCAAAATTTCGCTGAAAACACTGTGAAGATGCTTCTCAGTTTCTGAAACTGGAATACTTCTTTCTTCTGCTCCCTCTGAACTTGAAGACGAAGTGAAGAGTTGCGATGCGGAATTGCACGTCGCAGTTATTGACGGCAAGGCCTTTTTGTCAAGTTTCCCGGAAGAAGGCAACATGGGAAGCCTTTACAACGGCATAGAAGTAAAACCAATGCTATGAATCTTTGACGGTAAACAATTATCTTTCTCTACCTGTTTAGGATCACAAAATAAGATGGTATCATGTAGAAAGGTAACTTGCTTTTGAGGGCGTCTCGAATATTCCGCTTAGTTGCTCCATTTTCTGGTACGACGTAAGCTACGAGTTGCTTGTCTTGGCCTTCGTCACCAACAACCACAACCGCGCACGTGTTGACCGTGGGCAGATCCATTAGTGCACCTTCAACAGCCTGTGAAACACAATTAAAAACTATTCTGAATACCCTACGGCTTGCCCTGTATATGTTGGTATCTGCCAATGAAGACGTTTCTGTTATGTTGAGTCAAATTCGTACTCCAAAACATGATATACACTGTGAAGTGACCAAATGCAAATATTCATTTTTCTTAAGTCGTTAAAATAATAATTATTTTGAAATTATTAACACATTCTGCGTCATGAATGAAAACGTTCTGCGAGGTCTGAGCCTTTCTTTGATCGTTTCATCCATACTGTACCTGAACTTCAATACTGTAGCCACGTATCTTTACCATTGTATCACACCTTCCGCATATTTCAAGATTGCCGTCACTTCGGATTAATCCCCAGTCGCCAGTTCTTCACAACAACAAAAAACATGCCAGGTACCTCGGCTTGCAAGAACTTAGCTTCTATAGTGTCAAAGGTCAAGTCGCAAACAAACATAATGTATGGTTAATTCGAGTATTACCACAGAATGTTGAAAAGGCAACAATTTTTTGCTACACACTTCTTCCCTCTTACTGCGCACACGCAATCACTTTAAAAAATAGTTATTCACGCCAAGTAATGCACAATATTTTGATAACAGTTGATATATTTGATCAGTTGATATACAACACACAGAAAAAGCTCCTACGTCATATTATTTGAATACATGGCAACAAAAGGATACTGAGAATATTTGGTTGGTGGCCAAATCTTTAATCTGTAGCTGTGCTTCAAACAAACACATTCATTATTGTTGTTCGCAGTTAGTTTTTTGAAGAGTGACTTATGTGAAGCTTCACAGAAATTACAAGGCTTGTTTAACCTTTTTCATTACCAGCGCCATTGAGTGACAAGCTATCAAAAACATAAAGAATAAAAAAAATTACTGTAGGCAATAAAAAAGTAGAGGACAACCGATGTAAAAATCTATCTATGCAAATGCTGCTTGGATGAGCAAAACAATGATCATTCCGATGAAGTTTTAGTATATCTTGATTTTGGAAAGTCGTTTAAGAAAGAATTTGAAAAACTTTTTGTCAGTTTTCGGCAAATGATCTCAGTCACCATTGATTCAACTTTAGAGATTAGGAGGTACAAAACCCGTGAACTTCTTTTGCAATTTCCCTCTTACCTGTAAAGTTTCTCTCCCACGGAAGCATCCACTGAGGCTGGACGATCAATGAATCGTTTCTTATTCATTTCCGGTCGATTCAGATACCCTCTAGCCAGTGTTGGCCCACCGACGTATATCTGCAAATAAAAATCTGAAGAAGTTTATGATGACATAAGAAATGTATAAATTATTGGGATCTTCATAACAAAACAATTGCTTTCTGTCCTGTTGTTGTTTGCAATGGATAAGGAGTTTCGTTTTACATTGTATTTTGTAGCTTTTTCAATAATTGTTGTACTGAGCTTTATACTTCGAAAAATTGCTGTTACAATGCCTTCCAATCCAAATGATTTAAAAGCGTTTTTAACCCAGAAAACCGTTTTTTCTTTTTGTATACTAATCCTCTACTTTGTTCTTCATCCCTGGTCTTTAGGCCTCCGTATTAACCACAATATGGAATCAGATGTTGTCAGCTTAAGTCAATTCTTCTGCGGCAAATCTCCTATACTGAAGTCATGCCGCACCACATCATTCACACACTTCAAATCCCGTTTTTCTGTATTTTCGCTTCACTACACGTAGCAAAAAGCGCCTTACCTCTCCTGTAAGACCTATGGGCTGTGGGTTGCCATTATCGTCAAGAATCACGACATGCACACCAGGACACAATTTTCCCACTGGAGCAAACTTCTTTCTTTTTGAATCATTTTGATCTCCGTTCTCCTCCAGAAATTTGTTGAGATCAGAAGTTGCGACATCGTGGCATTCTACATGAACGAAATATTTATGTGGTTTTCAATGTCCACTGATCGAAAGCTTGTGGAATTGGTAGTGGAGCCGGCTTTTGGCAGCTGGCTGGCACAAATTCAGTGCATCAACTTATTCCTTCACAATCTGATCAACATTTCATTCAGAATCAACGTTTTATTCGGAATAGCGTTTATGTCAATAACTCCACTGCTTAATTCGCAAACTGCGTATCTTGACAATTTAAAAATGCACTTACCGGAAATACTGTACAAGTTGTAAAACCTCACCCAGGGAAGATTTAAAATGCAACGATCTAGCAATGAAGTTGTGACTACCTCTCCGCAGAAAAAGATGATTCTTCAACCGAAAAACATGAGAACCACGTTAGTGAACAGATAAAGAAAAATTTAACAAAAATGCCTGTTGCGGCTTTGAATGTCTGCTGTTGGTAAATCACAAGCTGCAGATAACAGTGCATGGAAGATGCTACCTAAACGCCATCTTTTCAACTGAAATAAAATTTCTTTATGAATGAAATTTTGTGAATCAGGCTGTTTTGCGTGCTGTTGTTTATCCGCCATTTTTTATTTTTAGTAAATAATTACCGTGTTTTGCTAAATATCTTTATATGCACTAAAATAACTTTTTGGAGACAGCAGGGTCACAATCATGACTTTGCAAGGCATTCAATTTCACTTTTTTCTGAAATATTTCAAAGTAGCGTCTATGACAACAGATTTCGCTTCCTAGCGTTACTATAAGTTTACTGAATGGCAAAAGTGGTAAGTACACAGCAGTGAAATTCGTACGGCCCTGAATTTCGAAAACCCCGAGGAATTTCAATACCTCCTGGGGTTATTGCATAAGCTACTTTCCCGAGAGGTAAAAAGTTAGTCAGTAGGAAAGAGTGTCAAACCACTTCCAAGAACTGTGCTCTTGTAAAAAGTTGAGAAATTTGCGAAAACGACAGAAGTTGAAAAACATCTGTGTAAGTTTAGGCCTATACCGCACAGAACTGAGTAACTTCGCAGCGACGAAGCTCACCTCATGGAAGAAAAATCCGTTAAGTTGACATCTGCAGCGTCAAGAACAGTCTCAAGCAGCGACGGCGTAAATAGCATTCTGGTTATATTGTGCGTTCGAACGAACTTGGCAAGTAGCAAAGGATCATAGATGGTGCTGTCTGGTATTACGTAAACAGGCAGGCCCTGCAAAGTGGCATGGCCCAAAGTCATTCGAAAAGGTTTTTGTTTATGGTGAGTACGACACACATATTTTGTAATTCGTTGAACGAGGATCGATATGCAACAATTAACTTGCCGAAATGACAGTTATCTGATTATCTGAGTGCAAAAAAACACCATTAGTTATCAGTCAACACTGACATTGGGCCATGTCAAAAACAACAACATTGCAAAAGTTAGAGCAATGCTATAACTTAAACTTCAAGCCCGTTTCATGCTTTACAGGTTTCTTTTATTTTCATCCCGTCACCCATGTTCATAATGTTACAATAGATAGCAGGGGTGGTCCACTTGTCTTCGACTAGGATCCACCAGAAAATTTATTGATAACTTGCGATCGACCGGTTGGTAACAAAGCGACAAGTATGAAATGTCATAAAATGCAACGTTTTTCTTTTTTTTTTGCTTTCTGAAATATTGATGGAAAAATGTTCTATTCAGGTATCTTGTAGTTGTCAAATCAATACAAAATCAGGCGCGATCGACCAACTGACACTCGCACCGGTCGATCGCGATCGACGTGTTGGCCACCCCTGATATAGAGGAATAAAAATAACGATACCTTTAAGGAAATGTCAAACTGTGAAGAGTAATTAGCAAAAACAGCACGAATTGAAATATAGAATACTTCAAAATACATAAATCTTATTGTCTTATCAAATCGCGCTTTCTTGATTTCGTACGCCATTGAAATAGCCGTTGAATGAAACACACTTTGGTGAAAACGATTTTACTGACTTTGCATTGTTTATGGTGGCTTATGTGGTGGGGTTTCTATGCTGACCAGAGGTTACACATAATTTAACGAAAGTTTTTAAAAAATTGTTCTTTGCCTGTCCAAAACTAAAATTTCAAAATATGTACTTTTAGCAAAGGTCGTAACATTTCCCACACGAAGAATACGTTGCAGGCAATGCGATCATCGGTTTCGTAAGGACAAATAAGATGCCGCCACGTGTATGAGAAGACGGATCCTCGGTGAGGACACATGATTCCTATAAATCAAATAAAGTTTATTTTCAATCCACCGAAACCATACCAATTAATAATGCTGCTACAGTAATAATACCATAGTGGAAACTTCACGAATGGTGAGGAAACTAGAAACCTTTTTTTTAATAGAAACTCAGCTTCAAGATCAGAATAACAAACTTTTTGATGTCAGGCGAAGTTTTTCAATCGGTACTTACGCAACCGCTACTGAAAGCTTGAACGATACATGCGAATAAACTTTTCTGTTGGAATCAAGTTTTTATTGTTTTGGTTTCTCGTTGATGTAAGCTTGGATATCAACTGTGGGCAGGGGCGTAACGAGGGGGGCAAGGGGGGCACAATTCCCGGGCTCTGAATCACTATGGGGGGCGCCGAATCACTGCGGGGGGTGCCAAATGACTACAGGTGGCTCCGAAAAGTCTTAAAAATGCCACATGTACATTCCCCAATGCAGTAAATTTGCTTCCGAAAGATCTCAGGTTCGGACATGGGTCGCCAAACTTGCTTCTTGCCCCGGGCGCCATCTAACCTTGCTACGCCCTTGACTACGGGTTTGATATAGAAACTAAGCTTGCAAGAAGCGGTTGGTGCAAAGTAAATCAGTAATCAATGGTGTAAAAGTTTGTTTGAACTTCTTCAAAAATGATTTTCAGGGTGATAAAGAAGCTGTGTTTTAAACATACGCAGTTTTCTCATTCGTATTTGATGAGATCCTTTCCAACAACTACTGCAGTATAGTAATAATCTGCTGCATCATTTCGTTTGGATATACGTCCAAGCACTCTCGAAACAGTATAATCTCCTGTAACTACACGTTTTTGCAAAAAATTTGTTAGCAAAGACACGAATAAATAAAATGAAAAAATATAGAACAACTGCCAAGGCTACAAAACGTCTGTTTCATAAATCCTTATGCTACATTAGTTCTGCCTTTACTTGCATGCCATTTGCTTTGGCGCAAACTCGAGACCAAAGCTGCTGCACTCTGCTGTGAAAATTACTGACCCAGAGACACAGTAGGCCTCACGACATGCTAAAAATGCCGTCTGTCAGTGCCCTGATTCAAGAGAGTTGAACTGCGATGGTCGCTGCAGGCGTTGGTGAAACTATTTACAAACGCCTGCAACCACGGCCTACTTAAGTGGTTCAATTCGTACCGTTTTTGCTATCTTAAGTAGGCTGTGCTGCAACCATCATAGGCGTACGGGAAGGCATTTTACTGGGGGGAGGGGGCGGAAAAAATTTGCCCTGAAAATGACAACTTGTCCTAAAAATAAACAATTTTCCCTGACACTAACTTTTTTAGTTTAATCCGAATGGGGCCTGAAGCCTCTTGATACCTCTTGTAAAGCTGTTCTATACTGTTGAATTCGTTTATAACCGCTTCGTCTGTAGCGTCAATTTATTGTATTGGATATACTTTTTACATTCAGGATTTTTTAGCAACTTGCGCTTGCCCTGAAAAACAGAGTTGCCCTGACATGCTTAACTGTTTTGAAATATTTTTGATCATTCAGGATATTTGAGAAAATTGCGCTTGCTCTGAAAACAGAATTTCCCCTTTAAATTTTTCAACTCCTCGTACACCTATGGCAACCATTAAAAGCCTCTGTAGATTTTGACAAAAAAAGAACTTTCACTATGCAAGTAAAAAAATGTACAGAATCGCTGCTGGTGTGCATTCAAAAAAATTAACTGCTTCAACCGTACTCAACATGCGGTAGATGAAACGTAAATGGCAACAATACCCAGCAGTGTACAGGTCGTTTCTTTCACCTTTTGGTTTTCCTGTTGTTCCCGAAGAATAAACAACGTAGGCCAGATCGTCTAGTTGAACTTTTCGACGAACCAACTCCGATCCTTGTTTTTTTGACCCTTCACAAGCCTGCTGCAAAACCGTTTGCCAACCCTCACTCAAAATAACAGCTTTCTGACCTTTTCCTAAAACAAAAGTTTTTTTTATTGTTACAACGTGTTTCACTTTTCACCAATAACAGTGCATTGCATTCTAAAGTGTTACCTTCCAAGCGATGGGCTGTAGCTGGGATTGCGAGGACACAAGGTGGCTGGGCATCCGAAAAAACGTCGTTCAAGAGAGCGTCGGGATACGAGACATCAAGTGGCATGTAAGCGCCACCTACAAACACAAGTTATGTGAATGTGTTCTGGTGCAGAGAAATGGAAATGGAGACTCTCATACGCTTGCAGACGAACTTAATCGACGAAGGGGTCACTATGAATTTTCAAGCAATGCTGAAAGGGAAAGCGTATGTACAGAAGGCATTTGATATTTCTTGCTCGATTGACACCAAAAGAGAGTGCGCTACGGCTATACCGTATGCATGCTGAAACGAAGTAGCTTTTTCCAATCCTGTACCACATTGGTGCAGCTGCAATGAGACTTACTAAGTGTAAATTCGACGTGCACTGCACTTAAAAATAAGCAATAGCAGAGAAAAAGTTTAGAAAACAAGTCTTTAAATTTTAGACCTAATAATGTATGGTTATTTGGACAAAATTGTTACCACTTTGTCATGGGTTCACCATTGGAAGAAAATCAGAGCCCATGACCATGAACCGAAGCAGAACCGTCGCCAGAAAGTTTTCAGTAGGGGGGCTTTGCGTTCTTGCGGAGGGGCTTTGGGTTTTTGCGGGGGGGCTTGACACTCTAAAAATCTCAACTGATTTATAGTGTTTCATGTTTCAATTTGGGGCGGCTGAGGCCCCAAAAGCCCTCCCGCGGCGACGGGACTGAACCGAAGTGAGTGTTTTCTGTCGTGCGAAAGCATTTAGGCTACTCAGTAGACATGCTTAGTGGACCAACAGTCTTTGCAAACAAAAAGCTTAAAAAATAAAGACATATAGACATGTTTCTGAGCGCACACAACAACTGATTCGATGAAATAATGTGCTGCTAAGATAATTAGCCATGGCCGTTTGATTGCTGATAAGCTGAAGAAACTCTCAAATGAAAAATGAGCTGACCTGACAAAAATCATAAGGTGACATGAAGACAAACGAAACAATAATTTTTCGAAACTGTCCACGAACGTAAGTTGCAACAGCACTTGCTGATTTCGTGCAACACCCATACACCGAATCTAAACTATTCAACTGGTTAACTCAGTTCATGGCTGCGATTTTCTTCTGAACAAACTATGAAAAATGCGTTGTTGGAAAAATCACAATGATTGAAAGAAAAGCTCCCACCTGCTTTTAAAATTGCAATATACGAAATAACATATTCCAGGCATCGCTCCATGTAAATTCCCACCGGCGAATCACGCTTTACGCCGCACAAGACCAAATAGTCGGCCAACACGTCGCATGCATCGTTGAGATCTTTGTACGTCATGCTTCTCCCATCATCTTCGACCACAGCCACCGACTCCGGTGACAAGGCAGCTTGCTTCTCGAACATTTCGTGCAAACAGCCAAGTGACTCATACCTTTGTTCAACAAAAGCAGTATGTTGGAAGGTAGTGCAGCAAGACAGATTTTTTACTTTGCTGATGCATGTCTTCCACTGCTGACAAGAGCGACGCGATCAACCAGTATATATCTGCTCTCAAACTGCAAACAAGTTCGAGCGATCGGTGCTTTACAAACATCAGCCAATCAAAGGCCCCGCCGCTTCTCATTTTCATGCGGAGTGGCTGAGGTTCAAAACATACGGTAATCGATTAACCAGTGCAATGTGAAAAACAACATGAAATTTGATTTATGAATTTGAAAGCAGATTTAGAACGAAATCAAGCTGTGAGTCTATGAGCGCCTCCAAGATATTTGTTATGAAAAAAATGTCAATTTAGAATATCAAAAACGTTCGCATGATGATTGTTATCAGCGTTTACCACTGTGTGAACAAATACAAAATTTCCGCGCGAGACTAGTTAGTTTTGCAAAATCTTAACTTGTTTCCACAATTTTTGAGAAAAAGGTGGTGAAAAAGTACAAACAAAATTACTGTAGTGAGAACAACAGGTTATTGAAAGACGCAGATCTTAGGGAAATACGGTTTTTCGTTTTGTTGACAATGTTCATGTGAAAATGACATACATTTGCTGCTTTTTACGTTACTTCGTTGTGAAGATTTTTCTAATAGATTTCAATAAACGAAAAAATTACGTTATAAATTCAGATCAGCGCCTTCGTTAACTCCTAGGTCATTTTTAGAAAAGTCTTTTAAATTCGCAATTCACTCACTTTTGCAACTGTGACTTCCACTCCATATTTTCTCAGCTCTATTCACCAACACTGTCTAAACACACCATAAAACTTCTCATTTGAGTAAAGTTTATTTCTTGAAAAAATAAACGAGCGACGTTATGAAAAATTGCTGCACGTAGTATACAACTAGTAAATCTTGGGCACTGCTCAATTCAACTTGTTTTTTGACCTTATTTCACCACATTATTTAACACCAGTCAGCACCAATTTATGGACAAATTGCTCCGATAGACATGTTCGCATACAATTCAAAAACCTCAAATAAACCTATTTTAAGAATAGCATTTTGGAAAGGTTTTTTTCAAACTGTTATACGAAACAGATCGGTTCAGACTTTCACTGATATCCTTACTGGTGAACCTGCAACACGAAAGCATAAACACACAGCGTTTGTCACTCGAAAAGAACCAAAGTGACGTGCGTCTCATGTGCATAAAAATACTAAGATTCCTGATTGTGCGAAACAAGTTTATTGGTATGATGATGTGGGCAACGCACATTCGGATAAAATCAAAGTGTAGCTACTACGCTTTTCAATGCTTCCTTACATGCTTCTACGTTAACGGTGGGATTAAAGTTATCAACGCGGCTCTTGTTCAGTGCTTGATTATGAGACCTCTCGTATCAACAGGCTATAAAAAATGAATATAATTTTATTTTGTAATTATAGCTGTCATGTTTGAACAGAGCTATTTGTTAGCAGAGATATCCAAAAAATTGATTTAAAATTTTTCTTGATGCTCTTGAGTCTAGATGTATCCAACTTTGAAAGCAGTTAAATCTCTGAAAATATTCTTGCGAATTGAGCATTTGTTCAGCTGTGGATGAACTTCGATTCATTAACATAAAAACTCCAACTAATTTGTACTATCGGTCAGCGCGTAATATTTTCTTTGTAAGATACTGAAAGTAGTGGAATTAACGCCAAAAAAACAATCAAAGCAAGTTTGCAAATTATAAATTATATACTGATATTGCTGCAATCACCGGTCATTAACTTGTTTCCTTTTGAATTTGTTTCCTTTTGAAGAGCAAAACTTTTGATGAAAAAACTGTTGAATAAGAAAGTGTGACAATTGGGCATTGTTTTGGTGTGACGTACCACTGCGAAAAAATTGGCATTGCTATCAGCCTGCGGCTGTACATCTTGAGTTATTAGAATCACTACCCAAAAGTTAGTTAAATATTTGCATTTGTAAGGTGGAGATACAACACAGAAATTTCTTGCGAAATCTTTAAAAAATGTCTTCATAACCTCCCCGGCTATATTCTCATGGAGTCACAGTAAATATTTTCAATGTACGACCCACAAAACAATGTCTATTCTTACTGTTGTCTCGAGTAACGTGGTATGCACTTCTTTCGACGGAGTAGGTCAACTCGGGTAACTGGTTGTCAGCTTAGCGGTGCAAGTGCCATAAATTATCTTCTTTATTGATTATTGGCGATCTACAGCGCAAGCGCTAGTCTTTCAAACCCACACTTGCCAGCTAGTGCACTTGCCAGCTAATCCTTTAAACCACAGATATATTTGCGTATTTACACAAGAGTTGCATGCTAAATTTCCTCGCAACCCAAAAGTTCCTGGTTGTGATAAACTCGGTTGATGCTGTTTACAAACGAGATAAACTTCAACTCGAATGCAGGTAAAGTTTTCTGCAGAAAGAAACATTTGTATCCGCAAACTGTGGCAAAAGTGGTATACTTATGATGTGATTGTCACGTTGATTAATTAATCCGATAATAATCAAAAGTTACTTAATCCGATAATAATAACAATCACTCCTCAGTAGAGCAATTACTTAATCATGAAACGAACTTAATTTACTAAACATGTCACGAAAATACACATGTTATGAGCAACTGCTTCTGAAAAACTCTTAAATAGCACTTGATTTGAATAGTTAAGCTTGATCGCGAACCTGGGAAGCACTCAATGCAAATGTTAAGTATTAGCAAATGAAGATACCTGATGAAAACTTTGTGAACTTCTTTTGCGATTCAGCTGATGTAGAAAGTATGCTGAGGTCGATAAATCTGTTTCTAATTTAATCATACTTGTAACAGGTTTAACTGCATTTAAAACTAAAGTGTTTTTGGTTTTTGTTGAAATCTGCAATATGAAGTTACTGCCCAAGTTCGTAACATGCAGCGACTTAATCCACGAAACGTACAGCATTCAGCCTGTTCTCTTTTAATCCTGCTCAAATCCTCAGAAACACAAAAGATCTGCTGCACACTGACGGCAAATAGGACATAACAGCCCTGAAGTTTTACTGCCATAGTCAACCACCCAGCTCCACGCTGGAACCTGTTACGTGCTCTACTGACGTGTACAGCTGAATACGGAAGTTACCACCGACTGTCGTTGTCTACTATCAAACACAGCTAGATGGACTTTAAGCAGTCCAAAGGTTCAGCAGTGTTTGTGTTTTCTTGAGAAGGTATTGCGACAGAAGTGAGAGGACAAAAGCTTTAACAGGTTTGACTGCAGAGAGGTACAACAAAAACGCAATGCCAATACGATCACGAAGACGGCAACACCAGTTCGATCGCGAAAGTTATTTTTGCTGCATTCGCGCTGCATATGCAGTGAAACGGTCACGTGTATTTTGATCATGCTCGTGGCGAACAAGCTTTTCTTGTTACAGATGCGAAATTGCACGTGAGCTGCTGGCGCTGTTGAACACTTGAAGACCTTGCTTCATGCTTACTGTGTGTGAAGATATTAGACCGCCCCGTTCCACAACAGCCTGGCGAACGTTTGGCAGCTAGCCAGCTACAGTGAAGAGGCATCTTTTTGTTAGATGAATGTGGTCAGCGTTGACACAGGTCAGTTTCTTTTAAGTTTTGCTTAACGGGAGGTGGCTCATCGAAAAACAAAAAAGATGTTTGCAGCTTTTAAAAAGTAAAAAAGCTGCACGCACGGGGTATGGCCCGATAACTTTTGAAGCAACCATACAATAGCTTAGAAATTGGAGGGTTGTGTAAATATCAAGATTTTATTATTCCGTGGGAACACAGGGTGCGTTGTTTGTTAGCGAGGGTATGTGAAGCAATGAAATATTACTCGCCAAAAATTGTAAAGCATCCTGTGTTCCACTTGAAAAATCTTTGCAGCGAAAAACTGAAAATAAACCACCGACCCACAAAGCGATTGTTTTTGTTATGGAATTACGAAAATATGTTTGTTTTCGGATTAATATATTTTAAAATTACTCAAGCTTCGCAGCAATGCATTTTCTGATTGTCATTGACAATGTAGGCTTCTTTCAAAAATTCCTTTGTGAGAACCCATTGGTCTTTTTGTTCAGTCTGTATAGATTATAACACAGATTCCATCTACTTTCATTTTTTAAATATTGTACTAGTTGCTCTGTTCAGGTTTAACTCAAAAAAGGTCCTTTTTTAGTGAGGTTTACACTGAAAAAACAATCACCACATGAAACTCCAAATCCTGTAAAAAAACCTAATTCAATTTAAAAATATTTTACCGTGCTGTAGGAAGAGGTAGTTGGTGAAGCTATTACTTTCGTCAAAGTGATGCTTCGTTGGATAGCGCTTAATAGGCTGTAGAATGTTTGCACCATCCAAAATGCTGTGTTTTTCTGCTCACCTCTCCTATCATTCTGAATTTGGTGCCATGGGCCGTGCTGTACTTGGGCGATAGTTTTACTAAACAAGAATTTTACAAAGAATTTTAAATCTTGAAAGATATTAGTAAAAAAATTAAACTCGGGTTGCATCCTCTAAGATCTCTTGCTGTCTATAAATGCTGTCTACCTCTGCTGAAATGAAAGCGGTTTATGTCCATTCTTGCATATTTGCTAGTTGCTACTATTGCTGTGTTCGATTTCATGCAAATGTTTATCGAAAATCTGTAATGGTTTACAGCCGAATAAGTTTGCGTAATCCATCGGGCCTCTGGTAATTTACCTATTTTACTGACACAATTCGAATTTCGTTGTAATGACGTCAGCGATGGATATGTTCTCATAAAGTTGTTTGGAACTTTTGTAAACAACTTTATGAGAACATATCCATCGCTGACGTCATCACAACGAAAAAGTTCCAGACGCAGTGAATATATGCACGGAGATTCGCCCCGTGTTAAACAGTTATTGCAATCATCGGTAGCCCAATATCCACCGTGTGCCTGGACACACGCGACGTTTCGCACACTTATTGTAACTACTTACGTGTTTGCTTTTTGTACAGTTGATTGCTTTTTTTGTACCTGCCACTTTCCAGCGATGCATAGAACACACTCAAGTGTGGAAAGAAGAACTTGGCCTTTTGAATAGATAACTTCAAAGGTAGTGTGCGAGACGCCGTGAGCGTCAAAAGTCCCGCATTTAATTCTGATGTCTGCTTTTAATATTTTATGTGAGTTGTGTCTCAGAACCTGTATGAGACGCGGGACTGATCGTGCACGTTTACAACCAGGAGTGTAGTATAGGGCGGAAACGCGTGAGAACAGTGTTCCCACACTTTTTCATGTTTTTGTTTGTAGTGTAATGAAAGTGAATACTTCATTAAATATTGATTTTAAAATTAGTTTGAAGTGCTGTTGAAAATGGGTAGTTTTTTTGACGTGTTCCCGCACTTCTTTTTTCAGCCCTACACCCCTGTTTACAACTATAAACCCTTGACCGTAACTTTTGCTTTGCTTTTCAGTTTCAGCTTCAGAAACATTTTTTAATGAAAAGTTCGATACATGTGAAGCACGAGCAAGTTACCTGAACAAGTAAAATCAGTTTTGCAACTTACGTATTGGGGTTGTAAGAAGTATAGGTCATGAGCACACATGTGCAATTAAACGTTTATCGCAATGATGAATTGTGTATTTAAAATGAGTGTAGACCTTGTGCACGGAAATATTTCATAAAAATGTGCATCTGATGTTCTTTATCTAAGATTTTTTTTCAGATGGCCAAATGCCGGATACTTCAATGGAAAAGGGGAATCAGTCAGTTTTTCCCTGCTTGTCACCGAGAGCTCAGAAACTTTATTGCTGCGTCCAAATTTATATATAAAGGAACAGTGGCGTAGCGAGGCTAAGTACCGCCCGGGGCCGACCATAAAAGTGCCACCCTTTCAGTCTCTCAAATTTGCTTACAAGAATTAAAAATGAAAAGAGATCATATTTCATGCTTATAAAAATATAAGAGGGAATCAAACACTCAAAAACTGCAGTGGATCTTGTTTTTCATTGTCGGTTTATGATTCCTGCTTTTTCTGATTTTAGCCACCTTTGTCACAATTACTTTTCCCATTTTTCTGCTTTCTTATAATGCCCATATGGACCTGGCATATATCGTCAAAAATTTTCCCTGCTGGCTTTCAGTCTCCGGTAAGCCGCACCACTCGGTTTTAATCATTTATTCCAGGATTTCTCAACCTGTGGGCCACGGAAGAATTTTTGGCTGTTCACGACCAGGTATTATTGAAATTGAGTATGTTTTGCAAGTTGAACCCTTTAACGTAAATGTTGGTAGCTCATGAGCTGCAAATGACATAAACGCTCTCTTTTTTCATTTTGCGTAAAAGATTATTGCAACAAAGAAGTTACAACGTAACCGTCAGTTACGCCACTGGCTTTCAATACCCACCAAAATACTCAAACATTGTAAGTAACAGTTAAACAAAAAGCAAAAATGACATATAGGGAAAAATAGTAATAAAGTGTAAAAATTTAGGACCATCTTTATTTCTGAAATGAAAACTACAATTTTCTTCACAGTAACTTTTCTTGCTTTTTTGTTGGCAAATTCCTCAATGGCAATGTCAAAATTTATTTCTACTGTCAACTGTTGCTCTATAGACAGTATGGCAAGATTTCTCAACCGCAAGGGGCTCACATCAGATCTTAAGTAATTCTTGATCAGTTTTATTTTCGAAAAACTCCTCTCACAGGTAGCAACACTAACGGCAATTGTGAGGAAAATCCCAACATTATTACCATATTTCGAACAGAGTTCCCAAGGTTACATTTTTGAATAAACTGCAAAAGTTCGAGGGGGCCTTCTTTCTCTACTGTGAACTGCACATCGGCAACAACGTATAACTGTGATGCAACAGTAACGTTCTTCTTCATTGCACAACGAACAACAAGCGACGCAACAACTACATATGTTTCTTTTTCGGCTCTCAACCACCTGTACAACCAACTGGCCTGCTTGGAACCTGAATGCAGCACGGTGATCTAAAGTTTTTCATAATCACCCATCAACATATTGAAGCAAGAAATCATTTCCCCTAAAAAAAACGAGGAACCCTCACGGAACCCTTAAAACTCACGTAACCCCACCACATGTTTTGAGGAACAGTAGGGTTCCGTGAAACTCCTGTTGCAGAATACTGAGCAAGATTATATTTCTCCACACACGCGGAATTCTATTTTGACGAGCACAAATCCAACTACACATTTATTAGATTTACACAGAAATGTTTTTTAAGACCCAGCAAAGCGCTTTTATTCGCAGGTAAAAAACTTAAGAGCTCTTACAAAAGCTTAGAGCTCACTACAGCCACACGTTTGCCCATCCACCACACTCCTTCTAAGTTTTATGACGTCATATATGATCTACGACCAAACGTCAACAACGACCCAACACTCGATCTATCAGACGTGTAGTGAATCAGTAAAATTTGACATCAAGTTTGTTGGTAAGCGTGTTGAGAACCGCGTTGCAGCGTCATGTAAAAAAGCCCATTGATAAAACATCCCTGATACATGACTGTTCATTGTTGGCTAAGATAAGAATCGCTTAAATCAGGGGTGGGGAATATTCGGCCCGCGTGAACACTTGGTATGGTCCGCACCAGAATATCCGTTACCCAAGTTAGAGCACAACATCGCGTCAAAATGAAACTCCAGAATAAGCGGGTACCCAGATAACAAGTCAGAAGTCACCCTTCCTCACAGTTAGACAAAGGTAAAATTTTAGGATAAAATTACTTGATTTTGCCGCCCGCCAGCGATAATGCACAATTCATGCGGCCCATGATACTAAATAGGTTTCCCACCACTGGCGTAAATACACATGCCATAGTTTAAATTGCTCAAAATCACATACGTCCTTCGACTGCGAGTAGTGTCCCGACATTAAAACCACTTTTATTTCAAAACAGCCTACAGGTACAGGTTTATAGCCTACAGCACCATAGCCAATAGTGCCGCCAGGGGCGGACCGCTCCCCCGCCCCCCTCAGCTACGCCACTGTAAAGGAAGGTCGGGTAATGAAGTGGTTGAGTTTGGGTCACCGCAGCAACACTTTGATATTGCTGCATAGAATACTGATTAATTAAGGCAAGTCAGGCAAATTCCAATGCAAACAGTCTTTGCTTAAGTCGCAAAGAATTCAAAGTATTTCCAACAGTTATAGTGCTGTGGACCTTCGTTGGTGCATGAGTTGTGTAACGGTAGGAACAAAGCCAGACCATTCGGGCAACATATTTTGCGTTTGGCTGGAGTCAGAATAGAATAAACAGACATGACATTGAGGATTCATTTTTTATTGTCATAAATGAACTACGGAGTGGCTGGAAGATCCAGAAAAAGCTCTTATTATCTAATGCACGTTGAAAGCAGAAGAGCTAATGACGGAATGACGACGTAGGATAAAAAGAGAAACATTCTATTTCAGTGAAAGCTACAAATGGTGCTTGGACCAATTCGCAGATAGCGGTAAACGAGTTCAAAAACCGAGTTTTAAACAACATTAATCAACACTATTTAACGATGTTTTCACATACTTTAAAAACGTAAATATGTCGATTCAAAAACATACGAAGTATTACACGTTCGTACAAACGCATGATTTAAATGTGTGTATTGTTTTCAAGGCGTCGAGGCGCAAAGCATGTCGAGTTCAACCCGAAGAAAACCCAGTCGAGTCGTTCTCAACAATCCTTGCTGGAAATAGCAATTTAGTTCTTCTAATAGATGTGTGGTGGCAAAGTTTGGTGGATGACACTGAAAACGAGCAGCGAAAAGCGCTCCGTTGCATCCCATTTTGGAAAAAGTAGCTTTAGCAAAAGACGAACAATGAACTTGGTGAAACGCTTCTTGCTATCTTACGCTTCTGGTGAAAGCATGAAACACTTCCAAAAAAACTTTATTAACGAACGAATCCTCTGGATATATTCCAAGGATGGGAAGATAAATCCTGCACACTCCAAAGAGATGGGTCATACCAACGATAGTATCTTTTCAGCCCGTTGGTGTTCTGATCCATGCAGTCTGATATTTCCTTGTAAAACAAGCCTGTGGACGGAGAGAAGTTAAGAAATACTTGTATCGTCTTTCCCTTGAGAATATGATGTTAAAGCTTTGCGGAGAATCCATGTTAACCTATTAACAGACAGTTGTGTCAGTCCACGTGACAACAAAAGTTGTGGCCAAAAGATCTCCAAAAACCGGAATATAGGGTTGGGAGTTGGTACACAGTACTTTGCTTGGAGTGATCAACGAAAGTGAAGCTTATCCAACGTGATGTCATGCACGAAAATGTTCGGCTCGCCTGTGTTTGTATTCGTATTTGTGTTTTCTTCTTCGAGCAAAAAAGAACAGCAAAATATAAAAACGCTAAAATAGGAAGTAAGAACGATGTTGCAATAACGCAGGTTGCATTGTATGGAACGAGCATAGTTAAATTTGTTGCATAAACCTTAATCCATTAATCTTATCAGTGCCTCAAGCTTACAAGGTTTAATTTTGTTCAGTTACTCCTACGTTGATGTGAACGTGTTCAACCGAGTTGTTATCGTGAAATTTTGACTGGGGTTGGGTTCAATTAAAATGTGCTGCACCCACCGCCCAGCAGTACCTTGTGTGTGCGTGCAACGTAGCAATCAAAATGGGATTTTACACCTCATTCTGAAATGGACTTTGCACGATGCATCTTTTCATGCTTTTTGACCACAAGCTTACAGCAGGAAAGAGAGTGGCCAACCACCAGGACTATCGTAACTTCACGGTTAACATGTCACTTGAAATCGAGATAAACTTTTGTTAAAAATTGTTTTCACAATCGTGTTACTCCTGAACGTGAGCATTTGCGGCAAATGCTTTGAAAAAAGAATATTTGCACCAACATTTTATTGTTTTAAATACCATTTCAGCTATTGGTTCAATTAAAGAAAGCGCTTTCACATTAATAGAAAGCAATAACACCAAACCATTCTGAAGTGAAGAAAGGCAGCACGGCACGAATTTTAGAAATTTAACCAAATAGCATGTGGCGCTAGTTGAACATTCTCGTGCGTGTAGTTCCATATGCGGTGCGATGTCGATGATACTCTGGTTTCCGAGTCGATAAACCACATGTGTAATGCACTCTCTTGTATAATCAACCGATGTTTGGTAATAAGAGTTTTCGAGCATTGAGTGCTGTTCAGCTGAAAACTGAAGGTGCAACAAGTTTGTTAATCAAATTCTTGTCAAATGAGTTACTGCCCGTGTTAGTAAGATGTTATAAAACAGCTTCAGAGAACTTTGTAACGAATGAACACGCAATGCATGAAACAGCTACCCGATTTGAAAGAAATGTAGTTTGAAGAAAGCCATTCGTAGTACACTGAATCAGGCTTCTGCTGGTCCACACAAGGAAATTGATCATCAAGCAACGGCTCAGGCGGTACTTCTACGTTGGTTTTTCAAACCTTGGCATGAAATTTGCGGTGGAATAATCTTATTTACAAGCGATTTATGCTGATTTATCAATTTAGATGGCAGAAACATCTTAGTTTCAATGCAGCGTGCGTGGTTTAATTTTGAAAAACGTTTGGTAAAAATGCATCGGTTACATTTAATTTTTTAAGTGAGTTGCAGCAATTCAGAAACTAGTACAAAAGCGGCTGTGCTTTTTTGTGAACTCATTAACCCCAACTCTACCCACGTACATCTCACTTTCGAAGTGTTAAAGCAAATAAATATTTAACGTGGATCGTGAAAATCACCAGTTGTTGAGCCTTGTTAGCACAATGATATAACTACTGAGCACAATTAACCGCACGTTTAGGAAAACCGTCACAATTATTAAACATGCTTAGCATGATATTTCTAACTGAGGAAAAAATAAAAAATGTGGTGCATTTATTTCAACAGTAGAAATCATTACAGATGCTGAACTACTGTTAAGACCAAAGATGTTTACAACCAATAAATCGTAATTCGAATGCTTGACCGATTTTAACAGAATGGTGTAAAATGAAGATAATGTTACACACAAATATGCTGGTCAATGAAAGTATACTTCTAATTCTGAATGAATGACGCTACTCCAATAGCTCTCATTGATGGAATTGAGACAACCATTAACCAAGTAAATATGGTATCTTTGGGCCAATCATCCCATCTCCGTGATGAGCACCCCTAGGGATACATGAGGTTTACATATGAAGCGGGTACAAAGATACTGTTCAGGCGATTTCATGAAATAATTTTTAGTTGTTAGTGAAAACACTTGCAGTATTTGGGCCCCAGATTGCTTGTTAAATTGATCTACATTTTGCGGAGCGTTTGTTGTGAGCAGAATTTCACCAATAACTTCTGTTTTTTCTTTATATGTTCTGACATCGCAATCAGTTTACTATAGAAAATTTGCAAAATGTTTTAAAAAGTAAAGATACATTGTCATGTGGAAATTCTGGATTCCATGAAACGTTGAAGCAAAGTTAGTTTGCACTATCCTGCAAAATCATCTATGAATACCATATGTGCATTTTCTACACTCTTGCACATGCAGTTACTTTTCATACATAAATGAACAGACTTGGAAGCTGTATAGTGTATAACATCGTTTTTTTCAGTATCATAAAAGGATTGGGTTCAGTTTTTATGTTTGGCTCTGGAAAACAGTTGTTTATGCGCTCCACGCATACTCGTCTATGCAAACCTCCTCGAAAAATTTTATTATAACAATATTTATTTAAAATATTGCACTCCATTCAAACAAATGTAGTATACTGAGCTTTTTGATGAAGATAATACACTTAGAAAGGTATTTTTTAAATTTTCATAAAATAGCTCTCTTAAAAAATTTATTGTATTAAAATTTTTTTCATCGAAATTGTTTTTTATGAAAACAAATAGTTGACGAAAGAAAATATGTAAGTGAAAAACGTTTAGAAGAACTAATTCGTTTTTTTATGCAGTGGTTCTACAGCGCGGTAAGCAATAAAATGCCCCATTTTCCTGAGACATGCTCAGCTGCCTTCCAAGATTAAACCAATGAACTCTTTTGATGTTCAAGCTGCCTTATAATTAGAGCAGCAAAAGATTGATTGTTTCTTTCAAACACGTATCAAGGGACGGTTAGAAATGACATGACCTTGAGAAATTCGTCAATATTGACAGATGTGTAACAATAGTGATTTAGAACACTGTTGTTAAACAATCTCATCAAGCCTGTAATTATTAACAAGCGCAAAGTTCACAACGCCTGTTTGCCACGTCGGCAGCAATCAACTGCTTCATCAGCAAAAGACTCTGACACCGTACCATGCAATGAGCATGCTGTGTAGCATTAGTGGTGAGGCAAGAATCATAAAAATCATAGTCTGAATGTGAAGCGTAAAATTTGTTTGAAGACGTAACTACAATAATTATTTCGACTTTTTTCGGCTAGATGTCGCTCTTCTGCAATTCGGAGAAACGATCTGGGTTTTCAGTCTCTGTGGATTAGCACTATGGGCATTGTAAACGAATTTCTTTTTAGAAAGGTTTAGGTATTGATTCGAAGAACAGGTGATGTTCTTAAATCATCTTCTACAGATTCCTCGAATTTGTGCGGGTAAATTGCTGATACCTTGCTTGACCAAACAGTTTAAATGCTTATCTGCATACGTCAATCACAGCTGTAAGGTAAAAGCGACTTTGTTGAGAAAGTTAACTCCGCACTTAAAATCGAACGTAGTGTCAGGCTTTTTATCATGACCTACGTTTTGGTTAAAATCTGTAGTTCTCCATAACAAGTTTACAACTTTCAAGTTTTTGCATGAAGATACATGAATGCAGAACCGCATTTCATTCGCTTGATCTGGTACTGTTGCTTGTTTTCGTCTCAGATAGATACAGTAACTGCGGTGCTGCGCGAAGCATTGCATCCAAGCTAATTTTGCGTATGAGCACTGATGGGCTTTTCTGTCCAGCGCAAAGTAGCTGTGCCTTGTGAAAATACTTTCAGAAACACGAAAAAGGGTTTTAGATTTGTTTTTTTCACTGAGGACGCTGAAGCAAGAACACAACCGCACCTCTGCCAGTGTTTTATCGAATTTTACCGAAAAAGCTATGGGGCAATTTGAAGCTATCGACTGTTTATTACTTCTATTGTTTACGAAATGTCTTCCATGCTCTTCAAAAACTTTTACGTTTATTTAACAGAGAAACTTCTGAGCTGTAAATAGAACCATGCCTTCTGCATTGTACGGCAAGTGGAAGCTTACTAAAAGTGACAACTTTGATGAGTATATGAAAGCTGTCGGTGAGTATAAGCAGTTTACAATGAAACTTTGGTTGGTATTTTGTCCTCTTTAAGTTTTAGATGAATAGGGTTGAGATTCCAAATGTGTCGTTTAATGAAATATAGGATAAATATGTTTCAGCAAAATGGCTATTTTAGCGGTTTTTAACTTGTAAAGCAGATTGGCTAATTGCCTTTGGCCAAACCTATTCTATGTATGAGCCGCATATCGTAAAACGCAAGTTACAAAGAGCCGCAACATCCCAAAACACGAATTTATTTGCAATCTACGCTTCTGTGACATAATTCTTTTTGGAACGACTTGCAAAAGTAATATTGTACTGCATGCTAGCTACCACAGTACCACTTTACAATATTTTTACACTTTGCAAAACAAATACATAAATTTTCGGAAAGCTCAAAGAGCCGCCTGCAAAAGTTCGAAGAGCCACATGCGGCTCGCGAGCCGCAGTTTGGCCACCTCTGGTATATATGATGTGCATCACTTTTACTGCTATTTTCAGCGTGTGCCATAAAGCTTTCTATACACTGTCCTTCTTTTGAGTAGTTCAATACGCTCTTCAACAAATAGTGTCTCGTTTCGTGCCTCATTGTTTACTTCTTATCGCAATATCCCATGGAGCATCTTCGCTAACATTATTTAATTTAGTTGATCCTTTCATTTGTTCGATTTCGATAAATAATTTACAAATGTGCTTCTTCGATCTAGGTGTCAACATAGCCTTGCGTAAGATGGGTGCTCTAGTGTCATCAACTTCTGAGATAACTGAAGAAGGGGGTAAAATCAGAATTAATACCCAGAGTACATTCAAATCCGCCAATGTTCTATTCCCACTTGGGGAAGAAATGGAAGAGCACACCATGGATGGAAGAAAATGCAAGGTGTGTCTCACATTAAGTGTTTTAGTGTGACCTTAAGCGTGATGCGAAAAAACAATCGATGAGTTCTTGTTCAAATTGTGACTGACTTCACATGACTTCTGCGCGCGATGTGAGGAGAACGGGAAGGGAACTAAGAACAGCAGACAGAAGAGCAGACTGGCATCAGCAGCAATAGAGTGACCTCGGTCGAGCGGGCGTTATCTCTTGCTGCTGATGCTATAGCATAGTGGTTCTGCACCAGAAGGTGCTCGCGCCCCCTGGTGGCACGAGACATCATTCCAAGAGGTGCGAGAAGGCTCCGTCTTAGGGAAAGGAAGATGATCTACTTGCTTTTTGTTTTCTCCTGCCGCTTTTTGTTTTCTTGTGCAGTGGATAGACAAAAACGCGAGGTTCGTTCAAACCTATGTGTCACGATGTTATTCGCCTTAAGATTACGAGCTTGTAGTAGTTTTTGCTCGAACGAACTAGATATTGGCATTGTTTTTTGTGACGTGATAACCACTTTTCTGGACAGGAGTCTGAACGTAGTATACGAGTATATTCCGCATTTCATCATTCTTAGTGAACAGTTCTGAGGTGAATCGATCGTGGAGTAGATGAAAGGTGTCGTGTGCGCTGCCTTTCATATTGGGGTGAATTGTTGTTCTTGTGAAAGTTTTTTGTTAATTTGAAGAGATGTGAAGGTCTACTCTACGTAATGGCGATGCAATTGCTCCACGTAGGCCTAATAGTTACTGGGGGTGCGAGGTCAGAGACAATTTTTTTAGGGGTGTAGAAATAAAAAAGGCGTTCTTACCGTTGCGGGTTCGCATCCTCTAATCAACAGTATAACCTTTGATCTGCTGATGATCACATTGCGAAATCGAACAAAACCGTTGAAGTCAAAACTTGACAATGCAGAGCTTGATGCAGAGTTGACGAAAAACATGAATGCTGGCTGAGGTCACGAGTAAGCAATGAGAAAACTGCATCAAACATTTCAAAGAACGTTGATGATATGCATTGAATTATTTCAACAACACAGGGATGCTAAATAGTGACGTGGCAGAACACGCGTCTCTTAAGTTGGAAGGCTGCATCCGGTACTCATTCTGGTCATGCAAGAAACTTTGAAGATGGGTGCTTATGCCTTTNAAAGAAAGTCCTTCGAATCTTGCGCTTAACGTTAAAGTGCCAAAAATTTCACCCGTTGTGCTNCCGATGACGTTACACCACTGCAGCCTTCACTAAGAAAATAGCTATGTGGTCTCCGGCTCCGGGAAACACCACACGGGCGTCCGCAGACCACCTGTACTCCCTAACCTGGGGTGAAACCGAGTGCAATGAAACTTTTTCCTACCTTATACATCAATTCACGAAAATATGGAAAAACGGTCGTAACATAACATCTCATGCCGTTTTTCGGAAGATCACGCTTGCTACATTTAATCCCACTAATCGAGAAATTTTTCTTCTTTGTTAAATCATTTTTACACGGGTAACTTAACAAAAACCTCTTCTAAATATATTCTAAATATATCAAAATCCCTTGTTACAGCACGGCCAGCGAAATATCAATTGCATTTTGTTTCAAAATGCGTGACAACACTTGAAGTTTCAACTGACAACGAAGAATTAGATCATAAAAAGTTGAAATATTCAAATATCCATTCAAAAATGAAATCAAAATATTCAAATGCTCACCTAAGATTCCGCAGTTCCTGTTATTTTTCCCATAACAGTATCAAGAGATCACAAAACCAGCTTTGTACAATAAAAAAAACACCAAAGTAAGACATTTTCTTGCGCAAAATTTGGTGTTCAACCATAACACTTTTCCCAACGTTATTGGATTCTCAGCTTCGCTCTTTTATCCAACCAAGACGTTTTATTTGACTTAGACGACACTCGTGTGGGATGGAGAAAACAAGCTTCACCAAGTTCAACTGTGGGATGACGGCAAGCGACGAGCCACCCTGGACTGGATTTACGAAAATGATGAAATGAAACTGGTACGAAATGTAAAATGCTTTATCCATCTGAGCAAATAAAAAGCGTAAAGTAAATTGCAAATGCATGGAAAGTTCTAAACTGGCCGACTTTGTTTTGTTTGATTGTGTTGATCGTTCGATATTTATACTCCAAATGCTGCGCTATTGTTTCTATTGCAGACTTAAAAAAATTCAGCGAAAAAGATTTATTGGCTTCTAGTTTTTTCAGTGTTTGCTGGAAATGTGTTTTGATATAATTATCTCAACGATGTGTATATACAGAGACCATTTGACCACTCAATGGCTTGTTTAAGCCCATAAATACGATATAAGTATGGTAGAGAAGGTTGAAAGCTGTTACATCTGTAACAAACACCATGGTCACGCCTGAAAATAAATTTCGTAAAAATCTTTTTTTGAAAGAGGTACTATAAAAGCAAATATAAGCAAACGTCGTTACCACCATTGCTTCGCAGTTGGGTCTACCGCCTTCTCTTGGTGAAAAAAAATCCAGGAAGATTGGTTGATAGTTAACAAGAACATCAAGATAAATTGAACAGTGCAGATGGCACATATTGCAGTTAGACTTCTGTACTCTTCAACCCTTCCATCTTGTTATTTCAACGTCCTCCTCTCTTCACACCTGTAATATATATTGTGTATCAGTCAAACCGACTATCATTGCGCACAACTTACCTTTGGTAAATTCATACCGTAATGTTTTTGAAAGTATCAACCACCTTTTGGAGCAACAGCTTTGAAACTCCTCAGAGCCTTAAGCAAGTATCAGTTGAAAACTGAGAAATTTTTTTTTGTATTTTAGTATACGCCAATGTTTACAGCTTGTTTAATTCTTCAGCTTTGAAAACTGCCTGGCAAAAACGATGCGTTTACCCGGAACCACTGGGTGTGGTCAATAAACACAAGTCCCTTCTATAAAAAGTATTTAAACAGTATAGTCCACAGCAGCGATTTGTCATAACTAGAGTGACGATGTACTGAAAAGAATGATGCTTATAAATTCACTAGATAGCCTTGGTCCACGCAAATAAACACTTGCTTTTCAGCCATGTGTTGCTGGAAAGGTCATTCCGCGCTTAAATTTCTGAGTGTAAAATGAAAACTAAAAAAGCTCCATTGCATTTTAATAAATGGGATAAAAAAACCTAAGCCGATTTAAAAAGTACAAACCAGTATTGTTTTGTGCAGAGATTAGAATGCGATGGCGTCGTGTCAACCAGACGGCATGAACGATGCTGAAGAGGAAGGTGGCTAATTACCCGAAAAAGCCTTGATCATCAACTTTGCGATTTGGAAACTGTTGGAATTAAATGCTTTCTACCAAACCAATATGCATTTAAACCAGCCTTAAGAAGCAACCAGTGCCGTAATGTGCAATATTATCCTTGCAAGTATTTACAACTACAATCACTGGATGGTGCCAGAGCTATGAATACGTTCAATCGAATAAATATTGATGTCTTGCATTTACACCGTGAAAGAGCATGAGATCAAGACTCCATTGGACCAATTTTTGCTTTATCCGACAATTATGTTTGAAAAGCACGATTAAGACGAAATGACTGATTGTAATAATGGACCAACACAAACACTTGTACAGCGGAACTCCTGCTTGCTATTTTTTACTTTTTATTTTCAGTGTATCATCCTTAGGGTAGTCTCAATCAAAGTTATAACGTGAATCAATCTGAAAACTTAAGCTGTGCTTGTTATTGCTTTCTCACTTAATACAAAAGGCTGTATTATTATCAGTATCTGTTTGACTTACGCATGAAATTTCACATGGCCACAATGCAACACCATTGGTGCTGACACCGCGTGTGCGTGGAATGCCGATCATTGCTGGAAGCCGCTTAGCTGGTGATGCATAACACATGGTTTTGCTTGTGTCAAAACAAGAGCTAAAGCTAGCTTGCAGCAGTTGAACAGCAACGAATTCGAGCTTGTGCAATGGCGGAAACAGTTTGGCCAGCCGAATTTACTTTCCTTGTGTCAAGTTTGGTTGCAGCCAGAAAGTAACGGACAGTACGACCCTGACCTCGAATTTTTTCTTACCGCAAATGAATCTGGATGAGCAAGCGTGGGCACAACTTTTATTTCATGACTGTAGCATAACTGTCATAACACAGGTGATTGTCACGCAGCCGAAACCGATCAAAGTTGGATATTGCCAACAAGCAACTCAACCTCAGCTTGTAAATGTCTAAATGGAGTATGATGGTTAGTCTATCGATAAGTTCCCCTGCTACTGGAGCAGATATATTTCACATTTTTTGTCATTCTGGCACAATCTACGCAACACTGAAAGCAATGAAATAATCGAAAGAATAGACTACGATAAAATCTTTTAATCAAGAGCTGCAGACGAGTAATTGCAACCGCCGGCCGGCTACTTTCAATTTACCAAAATTGCGCAGAAGTAAGCGCTCTCATGTCATAGGCAATCCAGTTCACTCACTGAAGCATGTAGGACGCAGCGGTCCAGCATCGCAATCGTGACGTGTGTATTTATATCCTATAATTGCTTTTGACGCGGATGAATTTTGTCCGAAACCGCTGCGGCGATTTTTCGATGGTTCTGGACTGTTTCTTGACTGTGACAGGTTCAGGCAGAATTAGGACAAATGAGATTACGTTACACGATTGGGTCGAGTTTCACAAGAACCTATTGTTTACATTTGCACAGAGAGCAAGCGAATTGAGGCCTTCTGCTTGGTTTGTTGGTAAAGAGTGTTTGTGTGGAATAATATTGCTTCACCTGTTTTATCTGTTTCATCCAGAGCTGGATAGTTTACTCGCGACCTAGAGTCTCGTAAAAATAGAAGAAAAGCAAAGCAGTTTAAACTTCCCGGAAACATATCTTGCGGCAGTGGCGGATCCAGACCAGGCGTTTGGGGGG
>JGI24021J15306_10000419_pt1 | contig 31494 bp, 17 predicted proteins | sample Ectturendosymbi1_FD_15306 | JGI IMG/M metagenome (IMG submission 15306)
TCTCTTCTTTAGGACAAAGCAGCAAGGAACCTGATGCACACTGTGGTTTTGAGAGGTGGAGACATTACGCAACTCTCCGAAAGTGGCGCAGAGAAGGGAGCTTGCCGCAAATTTATAAAGGTTAGGAATTGAGATAAGTGGTTTTGGAAATCGTCACATTTTGTAATTGATAACTAGATCGATTTATTCGTTTTATTCTCCTGTGTAGAACGGCTCTACATTTACAGTAGTTACTCATGCGCTTCTCGAAAAAGGTTTATACACATTTTGCTGATTGATGTGACTGCTTTACCTTTGCTTTTAATTGTTGATAATTTTGCAGTTACGTTCATAGAATTATAGAGGTAAGGTTTTTAGGCCGTGCGTTGTAAACACCAATCAAGGGATAAAAAGTTTGAGAAAGTTTAGTGTGTGTGTTTCACTCTGATGCGTTTCGGGACTGTGAACACCTATCCTAACCAACAACTGCAAAATTGAAATATCGCCCACGCTGTCTAGGACAGTTCGGCGCTGCCGTTTCGGCGACGAACCCTTTCGGCGACGAACCCTTTCGGCGACGAACCCTTTCCGCGACGGGACGTTTCGGCGATAGTGGTCGCAAATGTTTTATGCGAAAAAAATGTGTATTTTTGAAATACTTTGAAGATTAGACTACAAAGGATGCTTGCTTCAAAAGTAGTTTTGTTGTCATCCTGATGGCCAGTGTAGTTTCCCGTCCGTCAGGATTTTGGAAGAACTTAGTGCAATCATGACCACGTGTGTAAAGAAATATGGCTTGTGACGTTTATTTATGCTGGCATGAGCCGTTTGTGAGTTTACACAAAAGTTAAGCCTGGACGGCATCTGTTGCTTGATCCCTCACGTAGTTATCGTTTTGATTGCATTTCACAGTTAATCTAAGAATATATCGTACTTCTTGCCATCGGTTGCCTATCGGTGTAGGAATATGCAGTAATGACACTTCCAAATCCGTAGTATGCATCATGAATCGCAATAAAAACAGCATAAATTTAAAGATCTGGGACAAGTGCTAGACTGACTCTTGCGCTTAGACGCTTCCCAGACGACCGCAGTGCGAACTTTGCACTTTGGTGACATTCCAAAGGAAAACACATTTCACATTTCATCGCCGAAACGTCCATCGCCGAAACGGCAGCGCCGAACTGTCCCATTCCGTCGCCCACGTGTATTCCGTATTCAGGATGTCTGTCAACACTTTTGCAATATCCAACGTATTCCCAATCTTTATCTTCCCGGAGGCTAGGACTTACTTGCTTTACCTCTTTTACGTTCAATACGTCTCATTGTTAGCATTGGAAAAAGGTTGAATTTTCAAATGAAATGAGGTTTTTCTTATACCAACTGTTATTTCTGAATATTACGACACTTATGACTGGGTACTTGAGATGATATAGCGTGATTACTTCAACAGAAACACAACACAAAGCTGTTACTTCGAAACACGGAAAAGTAGCGCCTCTGCTTGGAAAAATTCTCGACAAAAACTCGGCTTAATGCGCAAACTGCGATGACATTGCACATTTGAGCAACAACACATAAAGAGCAAGTGGGCAAATAAAAACCAACCACAACCACGACACAATTGCGCCCTGAAAATGATTTAATTATTTGTCTCGCCTTTTAAATCTGAAGTAAATTTGGTTATGGTTCTACCTGTGTCAAAACTAACCGGGAGTTCGGGCCTTTGGCCCGCAAGTCGAAGCACAAAATTCACGCCAATTCCCGCCAGGGATCCAAGGTTGATTTCTCAGATTTTTTGGAAAAAGCAGATTTTTGTTTCTCGAATCGATTCCTCTGGGCTATTACATTTCTTCATAGGTGTTTTTTTTCCTTTTAGGTTTTATTTATTTTCTAATCTTTTCTCTCGCAACTCGCGCAGGGCACCTTTCATTGATGACGTAAATCTATCTCTGAGTGGCCAGCTCATCGGCGTGACCTACTGTACGTCATCCCCTTTTCTCTTTTCAACAGGGGCGCGGATCAGCGTTGCGTGACGTCACGAGTATGATGCTAGGCTTGAACTCCTTATTGGTTTGTTTCTCGTGACCGCCAAATGAGATTTGTTTCATTCGTGTCTCTCTCTATCACTTCACCATCAATTGATTTGAAACCCGTTTGTCATATATCTTCACTCCTTACAACGCCCAAGCTGTTGCCTGAGTTCAGTTGCACCACAACTTATGTAGGTTTGTGCTGCGCCCTTTGCGCTGCGATAGATCTGCATCTTGTTTGTTCGTTTACATCAGGGGTATCCAAACTACGGCCTGCGGGCCAAATCCGACCCGCGAAGCGATTTAATCCGGCCCGCGAGGTCATTTTCATCCGGCCACAAAGACATTTTGCCAATAATGAAAATTTAATGTATTTACGAAAAACTTGTTGGTTTGGTAGAATGCAACATATCCCGAAACAATCACATTACGTAAGATGTGTGGCCCTCGAACTGTTGTGAAATAGCGTATGCGGCCCTCTGGCAAAAATGTTTGGAGATCCTGGTTTACATGATGCATTATTTGCAAAGACAACGCAAGCTATCAGGTCCAGTGAAAATAATCTAAAGTAGCATTGCTGGAAACTGCAATATTGAGCAAACGCCCGACGTTGATTTCTCCTCGAACGTTTCTCACTGGCGCGTGTGTGCTTACAGGAAATGCGCGATTATTACTTCGCGTTCCTAATTTACAACCGTACTTGCAATAATTCGACTTACAGTGCTTTGCTGCACATGCTAAACAGATTTCAAAATCAACCATGCGGCGTGCGTACTCTTGTGGTATTCGATTACCATTGTGATATGGACCATGAGTCTCTAAATGAAACACGCAAATAAAATAAAACTGCTAACTACGTTGCAGTACAAAGGCTAACAAAGCATTTCAACATGCGACATATTCGATTTTCCCTGTCTGCGTGCAAACACTTTTTGCCAATTAAACATTACAGAACGCGACGAAACGAAATCAAATAAAAAGCACAACGTACAGTTCTCGTTACAAATGTATCAACGCATGAAAACGTCACACGCGATTTTGCAGTCTGGTTGCAGTCGCTGATGGCTGCAGAGTCCAACGTGCGGTGACATATATTTTCGTGACACGATTCAACACACAAGCGTGCACGAATTCTTAGTGGAAACCAGTGTTTTTTTTAAGGTTTTTAAAAGGGTGTCGTGGTGGAGCTTTAGGGTGTCAACACCATTTTTCCTACTGTATCTGATACTTTTAACTTTTTCACAAGAACGCAAGTTTCCGTCCAAATATGCCTAATTATTTTAATACGACATTCACTTTTGGCAAACAAACTAAACTAAAGACAATTTCATTAACAGAAAGGTTCAATGTAGATCTACACACTCATTCACTTGCTCATTTTGGTGCCTGCTTTTTCTTTGGGGAGAGTCACGGGGGCAGCAGCCCGAGGAGGACCCGATATACCTCACGATCAACAGCAATCTCAGATAGTTCTCCTGGCTCCACATCAAGACGGTACCAAGCAAGGTCGGAGATGTAGTCACGCCACCTGGCCCTTGGACAAACTTTGGGCCGCTTTCCAGGAGGTATAGACTGTAGCCCGAAGGACTTAGTTCGCCATTCTTTCCTGGGGCATTTTGGACACATGGCCGATCTAATATAGTTGGGATCTCTCGATTCGGAGAAGGGCTTGACATCCTGGGCTTTACGGATTTCATACCTGTGCTTTTTGTCACGAAGTGTCACACCGAGAGCTCTTCGCAGATATCCAATCTCTGCCGTTTGTTCTTTTGACAGTAGTTTTTTCAGTCTTCACCTAAGATTCATGGCCACAGGTGATGATCGGAACAAAGACCGATTTAAAAACTGAAGCTTTGCTTTCTTTGTAAGCTCCCGTTTCGTCTCCACGGAGTAATAAACTAATGCAGAACTGCGTTTGCTTTACCAATCCGTGTGCCAACCCCTTTGTTCCGACTTTCGTCACTCGTGATTACCACCCCAAGGTACTTCAACGTCTCCACCTGCTACAGTGTATTCCCGCTCACTTGCAGAAAACACTGCCGTGGGCGTCTTAAGAGACATGATACCTCAATCTGTTTGGAGCTGATTTTCGTTCCTTCTTGTTCGCACGCAGCAGAAAAACGATCAAATGCAAGCTGAAGACCCTGTTGCGAAGATCAACGCATATAGTACCAATTCGTCCGGAAAAAGGAAACGGTTCATCCTGCAGTTCCCAACAGTAACACCCTTGTGGCGGCATCTATGACTGTCTATTATTCATATAGACCAGGGCTCTTAAAATGTTTTGGGAGAGACCAGATAAGCTATTGAACAACACTTCGAGGTCCAGACAACTTGCGTCAAGTGATTTTTTCGGGATATGTTACATTCTACCAAATCAACACATTTTTGGTAAAAATATTTTTCATCATTGGCAAAATGCGTTTTGCTGCCGGGTGAAATGGCTTTGCAGGTCGGATTTGGCCCGCCGGCCGTGGTGTGGAGAACCCTGATATAGACTATGAAGAGGAGTGGTGACAGNACACACTATTGTCGGAGTCCATCACCAACGCTGAACGGTTGTGAATTAACTTCGTCGACAGGGACACAATCTTCTGAACAGGAATATAGTTACTTGACGGTCAGCAAGAGGCGGCCGGCAACAACGTACTCCCACAAAACCCCCAAAGCTTTTCACGAGGAACCCGGCCATATACTTTTCCAAGGTCGACAAACATTGCGTGTATAAGTCTTTGACATGCTCCAAGGATTTCTCGAAAGTTTGCTGGAGAGTGGAACTTTGGTCTGTAATGCTACGGGCGCGACGAAAACCGCACTAGGTATCATCCAGCTTTGGTTCAGTAATTTCCGCGGCACCTTGGTATATACTCTTCCTGGGAGGCTTAGCAAAGAGATGCCGCGGTAGTTGGTTAATTCATTCCTGTCTTCCTTTTTGTGTATGGGGGCGATCAATTTGCTAATATTTCGGCACCCTTCCAAAACGCGATGCCACTTGGCACACACGAGTCAGCCAAACCATCCAGCGTTCCAAGTTCCCCTTATTCACTATCAAAGTTTTCGCAACTAGCTCTTTAGCTTTTATCAGCGTTCCAAAATTCCCCTAATCGAACTGTTTGCAATTAACTCAGAATTAGCATCAGCATCAGAGAACTTGTTGATGCACAATTCTACGGAAGTTTTTACCTGTGCTAAGTCAAAACATACCGTTTAAAAAATTTGCTCAGTTTCGTCAGGTGAGGTGCCAATGTTGACAAAACGAAAGCACCATGTTGAAATTGTTTTTTTAAGTCGCAGTGAAACAGCGCACATTTCATCGTTTTTATTTGCTGACAACCGCTTCAGTAGGGCCCGAATAGCCAAAATCTCACTCTAGCTCTCACTGCTGCCTCACTCGACAACTACGTTGTTTTGCATGCGCGCTGCAATTTGCGACCTTTTGTCTTGATTGTAGTCTGATGCATCGCCAGGCAAGCTGATCGCACCGGTGAAACAGCAAAACACTTTCTTAATTGCATTAGAAGTGCTTTCGCAGTTTCGTACACCATACCAGGCCCGTAACCAGCTTGGGTCACCAGGAGGGGCGAAGAGTTTTCTGAGAGGGGCCGAATTTTTTTGAAGTATGTCCAATAATTTTAATCGATGTCCAATACATTTTTCCCGGGGGGCGAAAAATTTTCTAGGGGCGCCCCCCCCTGGTTACGGGCCTGCACCATACTGTGCAAATCTGCGCCAGTAGCCTATAGTAAGCGGCCGAAGCGAAGCGGTGTGCATAACAATCCGCAGATACCAAACGTACAAGTTTCGCTTCTAACTTCTGCGACAGAAAATTGTGTCGGCCTACAACATTGCAGCCGTCTGTTGCACGGGCAGGAAAACATGCTTATCTCAACTCGTTTTACTTCAATACAAGGCAAAACCATATCTAGACTTTCAGAATTTAGGGTGTCATTGCAAAATTTTAGGGTGTCATTTTGACACCCAAAAACGGCTTAAAAAAAACATGGTTGGAACTACGGAAGAGCTGATGCTAAACAGTTGCCCATTCTTGTTGTATGCCTGCCGAGCATAACTCGAACTGTTGTCGTTCAGCCAACTTTTTCAAAGAGACATGCTCGCCAGACTCAGTTGGCATGCAACAATAACAGGTCATTACAACGTTTTACTTCTGGCTGCTTCGTCCCAAGCCTGTATTACCTTCTGAAGTAGTTTAATTAATTTGTTTTCATCTTTTCAGTGCGGTGATATCCGTCGCATTCTTTGCAATCAAGATGACGATGGATGCACTCTTTTTCATTACGCATGTCAAGAGGGGAACTTAACCAGCTTGATCACACTGGTTGCTTGGGGAGTCAGCGCTCAGAAAAGATCTTGCAAACAACAATCCCCAATGCACTTCGCATCAAAACATGGCAGAGTGGAAGCATGCAAAATTCTCCTGGAAAGCGATCAGGTAGAAGTAGTACCGTTTTTATGCATAACACTTTGGAAATTCTTGATAGACTGTCAAAGGAAACCTGCTGTTTTGCGGCTACAAGTGATTTATTTTTCGATGAAGACTCAACGCTGTCCACACGAATAAATATTCTGCGTCTGCAAACGTTTGATTTTCGAAACATTGCCTCCAGTTTGAGTAACTTACTTCCAAAGTGCACATAGTTATCGATAGTGTACGAAAGTAGNTGTTATTTGGAAGTCAAANAAGAGAACAGCATCAATAATTTAAGTGTCTTTCATCTTAGCTGAAAACAATGAATCTTTGTAAAAAANTTTTTTGTATTGACCGAACAGTGTTCTAAGAATTNTGATCTCATCAAACCCAGTGATATCCAATAGCTACATTTAATATCAAAGATTCTTCCGGTTTCCTTCACAGNCAGCAAGTGAACTCGTAACGGCCATATTTCGTGATCTGTCTGTTTCTAAATTTATGTCTGTCAATTAAAGCTTTTCGCAGGCTTTAAAAAAATTNTGAACTCTGGTCCCGCTTGACGCAAAATCGATGACTTTTGCAGAGATAAAGAACTGTGCGAGCAAAAAATATTACAGATTCGGAAAAGCTGTCTCATCTCAGGGATAAGCATTGACAGCACATAGAAAATCCAACTATTAAAAATTTCCTTGGCTTTAACCGCGTTTTTCTTAACTCAAAGTAAGGGTTTGGATTAAATTTTATCAGCATAACCAACAATACAAGAGTGAAACTGTGAAGTCATGCGGAGTGATATAAGAAGCAAAAATAAAACACCAATGATTTTGAACTTTTGTTGACGCCAGGAACAAGGTGTTTTTCAAACGTACAATGTGATTTCAATAAAGCATTGGTGTTTTTCTTGATTTTTACGCAACGGTAAAAGATTTCAATGAATAACTTTGTGAAATGAAATATCTCAAACTATTCCAAAATTTATCTTGTTCATTTGCATAAAGTTTAACTGTTTTTGTAGATTGTAAAACGTTGCAAAAAGCATAAACTCTTTTCAGCTCCCAAGTGTCGGTTGCAGTTAATATGAAGGCGAGTCGCTGTACAAGTAGCTTAATTGTCGCATGTGACACTAACACAGACAAGAACTGGCTGGTGAATGCATTTTGAATGCTGGCAACCCAATCGATGCAGAACGCTATCGGTGCATTGCCTTGGTTGTTTCTCACAAGTGTTGTCGCAAAGCGATGTTGTTCAAATACGTTTCACAGCCCTATGGAACATTTGAGCGAAAACAGAAGGTGATTAAGCCTGAGCATTTTTCAACTTCTACAAAAATCAACTGGAACAACGATAATGCTTATAGTGTTGATACACTGTTTGGAAGAACGACTTTGCAGAGACTCTGCTTTGGTTTTCCTGTTAACAGTTTCTCGTCCACTATTCGTTTTTTTTTAATCAGATCAGTGATATTCTAACAACATCCTTGATTATGATCCACTGTTCTTCAAGTGACAATAACATTTTTATGCGTTTACAGGGCCCTTACATTATCAACGAGACAGACCAAGTCGGAATGACCCCCCTACATTTTGCTTCTCAAGAAGGTCACTCGGAGATTATAAAAATGCTTCTGAACAAGTGAATGAATTTGTTGATTTAAACCAGGGGTCTCACATTTTGTGCGGCCCCCGATGCTTTTTGGGAATTTGTGGGTTCCGTGCTGCCACCACGTACCACCTTGTTCCAGGAAAACACGATGTGCCGAATATCATTCGATCCAAAGTTTGGAAAACCAGAATTGACACAAACGCAGCATGAGCAAAATGGCTGTGAGAAATTATAATGGCCATTTTTAGAAACCAACAAGGGAAGTAGGCTACACAAAATTCAGGAATTTATTAAGAAAACTCGACAAGTAAAAACCATAGCTGTGAATATAGTTTTTGTGAAGGAAAACAGAAAGTAGGCCTATTCGCGTACCACCTTGAAGGCATTCGCTTACCACAGTTTGATAACCATTGCTTTAGACCAGTGGTGCCCAACCAGGGAGGAATTCCTCCCCAGGAAGGAATTTTCAGAGTTCAGGGGAGGAATTTCCATTTTGTAGTTAGTTCACCTATTCATTCGCAATATTGTGCTTCTGTTTTATGTTGACATTGGCGCTTTCAATTAGTTAGACTTGTATGTCATTCAAACGGACTATCACACGTTTTTTGACGAAGTTTAGCGCAATTATTTGACAACAAATGATTTTGTCCCACCCGCAAGTTACTGCCTTCAATAAAGTCCATTGTTCCAATAGCAGTTAATACTAGTCCACGAACCCGAACAATAAACTACACCGTGACAGGTAAAAGTCAGGTGAGAAACTATGTATTGGTAGATCACATATTTCTGCAGACTCATGTAATAGGGGAGGAATGAAAAAAAAATTGTGTAATAGGGGAGGAACAAAAAGTTCCGAAATGAGCAAAGGGAGGATGCTTCAGAAAAGGTTGGGAACCACTGTTTTAAACAAACGTTGAGACGGATAGAAATGACTTGCCTATAACTCACGTTACCTTTCGTAGGAAATAAGATGTAAAAGGTGTTTCTAGTAAAGTTCAGGTACAGCCATTGTTGCATCAGCGTCATAATGCTTCTTCGGTTACTTTATAAGCCTTCATTTGGCCCTCAGAGCGATTTGAGTTTGAGATCCCTGAACTAAACTGTTGAGATTTATTTTTTAGCTCTTGCGGAAGACTATTTAGGGAAGTCACATCTTCTTATTCAGCATTTCCTTTGATATATGTGTAAAAATCTTCGATTCCTAAGATTTGAATTCAATCTCACCAAGCGCAAACACTTAGTTTTCATCTATCAAACTTTTCAGTGTGTGACAAAATAATTGAACGTTTTGAGGAGTAACTTCAGGACAAATTAACTTTAAGCGAAGCTGTTCTTTCTGGATTACATTTTAAGAGCTAAAACATGTCATCGTCAATAGTAAAATAGTCATGCAATATATTTATACAGATTTTATATCCCATCTGAGAATGTCTGCCTGTTATTTACTGCGTAGTATTGTTGTGCCTAGGTTGATTTTTGTTTGAACTAGCTTGTACAAACAAACCAAAGCAAAAAATTTTGAAGGAGGATCAATTTAAGAATGAAAAATACGAACGTTTCAGCGTCTTCGGTGTTAGGTTTGTAAAAGAATGAAGTTTATTCTAAGGATTTGGCAGCGTTGACAAAACGTTATCCCAAACTCTAATGACACAAAATGATGTAGTTGATGCATATCAACAATGTTACTATCAACATGTGTCAGTTGGTTAAACTGGCAAACTAGTGGCTAGTGACAAAAAAGTAATGTGCAGCAAATTTCTCTCAAACGTTTATCAAAACTTAATCTAGATGATACCGACGAGTTTTGTAATAAGGTTACTGCTGTTGCTATCCTATTTTATAAAAATTCAATACCGATTTTGGCAGAAGTAACGAAGTGTTTTGCGAACAGAGATACATGCATAAATACAGTATAAATCCTGTCAAATTGGGGTGAAATACATTTTTCTACTGCATTTCTCACGATTTTGAATATGTTTAATAATATGCAGGAGTTTGGTCACACCAATGTTTTTTTTGTAGTGTATTACGGAATGCAAAAATCTAAAAAGCTTGACCAACCTGTGAAGGTAAAATCAGGAATATTTGGAATCAGCTGTGTTTAAGCAGCTTATGGAAATCTTCCAAGTGAAGCATTCTCAATCCTCTAAGTTTTTCTTTAATTATCCACTCTAGATTAATATTTAGTTGAAGAAGACTTATGTAAGGCTTGAAAATCCTACTTGAACCACAGATGTCATTTTCACTTTTTTCATTATACAGAGGGGCAAGCTTTCATCTTAATCTCAGAAGAGAAACTCCCCTGCACTTGGCTGCCTCCAGCGGTTATACCACTGCAATTCAAATAATGATCGAAACACATCAACCTCTGATCGACCAGGCTGAGCAAAATGGAGTAAGTATTTAAAAATGCTGTGCTCTACACAAAGAAGAATATCGTATTTACTTGGAAGTTTTTCCAGTGCATTTTTAGAAAAACCACTTGCCCCAAAGTTTTCAATTGATCAGTTGATTTTGTACCTCGTTAGTTTCAAGGGGATTTACACTTTTGCCTTAACGAAGCAAAATTTTGGTTAAAGAATATGCACATATTTTAATTTAAGGAATCGATCAAACTGCAGTACTTTGTTGAATTTATAGGATAAAACAGACCAAATTTCTTCATAAAATAATGGCACATATTCTATTTTGAAAGAACTGTTGCCACCTCTTTGTTGGCGTTGCGTTGAATAAGTGATTCACCACGAACGGGATGTGCACGAAGAACAAAACTCATGCATACGTGGCGCGAACAAGCAATAATAGAGTGACGATGGCATGTGAACTCTTTTGATGTTTGCTGCCACAGTTCGAAGCTTTGCGCGCTTAACACTCGTGCTTTCCGATCGCAACAGCACCCTTTCAAATTTTTACGGTTCCGGTTTTGTCCAGAGCTGCGTTTATTATATGAACCAACATCTGAATTTACACGAACTTGTTCGTTTTCATTTTACTCCGTTTATTTCAAACCTATTTTTGTTTATACTAAGCACGTTCTGTTTCACCAGCTGAGTGGCACGTTTGGTTGAGCACGCACCACCAAAGCTGGTAGGCTGGGTTTGATCCCCGGTCGGGTTATAACGAAGACTTGAAGAACTGCACTTGTGGCCCGTCCAATCTCGTGCTTGGCGTTAAGGAGTGAGTGCAAGAAGAATACGGTTGACGGTGATGCCGCTGGCGCGCTGCCACTGCGGCATTGCGAAAAGCAGTCGCGTGATCCAGAGGCGTAGCCAGGGGGTGGCAAAGGGGGGCCATGCCCGCCCCCAAATATTTGGAAAATTTAGTCATTTAGTGCTTTGAGATGCGTTTTTCCAAACAAAATAGTGTTATTCGCCTAAAATCAAACATTTTGCCCCCCCCCCAATTTTTGGGCTGGCTACGTTACTGGCGCGATCCAAGGCGCATGCAAACGGAGATGGGTGCCGCAGACCACTCGTGATACTCAGAATGGAGTACTGAAGCTCGTTTTAAAACGAAACTGGACTGGAAGTCTCTATTACCAACCGTTTTTCTACGTTTTTCAACNTCGTCGTGTGTTCAGTAGAATCTTTGTGNTTTTTGCAACATCGATTTAACGTGTAACCAGATTTTTTGTCAACACATCTATTATTTTNTTACAACCTAGTGCGAGTTACCTATACAGAACCAATTATATAACCTTGTTGTTTCAGAACACAGCCCTCCACAATGCTGCAATGAATGGTCACGTAAAAGCTGTTAAGCTTTTTTTAGATCTCAATGCTTCTTTCTTGCGCAACAATCGTGGTTCTACCTGTTTCACGGAAGCTATCATCAACCGAAACAAAGAAGTGGCATTGGCCATTGTTCAGGTACGAAGACACGTTATGGAAAGTAAATGCTGTGGCAACGAAGAATGGTCGGTACAACCTGATGTTGTGAACCAGTGTGTCTATTTCTCATTCGTCTGCTTGACTTGAAGTCTGATGTATCAGAAAATTTCCTAGGAAAGAACTGGCAAAGAATTTGCGTATAAACATAAGCATAGGCGATAGTTTGTAGTTTTTTTGCGATTTGGCGATTCACAAATTTGCACAAAATGTTCTGTTGGCAATCTATTTTCACTCAAAATATGTGGCATTGAAACGTCAAAAAGCTCGCTTCAAATTTGAAATCATGAATGCTTTATATGCCGAGTTACTGTCAAGATTAGTTAACACCCTGATCAACTTGTCGCCTCTGCATTAGCTATATGGCGGAAGCAGCGGGAAGCTTAATATCCATATGTGTTAATACCAGTGTTCTCTTCAAGAAAATTTTTCACTGAGCAAATACTTGTTTTAGTGAGCATGCAATTGCGCAACCATGTAGACACACAACTAGTGAAGCGTTTCAAGCCGTAAAATGATTATGCAACATATATGCGATATTGATTTTGGAATGTTGCAAGTGCACGAGAATGAGATTTCACTGCGCAAATGGTCTGGTGTTACTGCGCATTTGCCCACCTTAGATGGAACACCGGTTAATGCACTTAGGGCTTACTTTCCTTTTTGATAATCTGACAACCATAGTAATTAACGCAGTGAAAGCTGCAGATGATAATCCTGGAAGCGATGTAACCATCATAGCTTTTCCTGTTGCTGACGAGGACAAGCTCTCCTTTTCTCCAACTGGTCGAGGTGTGTGATGGAAGAAATTTGAAAGGCCTTTCGAAGGGCATTAGGCCATGCCGCTCAGTTTGCAGGCATGATCTCAGTCAAGCAATCCTTAAATCTAAAACAACTCTTCGGTAACATAGACTTTATCGGTAGTTGGTGAAAGCGCAATGGTGAGTATTAATAAACGGAGGTGATGCAATGATACAACAATAACCATACGGACACAGTGCAGCAATGTTACGATTAAGGTGGTGAAATTAGTTGCAGTACTTGACCATTTTATTTTTTTGCAGCATAAACGTTGGAAAGAGGCAATGGAGGTTTTTGAAATATCAGGCGATACGATTCGTGTACCCATGCTGTTGCTTATACAGTATTTACCAGACGTGTGCTTGGTAAGTGACTGAATCAAAATATGTTTATGAACACTTTCTGAGGTAAAACCTAACTAAGTAGGCTAGCATGAATTTTGATGGATACTTTTAAGAATCACACTACTAATCCATACACCTATTGCTTTACTGAAACCAAGGTGTCGAACCCGCAGCAAAGATTGCTTAAGACACGGCTATGGGTTTTTCACAGAATAACACGTTTTTTGCTTCTTTTGTAAATTTAAAGTTAAAGGTAAAATACTGTCTTGAATGCACAAATCCAGTGTTTAGACATATCATTGCTTGCTTTGGTCGGCGCCATTGTGGCAAAATTAATAAAACGTCTTATTCTAAAATGGGATAACAGTCTTGGTTTGGAACCACGATCGTTTTTATTGCAGCACTCAAACTATCGGTCAGTTATTTCTGTTTCTAATTCTGGTCATCATTCATTTCAGCAAAAGCAACTAATAAGTGAATGAGTCAGGTAAAGCCTAGTAAAGAAAGGACTGTGTTGCCATTAAAAGCTCAATTTTTTTGGCTACGTCATATGAACGGGAAAGGAAAAAATTAGAAATCGGTTCTGTTTCTCTTGGGAGTGGGGGTAAATTAATGAGCTGCTCAAGTTAGATTGCGATCTGCCAAAAATCCATCCATAACCGGTTTTCGATTGAAGTTGCAGTCCGATTTCTCTCTCTTGCTGACATTGCTTGGGGCATTTTGTTCATGGCTTAGTAGATATGCATAAAATATCACAATCCTTATTAAAAAATCGAGTTCCGCGCAATACAGCACACCAGGAAGCAAAGCTCTTTTTGTGTTTTTTAGTAACAGGAAACCGAAAATATGAGGAAACCGTGGATTTGCCAAATAGCAAAACGCTTCTGACTGAATATACCATTGTAATTAGATTAATGGTGTATCAAATAGAACTTATTAATCCCTAAAATCCAAAAAAATATTATTTTTAGAAGCAAACGTTTATGGCAATGAAAAAACAGCATAAATATTTTGATACAGGAAAAAAAAACAAGCTCATCAAAAATTGCAAAATGTCTGAGAACAATTAATTATCAGAGGGTAAGCGGCCTATTGCAAAACGTTAAAAACTAATTTAAATTAAGTTTCATTTAAGACTTTGTGTTTAGGCTGTGTTGGATCAATGCAAAGAGGTTTCAGATCTGGATACAAAAAGCCCTGGATATTGGATGAAGTTTCATTTCAAGGTGGGCAAGTGTTCAGATACTTAGAAAATATCTGAAACAATAAAAATTTGTTTTAAAAGTGAAACGAACTGAGAAAATACTTGTGAGTTATCTGGTTTAGTACAAACATCCAGTGGTGCTGTGCAATAAGGGAATAAAGCTTAGTTTAACCAAATCGAAATGTCTCTCCATTTACTTCTACTTCTCCAGTTCAGGGCAAACGTGTATGAAATGATTTTTTGTCACGAATATTTTCTTTGGATTCATTTTTTGATACTTACGGATGTCTCTTCTACCTTTTCAGTAATGACCTTGAAATGAGTTTTGATGCTGTGTGGTATAAAGGTCTAGCTTAGGAGTTTTCAACATGTTGGTGGCATAGCAGTTCTTGTCAATAAAGATTAACCTCGCATTGCTAACTAGTAGTTATGTCACGAATGTAACATTCAGATTAAATTTTTTGCTTTTGGTTTATATCACTTGTTGATAAAGACATCATTATACAAGTCTTATAATGCTTTCATTCTGCTTTGTGCTGAGCTCTGTGGCCCAAAAGAAAAACGGTCATGGCTACCACTGGGCCATGGCCCACCGGTTGAAAACTACTCTAGTTCGATTAGTTAACTTCAATGTTTTTCCAGTACCTGCAGCCTCCTCTAGAAATGCGGAATATATTGAGACGTCAGATTGCTGCTAAGAAAACGGAAAGCACGGAAGATCATGGCAGAGAGAAAGGAACTGCTATGCCTATAAAAACGATGTCTTTCGATTCACCAAGCTCTGCCCTTCCAGCGTTAAATGTGAGTCTTATTTTTTGATGAATTTAGGAGTTGAAACAAAAGAATGAATTAAACATCTGATTAGAATTTTTAATTCAAAATTAACATTTTATCTTTCGGGAAATTGACCGTTGTAAAATTACATACATGTTAAAGTATTTCAGAACTATTGCAATCGGTCTTAGACACAGTGGCGCAACTGACGGGGGTAGAGTGCGAACCGCCATCCCTGGCAAGCTAAACGTAATAACTGGGCCCGCACATGGCTTATATTTCGGTGTTAGCATTCTTTTGCTTTTTAGTAGGTTCTTGTTTTTTGTGTTTTTTGGAGTAATTTCCGGTGATTTAGAGTTTTAGTATAGCCATCCACATTCGGTATCACTATCATTTCTCACCATTTTTGAGTGTTGGCTAGTGGGCCTTCTTCAGCTAAGTTTGTCCACCCTGGCTCAAACCTTTAGTTACTCCGTTGCTTAGACCTTGTCGCCACATCGCGTAACTGTGCTAAATATAAGGTTAGTTTGTTATTCCTCATCTATGTGTGAGTTGTTTACAAGAGCTTGGTTAATTGTTTATGGGTTCAAGAGATTAATCAAAAAATAATAAATACAGTAGGAAAAACATCAACATAAAATCAGGTGATGGCTTACATAAGGTTGAGTTTGGGCAATTACAAACATTAGGCAATTACATGCAAATTGAAGTTGGAGCTCTGGGACAACGAGAAAAACTGTAAACAGGTTGTCTGGTCGGGCACCACTTGATAGTTTCAGAATTTTCTATCATGGCTAGGGTTAATGGCCGAACTATTGGGGATTTAGGGTGACTTTTTGAAAGGGGTCGCGGTCTGCTGGATGATGAACACAGTTGCGCAGTAATTCTGAGCCGCAACCAATGTCCATCGTGGTTTGCCCAGTTCCGCAAAGAGCTGAGCATGGCAGACAAAGTGTAAACCCAGCTAAAATGAAACTCTGCCCGGGTTTCCCTTTTGCATCCCCGCAGACAATTGTTTGCTCTGTAGCAGTCCGTATTTTGGTGTAAAGAAAAAGCTAATTTTCAACCTTCCGTAAAGGACAGCCACTTTAGAGGTCCTGTGCAGTGTGGTGGAGAAAGCTTAACATGTGGTGCAGAAGTACTTAGGCATGGTGCAGTAATCCTCAAAGGGCACAAGCCTGCTACAAATGATGAAGGAGAGACCTCTTGTCTCAATGTCGCTGCAAAACAAAAAGGCCGCGGTAGCCAAAACAACAGCAACAAAAAACAGAAAACAGCAAGAAACAGTCAATTCATTCACACAAAACGCGTTAGAATTCATAAAGCGGAAGTGTGCTCCCTATCACAAAAAGGGTAGGCAAGTGCACAAGAGAAAAAAATAATATTTTGGCAGTTCCGTAGGGAAACACGAGGTTTCGATAATATCTTTACACGTCGTTACGTACTGAACACGGGACTCTGTGCAAAACGTGGGAAAAACGCACGAAAAACGTACGTTGACCTTTTGAAAAAGCGACATTTTTCATCAACAATGTGTTGGTGTTGTTTTTTTTACTCGTCACAGCCGGCACGCTAGAGCTTGGTTGCCAACGCCACCAATGCAGTTTTCTTACGCATTCTGCCGACGTTCTGAATCATGCGGCGTGTTGTTCAAGCTTAAATGGAACCGTTGCCTTGCTCAATGAAGCGTCAGTTAGTTTTAAATTCAAGTCAGCGCCATTATCTGAGAACGACTTATTTTGCAATTTTAATTTATCGCGGCTTTTGTTTCGATTTATTGAATTTAAGTAAATTTAGGTTTTGAAGGAAATTTTAAAGTTCCAGTGAACGAAATTATTTCCAAAAAACGTAATTTCAAGTTTTGATTGTCGCAGTTGGTGTTGTGATATAGTCACTTCAATCTAGATTTTGTTTGCTTTCTCTGCCCTTTTTCTACCCTTTCAACGTTTCGTCTGTTAGCGTTGCCTCCAGATTCAAGGCAATCCCGTTGCCACGTGAGACTTTGGTGAACTTAGCCCACCAAAAAAAGCACCAAGCCCCGCCAAATAAAAATATGAAACACTATAAGTCAATTAAGCTTTTTTCAACTTTTTAATGTCACCCCCCCTTCAGAATCGTAAATCCCCGTTATTGGAGACTTTCTGACGACAGTTCTCAAGGACTTACCAGGCCAGCAACCAGGGTATGGGCAACAGGGCAATTGCCCACCCCGAAATGAAAAGATGTTTAATTGTCAGGTGCAACTACAAGTTAGAATCATTTTGCACCCCCTCCGAAAATAGTACCGCAGCAAGTTACAATGATTTTGGACCCCACGAATTTATCAGCTGGTTGCGGCCCTGGGACTGACGATGTGTGGTATTACGTCAAATCGATTTCCTATAAAAATTCCGTAAGATTTCTTGCTTGTATCACACTGCAGTGGATGCTTGTGAAAACGGATTTAATTCTCCCACAGACGGCCAAGATAAGTTGCTCACTGCTGACTTGAAAAGCAGTTGTTGAGAAAAGCAACATCAATCACCGCGCCATTACTGTGACCTTTTGTATACGAATTGCGAATAAAATTTTGATTGGGAAAAATTTTTGAATTCTTTGTGATTTTATCAATTTCAAACACAATTTCAATTGCACAAAAAGCTTCTTAGTTGTCTCAAAACTTTTTAAACTTCCTCTCGCAAGAAAACTGAACGGAAAGATTTCCAATCACAGACTAAAATTTCTTCTTATCAGTATTAGCAGCAACTAAACCATCTGCGAGTAACATAAAATCCTTGCAACGTTTTGCTCGTTAAAGAATGTATAATTCACTTTGGATTTCTTTGCACTGAAACAAAACTAACATTCTCATTGTCAAATGGATATGGAAGATGTGTAACTCAAAATTCTACAAATTAAAAGTAAAAAAACATTACTTCGCCTTTGTCGAAAGCTGTGTGAAGTTGTAAAAAAGCAATAATGAGTATTAGTAACTGTAGCAGAATCAACTGCTGTGTTTCACATTTTGTGTTTTGTGAAGAAAATGGTGGAATTCAAAAGAGCGGATTGTCTGCGACACCCAGTGTCAGTGATGTACCTGCGCCAGAAATGGTAAGAGATTTTGATTATCAAAAGTAAAAGTGCTTGGTGATTTCTGGCTGATAACTTTATGAATTTCGCACAAATTAACAAAACTAGTAAGTACCCGGTTGTGTACATCTGTACAAAATTAAATCGTTGGAAGTGATTTGCTGCTTTTTCTGACAGAGTTATTAGAAACGCAATAGCGAATTTTGTCGGGCAGGCATGCCTACGGTTGGTCGTTTAACTCAATTGATTTCATCCTTTATCTGCTTGGTCTTATTCCAACAACATTTCTGGCGTGCTCTGTGAACACATATCCACACAGAGAAATCGGGCGGAGCATCAGCACAGGGTAATCTTGTCTTAATTGCAATGTTAGTTAGAAATTAAAGTAATAGTGCTTTGGCTATGACTAAAATCCTTTTGCGTGAAATTGTTCTTGTTTGGGTTCTAGAGCAATGGTTCTTTTTTTTGTTTTTTTACTGTCCTCAAACAATTGCGTACCCCTTCAAATTGTCAGCATTTTTTGCATTATTCAAAAATATGAATTGATCATAGTTTCGTTACAAATGCAGCAATGTTCGTTGTATCAGATGTTCATAGAGCACAACACCTAACCTTAAACTGCAAACAGTCGTCTTTCCTATGCACAAAAGACTTCATATACTGTAAGTAGTTTATACACGAGAGGTCATTTGAATTTCAAGCGATTTCACATATTGCTAGCGCGTTATCTGTTGTTGCAACTAATGGGTAAGTCTGGTTATCCGTGGGTGCGTTTTCCAGTTTATTTCGACAGTTTTATTCGATGAGCACTAGAGTAGAAAATCCAGTTTCACAAATGTGGAAGTAAACGAAATTAGTTTGCACAATGTTGCTGTACTGGATAAGTTTACCGTAAGTAAACCGCTGCACTCAACTGCAAGTAAAATTCTTCATATCGCAACTGAAGTAAATACACTTAAGTTTGATTTACAAACTTTTAGCCTGGATACAATACACTGTTTCCGAGTCTAAAACAAACGATCAACTTAGATTGAAACAAGCTAGTGCCGCCAGCTGCTGGATTGGACCTAAAGAGTTCGGAGCTGTAGTATTGGAACTGCGATACATTATAAAAATCTCATTATCAAACTATGACGTAACAACAGCGGTATTGGCAGGCTGTCTCAGTTCCCTCCAAACCATTGTGTCAGATACAATGTCTGGTCAAGAAAGGGTGAATGACGATAAACGACATGGTACAACAGAAGTTTTGCACGACGTAATACTAAACGTCTGATTTTCCAATTTCCGTGGACCCCAGAAAACGCTTTGCAGAACCCAAGTTGAGAACCACTGGTCCAGTGTAATTTCTTGTTTTGAATACATTCACGATGTCGCGTAGCAAATATTATCAAAATAGGATTTGAGAAAGACCAAGTTGCCAACAAATATGCTCTAGTTGCTCACAGGGAATTGCTTCGCTAGGTTCAACTACTGAACAACATATGCAACACGGTGACTTCTAAATCTCACTTATGTGTAGGTATGTGTATGTACAGCCCGTGTTGGACGGGTAATACATATGATTAAATTGTATTTTGGACTGCTGATATAGACGTGGTGACCGTGTAGGCATTTTCTGCGTCTTTTAATGTATACATACCGTGGGTGGAAAACAGTAATTTAGTGACATGCAGTTGTAGTGCAGTACGTAGCAAAATTGTGGTACAGTCACTTTAATTTAGTGAAATAAAATTGTGGTGTGAACAATAAAAGTTTGTATGCACCAGGGAGAATTAATGAGAAATTAAACAAAATGTTTTTCTGGTTTATCTCTGCTGGCTAAACACAATGGGTGATGATTTATTCAGTGCCAGAGTTGTGCTGCTTGAGGTGAACCTACTTGTTGTGTCTACAAAACAAACTTCGCTTTTTTATTGAATAGCGTCATACAAATACACACAATAATAAAATGATTGAAAAGTGGGCGCGAAGTAGCAAAACCAATTTCCGGTGAACCCTTTAGAAAAAATGTGACATTTTTTCAAAAAGAGTAGAAGACTACATGCAAAATATTACATGCCTTTAATTCAATGGTTATGCGTAGACAAAATTCAGTCAGTGCGTATACCCGCGGTTATGGTCATTTGCTTGTTGAAATGGGGCCAGGAAGACATTACGTAAGGTTAATATCCATCAAAAGTTCTGCAATGTTTTGCCATTACAAGCGAAAATTTTGTTTCAGAACAAACGGAAGTATGCTCGAAACTGTTGCTAAAAGGCAGTTCACCGCTGTCCAAACTGCCATGATGATACTGTTACTAGTAGCTTCAGCACTGGGATCAGTTAAAGAGATAATACAAATGCATCAGCAGGTTTTGGAGTTTCGCTTTTGTGGAAATTATTATGTTGTTCGCGATGTGAAAATGTCATGAATTGCTTCAGTAAAGATATAATTTGCGACCAAGTCACAAAAAGTTCACTAAAAGTGCATCAATAAAATTGTTCATGATGTTAATCGCAACGCAACTCACATTAATGCTTTCTTTCAAATCATAAAATAAATTCGGTCTTTCCTCAAAACGTTTCTGAAACTTATTAACCTCAAAGCAATATATCATAATTCTGACGCAAGCATACTTCTATTTAACAGTACACTTTTAGTGACATCACATTTGCGCACACAAATTTTCAGCAAACTCGCAAAAAGGCAACAACAAAACCGAGACCGAGCAATACTATNTATCATATGACAAAATGACTTTTAGCGGCATTGCTGTTGCACCCTATTATGCTTCCAATAACTGTTTTTTGCTGCAATTTGACCTGTAAAACAAATTGCATAAAAGCAAAACAAGCCTTATCTCGTAATATTATCGTAATGTTAATAATCTGTGCAGCAAACATTACTGAAGCAGGCTTCTGGCAACCCCATCGTCTTTGTATGCCGTGATTTTTTGGTTCCTTTTTTGCATCTAAATGCCACAAAAACAATTTTATTCCACAGAAAATCCTGTACTTCTCGGACCCAGTGAACGCTGCCCGATGGATCTTGCACATCTGCGCCATAATCTACGTGACGCCCTTTTTCACGGGTTATGCTTTACATTGGCAGTTTGAGGCTGGTACCGTCGCTATTTCCTTTGCCTGGTTCAATATTCTTCTGTTTTTGCGAAAGTTAGTGGGAAGCTTTATCAAAATCCTTTCATCGCACATTCTATAAAGTGATAATTTCCTGAGCGGGGAATTTCCGGCCACCAAATGCTCATGAAAACCTGTTTTTTTGTTTATCAGTAAGTACCTAAAATTTCTCATTTCACAATATGATGTCTTCATTGACTTTCTAGTCCAATCGGTCGGAGAGTTATGGCCGAAATTGCCCCGGGCCTTCTTAGTGGGTTCTGGGACAACGGTCAACTGGACAGTTGCCAACCATACAATTGTCAACTGGACAACTGTCAACAGGACATTGTCATCTGGGACAACTGCCAGCCGGAAAATTGCCGTTGCCCTGCAAAAAATTGTTATGGCGGTGTATTTCACTGAGCTATTATGATAGATTGAACAAAGTAATAGCTTAAAATTTCTTGCGCTGAAAAGGCGAAAATGTATGTCTTTTCAAAACAGATGTACTGTTTGAATATTTGCCTGTCATGGTTAGCTGCGGCTACTACGCCTTTGTTTATTAAGAACTGCCGCGGTAGCTTTCTTCAGAAGCCCAGGTCACGAACTGGTAAGACATAACATAGAGCAGTCGTGCAGCTTAGGCTTTGACATACACGCTGAAAGGAGGTGTGTACTGACTAGAGAAATCATTTACAACTACGCTTCACAGAAGCTGTTCTCCGGTTATCAGTTGTCCTAGTTGGCAGTTGTCCAGTTAGCAATTGTCTTCGTACCTTCTCAGTCGCTCTTTTAGTCATAAAAGGGTTGTGTGTTGGTCATAACTGTGGGTCTGATATTTGGAACGTCATATGGCAACATTCAGTAGCATTTGCTCTTTTGCAGATTGAAAGCAATGGGAGAATCTTTGAATCAGCAAATCATCCTCTTGCAAAACCTCGTGCACAATATCCACAGCAAGAAGAAAGATTAGGTTCGGAGAATTGTTGTTTCTTGAGAGGAGTGACAAGTTGTGTGGAACAAAACTACTCAAACCCTGAAACAAATAACCTCATACTGTTTTTGTGAGAAATTAGTTTTCGTATTTGTGGGACATCTGTATTTTCTGTTCCTTGTTCAGCTTCTTATCGTGGCTCATTTTTTGCGATTTTTCATTCCAATTTTTGTTATTTGTTTGTTACGAGAAACATTTTGACATTTTTTGCAAGACGTCTTGCTTTCTTCTTTGAATCGATACAACCAACTGAAAAAATGTTGAAGGTTTTCTGAACTGTAGTGATGAAGCTTTGTACAAAGTTAGTTCAGAGCCTAGACCAGAAAACAATTTTGTAGAAATTTCTCGTTTGCTTTTTAGTTGTTTACAGAACATAAGCTGTAGATTTTAGTTCAATCTAACAACCTCATATCCAGCAATGAAGATGTGCAATAGAAACTATGCCGATCTCCTATGCAGCAATTAATAAGTGCATTAAAAAGTAATGGCCATCACATATGTTACAATGAAGAAGCGCAGTAGAAAGCCTGGCAACTTCGTATGTAACAATGAAGAAGCGAAATAGAAACCATGGCAATGAAGCTTAAAATTATTCCTGAAATCACATCATCGTGCGGCAGAGAGACACTTTGCGTGCTGGCCATTTTAGAAAAGCTGATTACAAAACTACAAACAATTTATTTTTGTGACAAATAGTTTTTTTCACATACAACTGACAGGGTAAGAGAAACAGACTTCGCAATTTTGACAAATATTTGGATCCTGTCAAGAAAACTGGTTACCAGATTTTAGTCGAAAATCTTGATACAGGATTGCTAAACAGAAGTAATTTTGGAGATTTTTACCGACAGTCATTTTTCAAAGTGATTTGAAATATACGATATCATAGTACAAAAATGTTTGTTCCTCAAGCAAATAAAGCATTCCGCAAAAATCGCAACAAATCTGAATTGTGTATTCACGTAATATCTGACCTAATAAACATTTGTTTTGAAATTTCACATAATGTTAGTAATGCTTAACCGCCGTGTTGTATACGCTGTTGTAAGATGAATTAATTTTTCTAATGTTTTTCTTTCAATTTACTAAATTATGCATGTAGAGTAACTTCTATTCTCTGTGTAGAAGACTGACAATTAAATAAAATGCCAATCACGTTTTTGTTTCATTATTTGATTATTATGAGCATGTCTTGTACAGCCTCAGACGTAGAGAACCTTAAATGCACAAACAAGAAAATCTGCCGATCGAAAGTTTTTATAAACGGAAATGTGTAACAGTAGATGATGAAAACTAAATTTGCAGGAAAGATGCAATATTGGTGATTCACCAAAGTATTAAGCATTTTTCTCATTTCTCTCCTACGTTCGTGGTGTAGAAATGTCCCTGCCGAACGTCGCTAGACTATTAGTCTCCAATTTTTCACTTTATATATGATATCGTAAAAACTCTGTAAAATTGTATGTACAGTGACCGCCTCGTCGCTGGCAGCATTTCCGAGCGTTGCATATCACTTTTGCGCGTCTTGAGAATTGCAAACAAAACAATTTTGTTAAGAAAAAAACACCATGGATCTGACTAATTTCCGTTTTCTAAAAATTTCATGAAAAATGACCGACTCCTATAGCAACGGTTACGACTTTTTGGATGATAGATGAAAAACTGTTGAGTGCTATGCAAAAATAATTGAATCTTCAGTGCTCTTGCGTTTGGGTTTCATATCCTGTCTTACCTCCGTTGACTACTATTGAATGCAAAGCATTATTGCAAACGATTCAGAATATTTATACTGTATATAATTTTCGGTGGCAATGTTTCGGCAAGTAAAGTGTGATTCAAGTCGTTAAATAATATTAACAACGCTAGACAGCGTCACTGCTTCCTGCCATATAATTATATAATATTATATTACAATATAATATTATATAATAATATAATACATATAATAATACAAAATTAGACGATAGACAGCGTCATTGCTTCCTGCCAAACCTAAGTCAATATAGCCATAAATTCAGATGATTTTGGGGGAATTTCCTTTTGTTATTAATGTCTTCACGCCTAAACACAACGAAGTACAATTCACGCATACATGTTGCTGATAAACAACACGCTTGTGGATGACATAAACACGCAGGTTTTATGCTTAGCACATCTGTGTGTTGCTTCGCAAAGGTCTCCAGCAATTAGGCGATTTGTAACTTTACTATACCAGGGGTGCAGTCCTTCCAAAGTAAAAGCTACGTGTAGATGAAAGCGAAAACAGGTTATTAATGAAATCCTGTTTGCTGTGAGATTAGCGCTTACGTGATCGGTGGTGATTATACATAAAACTGACGATTTGCTCGCAATTTTTTGGAAGTTTGGTAATAAAACGAAATAACTGAATAGTCATGCTTGCGCAACGTTCACTGGTGTTGGCAGCAACAAAACTAATGCGGCGTTTCACGACTGGAAACGGTTTTACTCATGATTTTAGGACAGAATCAGGCGCATGATTTCTTGCCCAAAACTAAAAATACTTTTAAAAACAGCTTATGATGTTTGATGTATACAAAAATTTTACTGCAGTAAAAGATCACTTACAGAATTAACAAAAAACTTTGAGATAAGATCTTGAGGCTACTTTATGGTATGAACATTGGGTACAACATAATGTTTAATAATGTAGTGCGAAAAAAGAAATCATTTGTCGGTATCGCAAACCAACATCGCTGCAAAACGACCGCAGTAATAAAATTTGTAATCCACCGTGTAAGAACCATATGCCTAGCTATCAACGTTAACAGATTTCAGCTTCAATGCACAGCACAACCTCACGTTTTAATAAAGAGAAAAACTTTATCCTGAATTGGATGCTATTGGCAGTAATGACATTACTCATGTAGGTCGCTGATTTTACACGGCACGTCTTTTTGTCCACGAAAAAGATGAGGTACTGGCACTGCACACAGGAACACTACGTAACTGCTGCACGCAGGGCAAAATTGTCAAGCGCAAGTCACTTGAATTAGATCTGAGTGTTGAGAAGCAGGTTTTTTGATCCCGCAAAGATGTAAGCACGTAAACGTCTTAGTTTTCGCAGTAACGGAATTAGCTAGCGATGCAGAAGCAATCCTTTTTTGTCAAGTTGAGATGAAAGTGTCCACCTGAGCAGTGCAGTTTTCATTTGTGTGCCACATTTTTATATATTATTCAAAGCAATAATTGCAATATTAACCAGTGTGCTGCGAAAGTTTCGTTCCTTGAGAAACAGCTAAGATAATGTTTGGATCATGTTGCACTACTGTGGATTTAAACTCTTAATCTTAACGTAATTGTTTTGCTATTATGCTCAGGCACTGTTCAGAAAAAACAAAATGTAACATTTAAACGGACATATTTCACATCTTAATTGTATGAATGCATTAAGTAATCGTTACACGTCTGTATGTTACATCCAGGGGTGTCGTGGGTGGGAAAGCGTGGGAATGGCGTTCCCAAAATTTTTTAGTGTGGGAACGTACCTTTTTGCACGAGTAACGTTACTTGAAGTTTTAGATTTTTCTTTTCAAGTTCTACGTGTAGCGTCTGGAGCAGCATAAGTGAGTAAATGACAAGTTATCTCGTTTTTAGCACCGTAGCATGGTTGTGTAATTACTGTGCGTGACATCAACAATGGTATTTGCGTACTCCATGTTTTATCTCATTGTTTGCTTTCATTGCAACTTTCCTATCTTTGTTTCAGAGGAGAAATTAGTCATGAAGTTTTCAGGCCGTTGCGGAGTATGTTACAGCTTGACTGAGTGGATTGCGGGAACTAAAGGAGCTTTTTGCATGTGAGGGCATCCGAACAATTTTGTTGTCACAGCCAGGGCTGTGGAGCCGAAGCCTGGAGCCGGAGCCCAAGCAATTTTGGACGGCTGGAGCCGGAGCCAGAGCCAAAAAATTTTAGCTGGTGGAGCCGGAGCCTGAAATTCGGGTTCCGGCTGAAGCGAGTTATACAAATGAAAAAATGTTTTTTGGAAGAAATTTTCCTGGAGCCGGAACCAAAACGCTCAAGGTGTTGGAACCGGAGCCGGAGTCAAACAAATTAAATGTCCGCAGCTGGAGGCGGAGCCTGAAATTTGAGTACCGGCTCCACAACCCTGGTCAGAGTTCAACATTTACCTAAATCAGGGGTGTAGTTGGGTGGGAACGCGTGGGAGCGGCGTTCCCACACCTCGTTTCATGGAACTACATCTCTTGTTACATCTCTATAGCTTCCTATACAAAGTTGGACAGTAGAGTAGGTTTTTGCCTTCATGAAGGAAGTGGATCTCGGACCAATACGGAATTTATTAGTGTGCCGCAACGAAAAGGAGTTTGATAAGAAACGTTTTGGAATTCTGCCTTGCACATCGCTGGAAGATCAGTAACTGTGACATCCCTGAAACGATTTTTGGATTTGAATGCGACCTTGTTGCCCAGCAGAGAGTGATCGACTTGTTTCACAAAAATAATCATCAATCAAAATCCAGAAGTTGCTGTGGCAATTGTTTAGGTTGCTTAGGGTTGTAGATAGTGACACCCAGAGGGTATAGACAGCATGTAGTGTTATTACTGGATGGTCAAAAGACTTGAATGCTGGCAATTTTGTGAAAATGAGCTAGTGCATGTTGTCCATATAGTAGGCCAGTTCTTTCATTGTACCTGTACGTCAGTGGTTCTCAAACTTTTTCGTTGCGACACCTTTCTCAAACTTTTCGTTGCGACATTTTGCTGAACTTGCGATGCACCAGCAATAAGAATTTATTAAAGGCATACATAATAAAAAACCGCCAAAAAATAGGCATCATTCAATGTGATGTGTGAGCTTGTTTATTTTCACTATGTAGTCGAATCTTGGAAAAATTTGTGAAGCTACCACTCGCATTTGCCCCAAGGTTTATTCGTTATCGATATTTGTTTTCAAGCACGACAAAGGCAGAAAATCCTGCTTCGCATAGATGCGACGTGGTAAAAGTGATGACCACTGGTAGAGCTTTTCTTACCAAAGCTGGGTATTCGCTATTCCATGAAATCCAAAAATTAGTCGAGTTTGTTTGATTAAACTTTTTTTTCAGGAAATCTTCACAGGTAAGGTCAATTTTGTTTGTTTCCTGTTAAGGTAAAGGACAGTGGGGTCGGTTGGACGAAAAGGTCACGAATCCATTTATAGCTTGTTAAATTCTCTAGAGAGCACTGAGTAAATTTTGAGCGTAGATGGACGTTGCAAAATATACTTCGAAAATTTGAAGGCAGAAGTATACATTTATTCTCAAGCAAATCATCAGACAACGGTACGAACTCGAAATGTTGGGCAGCTTTTCCTTTCATCGTACCTACAAGTTCAAATGCAACTGGTAGTATTATTTTCTCAGCAATGGTGTGAGGCATTTTAGACTTAGCGATTCTGTGCTCTACCTGGTGTAGCATGCTAATAAAGCCCTTGGTGGGAGTTTCATGAATCGTGAAACGGTGGACGCTTGCGTTTTTAGATCACGTACTTTCCGAGAAAAAAATACCTACCTTGTTTGTTCAAAAATTGCGAACGTGATTTGTTTAAAAAAAAAGGAAAAACTACCTGGTTTGTTCAAAAATTGCGAATGTGACTTGTTTAAAAAAAAATAAAAACTGCCTGGTTTGTTCAAAAATTGCGAATGTGATGATGTTAAATGACGCTCAAGCTTATTTGGAAGCATGACGCTTTCACTGGCCAATATCTTGCTGCAAACAACACAATAAGGTTTTCTTCTCCCTTCTAAAAGATAAATGTGAACCCCAAGTAACTGTTGTGATACATCCAAGATCTCTTTTTAGGCCAGTTATTTTCAGTCGCGGATTTACGCTTAGGTTGCAATATTATTTTCCTGTTTACATCCATTTTGCAAATGACTACTGTTAGCCTTCAGTTGTATGATGCAAAGTAAGTTAATATTTTGTCAATGAGTTTATTAGTAAACGATAACGACAGTTATGGGCTATCTACTCTCAGCTTTCTTTGATTAAGTTATATGACTGCACTGAATTTTACTGTTATTAACTCAATGAATACAACTGCACTGAATTTACTTTTGTGCGACGCCCTTTGCAAATTAAAACGACGGACCAGGGCGTCGCGACGCAGAGTTTGAGAACCATGGCTGTACGTTATTAAGACTAAAATCTATCAAGTTTCTCTTTGAAAAATGCTCATCTACATCTACTCATAGTAATTTGTAGCGGTTCTCACCAGGTCTATTGCATTGAAAAAACTGATGCATTTTTTCTGCTCTGAGCAAGTCAGTTTCAAAGCGAAACGACAGCAAAGGAAAAATGAAATATCAGCGTAGGAAAAACGTCAATTCCACTGAATTTTCTGCTTCTCAAAGAAAAGATGGTTAATTTCACCTTGTCAGCAGTGACAAATATCATTAAAAACTGGTGCAGATTTGGTTTCGCATGAAATTCTATCAGAGGTGCTGTAAAGGTTAGGATGACTTGACAATAAATGCTAAAAAATTGTGCTATAAGAAATGATCAGTGATCCTTAGCAAGGGTTTGACTGTTCAACAAAGTAACCCTGGAAAGTTTGATAGTTCGTCGGTAGAATCAAATTTATTTCAACGATAACAAAATAAAAAGCGTTTCTGGAAAACGTCTTATTGTTTTAACGTGAATGATAACTACTGTCTTTTCATTGGATTTAGCTTTCCACGCCGAACAAGTACACTAGAAAAATGGCAAGACAGTCGCTTTTTTGGGATTTCATTATATATAACTTGTTGCAAGTGCTGCAGACTCTCGTGCACAGTGAACGAATGCTGAGAGCAATTGGATATTGATGGCTGCACTTTTCCTCTTCATGTCACAAGATAACATGGGCGTATCCTTCAGGGCCAGGGCTGTAGCCACGGGAGGGCATTCGTGGGCAGTGCACCAAAACATCTTTCTTGTGTCTAGAAATATTTGTTTTAAATATATAATAAAAACAAAAATCTTTCCCACATAAAAATGTATTTCCCCCCTAAACCTTACAACGCACTGTAGCTACGGGTATGGAAGGGGCACTATGGCCCTGGCTCCTATTTCTATGACGAAACGTACTAAATTACGAAAGGAACATGCAGTTGTTTCGTGTTAACTTTGGGTTATGTGGCTTCCGAAACAATGAATAACGATTTTGTTGCTCCTCGATTTTTTGTGACGATAAATTAAGAAATTTTGTGATATTACTGCTGATTGAGCAAGTTCCACCAAGATACACAACGTTTGGTCACAGCATTCAAAAATCCAGTCTACGCCAGTAAAGAAAGACAGTAAGATTTAGAATTAATTTATCATAAAGATGCGGTGTGCATCTTTTAATCAAATGTGTTGCTTAACCTAGAATTTGGCTGACCACAAAAATCTACTCCAAAGTGAAAAGTTGCTTCATTGACAATGAATGAAGCATATGATGCAAAAATTAACAATCAAAAAAGCTGTTGTATATATTTTCAACGCTAGGGACTTGCTCTTAAATTGGTGTTTTTTGTCTTTTGTCGTACCATGTTTAAATTGCATAATCAATACAAGTTGGGCAACTTAATAGTAAACATCAAGAGTAACCTTAAAATATAGGATGGTAGTGTTGCATGCCTGTTTAGTTTCACAGGGGATTTCTCACCAAAGTCAAAAAAGGTTTTACATCAAAGCGCGGTTGGAATGGTATGCAACGACTAAAAACAGTTGCTGGCAAAAAGTATTTTTTTACAATTTCAAATCAATCAATTTATGCAAGAGTGCATATCTTCAAACTGATGACTTCACTCAACCCAGGAAGCAGTGAAGCTTGCTGCAATCAGACATCTGCAAACTGACAACTAGGCCTGCAGAAATAATTAAGTATCAACGCAACGTCTTGATACATAGGCTATGGCACGAAATCCAGGATGTTGCTTCTGACATCCTGAACCGATACGAACAGCAGCGCTTACTTAGTCACGCTAACATATTGCGTTTGACGAAGAGTTTGTGACACGCAACTTTACTTGCAAATCGACGGTATTGCAGCTTTGCAGAACAAAATGACGTTTGCTACGTACATTATGCTGTTCTGCAAAAACGTTCAGCTTGAATATTTTGCTGAGCTATATGATAATGTATAATAATTGTTCAGAACAAAATTAGGCAACGAAGTAATTCGCAAACAATCGCCAAGAGCAAAACGGAAGGTAATAACTTTGTAGCGTGTGTTTCTTTAATTGATATTTCGTAACAGACAGACAGACAGTTCATGTTTATTTGCACAGCCAACTAAAAGACCCGGAGTTCATCAAGTCAGCTGACCATGGGTCAGTCATTACGTTTGTTTAGCTGTCGCAAAAGTGAGAGACAAAACACAAAAAGAACCTCAAAATAGTAACGACGTAAGTAAACAAGTGTTCTTCTTGATAAGTCGATGTTTCAAGCAAAAAACAGGTAACAACAACTAGGATAAAATAAGCACAAACCATTCAAGTGCACAGAACATATACCAAAGCACAGAGCATATGTCAAGGTAATGCAAATCAAATTTCTTCATCAAGACCAAGAAGGTGTTTTTTGACCTGTGCGCAAAAACTAGTGGGACCCAGGAGCTTGAGAAATTGTTTAAGACAGCCATGCTTCTCCTAGACATTGAATTGATTTCTTTCGGGTATTTGTATTTACTGTCGTTAAAGAAATGTAACTGGAGGGATATTTAGTGTCATAACTATGAGATGTGTTCAAATATTTAAATAGGTTGTCAAACATTTTTGGCAATGCGTTGTAATGGAAAGAGTAAGCGATTGTAGCTGAGATTAATTCTATCCTATCATCGAACGTAAAAATTTTAAGAGACTTGTACAAACCTGATGCTGGAGTGGAGTCCGCTGACAACTGTATGTCAAAAAGAGTACGTCCTTCCCTGACAAGCTCTTTAAATTTGCTCTTCTGCTATTCACGACATGTTTAGCCGTACTAAACACTCGTCCACTAACAGCGTTAGTTGCCATCACGCAGAACGTATTTCTTACAAGATCACTGAGAGTTCGAAACTCAAATATGTGGTCTCACCACCACTGGAGAATGTCGCTACATCTTTGTACAATAAGCACTCTGTAGCATTGAAATTCTTGCTCATGTCACTTTCACATGCTCTGGGTCAACATTCACTTACCCGCACAAAGAAGTTCATATCCCGCGCCCGCCCCGCACCAGCACGCATAGCTCCGTGGGTTCCCGCACCCCCCCCCTGCAAACGCAGGCACCCGCAAACCGCCCGTGCTGGCC
>JGI24021J15306_10000420_pt1 | contig 31491 bp, 22 predicted proteins | sample Ectturendosymbi1_FD_15306 | JGI IMG/M metagenome (IMG submission 15306)
CTAGACGTCAACAAACACTTGTCGATCAGGTAATGATCCTTGGTGGTTCAGGCATTACAGCAGTTGCATTGTTCAACTGCTAAATGTGTTTCTGACTTTTATCTGTTTCTTTTAGCACCGAATGATCATCCACGTTTTCTTAGTTAAAAATACCCGAAAGCTTGTCATAGTCGCCGTTGAGGTAGAATTTCACGCGAAAGCGCTCTTTGCCTTTGCGCAGTTTATGTTTCCTTTGCTGTCTCCTCACCTTGATGTTTAAGGCGTTGATTGTTTCGTTTTGTTTGCGTATAATCGCCGCGTGCTCGTTGATCAGTGTGAAGTAGTTGGACGTAGTGATGGATAACGAGCGCACGTCCTCCATCACGCCCCTCATCACGGACGTGACGTTCTCGAGCTTGTGGTTGTGATGCTGCAACGATCGCGACATCCTGTCAAGTCTGTCCTCGAAGCCCGTTTCCGATAGGGCCGTCTGAAAAATCGTCAAAATCCCGTGACAGGCTCGTGTCTTGTTGCTCAACATCGCATGAGGCGTTCACACAAAACCCTTACCGCGACCCCGCGAGTAGGCGGCGCAAGAGGCAATTCCTGGCTTGCTTCTCTGCGCAGCGATGCGACGAGTTCTTTCTGCGCATAATTTTTCGATAAGATGAAGTTCGGAAGTTGCATCAGTCATCAATGACTGTATGCTAGTTGAAGGAACAACATATTTTTTAATTAAACAAGTTTTTTTTGTAATTAGTACAACTATTTTTTCGCTACAGCAAACTCTAAATCTAGGAGTACAAGGTAACCGTTTCGATTGTCAGTCTTTAATACTTCTTTCTAATACAAAGCATCCGAGCTGTGCAAAGGACATATCGTAGTGCAACAGTGGGCGAAATATATCCGTGTACGAAATCACGTGTTTCGCAGATTTGGTGTTACGGATTTGGCGTTTGTGATTTTTGTTGGTATGCGTTTGCTTGCTGCTCAGAAAGAAATCTCTTGCTGACCTCTGGGAGTGGAAGTAGCGTTCATGAGTGGCGACGCGTCCTTTCTAAATATTGCTCTCAACCACCTCGGCTAAGTGCAGGTGACATAAGTGACAAGCGCAAGTGCTTTTTGTTACTTGTACTTTACGTGGAGCTTTCAAGCAAGCACGTTCTGACAAATTTGCTGTACCGTGCACGTTGACACGCACTGCGTTGGTTTTGATCATTAGCCCAAGTTAGAGCAAATGCTTTGTGTTTTGCAAAGCATTTGGTGCATAGATTTTACTTTCGATTTGCACTACTGAGAGGATGATGTCATCTTTGCTGGCAGTTAAAGGCCCATTGCTCGGTTGGCCAATGTTGACAAAACCAGCACAAGCTTGATGATGAGCAGAACTGAGGCTTGTCAGTAGAAAGGTGTTCAACCGCAGCGATTGGCCACGATTTCCCCGTCAAATTTCGGGTCAGTTCGCCAAGGGAATAGTGCTCGAACCGTAGCGGTTCTTTAAAGAAATTCCACCGGTGTTACTCTCAAATAGTTTGGAGTTGGATATCGCTCTTGGCGGCATGTCGCGGTTTTTATCGCATTGCTTGCCCAGGCTGTCGTTAAAAGTAAATTGTTGAATGATCGGATGGGTTGGATTTTCCCACTCCAGAACAAATATGCCGCTTATAAAACAGTTACACATTTGTGAGTTTTTCCAAGGGCTTATATGACTTCAGCTCCTATCCAGGTAAAATTCTATTACAATACACAGCTGTATTTATCCAAGTTCTGCAGTCTTGGATATATAGTTATTGCACTGATTGGTGAAAACGTGATGTGATGCTACCGAAAACGATTCTGAAATTGAGCACTGGGTAATTTTGCTTTTTTGAAATGCTCGCAGTCGCTGTTGTTAGTTAAAAATGCAAAGTAAACAAGTCACAGACATGTTTTGTTTGTATTATCTCAGCACTTGAATTAATTCAAAAAAAGCAAATGCAAAAACAGGTTGCAGCAATTCGCTTTAGGCAATATCAGTGACAATTAGTTTGAAGGAATCTGAATTTTGGTGTAGAAAAATTCGATTACGGCTGCCCACATGAATGAATGATGACGAGCGTTGATTGAGCGTTTTTGATTTAACGCGTTTGCTAAGGGTCAGTAGTTTCGAATAACAAATTTTCCATGCACTCACAATGTAAGAGTACATGTTCTGTAGAAAAATGGAAAAAAACGTTTTTCGTGATCCTGTTTCCAACAAGGGCTAAGCGTTGCGGAAAGGTTAAAGATATAGAAATGGTGTGAAACATTACTCTTCTCGTTTGTGGATATACTATGTCGTATAACCTGCGTACGAAAAGTTGAACTTTTTCAATAAGTGGTGCTTTAAGATGGTTTTATTGTGTCGCGACTTAAGGCAGCAGGTAGCAGCAATGACGATCACAAAACTAGCTTCGCCACAGTTCGAACATTTGTCGGCATCGAAATAAATTCTTCAAAACAAAGAAAAGATCTGCTTTGGTAATCTTACCACGGAGCTGAGTTCGCTTGTTTGATTGTTTTTGACAACTTCATTCCTCTCTTCGAGGTCCTTAGTCGGCAGCGGGTCAAGTTGCTTTATCAGATGTCTGTTTAACCGAAGCAGTTTCTACAAAGCAAGATTAACTCAAAGTGAGCATCGGACGTGGGGTATGTGCTAGACAAAACCTTGTACGCAGGAAGAGTGACCTTGGACTTTTAATGCAGTTTCGTCATGCTACATTGGCAGGTGAAGTACATACACCTGGATAGTGTCGGGGATGTCGCGGTGCTGGTATAGTCGGACAACTCAAATGTTTCATAGAAACGGCGCTCGTGGAATGAAAAGCAAGCTTGCAAATAGCGAGTGGTGTGCAAGTAACCGGTTGAAACCAGGCCCGTAGCGAAGTTTTAAGGTTTGGGAGGCAAGGAAAATACATTTTAAGGTGGGAAACATTTTTGTTTTTATTCTGTTTAAAACAAATTTTTCTGGGAACAATACAGTTGTGAGGGGAACTGTCCCCGAATGCCCTCCGTGGCTACGGGCCTGTTTGAAAGTGCGCTCGTTTTGCTAAACTTGATTTTCAGTTGTTGCATTGCAAGCATTTACTACGTGCATCACTTTCGTAATTTCGCTGGAGCTTAGAAAAAAGTCAGGCTGTTGTATTGTTGAGCAATACTGTCGTGGACGAATGCAGGCATTCCTTGCAATTTGGTTAAATGTAATGGAAAAAAACGTTGTTCAATATTAGGGAATAGCTTATTTTTGCAAAAATGAACTTGTCAGAATGAAGCATACCCTTTCAACTGATAAGATTCTTGATTCAAGGTAGCTTTCCCTGGCGTAGCTACGCCGCACGGTGTCGTTCAAATCAACTATGAGGTCCTGCAACGATCCCAAACCATCCAACCTCGCGCTGGTCTGAAAGACAAAGAAAGAAGAACGGAATAATTCTGCTGAAGTGTTTTCAAACCACTGCTTTAAGTTAAGCCCTCGTTTAAGGTACTTTTATGAAAGCGTTTAGTGGTCTCCCCACGAAGCATCACCGCCATGTTGCTCCCACTGTCATTAATCATTATGACTGATCACGCCACTTGTATTGAAGAGATTATGAAATCCTATCACATATTGTACATTTCGCTAACACTTTTCGGTGCGCTGTTCCAGGACGGAACCGCACCTTGGTGTTGATGTGTCTGCGATATTTTCTGTAAATACTGTCGTATTTTTTAATTACTTTTCCTTTGTATATCCTTTCGGGGAGTAGTCCTTGTTTTTTTTATTTTTTCGGCATATATTGAAAACGATTCCAGCACCATGGTGGTTGACGTTGTGCATATGAACGCCAGAGCACATTACGCCAAACTAAAACACTATTAATGGCAGTGGGGCGTTGATGTCTAACTTTATCGCGTCGTCGTCGACGTACATTGTTGTTGTGCAGTAGTAAACAAGCTGCAGTCGCAACAAAGTGCCTATAATAAAATTGTTCAAGAAGATACTTGTCTAGGTGTCGAGAGCTGTGGAGAGCTTTGGCGCGTTTTAACTTTAAAACAGTGCAGTTTGCGCGAGAATTCGGTAAATCAGGCGAGAAGTTCTAAAGTGGCTACTGATGCTCTGGAAAGCATTCATGATTTCTTTTCGAGCCCTTCGCTCTTTTGAATCTAATCGACTGGAAACAGCGGCACATTTCCGAGAGATCCATGTTCTCCCTCTGAAGTGTTGAGCGGCGTTTTGGATTTTGCCAGCATAAAGTTTTAGTGGACGAGAGTAGAATGCGCGCTGATCGCTGCATTTCGATTACTTCGAAATATTTTAGCCGGAACCACGCAGCTGCTTTCGTTCCAACCGCTCGATAAAACTTAGGTGAACCACCCCGATTTGGCTTGACCATGATTTGTTCTTCGATCTGCGCCCACCTTTATTTCAGCTTCATGTCAATGTCTCTCATGCGATGCTTGAAGAAAAAAGCAATGAGCACTGTTCAATTTAGTTCATTGCAGAGCAAGAACTAGGCGCGACCGTCGCGCTGGTTATCGGCGCCCATGTTTCCGTTGAAGCGAAACGAAGTGAGGTTATGCGACGTTGGCGTCCACGTCAGTCGACTAATTCACCTGCATGGGGTCTAGCATGATTTACAAGCGTCTTTGACGGGGACGAAGCCTAGATTACATGCTAAGCAAACCGTTTGTTTTGCACCCACCCTTAGTGAGAACACATACGTCAACCGCGCCAGACCACGACGACGTTCCCAGCTGAATACATTACTTGCGCAAGAATTCTGCAGCAGATGGAATTAGTCTGCTGTGAACTGCACGGCTTGACGAGAGGATCTGCAAGCATCACGGTGCGCTGTGGACTTGCTTGCTACTTTACCGCATCGTTGAACGGGACCGCACCTGTCACTTCGCTGCCAAGAAATATTTGTGGTTTGGTGCTGCAACTCGCCGTACTGGTGCGCATTTCTGTTTTGTATCTTCATTCGTAATTACTGAGCAATTGCTCCTTACCTTTTTTTTATCGTTTTTGTTACTTACCCCTTATCACTACGCACAGTGAAAACCAGCTTGTTTGTGTGAAGCGGCCTTAACAAACTTGCTTAGGAATCTTAAGATCAAATGATAGAAAAATCAATTACATTACTGGCTATGCTTCCTTGCTTACCCCCGTTGTGGAGAATACTTGCTGGCTATGCTATGCGCGAAAATATTTGCCCTGGGAATCGGTTGGTTAGTGACACTGATTGGGTAGTATGAATCACAGGCATTGTATGAGCCGATTGAGTTGATCGTATCATGTCTGAAACATGTGCAAACGGAAACAATTATTTGATTTGCCGGTTGCGTTTCTGTCACGAACAATCGGAAGCGAGAAAGCTTCCGCGTCAGCTGCTCGGCTGGACTCAAACGAGTAAGCAAGCAATCGTCCGAACAGCATCTTCTGTGCGCTTTTTATCTTTGTTGGAAATTTGTTTGCTGTGGGATCACAACAATGTTAAACGTATGACTTATGGCGCACTGTTTCCGCGTGATTTGTCGGTGTTTGCACTGTCGTCATGTCGCATCGACATGGCCATTCAGTGGTCACGCAATGCACGGAGAAGCGGCAGGGAATCTCACCTGTAGCATAAGCTCGTACGTTTTTTTGTCGGTTTCGCGGACCCCTTCCTGAAGTTGCTCGATTTCTTGAGTTGCTTCCGACACCGCACTTTGCATTTCCACTCTAGCGACGTTCATTGTGTCGATCTCAGCACGGTTCGCGTTCACATCGTCACCAACTTGTTTCAGTTGGTCGGTCTGCCTTCGAAAATTGACAGAAACTTATTCAGAAGTGGTACAAGACAAAACTGAAACAAGTTAGTCAAGCGTTTTCACATTGTTGTCTTTCGCTCTATGTATGCATCTTCATAACACTGTCTATGGAAAGAGATACTTTCTCAGCAAAGAATCAGACACTTTGAGATCTTACCGAGTATATATTTCGCCTACGATGTAGGCATCATCAGCTCTTAACGAAGTGATTGTTTCTAACGTCTACACATTAGCTGTTAGTGCTGGTGTACCAAAACGTAATGTTTTATTGTAGAAGCCTGTCCTGTGTTGGTAGGCTCCCTAAATTTACCTTAAATGCGAAAGGTTCGAGTTACCTGCTGACTTGGATTTGAAGCTGACCAAGCGAACTTCGTTGCTGGTTGAGTTCTTGATTAAAAATGATCTGAAGGCGCCGCTGAATGCTTGCGAGGTCCCGTGTGATCGTGCGCTTCTCCGCGCTGAGGTTTCTGATTTCCCGCTCTATTTGTTTCTGTAACGTCATCGTCAGCCGTCAGCGGCTTGTCTACAACTGCAGCGGCACGAGACTATTTGCACTGCAACACCCACCTTCAGCTGCGACAAAAGCCCGGTATTGTTCATTGTCGACTCCACAGTATCGAAATATCTTAGGTCTTGCGTTGACTGGTGACTTTCAATTTGTTCCATTTTTTGGTTTGCGTTCTTCATGAACCTGACAAAATTCGCTTAGCTTGAAACGATCGTTTGATACTGATTCGTTGGTGATATTTCCGCATACCTACCTGGTGTACTGACTTGTGTGTTGCTCAAAGTGACCACCCAGCGCTGTGAGGTTGTTCCTCAGGGTTTCGCACATGGTCATCAGGTCACCGAATTCTCGCTTGGTGTCGAGGAGGTCTAACCAGATTCGTCGATGTTCAGCTCGACTGAGAAGCGAACAGATGAATACAGTATGTCAATAGGTTGAATGTTTGCGCGAGCTAACAGCTCACAGTTAACGGTGAACGTTTGCTTGAGTGAAACTGCTGTTTATGAATGCGGTAAAAAGTACCCCTCTGGAAAGATCGGTCTTCTGAATTTGTTGCGACTTTTCATCCATGAGGCGCGCTTTATATAAGATACCTCAACGGTTAAAAGTCGTTACTTCCCAAACAACGGTGGTGATAAACCACAAAAAAGAATGATATAAACTTATGGTGTGCCTGCTTCTGATTGATCGCAGTCTATCTCGGCAGTATCGATGGTGTTGCCGACAATTTCGTGTTGGTGCGAAATTTACCGATACCTGCGATTTTTATTGAAGATTGAGAAATGTAACTATCAGGCTGACCGTTTTCCCGTAAATTTGATTGAGTTAAATTGAATCTCTAACTAAAAATTGTAGAATAGCTGTTTTAAACTTAAAATAAAAATGAAATGTCATTCAAACTGACTTTCAATAAAGATAAGAAACGTTCGTAAAACAGCGAAACGAACTATTGTCGACCTTTCAAATTTCTTGCGTGGAATGTCACTGGTGCATTAAACTGTGGCTGTGGATGCCAAAATATTGAAACGAGGGAAATTTACAAGTTTCGAAATCGATTTGAGCTTTTGATGCGGCCATTATCACAGCGCAGTTCTTTTCCTATGCTAATTGTATTCTCGTAAAAGCCAACTGCGTGAGATTATTACTGAGTGATATTGAGCTGGCCAATCTCCGCTTCCTATTAACGAAGCTACGTCACCGTACTTAGTTACGGTACCAGACTGAGATCTCTTTCTGTATCACAGCGTTGTGCTACGAGAACACGATACCCAGCTGTCCAACCCGTGTGGTTTCCGTGGCGTCCGCATTAATCGAGGATTTCGTCGTAATAATCGCAAGTCAGTTTTCATTTTGATTGAAATGTAACAATACATTTCCATCAACCTCACGTATGCATTTGATGGTTGCACCTACAAGTCTTGCAAATGTTTTGCAACCAAGCATCCACGCAGTTATCTTGCATGCCAATCAAATTCTTGATTTTTTGTAATCGAAATCTAGGCGTTGTTCACGCCACTGCATATGGAAAACTCGTTGGTCAACGCAATTAAATCAAAAATGAAAAACACCAAAAACTAGGTATTTGTTGACAAATCGTAATTACTGCCCAACAATGTCTGTAAGAAATAAAAAACAAATGTCGTCCATCAAACGAGCAGATCATCACGCCAAATTTTAACATTGTGTACACCGGTAATTTAAATCTGCAGCCTCGTAAGAACACTTCTATCATTTTCTTTCTTACCTTTTTTGCTTGAATCTGTTGGTGTCTTTCCTTAGAGAATGAATAGAATTGTCGTGGGCGCCCGGAAAGAGAGTCAAAATTTTTTCTAGGCGATTCACAAGCTCAGATCGGTTCCCACTGCGGTCGTATCTGCAGAGTGGATTGATATTCCGTAAGTAAGCAGTTTTGGTCGTCGTACTTATTTTGCTGCGATACGTTGTCTCTTTGCTTTAATCTTGGATGGAAGGCAGCACGTGCATGGCAATTACATTCTCAGACACGATTTCGAGACAGATCACAACTGTGTTTTTGGTTATTTCGTGTTCAGTAAGATTGGGTCTTGGAAGCAGAACGACATGTTCGTGGTAGGAACCCGGCTGATACCACTTTATTTGTCTGTGTTGCTGAATGCAAACAAAGTTTGCACAAAACACACTTATAACAAGCAAATTCCACAAAAATTATATTATGCGCTCATGGTAAAGTCATTAGTACGTGCGGACAATTTACGATATGCTTCACGAGCTCAAAATTAGCAGTTAACATCTAGACCAGAGGTCACTAAACTACGGCCCGCGGTTCAAATTTTTCCCCGAAGTCAGTTTATCCGACCATTCACTGCACTATGGTAACAAATTAGCTAAAATACAGTCATTTGTAAAAGTATGGGATCACCCAAACCACATCGACATATTGCAGTAGCGTTGGAACTAATGCCCCATTCCTTTGTCCAAGTTACATTATTTCATCAAAGAGACACATGAAGTTAGTGCTTCACGAACGAAAATGAGCAGCAGAAATGGTCAAAAAAACAATACTGGTGGCACAAAGAACGGCATTAAAGTTTTATATCTGCAGGCAGTTGTAGCGCGGATCAACGGAAGTTAAGAAGTTTTTAACTTTTTTAAAAGTAGCGAAAAACGGCAAAAAAACTTCATCATTAGCTGTTGAGCGTGCACCGATAGTGCCTTTGCGTATGGAACGTCTTTCAGAAAACCAGATTGCAGAAAGACTTCGATTTAGCAAAAGTGCAGTTCACCGCGCCATACAAAAAACTTTAAGAATCATGGAATTATGGCGACCTGAAAAAATGTTAGACCTTGAAACACCACGAAATGGTGGTCACGCTATCAGACCAGCTGCCATGCGATCCTACTAGTACTTGTCGTAAATTAAGTGACAATCCGCGAACGGTTTCGGGTCGTTTGAGCAACGAGTTGGTTTTCTTTAATAGCTTTTTGATAAATAAACATGTTTGCTGTCTCTATATTCTGCGTACTTATTACATAGTATTGAACAAAGTAATTATTCTGCCTGCGCTCATCATTTTATCAGTTACTTGGCCCGCCGTGAAAAAAGTTAGGTGAGTGGTGACCCCTGATCTAGACAAATTCGGGTGGTGTTATTTAGGCAGTTTCCGTTTTGTAGCTTATCCAGTGACACATATCCGAAGGAACTTTTTTATAACAGTGGATTTACCGCAACATAACGTACTACACGTTCCGCGTGAGGGTGCAACGACTGCTTGTCTTGGTGTGGCCTGCGTAAGCTCGTACTTCATTCCTGCTGGCAAGCCGTGACGTATTTGCGCTTAGCCGTGAAGTTCGTCTCAGCGCGTTACGCTGAGACGAGCGCGTTACCTGCAAGTTAGACGGTGAGTGTCAACTGCTGACTACATCCGTATCAATCTGTATATTCGCGTGGTTGGTTCATCATGTTCTTTTTTCAAGTGCACTCCGCAGTTCGTATTTACATGACTATCAGTTTATTTCACTCGTCAAATTCGCCGTGTGGTTCTATCAAAGCGCGATTTGGTGGCGTTTCATTGTATTTTGCAAAACTACGGCTTTTTCATCATTCACTCATTTTGTATCTTTTGATAACATCAGAAGTTTTTGATGTACTCCGAAAAAAAACCTCACTTAACGTACGTGGCCAACGACTTCGTGAGCTGATTCGCGAGTATTATTTCTCACGTTGTTATACGACTGGTCAGATTGTGTAGACAGAAATGTATTCTGCTGGAGCCCCAAGTATTTTCTAATCAGCGGAGGTAAACTAGCATTGGCATAGTCAGCAAATGCTACTCTGAGCCAAAGGGCTTCGCCCTCGGTTGGTCCCTCGCTGCAGACAAGAAAAAGACTATTCGACATTGTGGTCTTCTACAACTGGATTGTCCCGACAAACCGGAAAGCCTCGTTTTATTTACAAAGCGATTGCTGATCAACTTCGATAAGAAATTCTGAATTGTACACCCAATAAGTTTTGGCTATGTTTCAAAATGCTGGAAGACCAAATATTGTCGTGGTGGAAATAACGTCCCATGATCTGAAGTTGTTGGGACGAGCACATAAAAGTTGACTTGCCCGACGTGACTGAGTGCCGTCAATTCAGCTTTGAACCAAAATAAAAATCTTGCAGTTTCGGTAAACGAGCAAGTTTCTGGGCTTAGGGTATACACGAAAGGCTAGATGAAAAGGGAAGAAAAAGAAACCAGTGACAACGTTTTGCTGGAAAGTATTCTTTACTGCGTTACTCAAACAAACACAAAAAAACTAAAACACATTGCCTGGTGCTAAACTCTATACGGCCTGAATGTATAAATCAACATTTCTTGTACAAATCCGGTTCGTAAAGTTACTAGATGTTTGATGGAAAAGGGGTATACAGTGCCAGCCGCTGCCTCGTGTTACTGTATAAACCAAGCACAAACTTTTGTGTGGGCTTATCGGCTTCGAATTAAATTTGAGCTATGTATAGTGAGGTCGAGTTTGCCATGTGTAGCAGTCTGCATATGCTGAACCATCATTCCCACGGGAATGTAGAGGCGCATCTCTGCAATGTCTGCGTTGCGGACCTGAACACAGCGCATACTCGCAGTAGTAGTGTGTCTGAACGAGTATAGACACCGTTTGTTTTGTGTTCTTGATTAGTTCGATATTTATTGCTTGCCACACCCTTTCGCTTTTCTGATCTTGCAAGTTTATAAAAAATATGAAGCTGTGATAATAACTGTTAAACATGTTGGTGCAACGACTTCCTGCAAACATCCTCCTCTACTAAAATGTACACAGAAATATTGTCTGCTACATGTAAAAACAATGGTTATCCGTACGTAGACATTTTTACCTCTTCAGTGCGTTGATAATAAGGTTCATGTAAGATTTTCCACTGTTGTGCCTCCGGGCACCCCTAACTTTCGGAGTCACTCCACCAACCAATTTCTTGTGCTTACTCGAAAAGCTCCGCACACTGAGCGGCGGTAACCTCGAGATCCCGTCTGTGCTGCTGGTTCCGAGATCAGATCTCGTTCCGTAAGTAGACAGTATTCTGGTCGGCATATACTTGCGCGTACTGTAACGCGAGTAATATGCAAGTCTTCTTCCGTGTGCGTCGCTCGTGGGTTCCAAGCGAGTATGGCCACGTATTCGAGCGTAGCGAATGTTAGACACCGTAGCGCACTCGGCTGCTAACATCAGCAGCAACAGGCAAACTGGGAGGGAACTATCCATGTCTGTCATTATGCAGCAAACAGATTGTCACCTCGATGTTTTACTCCAACAAAGTAATCCTTTCATCTCCGTTTCAGTTTGTCCGTCAAATGTTATCCTTAGTGAAAATGAATAGATTCACACTCAGATTACAAATCAGCAGAAACGTCAAAATCGTTTATGCAAAATTACCCACAACGCTAATCATAGCTGGTTGTTGGTAAAAACGCAATGTTTCAAGCTAAATCTAGCAAAAGTCAGTCGTGAGCGTGTATTTCGCGCAAACCTTTGCAAAGCTCATTTCTTTGCACAGTGAGCAAACTGTCATGAAGTTCAACGTTCGACCTTTGTGTATTTGCTTTGTTTTGGCGTACACTCATACTCGAAACGCTAACCTGCATTTACTTTCTATCACTGCCTGAAACCCATATCGAGCTTGCTGTAATTGCGCCCCATGACATGTGTGCGCTACACTGACTCCCTTTTTATGCCACTGACCAGGGCGGTCAGGGTTTGCAGATAATCGTCACTTTTTCGTTGCTGTGACGTAATTTCAGCCAAAATAGCACCCTTCTTTTCTTATGCCTGCCTTTTTCTATTCCAGCAAGAGTTCTTTTTGGCTATGGACGACCGCAAGCAGCCGACTATTTCCGAATCTCTCCGCGTTTTATGTTAGCTGCGGCAAGACCAATTTTCTTGAACTTTTGTTTGCTCCTGCTCAAGTCGCCAAAGGTCAAGAAAACAGTGCGGCGAACGATTATAAAGCAGTCGTCTGCGACACTGGAACACGCGTTACGACGGGTTGTATTGACAAAAACATTTCTCTGCGGTCTTACCTCAGCTCTGCGGTATTAACTCTCAGTTCTCTGCTTAAGCGCACCTGACAAATGAGCAGCCTCGTAAGCTCACACCTCTCTGTTTCATCTCCCAAGGTAGCGACTTCCCGATTTTTCGAACGTGGTCGCAACCAACAGCAGAGTGGCCCTAGATTTACGGCTGCTCGTCGCTCAGGTTGCCTTCTTCTGTAGAATATCTCTATCGAAGGTTCAATGCCGCCTGGTGAATGTCTGCTCGCTATCTTCTGCGACGTCGCTTTGTGTGAAAAGTAGCACACGAACCAAAGCGACTGCTGCTTTTGTTTGGAGACAACCTCAACACAATATACACGATACGATTAATGAAGAAACGTTTGACGTAAATTGTTGTAAGATTGTGAACAGCGTAACTGCCAATCCAAGTTTTCTACCCTGGCTTAGTCCATGTGAACACTGTTTGATATGCCAGATTTGCTTTGGCCAAAGCCAGCTGCGTTGATGTCTACATCGTCGTGATTTCCTTAACACTGAGCCTACCGTCGCTGTGTCAACCTTTTCTCCCACCAAAACAACCGAAGCGGTGCTGTCAAATATTTGTCTCACCGCCACATACAAATGCAATTAAAACCAGTCACATCACAAACAATTCGAGTGTTGTCTTTATTATGCTGAACGTAAATATTACCTTACTGCGAAGCAATGTCGTGTTTGATGCTGCGGGCGACTTGACCTCAGCACAGTGGACAGTTTACGACTGACGAAGCGTGCTAACAAACCAGTAACTTGATGAAAATGCAATCACGAATGCTTAGTGCTTGGTATTTTATTATAAGCTAATCACAAGCTGTCACCGTGTAGTCGCATTATTTGATGTCATTTGCAAGATTTTGAAATAGCTGGCAGTCGATATGAAAATTGCGTCATTATCGTTTCTGCGTTGTGTGTTAGTAAGTGGTAGAAGAATTGCGAAAGTAAACGCGGCATTTGCAGACTGGTATTTCATGCGGTGTCTGTACCCAAATCCAAGTAGGTTGATTTATTGCTCTTACTGTTGAAAGTTTGCAGTTGTTGATTCCATCCATTGCTGTAAACTTTCCAAACAAAGCGAGTTAGTCTGAGGGAACAAACATGTGGTAATTTAAAGTGGTTTTCGCTCGTTTTTTTGTTTTGTTTATCCAGTTCACTCGCTCAGGTAGTCCGCCACGCAGTCGAGGCGGAAGTACCAAAGCCCGCTGTCGTTTCAGTGAGGGGGTAGTTTGTTCAAGACGTTTCTGCGGTTGTCACTGATCTGAGCACAGTTGACAGGAACAGTTTACAATCTGTACGTGGGAGACATTTGACTGCCGTGCTACGTTTCGCTTTCTACCACCGAGCTCTTGCCGCTTGACGGTGTACCATGCTGTAGCTGCCTGTTGTAGTTGAACATTTGTTGGATCCAGTGGGGGGATTGGGGCGATCGCTCCCCCTAAAATCTACGGAAGTAACTTTATTCACAACGATTTTGCACAATTCGCAAAACAACCTTCGCGATATAAGGCCGTTTTGTCATCCATTGTTTTGTCACAGTAGTGTTGTAAAGAATACAGTACTTCATCTCTCTTATATAGGGAACCCGTAATGAGACTTAACTACCAAATATTATTGAAATCGCCCCCCCCCTAACTTTACTGGCTAGGTCCGCCCCTGGTTGGATCTGCATCATAATGACGGATTTTGAGTTATTTTAATTGATGTCTTGCCATTTGCATCGTACCATATATTGGACGATGTTACAATGTTCCCTCGTGCGACCCTGACTTAAAATTATTGCCTTTACGACAAACTTTCCGGTTGTAACTTTGTAAGAAAAGTTACTGCCCGCATTGCATTTTACAAACGTTTTCGCAATGCTGCATGCATTTTTGGTTTCGTGCAGTCCTATTGGGTGTTGTTTCTTACAGCGTTCTCAGTGAAACTGAAAACTGAGATAAGGAAGCTAATTGCGTGTTGTCTTTATCGTTTTTGTCCGATAAATATAGCTTCTCGTTCTTCGCATATGTACTAAAGGTTGTGACGGATGTATTGGCATTTTGAAAAGGTGTCTAAGTGGTAGAACAAGCAACATTCTGACCTATTATATCGAATAGATATTATGTTTCTCACTCCATCACTGTATTTTTGTGGATGCGACGCCTACTTTTCTATTGAGTCACAAGCAAAAGAGTTGTATCAATGACTGTTCTGCTTCATTCAAACCAGCGAGCTAATCCTTCACTTTTCCACCAACATAACGCGCCATGTTATCGCGTTTAGCATGTCTTGCGGCGTTTTCCGCGCACGACACTGAACTGTGCTGTTTTATCGTCCATCTGTGTCGTGCTTTCTGTTCGCAGTTAACCATCTCCGGCATATTCACGGACAAGGAAGGTCTTACGATGATCCACAATCAACTGTGCGCTATGCTCAACAGTAACCACGACCGGCCTGAGCTTTTTTCGCTTGTCATTAGCTTGTGCAAACACAATGGAGAAGATCTTGCCGGCTTGGTACCGCGGAAGAGCAGGTACTTGAGCTCCTAAGCTTTGAAGTGCGCTGCACTCAAACTACCGCTCTAGATATTCTTTATGCGCTGCGTTGTCATGATGCCCGGCTCACATCTCTCGCCTCCATTGCTTTTGTTATCGACAAATCATCAGTTTGAAGATGACTGGAAACGAATGGATCGATTCCTTGCCAACCTTCATCGTCAAAAGTCGTTGGCATCACCTGCAAAAATTGTGCATCTTTGAAAATGCCTTTGCAAAAATTATCTTAATAAATACGACTTCCATACCTACACATGTTAAGAAAAACACGCTATTGCTTGTATCAGCGTAATACCTCATGCTACCTATCTAAATTACCCCAACGAGATGGCTCACCTGACCCTATCCACCAATTGAGGCTTGTGCGGTATACTTCTGTCCTGGACCGATTCTACCAGTCAAGCGGTAACATTAACTTGATTATTTTCATTTGTGGTTCGTGAAATTTCTCGCGGTAGAATTAAGAAAACCGTAACTAAGTTTGTCTGCTTTGTCGTACTGTTTTGCAATGATGTTGCTGAGCAATACGTTGGTTTCATCAGCAAAAGAGGAAATCTGGCTCTTGGCTATTTCCAACTCTGAGGTTGTTGTTGAATATCATCTCTAACACTATGCCAACGGGTTGGCCTGACCTGACTGCAGTCCATTCGCACGGCTACTGTCGATATGCTTTCAGGTTAAGACGTCTGACGAAAATGCGTCCCTATACTGCTATAGTCCAGCTAACCCGGAGTTTTTGGCTTGGTGAAGCAAACTTTATACAATGGTTGATAAGTGCGTGATGGGACATACATGAAGTTGGCGCACATGTTCTAAAAATATTCGACCGAATTTGGGCCTAAAAACCGTACTAATCTACAAAGAATAGTTTGTTCCCCCAGCGGGTTCTCAACATGTGATTGAGCATTACAAAGTGAATCGCAGTTTTTGCAACCGCCAGCGTTTTGAAATATCGACACTCTCCTTGCTTGAAAATTCAGAAAAATAATCCGCGACGTGTCTTATTGGTTGCAGATGAAGCAACAATTACACATTAGCCTTTGCAGGTGAACTACTGACAAGTTTTTTTCTTCTCTGCCACTTAAATTTTAGTACTATGCAATCAAGCTTGCGTTGCCGGGATGAAATAATTTTTGTCACGTTAACAAATTTCGATTGCAACAGCCAAACGTGCGAACCAGCGATTTGTGCCTTTCACACGTCCGCTGTGCAACCCAGCGTGTTCCCACCGAGTGGAAGCACCAAGATAAAGCCTGTTTTAGGATGCTGACAAGTGTATGACAAATAAGAACTTGTTACTCTCAGGGCAACAAGCTAATCTGCGATGTACAAACAGGTACGTTATGCGCTTTCTAAGTCCATATGAGGTATGGCCAGGTGAACATAGTTTTTCCTTCATTGGTGAAAAATCGGCTGCTGTAAAAGGAATGTAAAAGCGCTGCAGGGTCGTAAGGCCGTTTAGGCATGCAACTGGCTAAGCAAGGTGAGTTTTATTAGTGGCCGGGTTTGGCATCATTCTCTGCCACTTCAGTTCACCTACAGAAAAACACTCCGAAGGTTTTTGCCAAGTAAAGGCAAGACACTCTACGGTGTGCTGTTGAGAAGTTCGCCAATATCACGCGAGTCGCTTGGTGGATGAAAAATTAGTTTTAAATCATCCTACACCAGCTAACATTTGAAATCGCACGGGGCTAGTCATCAACGCATGTTTACTTTTCAGATTTGTGGCCTGAGTTGTTAAGTTTACTGTAAACTTTAACGAGTATTTTTGTTCGTTTCAACCCCGCTTAACTTTTCGCTCAGTGTTGACCCCTAAACTAGCAGCACTTCTCCGTGGTACATGCTGACATGTTGTTCGGGGCTTTGGTTGAATGAAACTCGGGTCGCAAGTTACTCAGTTGTGACAGTCAAGCTCTGCTTGTCTGCAATACCTAACGCCAGGAAACCTACACAGGAAATTCCTGAAAATGATTGACATTTATATGTTTTATTGTTTCGTTGACCAATGACCCATGTTTGTCCTTCGTTAAGCTTGTACAATTCCTTCACTGAAGCCTGCGTTTTAGCCTAGAGTGCAGCGGATTCATGACGGAACGAATCGCTCTCTCTGGAAACTTTCGAAATCGCAAGTCTTGACGAAACTTATTAGCACGGGCAGATTCTTTTGTGGTGCCCACGAGTGAAGCGAGCTTGCCGCTTGGTTCGTCGTGTTCTTCGAAATTTTCGAAATCATTACCCACTGGCAAAACCGTGCTACTTCATACTTTTTTGCAACATCCGCTCCAAATCCTATGCAGTGCACAAGCCCAGATTAGACTAGAACCCTCGCATCACCGTTAAAGTTAGGAAAACTTGTTAAAGACTAGTTTTAACAGTGACATGCACCCGATCTGTTGTTCCGTGGCTCCCATCCGTGTTTGCTGTGCATGAACTTAACGGTTCGTGGAAGTAACTTCAATTGTTACTGCAATTCACTCTTCTGACATTGCAGGTTGCTAGGGAACAAGTTTCAAATGGAAATCCCCAAAAGTGGTGTGAGTATTATTTGGCGGTTGTTCACTTCTGCCCTCCGTTGTCTGGCAACGTATAACACGCCACGTTCTCCGCAGATCATCTTACCCGAGAAGCAGAAGATTTTCTACAATTTGTTAGAAGATTACTGGAAATGGGTGCGCGACCATTTGATATCCATGCACAAAGACTTACAGGCCACTGAACGTAGAAACAGGTAAAATGGCGTTGCTGGTTCCTATTCGTGTCGGGCAAGTCAAAGATTTTTATATTTTATCTTCCTTGGAATCAACACAGTTGTGTAAAGTGCAGTCTTTGCAAAAAATGTTTTGCTGATACTTAACTTCATCGTATTTTTCTCCATTCGCCGCTTCCTTGTGCACGTAATGGTTAAGAGCATGTTGTGAACTTTTTCAAGTAATTTAATTACAAAGTATCTTTTAACATAACAGTTGCTGATTTCGCGGTTCCCTGAGCGGTATATTTTCGGCTCTGCTGCAAAAGTTTTTCTTTCCCCTTTACGACAATTGAACGTAGGTACAAACGATTCTTTCCGTATCCAAACGCACGGAAATAAACGTTACATGGGTTCATAGTTAACGCACATACTGCATGTTTTGTGCGTGCTTACTGTTGATCCCCCATAAACCGGTACCATGTGTTTTATTTCTACACCACTTCCAGTCCTATGTTTCTATTTGTGCGAAGAGATAAGCCATTTTTAAAGTTTGTGCTGTAGTTTTTTAGGTTTTTCTTAATTGCACTGACGCTACTTGTTTAAATTTAATGTCAAATAGGTTTGATAACATGGAAATTCCCCGTACATTTCTGTATTTACCGCTTCTTTGCGTGATGTTCAAAACCATGCATTGTTCACACAAGTTGGACTTTTCATTGTGCTAAAGCAGTGAAGCCTGAATGTTTTCGCTACACAATGCTTACACCGCTATTTGCTTTGGTTTAATTCACAAAAGCGCAACCTAAAATGCACCATTGCGGTATTTGTAAGGGGAGTGTTCGTTTTTCGTGCACAAGCAATTTTGCCGATCCAGATATTGACTGTCTCTCAATCAACTGCCTACATTTTTGCTTCCAAATATCTTGTTATTCTGATGACCTTGGCTTTAAAAAATATCCAGTGGACAAAAGTATTGCCCAATATTTTATTTTTCTTTAAGTTCTTCAACTGACGTGTATAGGATTCTTGCTTATCTCTGTGTTCTTTCTGCCCGGTTTTTGTGATCGTAGCACCTGGTTTAATGGTAGGTCTAGTAAGTTGACTTGTAGATTCCTTCCACTCTGTCTGGCATATAGTGCGACTTCATTTACATCACTCTCCACCTCGCTTCTTCAATTACGTTTCAGGCAGATACTCCAGACTAAAGGCGAACTACACGAAGAAAGAAGTCGAATCTATTCGGAGAAGCAGGCTACTTTCTCGAAACTTCTACTTAACTGCAACACGTTAGCTGTAAGCAATAATTAAAATCAACCACAGTGCTGTTGTTTGTAATATATACTACTATCTGTAAATAACTTCGTTGGAATGTTGATTGGAAAGCGTTCTCGTGTTAGTTTGCCATGGCTCACTACATGAGCTGCTGTACTTTTGTGAGGTGTGTAAATTTCTTTTGCTTCAGCTCTGAATGTGGTACAGTGGCGCTGGCCGAATGTTTGATGCATTTTGTACAGGTCCAGTGTTGAAAGTTACGAGCTTTGTCAAGCTGTCACTGACAGCTATCGTGTGCAAACGGGTCTGAAGGTCAAAATGCTGAAAAAAAACTACTGGATATTACGGTGTTTTATGTTTTCAGGATTTGTTAGACATGGACATGCCCGATCTTCCTGAAACAGGTGGCTATTTATTGTTGGTTACATTGCATGTTATTTTTGCGCCCTTCAAATGGTTACAATCACTTTGCTGTTTCCGGTAATAGAACAGGTTACGAATGCAGAGTAGAACATTTCCTCTCTGTGCGGATGGCAAGTTTGGTCAGGGTAATTCATATGTCATGTATTGCTTGATTATCTTTCAAACTTACCTTTCCATTCAACGTCCACGGAATCGGTTGATTGCGTGCAGATTTATTTATCGGTGCTGTTAGTTTCTCGATCAAGCGTTGATATGCTACGTATCATTTGGCCCGTAGTTACGTATCATTTGGCCCATAATCGTATCACTACGTATTATTTGACCCATAATCTTGTCGATACAGGTTGAATTCATTGAGTTGTTTCCAGATCCAGTCCAACTCGAGCAAGAGCCTACACTGAGTATTTGCGACACCACCATCCCGGGCAGCGAACTGTCAACCGACCAATTGCAGTGGGAGGACGAAGACCAACGGTCATTCTACACCAACCTACTTGACCTCAAAGCGATTGTCCCCGCGGTGCGTCTCCAAGACAACTAACGTTCTCGCGTGCTGCGGGATCGTAGTGTTTGTCCAATGCGCGGACAAAGGCCCAGGAACATAAATTTCCTTCAGGCGACGCTACAAATTCTGAGCTACGTTTTCAACGGCGCATACCTTCAAAGAGCAATGTAGCAAATCCATCAGTCAGTTTTCCTCAAGCACGATAGCCATATAGTTGAACTTTGCTCCGTTCACAAACTTTGTGATTTATTTATGACAATTTTGAAACTGAACGTGTTTGTCTGCTTCCATAAAGCTAGCAGAATGTTCTGCGTTCGTTTCTCGTTGCACTTTAACCTTAAATTGATGTTTTTTTATTGAAAAGGCGTTGCGATAGAGATAGACAGTGAACTCAGCAAGGTTTTGATTGTCGAATTGTTTGGATTGAAACGGTAATTACTGTTTGTGTTGTTATACATTTTCGCTTAGAACAATGGGCATCAAACTTGCGCAGATATTGTATAAGGATAGTGCGAACAAGGGGAAGAAATCCGATGGTGAGTCGCGGCACGACCACAGCAAGATCAAACACGATGAAGTGGATCTGAAGCCATTCGGGCCAAAGTCAGCTGGAAAAGGGTAGGTTGCTTCCTTGCCAAGGCCGTTACATGGGGACGTGGCAATCAACGCGGATTTGGCGCGAAATTCTTCCGATTGAGGGGAAAATCTCGCTCATGTATTGCCGCAAAAATAACTAAACTAGTCCCTTGCCTCGGTCCGCGCCAGCTCCGGTGTGGGATAGTTTCGCTGCCAGATAAGGTCACTTTGCTATTTCGAACTTGGCCCTTCTCGGGCTATTTGTGCTCCTGTCAGATGCTTCTCGAAGTAAGTTAACGATGTCCTATCGATTTGTTTTTCAATTCGGTGTTTTGTTATTTCTTTGTTGAGATTCGCTGGTATAAAATACCAAACGACCTGTCAAGATCAGTGGCGCGAAAGCTTCTTCGGTAGCATTGCTTTATCAACCGCAGATGTTCAGCGAGATTAAAGTTTGCCGCGAATCTGCACCTGTAATTCCCAACAATACGTCCATCGCAACGAGCGCTGCGTGCAGCGCCGCACACGCTTTGTTGCCAACACTTCCGGCGAAATATCGTGGGAGAGCTCACGTTGAACTTGGAGCCGGTTCCGCGCTGCACGTGCTCACGTTTCTCCTTTCGCTGCAGCGACATTGCGGCGCAGGAGCTGGACCGCGATTTGGCCTACCTGCAAATTGCCGATCTGGACCAAGCTGCTTTGGCCTCGGTGCAAGAAGCTGCTGACGCTCGGTTAGCTGCTAATTCTGTCGACCAATCACAGGAGGAGAACGCAGACTCGGACGACGATGGAGAAAAGGATCCTCTAAGTCTCGAAGACGGTCCGTGTTACATAAAAAATTCTCGCGGTTGTCACGCTGTTTTCGGTTGTCAATGATTTTATAAAAAGTGATTATCATTAACGGACCGCAGTGTACTCAGGTTGTTGACTACTGTCGTCTGGTTGCTTGGTGGTAATCTTGAGGTTGTCGCCTGATTCAGAAATTTACGAAGAGTCGAACTCGGAAGTCTTGCGAAGTCGTATGAGAGACAGCAGCGCAAAAAACAACGATGTATAATTTAGTTGGATCTCTGGCTTTTAGGTTGTTGTGTCTTATGTTAACGAAATTAATGTTAACTTCACCAGAAACATTCAGCAAACATCGCAATAGAGATCCGGATAGGAATCGCGCTGGAATGCCTTGTGACAGCGTTCATGTAATTTTGATGCAGTGCGTTTGTGTATCGTAAGTTGTGTGCGCATAAGTTCGAAACGAATTGATTTCGACAAAATCGAAATAAACTCCACCTAGCGATGGCAACTTCTCTCTCATGGATGAACTTTTTTGTTTCTGTGGCAGATACGGAAGATGACGACATCAACATCGGAGCAAGCACTAAGATCCTCTTCGACAACTTCATCGTCTCTTTGAAAAACTGCGTCAATAGAGAGCTTGTAGACAGGGTAAGCACGACAGAGAGCGCTTAACAGGAAGTTGTCTGCAGAAGGGGCGTACATAAAATGCGGGTGAGGCACACGAGCGTACTTGCCAAAAGTGCGGCGTGCAAACATATGAATCACGACTGTATGAAAGAAAGTATAGCAACCCACGCAATGAAGAAAATTCTTGCCAAGGTCGACTGGGCTGTGAAAATCGCTAAATCTTCACACACGTTCTCAGCGCAAATTTTTAATTTCTAAACAGCTTTGTGTTAATACCATTGTCGTACGGGTAACTGTTTCTCGTTCATAGGGTCAAACTCAGCATAATGATTGATATCTGCAGGAACGCATTGAGCGACGGCGTCCGAACTGCTTTTATGTAAATGTCAATGATTATCCCAGGTGGCTTGCTTTGAAGTAACACTGACGTCGCTGCTACCGAACACGAGGAAACGAGCCGTTGATAGATTAACCTTTGCTAGAGGAAGGGTAATTGCCGGAAGGTGCTCCAGATTGACTTTGATTTTGCCTTGTAATATTCACATTTTCGGGACCGTAAGCGCTACCCGGTGACATCGCCGAATGCTTGACGCTAATCAACCTACACTATTTTTGTGCGTGGTTTTCTGTTTGATGCAAGCCACTGCTCAAGTTAAGCAGTATTTTTATGTTTGCGCATGATACGCGGTGAACCCAGAGTAGGCATTTTGCAATGAATGAGGCAAAACGGACGAAAACATGACAACCAATGATTTAAATGGAATTTAAATCTGTTGTTACGTTATTGTGTGTTAAAAACTTAGTAAGATTTCCGAATTTCAATCGGATGTGACGGTGATTCATGAAACATCTTTGTGTTTTTCAAAACTGATGTTTGGAATTTTTGGCGCACTGAAAATAGAAATGTCAAAATGCCGACTTACTAAAAATGTCGGCCAAAGCAAAAGATGTCAACGGTGTCATATTTCGAAAGATGTCAGCAATAAGCAATTGTCATGTTAGTGATGTAGATAGGAATATCTTTGTCATACCAATGAAAGATGTAATAGTTATCTATTGCCGAACTGTCTGAACTACGATATCGTTGAGCTTTTGCTTTGGCCGTCACTTTTGTTGTATAGCCATTTAAATTGAAAAACAGTAAAAGAACTTGTTTTGAATAGTAACCTTCCTCAGTCCTTGAACAGAATGTTAGATTGCCTTGCAACGACAATAAAGATAACTCGGGTGTGGTTTTCAGTGTCTAAGAAAAGACTGCCAAGCTTTTTCTAAAATCAATTTTCAGTTTTGAAGAACTGTGTCTGCTGAATGTCCTTCGCTCTCGATAAGGGGTTGTTTTTTTCTTGGAGCAAGATTGATTGAAGCCCCGTTGGTTGGACCAACGCAGTGCTGGTCTGTGATCTTGACAAAGAAACTTTGCACTTCAGATCTCGCCTGTCTGTCTCCTGCTTGGCTTACGATAACCTGAAAGTCCAGTAATCCCGAGCTTACGTTTACCGCGTGCCGCCTGTTGCAGTTGCTCTGAGTGTCCCAGTCAGTATCATCTTGGTGCACTGCTACACACTTCATCATGTTGTCTTAACGCAGTTCAAGCAGAGCACCAAGCACCATGATTGCCGTTTTACAGCTCATTAAAGCAGTTTCAGTAGTTCAGTGTGTTGGTTGAAGGCGTCGGGCAATTACTCGTCCGGCTTAGTAAAAGATTAACGCGCTGCTGTTGCGAACTGGTTGGAAACTCGATTGTGTTGTGTGATGTCTGCCGAAGTCACATTTTCGCTAATTGTTGGATTTAATCTTCTGAGTCAGCTGCGCGCGCCGGTCGAACAACAAGGAACCGCAGCGCAACCTGCTGGACCTGATCATTCCAACAATCGATCACGAACCCTGCAGCTGCTAGCGATCAACGCACTTGCACCAACAAGCAAATGGCAACCCACCCTTTGTTTGCCTCGCCTTAGAATACTCGCGCCCTGTCGTTGATGAGCTCAATAAAGGCATTGCGAACCGGACCGCCAACCAAGTTCTGTGTACAAGTAATAATTAGACATCTCGTAAATCATTGTCCGGGTCGCGTCATACACGAACTGAAGTTTTTGAAATGCTCAGGTGTTGCTGACAGATTGTGCAGCGTTCCACTTCCATAATTTTCCTATCGGTGTGCTGAGCAGCGTTTTCCGTTTTTAGAGCCTGACCACCAGTACGGCCCAAGAACTGTCATCAGTTTCTCAAAAATCTCGCCGATTTTGTGCGAGTGTTTCTTAGATTTCATACAATATCGGAAATTACATTCCAACATAGAAAAGACTTCAGTTGATTTTGCACAATTTCTGTGTTACTGTCCCCACGGCTTACAATAAAGTAACGGTCTTTCGTTGTTGTTTTTTTTCTAAACAGGCGGCGCAGGACTTCTGCATGAACATGAACACCAAGTCAAACCGCAAAAAGTTGGCACGCGCGCTTTTCAACGTGCATCGTTCCAGACTCGATCTCTTGCCGTTCTATTCCCGCTTGGCTGCGACGTTGTACTCGTGCGTGCCGGACGTGGCAGAGCACCTTTCACTGATGTTGCTGCGAGATTTCCGTTTCCACGTAAGCTTGCTGCTCGTCTCGGAGACTTCCGCTTGTCACCTTGACATTCAATGTGACGGTTGTTGTTATCCTGCTCTGCTGTTATGGTTGGGGTAGCACTGTTTAAAATTGGTGGAAGACAACATATTGTGCGAATGATTATTGGTCGTCGTCAGTAACCCTTGGAGGGAAGTCTGGTTGCTCCACTATGGTGAACGTCACTGGAGAAGTTGCAATACAGGGCTAGGGTTGAAGGTGGAGCGGGGACATGGTGTGGCAAATAATGGTGCGGGTTACGAGAGGAAAAAGTGTTCAGGTGCTGGGAAGGTGTGCTGGTTATGTTTCTGTCCTTTTGCTATCGCTGTTCGGTGCCTTGTACGCAAAGTATCCATTGCATCGATTTCGACTGTATCTGAGCGTTCAGTTGAAAGGTTCACTCGCGTAAGTCAGCCATTCCTTGCCGCGGTACCTTCGTGACATGAAATTAAAGCATCGTTTTTATGCAATTGTATCAAATGACACTTTTGAACATAATTTACAACGGTGAAGTACGCATAATTTTGTGTAGCGTTTGCTGAGTTCCTTTTTATTTAATAAAAATTATTGCGAATAAGTATCGATTTGGAATAAAAGACGAAGTTACCTACAGTTTTGCACTTACCAGTCCACCTTGTGTTGAAGTTACGTAGCGTAAGCGTTGCGTGTGGTTGTAATAAAGAACTCATTTTGAATCAGTGGTGGAGGAATATTTTTCAAAGTGGGGGCACGAGTGCGCGTCAGAAAAAAATATGGAAAATTTTTTTCATTAAGTGATTTACTTTAACAATGGACCCGATACTAATTGCATTGCTTAAACATAGTTAAGCAAAACTCGAAATGTAGAAGTAAGTGGGCCTGGGACCATGCGTCCCCCACAAGTTCCGCCACTCCTGTTTGAAATCGGTTTGTGATACAAACGTTCTTTTTGGTGAGCCGGCGTTTTGTCATGAAGATGAGGAAAAAGGATCAGATACACATCGAGAGCAAAGTGAAGACCGTACGCTTCATCGGCGAGATGACCAAGTTTGGGATGATCACTTACGGAGACGCACTCAACTGTCTCAAGGTAACCAATATCGCGAGCGGTGAAGTGTGGCGCGTCACGTGATCGCGAAATGCCAAAAATGTTTCGTCTGCAGACTCTTACGCTCGAGTTTTCGCCCCATGCGATCGAGATGGCCTGCGCCCTCCTGGAGACCTGCGGCAGGTTTCTGCTTCGCACGCCGACTTCCCACCTTCGAGCCCGCGTTCTCGTTGAGCAGCTGGTTAGGAAGCGCGTGGCCAAAGCTCTCGACCCACGATATGCGACTATGATCGACAACGCGAAATACACGTGCGATCCTCCCAAGTCGGATGCGGTAGGAACGGCGAGCGATTGTTTGTTTCCACTGCAGCGGGAGTGGCGCGAAGCGGGCCATTATGACGCTCTTTTGTTTAGGTTGTTTTCAAGCCACGTCCACCCATTCACGAATACATCCGCAGGCTGCTCTTTCGCGATTTGAGCAAGAGCACTATTGAGAAAGTCCTCCGTCAGATGCGAAAGATCCAGTGGAACAACGCCGAGGTAGGTAGGGTGCGACTCTTCAACACGGCCCTGCGCAAGTTTCTGTTTTGCACCCGATTCCAAATCTTGTCAGAAAAGCGCTCCTCAGCTCTCTGATCACCGCGATCACCGAGCAGCTTGAAAGCGCCGCCCGCTCGCGGCGCAAACAATGGCCGAGCTTTTATGTGTTTGCCCTTCGTGTTAACAGCCCGATGCCTCTTGTCTCTTGTTCAGGTTTACGCTTACGCGGTGAAGTGCCTTTCGCAATGCTGGAACGTGAAATTCAACAACGTTCACTGCCTGGCCAGTTTGGTCGCTGGACTGGCCGGTTATCGCGACGACGTAGGACACATTGTGGTCGATGACGTCCTGGAAGACATACGTGCTGGCATGGAAGTAAGCGGGTTAACAGTATGATGTGGGCGTTGTGTGTCTCTAATTTTGTTGCTTTCTATAAGCCCTTTTCCTAGTACTAGCAGATTTCAGTTACGAAGTGAGATTGGTATTATGCTCTCTGCTTGTCATGGCAATCTTTGAAAATTTCCTGCGTATTAAAAGTTACAACTCTTTTTTATCAAATCTCAGTTCCCGCGTATAAAACGTGAACATGCCGTCGTTTTGGTGGCTGTGCAGCAAACCCTCATCAGGGCGAACTTGCTGGCCCATGATACTGGACTACATGACCACCGGTTTTTTCCCTGATTTGGGTAGGCAGCACAATCAGCAGAGCCACCGAAATGTCGGTGCGTTTTGCTATTATATTTCAGCTTGTGTAGTGCTTTATCTTGGCGGCTTGGCGCATGCATAATTTTCAGATAAAATTACTGTTGATTAAGTCGACTTTGAAGAATGCATGTAGTGAATGGTTTCGCTGTTGCATTGATGATGAAGCAAACCAGTTATTCCACGCTGTGTTGAATCACCAGTCTGTTCGAGATCTGAGAACTCATGAGAACACTTGTTATTTATTATTGTTGTTAAACAAATCGGCGAATGTTTTGTATCTTCCAATCGTTGCCTGACCTCGGGTAGAATTGTTCGTTCGGAAAGATATCAAGTGATTGCATCTGACGCGACCGTAAATGCCGGTATCTTTTGGCAAGGTCGCATAAATATTTGCAGTACTTCATGAGACTGCCACACCCGCGGAGTATCTGAGAAATGATAGTCTAAACTAAACCGTATTTGTCGGTAACCTGTTATCGAACGAGAGTGAAAGTTGAAAATGCCTGATCTTAAGTGTTTTATCCTTGGCTGGTTTCTGAGCACTTTCTCTGCAGACGTAGTTTATTTGAGCAGTGGCGTTGTCGTAAGGTTGATTTTCAGAAGAGATGATAATAATAATTTGCTCGAGGTACAAACGAAACATCACTGCTGATCACTGAACGTCAGTAAAGTTAGGTTGCCATTTTCGTTTCTGCACGGCACGGTTTCCGCGCCATCAGCAAAAATCCGAAGCCGCTGATCGGTCACCGGAGTTCAGTCCTTCGGTGACGAGCGTCATCAAGTCGTGCTAAACATGACGCGAGCTGCTCTGCGTTTGCGGCAGTGGGTGGCGGTCACGGGTTGATGGAAGTCCTATGGACCGTCCAGTTGTTGTTGAGCAGTGGCAGTTATGAACGGAGCAGTAAACAACGAACGCTTCGAAAGCCTTTTCAGACGGAACCTTGCAACTTTCAGATAAACCATCCGCGATACAACCAGCGTCGGGTCAGCAGCGTGAAGTTCCTCGGCGAGCTTTATAACTATCGCATGCTGGAGTCGACAGTGATATTCAACGTCCTTTACTCGTTCATCACGTTTGGCGTGAGCTACGACTCCGACAACTTGAGCGCCTTAGATCCTCCAGAGCTTCTGCTCAGAATCAGGTAAATCTTTGGTTGGAGACAATCCCGACCAACCTACCGAGCGCGTGCTTCAAACGAAGCGCGATTTTGCGCCAAGTCGATGGAAGTTTTTCTGCACTTCACGCCCTTCGCCCTTTTTCGTCACACGGTCGTTCCCAGTTATTGGATGCCGCTTGTTCATAATATGCCGGAAGATGTTGTTTTGTGTGTAACCCTGAGGTATGCGTCGTTTGTTTCTGACGAATAGCTTTGATCACCCGTCCTCCGGCTGTTGTGCCGCCAAGCTCCGGTGACAACGCTGCTCTTGTGTTCAGGCTCGTGTGTGTGCTGCTCGAGACTTGCGGACAATATTTCGATCGCGGCTCGAGCAAGAAGAAGCTCGATTACTTCATTGCTTATTTCCAGGTAGGGGCGTTAAGCTTGTTTGTTCCTGGTACAGGAAAGCGCATCACGAGCGGTGTTCATCTCCAGTTCCCTCGCACGTCTTGAAAACGTAAATAGCTTAACCTTTTCATGCGGCTTTTCACGCTTCATTGACTTACATTTTCCGCTTATTACGGGTTTAAACACTGCAGCTCGTAACATTTGCCGGGCCAGTGTAGAAACTTTGTAGTGGGGCAACAGCGAGAAGATGTGCGGGTAGTTTTAAACTTTTATACTGTCTGGTTAGCTAATCGACAGTCTAAAAGGATCGGCTGTGTTGAACATTACCACGGCGTTTCACAACCAGAGTTGAAGTTGCCGCGAACCGCCATGAGGCAAGGTTCGTGGTAATCCCGTTGCACTGGTTGTTTTGACAAAGTACTGCTTCGTGCTTTCCCTCTGCGAAACCCATTCGTGCGTTGCAGATTTTTTGCTTTTAAGCTGGACGTAAAAACTTATTTAATTTTGAAACTGGATAACGTGCTGCACGGATCAAACTTAAATGTTATTGCGATGTTTTCAACCACCGAAGATTGGATTGTTTGTAAATTTATTGTCAATGAAAAAATTAACCTTCTTAAATCATCGATCTGGTTCAGTGTTGCCATGGCCCATTTGTGGATAATGGCGTTTTCCCAGTGGGCCAGGCAGGCAATTTAAATCTACAGTATAATTTGCTTACGTCGGCATCTCACGAGGATTTAGAAAAATTGTCGATATTGGCGAATGACCATAAGCCGTTTAGAGCGTGTTTTAAATCCGAGATTGTTACGTCACAGTTAAAATTAACATACCAGCGAAGATTATTGCATACTGAAAGTGTGCCCACTGTCTGTAGATGCAAGCGTTGTTGTGAACGAATGGAACACTTAGTGGAGATGAGTTGTACTGTATTTATGTATTTATAACAACAAATTTGTTTTGTTACGTAGTCAGCCACAAAAATACCGCCAATATTTTAAATAAATAACAGCTTCAAGATGGTGTGTGTTTACTTTATGACAGCATGCTCGCCATTTTTATGTAAACAATGTTCAAGAAAAGGCTGAGAAACACTAGTCATATTTTATGCAACATTCGATGCAGGTTTAGCTGACTGGTTTTTCGTCACAAGCAAACTCTCTGGTAATTATGAAGTTGTATGCTGTGTTGTATCCAGTCAGCTGTAAGTTACAATTCAAAACGTAGTTCATGGTGTCGATGTGAGGGGCGTGATGCTGATTTTATTTGTATCAAGAACGTTTCAATGTCATGTCAAGTCCATGGTCCATGGCACCGAGTGAACCCCGCTCGTGACGCGCACCATTCAGACTTCTTTTCTCTCGTTTTGTGCAAGCTGACCTTCAGCGTTATTCATTTACGAACCCTTCTTCGCCAACGAAACAAAGCACGATTGTAATGAAACAGCGATCTCTGTGTTATTCACCGCTTTTGCTTGAGACGTGATTAGCTCTTTGTCTGTGAGAACTGAAGTAGCACTATGCATTACGCCACATGTTCTGCAGTTCAGTTGATAACCATGCATTAAAATTTTATTCGATAACTTGGCAAAACTTATCAAAGTTTATACCTCGCGCGTTCTATACAAGCAACAGACAATTCAGCGTTAACGTTTTCGAAAATGTCTTGTATTGCAGCCGACCTCGCAAAAGTGCCATTTCGTAATAACGTGCTTCAATACTGTGCAGTTCGTTAGTTGCTTTGGAAGGTAGTTGTGAGTACTCTTCGAATCTTTTCCAGAGGTACATCTGGTTTAAGAAATCCCTGCCATACTGGAATGTACCGTTGTCTGCCACCGCGGATGTCGATCATCACGAATCGGGAACAAACACTTCGAAGTTTCCGGTTGAAGTCGACTATTTGGTGCAAGACACGTTGGAGCCTCTGAGGCCGAAGCTTCACTTCGTATCTTCGCTTGAAGAGGCCGCAAATTCTGTGGCCGAGGTTGAAAAGGAAGTTTTTGCCAAGTTAGGTGAGATTTCGTTTGGGATTGGTGTAATGGACACTTTATATATCTCCTGCTGAAGAACAGTTGTTAACCTGTTTATGCATGTTGCTGTGTTTCTCAAGTCAGATGCAATTCTATATTCCTACCTGAATAAAAATCGGTTGAAATTCACGGACAGTTAGAGGCGTATAGCCAGGGAGACAAAGGCGTCGTCGTTCCTTCCAAAATTGGACAACAATTATTTGAACCGTTGAGCAAAAACTATCATGAACGCCTAAAACCAATAATTTATTAGAGTTCACATTCTCTTTCTACAAAGATGTGCTGGAGTCACTAGTTTTTAATGGTCTTTGTTAAAAAATCTATTTAATAAAACACCAAGTTGCGAAACTGTTTCCACATACACTGTACGTGGCTGGAAGGGCACTTGATGTCACTAACTCTCCTACACGAAGTTGCTTTGAATTGAGTCAAAGTGGTTAAACGGTTCGACTTAACCAAACGTACTTAGTCTTGGTTCCCAAGCCCGTAGCCAGGTTTTAACGTTTGAGGGGCAAAATACATTTTTAAGGGGTAAAGATTTATGTTTTATATGTTTAAAACAAACTTTTCTGGACACAACACACTTTGGGGGTAACTGCCCGGAATGCATCCCCGTGTCTGGGCTTTATCAACAGCATCGGGAGCAGCGAAATAGAAAAATGTTCAAGCAAATCTGCTCATGAGTCATGTTTTAAGTGTTGAATCGCCATGTTTCCTGAGCTGCGCTTTTCAAATTTGTTAGATAGTGGGCCCCTTGGGATTGTCTTTGATTTACCGGTGGGATAGAGTGGCCTCTTGACAGAAGATGAAGCTCACTCACTAATAAGCTATTTTTGTCTTTACACTGGCGAATATTTAGCTATTAGTCAACCATTGTTTTTGGTGAAACACGTGGTTAAATTCGGGCTTTCCTGATCAGCGTACTTCGGACGTAGTGCCGTAGCGTTGCAGTTAATATGTTGTTGAGTTGGTTTTGTGAAAATAAACCGCTTGCCTTGGTTTGATTTATATCCACAGGTTGTTTTTTTTCAAGAAACACCTTTTGCCTCATGTCTGCTGATCTTATTTTTGACCGCCAGTGGATTCGCGAAATACCGTAACACGTAACCGGTGTTGACGTCATCTTGCACTAATACGCAGGTAAAATACTTCCGGCTGACAAAATTCACCGCCTCGGCGTAGTCCCAGATCAAGTTGAAGGCAAAAACCTCGCATCCATCCCAGAGCGCGACGAAGTTGAAGATGATCAGAAGGACAGTGAAGCAGTGGAGAGCAGCGACAGTGGCTCGAGTGATGACGACGAGTG
>JGI24021J15306_10000422_pt1 | contig 31488 bp, 16 predicted proteins | sample Ectturendosymbi1_FD_15306 | JGI IMG/M metagenome (IMG submission 15306)
CTCGGATCACAAGCCACTCATTTTGAAATTTTAGGCCCGATCCAACCAGGCTTGGACAACGGAGCAGCCCGACCCGTAAAAAATATTTTTCAGGGATCTCGCAGTCGCACATAAACTTGACTACCATGTGAAGGCTCATTCAAAAAAAATTGAAGTCATTCATTAGTCGACATATTACAGACCGGCCCACTAGTTTCTCTGGCCACCTGTGCCAACAAAACATTATTTCTTTGCGTTTGCTTTAGGCATAGGTTTGGTGAAGAAACTCGCGTTATCAAGTTCCATTCTTCTGATACAGGCATCGCGTGGTACTCACACTGCATCGTCGCATCATTTCACGAATTACACGCGTTAGCTTGTGGTGGATGTAACCGTGACGTTGTTTGCAGTGCAGTATATATTTTCAAGTAGTGCTCTCGTAAGAAGAAGATTGTTTTTCTTTAAAGCGTTCTGTTAATTGTATATATATATATATGTATATATATAGATACGACGAAAAGTTATGACGGCACATGCAAGCGTGAGGAAAGGCATTAGCTCTTAATTTATATCGGGATAATTGAATTGTAACCTGAATTTTTTGTGTCTAAGGTTTCAGTTAGAAGTTGTGTGATATCGAAATATTTTTGATTTTCGGCGTGTGGGTTTTAAAAATACATGATCCATTTCAATTTCGTTATCTGGCATTAGTCCTTTTTAAGAATTGTAGATGTATCTTGGCCTACGGATGTTTCTTACAGAGTTTCAGTGCAGCAAAAATAGCCTTGTTGAGGACGATCTCGTACGCTTACAAGTTACATTTGGTGTAAACCTCGGATGTATTAGAATTTCTTGTGGATTAGCTTCGCTTAACTTGGTATTGTGGCTTCGCTTAACTTGGTATTGTGGATTAGCTTCGCTTAACTTGGTATTGATAAAGCTTGTGTTAGACAGAGAATGCGTGCAGTGAGTTCGACTGATAGCGTAAGTGGACTAACACAAACTTAGCTAATATTTTTACGTTTAAACATGTGCCAAAGATAGGGGGCAAAGACAAGCTTCACGGTACGTCTGCGACCATCTGTGAAGGGATGTCTCGAGCTGCAGACTGCAGTGACACCAACAGTCGTTTGCTTCGTATGCAGAACTAACTCACACCGGTTTATATCCAGTACATCGTTGGTGTAGCACTCAAGACATTAATCTGAAGACCTATTGGGGCCGCATGGCGTTCGTTATGACGCCGCTACGTCATCAGCCACCCTTCTGTAATTGATGGGTCGCCTGCGCCATTTCGTTGTTTGATACTTCCAGTGCTGGAGATTTTTTTGTGTGAAACTTCGAAATATGTCACGTTTTTGCAGCGAACTATTTTTTCTGAACGCGTTTCGCTTTCAAAAGCAGTTGCGTACTAAAAGCTGAGTTTTCTTACTTGCTGCTGATTGCAACCGCCTGCCGCCAGCAAAACAACTCCACCCACATGCAGCGATCAGTCACCGAAAGCAACCTGTTTTCAAACCGTGTTGCATACATGCGCGTTCAGAAGTTGTGGAAGCAACGGCGAGCGCAGTGAGTCACCGATCGCATTCATGCTTTGATGCGTGAATGAGGCACGTTTTGAAGTGATCGTCATACTAGTAAACGGCGCGCTGTAAGAAAAGCGGATATTACGTCGTTTTAAATTGTTTATGCGGTGTTATCAAAGTAATAATTTGAAGGTTTTCATTGATGTCGAGCAGATTGCAAACACCAAAAATGGCTTTCGAGTCTCGACTGACCACTTAATTTTGCCAGTAACGGACACAAGATGGTTTGATCAGAAATGTACCGAAACGTTTGCCTCCAAACCGCTAGAGAAATGAAATGCAAATATACGTGCGCCAGCTACAATGTTTGTACAAAGGAGAAATCTGTCACGCGCGCGCTTTGTGTGATACTGACGCTATCTTTAGTGAAATTGATTACTTAATTCTCGCCACTTGTTCTTGTCTCGTGCTTGTCACCGACAGGTGAGGCACAATCTTGACCAAAATTGTTTTCATAGCGTTCAGTTTTATAAAACACCTATTTAATTCGAAGGTAGTAACGCCATCAAGGTTTTACCGTATTCAAACTGCATTCTGCTTATAAAAATGGCGTTAGTGCCTGAGCGGGTTTAGGCGCGAAACCTTGCTTGTGTACTCTTGTTTTATCGGTTAAGTTTAGGGCACTAAAATGCAGAAGAGTTATGCGAACCGGCGTAGTGCAATTCAACCAATCATTTTTTACGAACGTTATGTTCGCCTGCAAGTTAGTATTCGAAATTATGCAGCTCAATTGCAAAACTGCAATGAATACCGAGGTATCACTGCCGACGAAAAATATATCAGAAACAGAGCTGCTCAAAAATACGTTCCACGCTGTTGTTTGATCATTTTCCGGTCGTAATTTTCATGCTCTAGATTTTTCTCGCGCCTTGTATGAGTTTATATGTTCGTGCTGATTTTTGGTAGATTTGCAGCGTGCGGTTTGTTTGAACGCTGCTTTCAGTTGTTATTGCATTTTTGTCTCTTTAGCTCCTCTAGCGACCCTTCATCGAGCAAGTGCTATTCTTGCGGCTTCGTTGTGAACATCACTTCAGAGCTTTACTTCTCAGTGAACTCAGTTCATTACCACAAAGACTGCTTCAAATGCAAGAGGTAAGCGCGTTACCTGTTCCTACTTAATTATGTAAACTGTGAATTGCCCAAGATGGTGAAAACCTTATGTATTTGATACCTGATCTGTCAAGACACTGGTTTGTGAGTGTTGTATATGCACGCTGCTGTTCATCCTTTGTAGCATTCAGCTATTTGCATACACACAAAGTTTTTGTGACCCTGGTGTCCTGTTAACTCAACTGTACTTCAAGTAACACAGAATACCGACTTTGACTAAGCTAGGATATCATGGAATCAGCACGGCTAGATCTCGAAAAGTCTTAAATTTTAAGGATTCAGATATTTCACCTGTCAGGCTTAAGGACACGGACATTTTCATTTGTTGAAGCAGTGTCGACCACAATACAAGAAGTAGTTACGCGAGTATTGCAAATACTTGCACTTGGGCAAACGTTTGAATTATTTTCGGGGCTTGGCTAATCTGAGATCTTTATCTCCAATCTCCATACATTAGGATTTGTCTTCATTGAAAATTTTTGCTGCTTGCGTATCTACTCGTTTTACGTCGTTTTCCTGATGCAGTTTAATAATCGTGCACAGCGTTTTGGTTGTCAGAAGGCATAGTTCGTTTATTTGACTTAGCGAATTCTTGCTTTTTTACGCTGTGTTTACAAAAGTCGTTGATGTAATCGCTACACGCTCAAAAGCGAATACTATTCATCAGATGGATGGCAAGGTGAAGGTGAGTACCTCTGTTATCCGTAAATCGAAGCCTTGGTCCTTGTGGCGAGTGAAACAGTTGAATTTGAACGGTGCATTTATCTGCTTTTCAACCGTTACCAAGACACAACATGGTTATTCAACTCTGGATTCGGGAATAGGTTGGTCACGTCAGTAGGAGGGAGCTTCAGAGCAACAGCTAACATTGGCAAAACGATATGCGTGCTGGGTTGTACGTGTGCCTTTTAAATTTGTGAGGTTTGTATGGTCCTTAGGGGTTTTGTGTTATCGTTTCTCTTTTCAGTCGGGTCATTTGTTCGCGTTTACAGGTTTCGGTATTTATAATTGTCGCCAAAGCATTATTTCAAAAGCATGAAGCAACAATGCCAAGCCTGCTTCTTTAGTCAGTGTATGGAAATTTTACACTTGATTCAACTTGTCTTCATGCAGTTAAAGTTTTCGCGATTAAAGTACATATTTTTTTTCTTCGGACGTAGCTAACAAACTGTTTTGCCGAACTATAAGGTGCCTTCGCGGAAAAAAAGTAATATTGCTAGGTCCATCACAGAAGAAAATGGTTTCTTACTTGGTAATGAAGGGAACATCATCGGAAAATAGAAAGAGTATTTCAAAGATCTTTTGAACCTAGTCACTCACACCATAGGACACGTAGGTGGTGCATGTAGGGGCGGAAAATAACATCACTGCGACCAAAGTCTTCCTAGCTGTCAAAGCTCTGAAGGCTGGGCACACTGCAGGGTACGATAAAGTCCGAGGTAGTTCTTGGACTGAATCGTGTGTGTCAATCGTCCTGGCGTTCTGGAAGGGCACTGAAAGATTGGCAAGCTTGGGGTAGTCATCCCCATACCAAAGAAAAAGGGCTGGGGGAATGCACCAACTACCGTGGCGTTCAAGTACTTTGAGTGGTGTTCACGAGTGACGCGAGGCAGAGCAAGACTGATACAAGGAATGGTAAAGCGTAAAGCAAACGCAGTTCTGCGCGACCTTTTTCGCACCATGGTCACAAACACTACTATGCATTCAGTTTTTAAATCGGTCTTCGTTCCGATTCTCACCCATGGTCAGGAATGTTGGGTAATGACCGAAAGAGTACTATCACAAGTAAAATCGGCAGAGGGTAGGATTTTTGCCAAAAGACGCTCCGTTCTAGAGTGTGCAGCTCTGAAGTTCATGAAAACTTGAATGTCGACTACCCCCGCGAGTCGTCCCAGAGGAAAAGCGGGTGTGAAAAAGAATGAATGAAAAGTTAACAGAGAGGTTAGGATTATCAGCAATTATAGATCTATGAATCTCATCATTATTTACGAAGTGCCACAAAATAATGTGCGCCTGAGTTGCGACGTTTTCCGTTTGGTTTTAACCGCTTGCAGTGATTGTCGAATTGCTTGTGATGTCAGCCATCTGAGGGCGATATCGAGCAAGTCAAATCCAACTCGGGACAGTGTTTGATTCATTACATTGAATTACCTTTTATGGTACTCACTTCGAAACAAGTTATGCTGATTAATGATATTTATGAACACCGTGCAATGACCAGTAAATTCGTTAGTAGTCTACTACGTCTACTTCCTTTGCTGCAGACACAGCTCGAAACAGTGAAACTCTGTCATCGCCATTGATATTTCTGGGATTGCGCTACTTAGTTTCCATTTATGTTACGAAGAGGCGGCACGTGTGGCTAAAATTAAGCATTCATATTTTGTTATGCGAAGCACATTATGATAGTTGACCCTGTGACCTTCTAAGACGTCACGCAGCTTGTCTTGATTCTGCTTCCTGGTGAGATTTTGGCGATATCTTTGATCTTCAGGTTGCGATCAGGTGCCGCCTCTCGGTTGTTAATTTCACAAAATGTCTCTTTTCATCAGTCGCTTGCATCGCAAAGGCTTCGTTTGCGACGATGTTACCATTCTGCGCCCCATTGTGTGTGCGTGACAAGACTAAGCGAACTTCTGAATATAGTTGATTTCAATGTCAGTCTGAGACGGTATATTGTAGTCCTGTATAGTTATGGATGTTATTCTGGTGCACGGCAATCCGTTTTGTAAATCAGCGGAGATGTATGTTTGCCGAGAGTATGTTGCTGCAGACATCAGTTTATTGCAAAAAATGCAGTAAGCATCTTCATCGTTATGTTTGGAAACTGGAAAAACGAGTGCGAGCAAAAACTGTTGTTAAAAATCACTGTATCCATCAATTCTTACCTCTGCCCATGACTAACTTCCGTTATTTCATTCCGGTCTGGTTCAACAGCAACCATTTGCTGCTGCTTGTGATTGCCATGCAGTAATTCCAATTCAAAAGCAGAGAGGATCGGGAAGTATGTGTTCGCGCAGTCCTTTTAGTTGTTCAGCGCAATAGTTGTCTGTTGCAAGCGTTTCTTAAACATTTGTGGGTGACAGACCACTTGTACATGCTAATAAAAGTTACGGACGCCTCAAAGAAGAAACGTTGCAATAAATATAATTGAAATTACTGTAGGTCTTAATCACCGTATGAGTAATTGAAAAGTCTGCAAAAACCTGCTATAACGTTAAATCACATTTATGAAACATTTAAATCACTTCCGGGCCGCAGGTCAAGAACCCGTAGCCTATGGGGTTACATTTTACAAGTATTACAAAAACGAATAAAAATTGATTTGGTCTTTCCATCATTTGCGTTTGTTTCTATCCTCCGTCGCGATAACCACTGCTTCATTGTGACATCGGAAAGAAATAACGCAGGGATAAACCGCAATGAATCGCGAGTGCATTCGTTCACGCAGGGTGTCAATTGTGCGTCGGTCGTTATGGCTTGCTGACAAAAAACAGCACGTCTTCTTTGTCAGCTCACCTTTCCTTTTGCTGTTCGGAATGCACAGCGCGGTCAGACTGAAACACGAGCATCACTTGGCATTTGTTTTTTGCGTCGCTGATTTCAGGCGCCCTGCTGGCTGTGCCAATACGCCGGAAATCACTGGTTGCAAGCCTAACGCCCGAATGCCGGTTAGGCCAATTGTTCCGATTTATCAGCTGCTTGCCAAGCACAGAGCCCACCAGAAAGCGGCGCGTGGGCGTAGGGCTGAGTGACAAAAATTGCGGCTGCTCGATTAAGGTTCGTGCGAAGGTCACGTCGGGCTTCAAAGACAGATGTCAAGAAATCAAAATNAAGCTCTTAAATGTGTCGCCGCGGCAACCACCGCTGTTAATTTCCGGCTCTGGTGGAGGTTGCACAAGCATTGAAGGAACTCGCTCCCGACGTGTGGAGTAAATACGTATCCTCATCTGTAAACTTTTTACGCAACAGCTGTTTGCTCTGGACACTCGGAAATTTTCTTGAATACCAACCAGATAAGTACGAATTAGAAATAAGTCTTTTGTTTGAACGTGCTACGTATTTTATGTGGCAGGACTAGCTTATCCATCGCGTTATGCATCTCGTACAGTGCACTTTTAGGTGATGCTGTTTAACGACGAATGTTTTGTTCAAGTTTTGTGACAAGTAACATATGTTTGGGTTTGTTGGCATACTAGGAAAGGAAACCTTTTCGCAAAGGGCAACTGCTTTAAAAGTAAAAATATGGCTGTGAGGTGGCAAGAGCTCTCTGATATCGTGTCCGCTTCTCAACCGAGAGGATGCATGTTCGATCCACGGTTGCTGGTTGACTCGCCGTAGCGCTCCCTGCGCAAGATAATTATCCTTTTAACCTCCCGGCAAAAAAAAATTTCAGGCTTCGTCCTATACCGCCCATTTCCATCACCGAAATAACAGAAAAAAGATTTTCAGTCAAAACCTGTTTTTTTCTTGTCATATTTCAAAGGTGCAGCGCGCTTCTTCGTTACTAACAATTGTCTTGTTTTTTTCTGTTTTTTGTTCGTTGATGCCTCTCTGTAGTTTGCATGTGAAACAGATAATCGTTGATTGCTGTGCTACTTCACATCTGTCAACAACAAACATTCGGTGACAAACGGCATGCTTGCACTGGCGCACCGTTCTTTTGTGTGATATTTACAATGATGCCCGTTGTGGTTAGATTATTATTTTCACAACGCTGGCGTCAGTCGTGCTTAAGAGGTTAAGTCGGTAGTTGAGCACATGCAACTTATGCAATGAGTTGTTACCTTTGAGTTTTTCATGCTGGTGGAAATCTTTCAGGCTTTCTCCAAATGGTATCGAACCTTCGAGGAATCTGTCATCCTCTGCTTTCATACTTACATGACGATTCCACTGCAGGTATCCACATTTCAGTGACAATTCACCACAATGGCAAGCAGCTAAATCTAATCATAAAGTATGTTAGTAGGAAATCGATTTCACGTTAATTACGCATTTTCAATCCTAAATCAAATGGAAAATACAAACGGTTAAGTTCAGTTGTTCTGGGCAACGGAGATGTAGTTGGCGAAAAGTCCGGCAGGAGATTCTTACTTTTTTGCGTCAACTGCGCCTGTAAACCTTCCGTCGAACGCGGAAATTTATAAGCATTTTCAAAGCGAATAGTCAAACTCTGCTGGACGTTGTCACCGGATGACAACGAGGTACAAGGCGTGAAACAGTACATCTTCATCTTGATTTACATATCATTTTGTATACTCTTGTCACGTTGTTACTGTGGGGACAGTGGACAGCTGCGGTCGTCGCTTCCTGCCCCTGCATTCATGGCCACGTGTTCGGTGTTCCAAATAAACTGAACTGTTGCGTTAGCGTGGTGCATCAGTAAATTGAGTTGGACAAAGCGAATGTTGTATTCAGGGCTGCAACCAGATGATTTTTTGGGAGGTGGGCAAAATAATTGTAACTTGTTGTACTATTTTCTGGGGGGGATGATGCAGCTTGTTGTTGTACCTGTAACAACTACACATATTTAAAAAAAAAATTTTAGGGGGCAATTGCCCGCAGTCTGCCCCTGGTTGTATTGAAACGTTGGTTGTTTTACGGCTCGCCGCAGCGAATTACGGGAAGTTTGCAACACAGTTTAGCCCTTTCAAACTACGAAGCTGCTGTCGGACAGTCGATAGTAGAGAACAATGGATTCTTCAAACACGGCGGTTGATTTGTTTGCGTTGAAAAAATTCCCCAGTAGTCTTGTGACATGAATTGCTAGGCAGTGCAATATTAAGTACAGGTCGCAAGCTGAAGAATAATAAGTTCTGTTATGAGCCTATTTATTTTCGGTCATTGACTGAAATTTTTGTAATGACCGGAAAAAAATCAGTCATTTCGGTCATCATGTCCGAAAATGTTAACTAGTGAATACTGTTTGCGAGCTTTGGTACTATTATGGGACAAATAACCGAAATGTTTCCGCGAAAAAAAAACAGTTATGAGGACGAAGGAAAGTTACGAGCAAGAGTTAAAAATAAGGAGGGAACAAATGTGCGTCCCCTGTGTCAATTCTTTATGGTGGGTGATTTCCTTTGTGGCATCGAAAACGAATGGTTGTCGCTATTTCCGAAATCCTCAACGATGCGTTAAAAAGTTGCCTCCCGCAGCGAGAGGACGTGGTAGTAACAACATCACGGTTGCCTCTGAACGTTCGCAGCAGTTGAAGAGTTCTCCACTCGCAGTCGCGACCGTTACTTTTCTCGCCGATAAAACCACCAGTCTGCTTATGACAAAGATTTCTTGCGTTCATGAAGCATCTACTCAAACGTACACATGCGGCGTTTGCCATCGATTTTAAGAGGCTATGTAAGCTTGCGGCTCGCTTGTCGCCCACTCAACTAACAGAGAAAATATTCAGGACTCCTGCGAATACCTGGGCATCCGGGACTTCACTTGTCGGGCCTTTCACCGTTTTTCACTTTTGAAACCCTTGAAGCGTCGTGACAGACCGCAGCAGCTTCTCGGAAACGGTGCAGATTTCCCGCTAGTTTCCCAGCGCGTGTGTCTCAGAAATGCATTCGAATCGGGTCCCGGACAGGTTATGACGCGCGTCAGTTCAATGTGGGGAAAAAGCTCCACTAGGCTTCTGCTGTGTGTTGGTTAGATGGGCATGTTGAGAGACAGGGATGGGAAAGTGAGGAAAGTTGACGTACGTCTTGGCCACGTATCGCAGCTCCAAGACGAACTGTGACCACTAGGGCAACGCCTGCGCACTCCTGACCTTATTTTGAATCGTATATTGCTCGTTATGTTTAAGTTGGTTAATCGCATTTGCAACGTAGCATTGGAATGACTTGCATATGATGGTCTTTAAAATTATAACGACGTGCGTCGTTTTGTGACATAAGGTGAAACCACATTTTTTGTATCGTGTTTCTGGCGCAAAAGAACTTGCTTAACAAACGAAAACAACACTTAGACAAAACTTTACAATGCGAACGTAACGCAGTGACTGCGGTATTGGTTTGAAGTAGGGGTCTCCAAACATGTTTGTCCGAGGGCCACATAAGCTGTTATAGTTACATAACAGTTCCAGGGCCAGACATGAACTCCCGGTCTAAAGTAAAAGTATGTCACAACATGAATGTTGTTTAATAATAAAATTACGTTTATTAAAATGAATGGTGGAATTGCTTCTTTGGTTTTAGCATAGCGGGAAAATCTGGCTTCAGATAGGTTGTACTTACATTAACAAAGGCCTCAGATTGCGGCTACATTTCAGCTAAGGATAGGCCAGTCTGCAACACAGTAATACTTAGCAAACTGAAATTTATGTGGCCATCTTGCGAAATGTCATTGTTTTGCAATATGTTACATTCTACGAAATCAAATTTTGTCGCAAATATGTTATTTCTTATTGATAGTGTCTTTGCGGGCCGGATTTGGCCCGCGCGCCGTAGTTTGGAGACTCCTGGTTTAAAATATTCCAAGTCACGCAAAACCTGGAGTGTTGGTGATAATCTTCCCCTGAAAATGTACTTGGTCAAATCTGTGTATTTGGTAAATGCACGTATCGTTGCAACAAACAAAGCCTGTGTAATTGTTCAAAATCAAGCCAATGTATGCATTTGTGTCAAATTCTTATGCGTTGTTTCGGTACAGTCGACAGCCTTTCAATTCCATCTGCCTTTTTCCCTGTCAAGATTTTTGAAGTGTTTGTAATAGCTATTGCTAGTGAAAACTCAAGCGAAACATCGTGAACTTGCTAGTCGCTGTAAGAAAACGGCCCCTAATAAGAATTAAAAAAAATTCAAATACGTGTTTTTTTCCCTGTATGTTTTGGTCGTGAGCAAGAACATCCACATCTGCCAAGGCTGCGTGCGCTTGATGGGCGTCGGCGAGCGTATTGCGTCGCTAGTTAAATCCGGAATCGTTTCCTATCATAAACAAACCTTTGTGAACTAGAGAAGTTGTCTGCTCTATAATCGCGTTTTTACACTACAGCAAGTCATTAGCAAGTTCTACCTGTGCTTGTTCATCGGATTTTGATGGCCTTCTTAGGCTGGAGGTGGTTTTCGTAGTAAAATACGCAAGTAAACCCCTGTAGAGTTGTCGCGGAGCGTTATCCTTGGCAGTAGCTTGACAAATTTTCCTCATAGCGAGTAAGGTACTTGTACCAGAGGATTGTGATTGTTTTGTTTCGTTTCCCACAACGCTCATACGGATATATCGAAAATATAGATGGCTAACATCAACAAATATGGATAGATAATACTTCTGTGTTTCTGTTCATTTGTCCGCTTTCATCTTGGAGCGATGTTTGACACGCCTGCGTCAAAGAAAAGCGTGTTGCATGGTTTACGTCCCTACAAGTTCCACTGCGATAAAAGTGGAACGAATAACTGAGAGCTATGGCGTGGTGAAAAGCCGAACCATCGAGCACTGCGTTGGCGAAGAAGTGCTGTTGCTAGGATCTACACATGCGGGCGAAATAGTTGGGCATACTTCACCCTGCTTTGTTCGAGTGGATGTCTTTGCAGCGGCATACACTCATTCAATACATGCCACCGTGCTTCTTGCCAAACGCTAAAGCGCGTGTGTTGAAAACCGACAAGAGGCTGAACCATCAGAGCTGGGTGAACTGCCCAAGTGCAAGAGGCGTGTAGAGTTTCAATAAAGCGAGTTCTGAGCATAAAATCGCGCCGACCGCAAAAACGATTGTAATTGCAGAAAAAATTTGTTCTCGTAATGTGTGGAACGAATTCGTCCAGAGCAGCTTTTATCAGGAATTACGTTAAAACAAAAATTAGTTTAAAAAAAATGTTTCTCTGTTGTTTCTATGCGAAGAATGGGATTTCTGTCAGTAAATGGTCGTGCGCGTTTGGCCAAAAAAACAATAGTTCCAGTTTCACAGTCAGAGAGGCAGAAACATTTTTCGGCCTAGAGAATCTGTATGGCAGTGCTTGTGCAATGCTACTGGCAAGGTAAGTATGAAATTTTTTTGTTTGATATGACCAGTGCATGAAATTGGGGTTTATTGTAAAGGTTACAGATTCATGCACTTTCACCTGCGCTTCTGGTGGCTGATTATGATATATCATCAGTGACACCCAGTGGCATACCAGAGGATGCATTTAGTTTCGTGTTTTGCTGTCGATTCGTGTCCGGTGGATATTAACACGATTTGTCACCAGAAAAAACGGCGAGCCGCAGTTGCGAAGCATTTGTCAAAATCAGCATTAAACCGAGTTAAGGCAGAGATGAGACAATTACAATCGTTTCAAAGGGTGTAAACGCACGCGCTAGGCTTCAACGACGNCAGGGTGTTGATCTTCACAGCGATAAGCCTGTATGCTTACCTTCAGGTTGGAGTTGCAGAATTTTCGTCTTTCTGAAGGCAGGCTACGACGTGCTTTTGTGTTTCGGTAACTTATAGTTGGCGTCATCACAGGACGTCATACGAATAACACGAAAAATGTTTTTCGTTAAAGTAGTGCAGCTTAAAACACCAAAGAGTTCATCGAAAAAATTCATCAGCGTGCAGATATGCGGTTACAATTCGAACCGCGGAACACTTTGTAGAATCACATGCAACGCATTTATCCATACAGACTGCGAACGTGACCCAACTAATGTGTTTATCTGCGAACCGCGAGTCTGGATAGGTGCAATTGTTGTGTTTGCCTCGGCCGTTCTGTCTTAGGAATGCGCTAACGCCACTTGATGGCCACAGTTGTATCCCTACAGGTTTACCTCTAGCCGGTGTCATGCGAAATTTCTGTCCTGTTTGTTGTTTGTCAGTTATCTTGCTTTTCAGAGTAAAGGAATAAAGTTTGGCGATTGCTTTTTTGATGTGTGTTGTGTGAATTAAAACTTGTTGGTTAGATGTCAGACACCCACAACAAGCTACAGTACGGGAATAACTACAACCACTGAAAAATATTGGAGTTAGTCTAACTCAAACCCTAACCTAAACACCAAACCCTAAACCCTAATCATCAGTTTTCTCAGCGTATTTGATATGTATAATATTACTCTGTGCATGCGTACATGGCATGAAGTCAGAAATTTCACTTGACACTGGAAGCTCTGGAAACGTTGCAGGTTGATTGGCAGCTGGTTTTGCATCATTTTTCAAGGTTTTGCTGAGCGGAAGCCACCCAAACCCAAGTTGCGTTGTGCGATGTTCCTGGCGAACTCAACCTGCGTTGTTCTTCCGTGGTTAGCCGAGCCTGGTCTTATGCCGAGCATAGTCAAAAGTACCAGAAAATAAATAGAGTTGCTGCTGGGGATTTCACAAATGCTTTGTGTTATACGTCAGCAAGGGTTCGTGACTAGCAGGTTTTGCGGAAGTGTCACCACAACGCGACACGCAATCAATACCTGCCAAGTCCCACTGGCTATTGTTTAAGCGAATTGCGCAAAAGTAGCAGTTTGTGTTCATTGATGGTTAAAAACTTAAAAATACCCGCTCGTTTGGAGTATGTAGCAACGCGTAATATGAAAATACAACTCCGTTTTATTTGTGCATGATTTCTTGTCGGCTGAACAGAATGGTCAGCTTTTGTGCAGTGAGGTTTAGTTCATCAGGCTAAGCAGATAATCAATGGTGTGATGATGTTCGTAATCAAGAACTAATATTTCCACTAATTCGGTTCAGGCGTGGGAATACGCGCTAGTTTCTCAGCTTACCATCGTTTCATTTTGTGAAATTTACAATGAAAGCGTTTTAATCTTAAATGAACTTGGTTGCTTTTATCCCGAAAACGAGTCATCTGCCCAAGTAATACGCAAAGAAAGTCATATGAACCTCAAATACTTGCGTTGTGGACTAAAACGCAAATGCAACAAAAAGAATGGCTGTCGCACTGCATTTTTTCTCACCTAGATGCATAGTAATTACGTTGCGCCGAGATTGCCCAAAGGCCGTTGCGCATTGTTGCACTAAACGTTCACTATGACGATGCCAGGCACGTATTTATAATGAACCATGTGCAATAATTTTTGGCTGACTGCAACTTGACACACGCCACACAACTTCGATGTGGAGAGTAGTGAAGCACGCCACGTCCATGCTGTTGTTTTAATCCGCTGTAGATAGAATTAGTCTTCAGTTTTGTGAGGACTCGTGAGCTGTAGCGAAGTGCGGTCAACGTGACAACCTAAAAATATCAGCAGCGTTAATGTGACAGCAAAAATTGAAATTAGGTTCTTGCCAAACACAGGTATAGTAGAGTGGCACGGCAGGATTTTTGTGAAATCCCTTGTATGACAGATGCTGTAGACAAACATACGAAGTGCAAATAAGAAAAGCATGGTCGATTTACTAAATAACAATGTGCCTTGTGCAAAGTCAGATTTAAATTTTGTTTTAGCGTTACGCAATATTTCCAGAGGTCGTTGCTGTGATTCCAGTGGTGAAAACTAGAGGTGGTGGGACAAACTATTCAGTGGAAGGGTCCAGAGTCCGAACTAGGCGTACTGCCTGCGTCATGGTTGATTGATAATAATGTGACGTCATCGGTAATAATTCAACATTGGAATGTCCTTTTTGCATAGTTTGCAAACAAATTGAAATTGAAACGCGCAAATGCACCTGCAGTAATGATTTTTTAGCAGAAAGTTTCCTATTTTATTAGAAACAGTAGCTTCAAAATGCGTGAAACAAGATAGGTGCCAATTTTCAAGGAATGCCGGCAAGTTATAAATAAAAACAATATTTAAAAGGTTTCGTCATAATCGTTGTAAATTAAGAGTTGTATCCTTGACTATCGGCGCCAAACTCTTGTGCGAGTAATATGAATTTGGGCCGACGTAACCGACGTAAAAGTTTTACTGCGCACACAACCATCCCGATCTTCCTAAGTGCGAACAGACAGTTTACTAATTAGTAACGTAGATGGTTTGCATCATGCCGTCTGTATAAGACGTAGCGACACGTGTACGGTATAACGACACAAGGTTAAGAGGAAAATGGAACGTTTTTTTTAAAGAGAAGGTCAAGCGCTCCGTAAAAGTATGAAGACGATGTACTTTATAACAAAAACGTTTTACTGCAGCAAAATAGTGGGATTCACTTGGATTTCGGATACCCTTTATATCGTGGGGACTTCGCCATCCCAACCCCCCTTGCGCTGCCGCCCATAGTGAACACATCTACATGTGGCTGCAATCTATAGTCGAGTCTTCTGGCGATTTGTTAGTTTTGTTATGAATGCCGGTTGTTGCCACATGTACTTTTATTATTATCCGATCAAAAAGTCGGTTCGATTGAGGCAACTGTTCGCATGCAGGCGTGAGCGACAAATCGCGCCGACCAATTCACCGCAATTTCACTTCATTCTTGATTTTTAACCCTTGGCCTGTGGTTAGCGGCTGTCATGCGTAGGCTTGCTGAAAATAACCTCTGCGGATTGGATTAACTTTTTCGAACTAAACAAAGAGGGTCTATGTGGCAGTCACCTGTTGAGCCGACGGTCGTGCGTCAATTGGAGAATATTTTCCTGCCTCAACAGCGGTGTGAGGGTAGAAGGCGAAGGTCAGGCAATTGTTAGAATCATGCTTACATTCAATAGAAACGAAATACGCGTTGGTGAAAAATATAGGTTTTCAATTCAAGCTCATTCTACTGGGGACCATTTTGGGAACGACTTGATCTGTGCGGAAACAGCGGACGATCGAATGTGGTGATTGAATGAATGAATGAATGAATGAATGACTGAGAATGAATACTGTCTTTGCCGGGTGATGATTGTTTTGAGCTGCGCAAGTGTGGGCTGTGGGACAGGAAAAAAGGCACTGTGTGACATGTTTATTCCTTCAGGAATAAGGACGTGGGTGAAATACGTTTTGGCCGTGCCAATCGAGGTGTTCGTTATTTGTTTTCACATTTGCAAGAATTCGTTTTTTGGCAGCTGAGGCGAAGATAAAAACTATTGAAGTATGTTAATGATGTTCATTGATCGATTTTGGTTTTGCAAGAAATTGCAGTAGTGTCGAAAATAGTAAACTACGGTCTTTCGCTTCTTATGATAAAATTTTTTCTTTTCCCTCGTGAATGTACATACATATGTTCTTGCGATATCAGCAATTGTCTGCGTAATTTTCGCAAATCTTGTAACCCGTTATCGCTCGTTGTCTTGCCGAAGCATAGGCCACATTTCTGCGATCCGGCTGCAGAAAGCTACTTCCATCTTTCTGGGTCAATTCAACACGGTTACTGTTACTACACCAATTTGCGCGAGGTCAAGAAAGGAGCATTGCGTTCCAAGAAAAACGGTCAGCGTTGGTGGTAACGTGACGACGTCGAAGCATGGGCTTGCTGCCGTATCATTACCAAATGTCAAACTACTGTTTAAAACACCGGCATTTCGCGTCTCCAGACTAATTGCACCCTTCTGTAGGAGCCAATCGGCCTTCGCGAAATAACAGGTTTCATTTCACTGCATTTCTCCGGGAAATGCAGACAAAATGTTGCACATTCGATATTTTATCGCTAGTTACGACCCTTTCGGAATTCATCGTAAAGTTGCGAAATCGTCTCTTGAAGATGCGTGACTTGTATATTTTCAAGAAGACGCATGTTCATGAATTGTTGAGCGCTCGTCGTAAGTGGTTTCGCTACTTGAACAGTTCACGCGAACAAGCCACAAAGCAATATTTTGCAAACGCCTTGCAGCAGTACACCGTAAAAAATTTCTGTATGCTACGGGTCTTTTTCACAAACATCTGAACTTGCACGAGTTTGATTGTGTGGAAAGTCGTTGTATTTCATATTCAATCACTCAACATTGAGCAGACTTAATCGCTTTGCTGACCCCCTAAAAGCTTGAATGAAATATATTGAAGGTCCACGTAGCCTAATGACAACTTCTGCCATAAGCCTTACCAAACCATTGCAAAAGTTCTCACGCTTTGCTGCCCACACCTCCAGTCATCCAATCAGATCAACTTCTTACAGCTGCCGCCATGTCGCAGCACGTCTCCGCTTGTAATAAAAAGATCAAAGCATCATTCGATTGCCGGCAAAGGTGTGGAGCGCCTCGTGTGGTGCCAAGATGTTGCGCAGATGGTCATGTTGCAGCCCCTTGACAAAAACTAGCTGGGCAGTGAGAACAGATTCTTGCTGAACCGAAAAGTCGCATGCGCAATGTGCATGCTCTTTTTCTAACGACCCCAGTTCCTGTCGTTGCAGCTTCGGAAGGAAGAGGAACATCGTTCTTGTACTTAGTTCCGGTGTTGCGCATGAGGTGATGACGATTGTTATCAAGCTAGAGCTGTTGGTCAGAGCGTAATTGCAAGATCAGACCAGATATCGAAATAAGTCTTGCTCGCTGCTGCTGTTGTTTGCGCTGTCGTATCGTCAAGGCGAATACCTATTTGCTTAAGGTGTGCGTGGCCACTTGAAACTGTGTTGTGGAGGAAAATGAACGTAACTCTTTGTTGAACTTTGGTTATGTTCCAAATGATGCATTGGATTCACGTTGCTACACTTTCAGGCACAGGTAGCGCGGATTTCTTGATTTGCTGTGGCTTTAATCGATTGTTTAGAAATGGCCTCGTCAGAAGTTGTGGTTGCTGACGCACGCCTTTTTTAAATGTACTGTCCTTCATTTTCGAAGGATTTCTCGAAAATCAGGGCATTTCGTAACGAAGCATAACAGGGCATGCGCAGGTTTGCCTTGCGCAACAGCCAGATAGCCAAGGTTTCAAACGGGGTTTCAGGAGTCCAGTGACAGGGCAATCGAACAGATTCTGACAAATGGTTGACCCGTGAAATATGAAGCGGTAAGGTGTAGTTCCCATGTCTACTGCTGAAACCTGGTGCAGTGAGCGAAAATGCAGCTGTACTTGTTTCACAGTATTCGAGGTAAAACCTGTGTTTGACGCCACCGAAAGTGCGTTTGACCGTGTTTTAGAATTGCTTGGCCGGGCTGTCGAAGAATTTCGGCTGGGCAACAACACTGCCTCAGTGTCCCCGATGTTGATAATTAAATGGCTGTGGCTACGTTTTGTAAATTACTTCAGACACAGTTAATTTCGGCTTAGCTTGCTTTCAAAAATGGAATGTCCTTTGTTGACTACAATGCTGCGTTTTCAAAAACAAATCTTGTTGCTTCAGGATAAATGCGCCGTGTTGGAAATGTCGCATGGCGTGCTTCAAAACCGCAGCATTCTACAATAAGTTTTCGTTTGCGCGTTGGGCCAAATCAAACTTCATTATACGAACATATTCTTGCTCAGTACCTTAAGTGGCACTTTGCTTAGTGACGTAGAATCAAAGCGTTAGACAAGCTTGTCAAAAATAGTTCTCCGAGACCTATCCGAGATTGCGGTACGGCCAAGACTTGTTTGCGTGAATGTTGGAGTGTAAAAAGATGATGTGAGCAACTGGGTGTTGAAAACTTGCTCATTCACTAATCTTCATGTTTCGTGATGTTCACTTAAAATACGCATTTCTTCGTGCCTTCGGGTCGTTGGCAATTATAGGTGAAGAAGTCGGAAAATGTTTTTTAGCTCTCTGAGTAATTCGCAAGAGCCGAAAGGAAATGTCGGTGAACAAAAAGGGTGAAAACGAGATTTCAGCGGAGGACTTCGAAATGCTTGAATTCCAATTACCATTCTACATTGCATGACGTCGATTCAGCAATGCATTGCTGATAGCGAGCGAGCGTGGTTCTAACTCTCACCTGGCAACATGCTTTAGGATTTTCGCGTGCTGGAAATGCGTTAAGGCTTTACCGAAAAAAAAGTATTTCAAGTTAGACTGGTGAGCTAGCTAATCATGTTTGCATACCTTCAAGAATTTCGAATTATTTTTGTTTCTTCTATGGTTGATTTGAATATCAGCCAGGGAGAGCTTAGATCAGTTCCGACTGGTAGACGCAACAGAAGATCTTTAACGCAAACATTCAGTCGCAACCGTCCGAACTTCGCTTATTGAGAAAAAAGTCGAAAGCAGCTTTGGAAGGGTTTTGACCTTTCAGTTGACGTATTAAGTAAGGGTCGGAGTCAATAATAGAACCAGACCAAAGCTGCAGTGAAGTGGAGAAGTTGATCGTAGGTGAAAAAGAAACCTGTAGTGGAAACAGTTTTGCTGAATTAACAACGAAACAAAACATGCGGCTTCTGTCCAGTTCTTCGCTGTGACACTTCCGGTGTTTGGTGTTGTGCACTGATTGAAAATAAGCAATTACGTTGATGTGAGAGGCGATGAGGTGTATTCTTCCTTACTGCTATATAATTCGAGGTACAATTCGAGTTCTGCAGATGCACGGAGTTCATAATGTTCCAACGAACGGGCTAGCCTTTGTTTCATCAGAAAGACAATTTTATCCCCGCCCACCCTCAAGTGACTCACGGAGGGCTATAGAAAAATTGCTGCATTCCATGTCCTGTTTCCTCTGAATTTTTTTGTCACTTTTGCCTAAAACCTGTAAACTCAGTAACTGCACTTTTAACATCTTTAAACACTTAAAGCACCAGACCCCTGGCAATAATCGATTGTTAAAACATGAATACGAGGTGTTGAAGAATAAAAGATATTGGTGGTGAGCTGGTAGTGTTTGGTTCTCAGCTATCCTCATGATACGTCGTTCAGCAGACTTTCACAACCATGACGTTTGTTTGGCAGTCCGCCTTTTTATTTACTATTTTCTCTTTTCGTGCTTCTTCATATGAAATAGCATTGCTTACTGTGGTGGAAGTAAGCAAACGGTAGTATTTAGGCCCTGACCTGCCCCAGTGGCATTTTCAAATAAATAACAAACAAACAACCACGACAGTACTACTGGATTAAACTTTGTTTTGCAAATACGCTTGGAAGATTTTAAAGCTGTATTCGTTCGTCATAATCGCCATCAGTTAGGACAGCTGGCGATCTGGAATAGCACGCTTGCTGTCCACACTTACCCAAGCGTCAACGTCCTGAGTTCTTCGCGAAAGCGCTGCAACTTTTGTGCGTGTGTATGTGATCCCAAGCACGACATGTGCAGTATAGAGGCATTCACGCGTGCTATTGCAGGAAGTTTTTGCTGTTTTCGTTTCCATCCTCCCATTATCTCAGGTTGCATCATTTTATACCGTAGTAAAGCAGCAGTGAGCCGCCGTCGCAGCTTTCAGTTCTGCGTTTGTTTCGGAGCCTGTTTTCCATAATGTCCAGCAAGGTTTTGTTGACTTTAGAAGATTAGAAAAACGGGTGAATGTGGGCGAACGAAGCAATTGCAAGTTTTTTCGAGTATTAGCCTTGCGCGTGCAAAACTCGTATCTTGCAGCGATGACTGAATTTCATCCTACTGTAAACTAAGCGAAACGAAGCATATTGCTTGCTTGTTGCTGAAGTTCGAGCGCGGCAGATCAGTGGAAGACAGCCATCCGCTATTGCTGTGGAAATTACCTGCTGTACCAAGTTGTTTTTTTTCAATTGAGGTTGTCGCCAATCAGTACACCACTTCAGGTCGACCATAGCTTGCATGTGTTAAAATAGTTCATGCAGAAAATCTTCGACTGGCAATGGTTGGCTGCGAGCCAGCAGGCTTCACTGAAATGACACATTTGCTCGCTGTCTTTGGCTGCTGCGCGTGCCGGGTTTGCAAGCAAGCTGCCTATTGTCGATGCAGATTGGTTAGCTGAGAGTCAGAAACCGCAAACGTGAGCAACATCATGTTGCTGCGTTAAAGTAACGCCGAATGTCCAGTTTCTACTGGTCACTGACGCGGTCGAAGGTATTGTTAGTATATCCTGCGTTCTTTTGCCAAGTTTAGAAAAGAAGGCAGAGTTAGCTGCGTTGCCCTTGTAGAGATTTGTTGCTGAAATATCGATATGTGCAGTCGAAACCATCGCAAAGCTATGAATACAGAGCACGGCAGGCAGATTCTTCGAAGGCTTAGCAGCAAACCTAAGAGTCTTCAATTCTTTTGTAAAAATATTGTCATTGTGAAACTTTTTTTCTGTTTTAAGGTAATTATTATGCAACAATTCCAGATTAAATTGTACCCTGGAAAATCCACCAGCTTTCCATAAATAAACTACACTCCAACATCAAAATTCACTTCCATAGATGTTTCAACAAATTTACCATCGCATGCTTGCATAAACGTGCAAAAATTTTTTAAAGGCAATATAATCTGTGACCAGATTGTAATCTGTGACCAGATTGTAATCTGTGACCTGGTGACGTACGGCGAATTGTTTCCCTTTGCGTAAGTTNTCACGATTGAAAGGTGATCAAGCGTTACTGATCAAACGACGTTATCCGATTTGTTTCATCAAACGAGTTGTGATGTTGCGTTTCACTGTCTTTACTGCCTAACAGATCACACAAAAGTGTTTAGAAGACTCGTAAAGATAAATGACTATAAAAAATGCCCTGGTCGTCCTGGGCCCCGCGCAATCAAATTGCTGTCGTGAAACACAGTTGTCGTTCGAAAGGTTTCAGGCACACCGAGAAACTGAGGGTGCAGACAAACGGAAGGAACATGACAAATATTTCAACTGTAAAACTCTCTCCTAATATGCTCTTGTGCTGTGGTTTTTCTGTTCACTGGAACACCGCAGCGACTTCGTCCTTTGTCGTTATTTGCAAACGCATTTTTCATATCGATCGCTGTTTTTGATTTCTTCGTGTTTTGTGTTTAAGTAACGTTTTTAGTGTCAAAAAGCGTCGATTCTGTGGTGACCACACGCGTTTTTTCAGGCGTTTGCAAATCGCAACCGTGAACATACTTCGGGCGTATGGATCATTAGCATGGCCACAGTGGTTCTGTCAAGTAGTTTCGAAAGACGAGAAAAAAAGTTCAAGTAACTTTTTTTATTACCTCATTTACTGCAGTGATTGTTCTTACATGCGTGCGTTATGTTAGCAGTACGTTTGGAACTGGCAGTCGATGCAAGGTATGCGGTTGTGAACCTAGCTTACGGAAAGCCACGTGTGTTAATGCATCTGACATTCTTAAAGTCTGAGTGTTGGTCTGTTGGCGAATTGTAGTTTACGCTGATTGAGTTGAGACACTCCCAAGTTTCAAAAAGTGTCTTCGTTGAGTTTCGTTTGCAAGACAGCATTGCATTGCATGCTGCACTTGCACGCCATTGGTGCTGCGCATAGCTTCCCATTCACGGGACGTACATTGGAAGGTCAAGCCTGTCGTCGCGTGAGGCTTTCCTGCTTTATAGGAACTGAACCGGCTGCCGTTTCCCACAGTTTTCCATGTTACCATTCGCCATTTGCTCGTCGGCAATCGTTGGTTTGTCCAGTATGTGCTTGCTCAGTGATCGATAAACTGACAACACGCTCATCAACCTGGTGGTCTCCCGAGTTACGAGACCACGTAAGCCTGAGTTTCGGTTTGGGTTTCTGAGATCGTGCTCGCAGATGCATTTCCTCTCGGTTAAGCTTCAGTAACGATCGTTTGTTATGGTTTGCACGTGCATTTCTTCTTCGACTTCCTTTTTAACTGAAAAGCTGTCCCGCCTGCTTGAATTCACTACCTCCATCTGACATAATTCTTTTACGAACCGGACGATCTTTTTAATGGGAAGCACCTTCATTTTATCAACAAAGCGTGTAATGAACAAAGAGCAGAGATCTCGTTCCTCTTGACAACAAATTTGTGAACGACTGCCGGACTAGTTGCGCCTGCGGAAGCAGCGTGTGCCACGTTTATAAAATGCCAGCTTCAACTATATACCCGCAGGCTTAAATTTCAGCAGTGTGTCATATACAACGGCCAAAAAATCAGGAAGTTATTTCGTTACATCCGTGAACCCTTCCAGTTTAATTTTTGCATTGCAGCGTGCGCAGATCCTTGCCACGGAATAACAATGTGGCGAAACAACCCAGGGTTCCTCACAGGTTAAAAAAAACGAAGGTAAACAAGCTTTGCTTGGTTATGATTTGCCTGCTTTCAATGTCACCGGAAGATATTTTTCTGCAGAATCTCAGAGGCGATCGTCATTTTTCCTTTCTTGCGTTAATTTATCCTTGTTTGTGCAGTAACGAGATTTTAATGTCGCTTTTGACGTTGCCCATAAGACTGGTGCCGACAGCCTTTGGCTGCTTCTATTCTAAGTGTGTTCAAAAAGTGCTGGTGCGTGTGCGAAGCTTTTGGTCACTTATCCTGTGTTCGTTTATCTCACGCGTGGAACAGATTGTCTCAAAGCGCTGCTCAGGATTTGCTCAGTGAACCGAACCGTTTAGCTTCAGAGTTGCAAATGATAAAACGGTTTCGTCCTAACTAAGATTGAGGACTCTAAATCTTGGTGTTTGTGTAAGAGCAGCAATTTGTTGTAATGCCTTATTAGTTCATCCTCAAGCTGCTTTGTCCGTTGAGGATGATTGTCTGAAGTTTATCTGTTCACGTGCTGAAACCTACGTACGACGTCCATCTCAACGATGCGCAACATAGTATCGAGATATTCCACATTTCCCAGCATTAACTCCCACATGTTCATAATATCAAGCTTTGCTGTTGCCACAGTTGGTAAAAGGAAGTGCCTTAAGTACGCAAAAGATCAAAATGGTAATGGTGCGTTACAAGCGACTGGGCCATTCTAGCTCTCGAAATAGAAGAAAAATAGTCTTTGAAGCTTTCTAGGAAAATTATCGCTGAACCGTATTTTTATAAGACAAAAAAATAAGAGTTTTAGGTCCCCCCGAGTAAAACGTGATTGTTGGGAAACAGTCTCCCAGATTGTGTCCCCTGGATTTGTAATTGGTATTACAATTGCACGTTGGGTCGCAAATAGGTGGTTTATCACAGCAATGTAGGTGCACAGGGTTGGTTTGCCTCACGAACGCGCTTGAGCAGCATATAAGCATCATTGGCTTACTGAGACTTCTCAGATGTGTACTTTTAAAAAGCTCCCAATCTAAACGCAACAGTTCAAGCATTTTTGCTTGGGTGCTGCTTTGCCACTGGTTTTGCGTTGGGAAGTGGTTGTCGGCATTGCGTCCTTGCAAGCCGTGCATTGCGCTCATAAATCACGTGACCGGGCCGGCACAGTGTGTTGGTGTGAGCGATATGTGTGTGAACAGATTGCCCGAAGCTGATGTCCTTTTTGTCACCTTCCAGGTTGCGAGCGAAATCGCGTGTGGTGCTTTTTCGGCTTCTTCATTGTTTGGTGTCATCATTTCTTGCTTCCACCACAGTCGGCTCTTGTCATTATGACACATTTTGTCAGGTCGCTTTGCAACGATCTTTCTTTGCGACGGCCAGGTACTGCTCGTAGCAGACTGACAGATTCGAATCTTGTCTCGAGACACCTTGTGATGAGTTCTGGTTTGTTTGGGACTTGCAGGGCGTTCGTTGTGTTGTGGTTTGAATTGATGACATTTGTCTGGACAGGTTTATTGTCTGCAACTGCTTTTGCCCAGAGATGCAGTGGAAACTTGACGGCAAAGTAGTTTCGACGTGATACCTGGTTCCGGTGCGTCCGCTCTTGGCAGCGTATTATGCTTGAAGTTCGACGAAGAGAGCGGCCGACTTCTATTCAACCTTTTTTTGTAGGAATTGTTTTTTTTCAAATTTGTGTGTAAGAGGTAAAAGCGTCGCAGTGAGGTCGGTGCTTCAGACAATGATTAAGCTTCCCCTCAGCCTGTGTTGCTTTCATCTGAGGTTCTTCATTGCGGTTTACGACGAAGATAGAAAATCAAACCCCACTGTGAAAGCAAGCAAGCATGCCAAAGTCTTGCAGTTAAGATCTGCTGTGAGAAATCGTACTGTATTGGCTGTTAACTAGTATAGATAGTCAGTTGAACCTCCGAACAAAGCCTACAGCAAGTAAGGTCAGTACCGAAAGCTTGCCGTTCACTTGTTTGTCTGTACTGGATAAGACTCCCAGGTCAAAGTATTTTGAGAAGTGGGAAATTATCAACTTTAAACGCACGCAATCCACCAATCACGTTCCATGACAGTCTATTTCGAAGCCCGGCGTTCCAACACAATTATAGGGTCGGTGATCAATTCGATTGCTAAAAAGCGCTCGTGCGCTGCGCGATCAGGTCGCTTGGTAACAGCGGCAACTGCACGACTGGTTTGCTGAGGAAGTCGTGGCTTGCCTTGCGTGAACCGCTTGGATTGGAGCAGAGTGTACGTGTAAAAGCCGACCTAGACTAGAACAGACGATGGGTTTCAGAAATTTAGCAGGCGCTTTGTTATTAAGGTCGAGGTAGTCGTTGTCACGCCACCACGTTTTACACCAAACCTCTTGGTCTTAATGTTTAGCATCGCAAGAAGTGGTGCAATGTAGCTAAAAAGGCGGTGAAAACGTGGAAACGCCGTTTTCAAAAAGTCTTTTAAGACCTCTAGGTCAGTGGTTCTCAACATTTTCACTGAAGGGAGCCAAATCCAGACCTGCGATTTTGTTAGAGAGCCGCACTAAAATTTTTTATTGCGATTCAACTGACACTTGTTTCGCTGCAGAACCAAGTCTGTTACACAAGCTATAAGAGGTGTTGCTTAAATGACTGCTGAGAGCCGCACAAAGAGTGCTTGAGAGCCGCGTGCAGTTAGCAGAGCAGCTGTTGAGAACCACTGCTCTAGGTTTGCAGCTACAAAGTGCAAGAAAGAATTGCGTTCGATTACGAGTTAGGACAGTTGTGATTATGACAGACTGCATGCACATCTGCGCCTTTCTTCCATTTATAAAATAGAGGCACCACTCCATCGGATGTCACGCATCCGGCTGTACACCGCATGGTGCCAGTGCTGCAGCCTCGAAAACCCCGCGTGTTAACGGATGTTGTTTCTGACCAATGCAACTAGATTTTATGTTGCATGAACTATAAATGGCTTGTCTTCTACCCTGGAACTCTGTGCAGCGCTAGGCGCGCATGAAACAGGGCTTCTGAGTTTTATCACTTCTTCCACTTATGCAAGCCAATATCGTTGTTCTCATTCGAGCTTCTTCTGCCCGTTTTGAAAAGAAAAATAACGATTGCATAATGCGTAACACCCACGTTTTTCACCTACAAAGTTCGCTAGTTTTGTGAAGTTGAATAAATTGCTTGACGAACGCTTTCTTCATTTCCCGCCGTCGTGTATTACCTCTCGCCATGTTCAAATGTTGTATTCTCTAATTGAAAATCCGTTCTGTTTATCAGCAAATCTAGCTGTATCTGTGGCGCGTACTCTCACAGGATTAACAAGCATGCCTATCGGAGTCAACGTGCGCATGGATTTTTGCAAATAAAGATGTGAAGCTAAACCGGTAGAACAATTGGGTCGGGTTATGCGTGTCAGAATTTAGTTAATGTGACCACACGACCAGCATTTTACGTCACAAGGTATTGCTACAGTATAAAGCAGATTCTGATTTTCTCCAAGTTAATTACTATTACAGTAGCCTCAAAACTTGATCTGTAGTTGCACTTGCCCCGGCGGTGCATGTGTGAGCAGTTGTGGCAGCATCCATACAGCTTGGCGATATGGATGACGCACTTCTTTCAGCATTGCTTCAACGCTACGAAATTCAGTTTAGTTATGTGCTGTATTGGTCAGCTTGGGAGTTCTCGCAAATCGTGAAGAAGAACACAGAAGCTGCCGGAAGTAAAACAGACAAACTGACCGGGCGCTTTAGGCCTACGTCACAAAATATGCTTGGCTTGAGATAGGGCGGTTATTTCCGCGTGTACGTTGTTGATTAATTTCGAGTCCTTTGTTTTCGAGAGCTTCTTGCAGCGCACCCTACAGGGTTAGCAATCAGTTGTTTTATTTTCAAAATAGAACGTGTTGTTGCTCCTTTGTTTTGACAATCACTATTTGATCAACCGTGTATGCCGTCTTGTCATCAATCGCCGTTTGTTTGTAGCACATTTGCCAGGTTTACAGTGGGTTTTATTTTTCATTGGCCAAGTAGCTAGTTTTAATGAAACACTTAGTCGCTGCTTGCTTATGGACCACCTTTCGTTCATGTGCAATACCGACTTGTTCGTTGGCACCTAACATATGTTGCTGTTCTGCAGATGTAAAAGCTAATGTACACTTCTGTTGTTTTGTGTTCTTGGAAAGAAAATCTTTGCTTGGCTCTTTTTATTCGTAACAAACGCAATGGATAGGTCAGTTTTGACCCGTCCAGCTACATGCACGGGAAGTATTTCGACGCCAACGGAGTCATTCATGGAAAAGAGTTTGGCGCAACAGTCGAAGCTGTCCTTGTACAGCCATTTCAACACTTGCTATGAAAACCCGCAGCTTTCGCACCTTCCAGCCACGCAACGCAAACTGTCGGCCTGCGGGCGCCGTCCTTTAACCCCCCTCCGGGTCAAGTCGCACGTGACGCGACTCAGTCTCCCGATATTGAGCAACAGTACCATTTCTGCCGACCGTGACAGCGTCACATTGTTTTTTGACGGCACTGGTAGTTCGCGAAATGCCGAGGACAACCAAGCCGGTGGTCTGACCGTTGCGAAGACCCACTTGCCGCTTGGACGAAGTATCTCAAACGACACCGGTCAGTGCCAGGCCGTTAACCAGCTTTCTCCGGATCCCCCGACATCTTCGCTGAAACGTCCTTGCAGCATGGAATTTCTGGACCGTGGTCACCAAACTGCACGTGAGTCCCCCCTCAAGACGAGAGACTCGTCTACTGTTGTGAGGGAGCCTGTGCATTCTCGCTCGGACACAGAACCGTCCGTCAGTGCCAGAAACGGCTTCGGTATCGCCACTCCCAGCAGGGTCGTACGGCGACAGAAGCGTGAAGTTGCAGCAAACGCCGATGAGAAAAAGAACCGACGCAGATCTCTGCCTCAAATGTTTGCGCTCAAACGAAACTCACTGCCCGGCTTGAACTTGTTCAAATACGTCTTTTCACAAACAAGGTCAAATAGTCGAGAGAAGAACGTCGAAAACGATTTCGGGCACTACCAGGGCGCCGGGAGGCGTCGGTCGCTGCCCGAAGAAAAAGTAGCCGACTCCTCCCGGTCTGGTGCGGTCAATCATCCGCACAACTCGAGAAAAATGTCGTCAGCGTCTACTTCGTCGACGTCGTCGTCGTCCTCTGGAACTCGCTGGGTTTTAAACGACAGTCGAGAGGCCAAAGAAGGAAAGACACGGTAGGACGGCAATTTGCTGAGTTTTGTGTCTGAAGTTCCTGCTGAGGTTCACGGGTGTAGGCGGCAAGCCACACAGTGTTTTTCTCTTTTTACAGAGATTTTTCAGTCGGTCGAGATGAAAATCGATTTTTCTTGCTCCATCTCCATTGGGTTTTATTACCCAAAATAGGAACAAGACGCATACTGCATATCATAGCATCTAAAAAAGCTTGCTTTCGCTATTTCGGAATCCATAGGACCTTCTGTTCTCTAAACAGCTGTTCAATCACAATGAACGAAAAATATAATTTGAGCGATATGGTTCTTCAATGACGGTGTTTCCATGGGCAGTTGCCTATTTTAAATTTAAGATAATTATGCGTTATCATATCTGTCAAACAAACGCACGCGCATTTCGTCTCTTACTCAAACCTCACCGTCAGCCAACAATTGATTGGGCCGTTACTTACAGGAAGGATGCGATCGTTAATGCAAAACTGGCTGTTTTTGATTTGCCTTTGTTTACAGCAGCGTTTTTCATGCTCCTGTCCACCAACCAGCGATTTCAGCAGCCTTGCACAAAATTGCAGCAAGTCACGAAAAAATCGTTACGTCTGCCGTTCGACGAACGTTTCGTCAGAATGGCAAATTTTAAACGATCATGTTCGAGCAAACATGTTGTTGATATCTATCTCTGAGTTGCTATTTCCGTGCTTTTGCATGGAACTGGGTCTACGCGATCTCAGTCAATAGTTTCGATCGAACCGGTTTGTGATTGTTATGCGCATTGCTTTCCGGTGCAGAAATCGGCTTTGTTTGTTGTGTCTCCAGGCTTTACCGTTCGGACGCTGCGCTTTTTTTGGTCACAGACCGAAATTTTATTTTGAAATGAATGAAAAAATTAGGCATTTCGGTCGGAATGTCTGAAAATATAGGCTAATCAACACTGCTACGGCGAGTTGTAATACAAATGTGTGAGACAAACGGCCGAAATGTCTCAGTGAAAAAATTTCTCCGCATGGAGGTGCTACTGCGATTCGGGGGGTGAAAGCAATGACAAACGCATGAAGACATGCACGATGTTGGTTCGTCCTCTCTGCAGCGCCTATCGAGTCATAATGTTTCCAAGGATTAGGTCTTTTCGTGTAGGGTATGGAAACGTGCAAATCCTTCAGTAAAATTAAGCTAATGGTACGAACGACATTTTGCAAACGTTTCGATAACTCCTCTTATCGTCATCAGTGCATTGCTAATCATTCTGGTCAATAAAGACGCAGTGGCCGTTTCATCAAATTCAGAAAGCGTGTGTTTTCACGGCTCGAGGGGGGTGGAAACTACCGAATGGTCACTAAACATCCAGACCTGGTCGAGGGAATCTGGTGGGATCGTGTCCAACAGCGCTTTGTCCCGGGGCATTACCCTTACATCTACGCTTAGAAACTGATAGAATTTAGATGTCTCAGAGATACCTGCCGGGGTCATGTTGTAATGGGACTAAGGATGGCAGAACACTCTCACCTGCTGCAGTGTGCATCGCGTAATTTTGCAACACTTTGCGCGGTATCAATGTTTGCAGCGCTTGTTAAAAGTTAAAGAAGTTTCGTGTGTTTGCTGCAAAAGAATAACGAAATTGGTAGTTGCTGTTTCGAGCGTCCAGGCGACTTACTGGCGAATTTCGACTTGCTGCAAGCTGTTCCGAACCGTATTCTGCATAGCAACAGTGAAGTCGTCCGTGAGAGCAAGTGCTTGTTAATTGATAGTTACTGAGACTTCGCACCAAATGATACCTTAACTTTTGCGCATACAGGTCGATCTCTTGTATCACCACGAGTCAAGTGATGGTACAGGCTGGCATTTCCGTGTTTCACTCGTAGTCCACTGGAAATTCCTCATAGAACTACGCGGTTATTTTGCTCTGTGTTTTAGCGACACCTAGCGATTTTAATTTTGAAGAATTACTACCGCGTGTGGTGGATAGAAGCATTTCTGATTAGTTGCGCCACCTGCGTACGGAATCAGGGAAGATAAAACTTGGACAAGCTGTCTTTCGTCGCGTTTGTTAACGACACATACGACACGCACATAGGGCCACAAACTGCGCCACCAAAATCTCTTTTTTTCTATCCTTTTGTAAGACACCTTGGTGTTTTGGATTAGATTAAGCAGTCGTTTCCTCGAGCACGCCCGTTTTGCACGAGGGCAAAATCGACGCTTGCGGGCGGAAGAATCATACCCGCCCACTGGCAGGACAAATTACAAACGCCGAAGTTTTGCTTCTCTGAACTGATGCTGCCAAAGACGCTGCGTGGCCGTGAAGTCCCGTTGTTTTGTGGCCGTTTGATTTCCGGCATTTGCTCGTCTCCGACGGAAAACCGCACCCACGTCGCTTGCGGAAACACGTCGCTTGGTAACAAAACCTCTGATGCAAAACGCAATACGACGCCTCTCTTACCACTCACGTCATTTCAGAGAAACTGGCATCATTAAAATTTAAAACACGTCTAGTCCTTTTGTTGTTGGGCGCTGCTTGCATGGCGCTGGAGAGATTAAACGTGGTTCGCATTTTCGCGCGCATCAGCTGACCTGATTTTGTTGGTATTTCTTTGTAAACAGCGAATCGGATTTTTCGGCTCGAGATTTTCTTCGTTGCTACAAATACTTGAGTTTAGCACCGGGACGAAGTGGTTGCGTCTCCATGCGCTCTGCAATAGTGTTGCACATGTCCAATTGTGTGTGCAGGTGCTCGGTGCCAGTGTGCTACCTCGCATCCAGCAAATGCATCTGGAAGAAAGCGGGCTGTTAATTGCGGTATAGCTACTGTATAGAAGATTTGCAGTACAGCCACTCAAGTAAATTGTTGCTTAGCTTTCCGTAGTAGAAAGCGGTTTTGGTGGAAGCTGTTCGATCCATACGTCAGACAGCGCGATTTATTTGCGTATCTCAACTGCTGCATGGTGGCCCCGTTTGCGTAAACTTTTTGTTACATTTAAAATAATTACTGTCAATATTCATCACGAAAATTTACCATAACAGTAGCCATAATTCAAAATTGAATTCAACATGGATTCTTATAAAACCATAGTACTTTGTTGAGATAAGTCAAAGTAACATACCCTAGATTAAACGAGGTTAGCGGCGATTTATTAAGATGAAAAGGTGTAGTGAAAAAGAGCATGCATTATATGGATTTACAACGGGTTTTATTCCCAAAGTTAAATGGGAAACACTTGTTTGACCGAGCTGGGCACAGTAACAAAAAGACGACATGAAATTTTTCGTGGAAAATATTATTTCGCAAAGCATTTTTTTGTGAAAAAAATATTTTTCAGCTTCACAGAAGTTGTTTTATAACAGTGAAAATTTTTTGTGAAAAATGTCTTTTGACAGTGATATCTTTACGTGGCGCAAGCGGGCCGCCATACTTGGGTCTTTTGAATTCATTTCTGCAAGGCTGTAAATTTTCACCTTCGAGTGCTACTATTACTTCTGCTGTAGCGTTTTTTTCATTCGACCTGTAAAGCTCGCGGCGTTGCAGAGATTGCTCCAGACCAAACCGAAGATGGCCTGAGCCACATTCCTGGTCAACACAGCACGCACGGTAAACATCCAGCGGCCTAGCTTAGACTGCAGCATCAATATAATCAAAAGCTAAATGCTAACTCGCGCTTACTCGTTCTGAGTAGACGATATTTCCAAACAGGGCCGCAAACAACTGATATATTTCTGTTGAGGCAAAATGATGTAACTTGTTGCTGTACCTAACAAATACATACCTTTTTAAAAATTTCGGGGGGG